>WNFL01202262.1_pt3 | contig 13603 bp, 12 predicted proteins | sample 5400361 | NCBI WGS metagenome assembly WNFL01 (sample SAMN13153351, study PRJNA577476) | soil metagenome | isolation source: 40 cm soil on Douglas fir-dominated hillslope | place: USA:California | collected 2013-09-17
CGGGATCTGCTGCTGCCGCTCTCCCACGATCTGCCGTGGAACCGCCGGGTCTTCCCCACGTACTCGGACAATCTCCGCCGGCTCGCGACCTTCGTGCGCCAGCGGACCGGCGCGCTGCGCCTGATCGACGCGGGCGCGAACGTCGGCGACTCGTGGGCGCTGTGCGGCTCACGCCCCGGCGACGCGTTCCTGCTGATCGAGGGCAGCCCGGGCTGGTTCGCATTGCTCGAGCGCAACACCGCGGCCGACCCCCAGGTGATCCGCGTGCAGTCGCTGCTCTCGGACCACGCGGGCACGGCCGCGGGCGCGATCCTCACCGACGAAGGCAACGCCCGCGTGGTGGAGGGTGCCGGCGACGGCCTCCAGGCCGAGACCCTCGATCGCCTGATCGAGCGCCACCCCGCGTTCCACGCGGCCAACCTGCTCAAGGTGGATGTCGAGGGCTGGGACCCCAAGGTCCTGCGCGGGGCGCGCGCCCTGCTCGCGGACGCAAGCCCCGCGATCCTGTTCGAACACCACCCGCGCCTGCTGGCGCTGGCGGGCGAGAGCGATCGCGCCGTCTTCGCCGAGCTGGCCGGGCTCGGCTACTCGCGACCGATCCTCTACGACAACGTTGGCCTGCTGATCGGCGCCCTCGACGCCGCCGAAGGTCCGCGCATCGGCACGCTGGTGGACGAGGCCCGCCGACGCGACGGCTACTACTTCGACGTGGTGGCGTTCAGCGACCGCGACGCGGACGCGCGCGAGGCGTTCCTCGCCTCCGAGGTGGCGTGGTACGCCGGTCAGTCGATCGGCCGTCCCGCGCACGATTCCGCGCCCGCCGGTTCTTGACTTCACGCCGCGCGACCCGGACACTCGCCGCGCGTTTTCCACGAGGGAGGCTCCCCTGAACCGCGATTCCCGCATCGTCGTCACCGGCGGCACCGGCTTTCTCGGCATTCACTTCGGGTCGGCGCTCGCCCGCGCGGGCTACACCTCGATCCTGCCGATCGGCACCCGCGACTACGACCTCACGCACGAGGGCGAGGTGGCGCGGATGCTGGCGGAGCGCCGCCCCGAGACCATCGTCCACCTGGCCGCCGTGGTCGGCGGCATCGGTGCCAACCGCAAGCATCCCGGCACCTTCTTCTACCAGAACCTGATGATGGGCTCGCTGCTGATGGAGCACGCCCGGCGCGCCGGCGTGAAGCGGTTCCTCAGCGTCGGCACGATCTGCTCGTACCCCAAGTTCACGCCGGTCCCGTTCCGCGAAGAGGAGCTGTGGAACGGATACCCCGAGGAGACCAACGCCCCGTACGGCCTGGCCAAGAAGATGCTGCTGGTCCAGTCGCAGGCCTATCGGCAGGAGTTCGGCTTCGACGCCTCGAACGTGATGCTGGTGAACCTCTACGGCCCGGGCGACAATTTCGATCCCGAGACCTCGCACGTCATCCCGGCTCTGATCCGTAAGTGCGTGGACGCGGTGGATCGCGGTGCGCCGGCGATCGAGGTCTGGGGCAGCGGCAACGCCACCCGCGAGTTCCTCTACGTCGAGGACGCGGCGGAGGCGATCGTGCTGGCGCTCGAGAAGCTCACCGACTCGGAGCCGGTGAACGTGGGGGCGGGACGCGAGATCAGCATCCGCGACCTGGCGACCCAGATCGCGAAGCAGTGCGGGTTCGGGGGCGAGCTGCGCTGGGATGCGAGCCAGCCGGACGGCCAGCCGAGGCGGTGCCTGGACACCTCTCGGGCGCGCGAGCGGCTGGGGTGGTCGGCGACGACTCCGTTCGATGTCGGGTTGGCGCGGACGATTGCCTGGTACCGCGCGAACCGGACCGCCGAGGCCACTCGGCGATAGTCAGCGCGGCTTTCGGGCGACGAACCACCAGTTCTGACGGAGCGGATCGAGCAGTGCTCCCACTGTGGCGTCCAGCGCGTCCCAGACGTTCGCGCCGGCGGTGGTGTTTGCCAGTGGGCCGAGCACCACTTGCGCAGAGTTGCGGGGCAGCAGGCCGTAGCGTCCTGCGGCCACCAGCTCCATGCCTGCCTCTTGGGTGAGGCGGGCGATGTCGGCCCGGGTGTAGCGGTAGGGGTGGTGGTGGCGGTGGGTGCGGCTGGCGACGAGGTCGATCCAGCTGGTGCGGTTCGGGAAGTGGGCGCATACGAACGTGCCGCCGGGGCGCAGCACGCGGGACAGCTCGGCGAGGCTGGCGTGCTCGTCGCCGCCGGTCTCGCGCACGTGCTCGAGCACGCCGATCGAGGCGGCGGCATCGAAATCGCCGTCCGCGAACGGCAGCCGCACGGGGTCCTGCTTGGAGCCGGTGACCCAGCGCTCGAACGGCTCATCGAGCCACGCGGCCTCGGAGACGCCCTCGATCGAGTACCCGGTGGCGCGGTACCCGGCGCGGGTCAGGAAGTACGAGAAGTGGCCGACGCCGGTGCCCCAGTCGAGCACGCGGGCGCCGGCGGGGATCTCGCGGCGCACCAGCGCGTACAGCGATCGGTACTGGCGGGCGCCGGCGAGCGACCGGAACTGCGGCACCGGCGGATCGCGGCGTGCGGAGCGGGCCACCAGCTCCCGCAGGATCTCGTCGTCGTCCGCGGCGCTCGGGGCCATGGCGCGGCAGGATGGCGGTGCCGCTGGCCGGGTGCAACCGGTGGCCTATACTGCGCGCCTCACTGCCCGCCGATGCCCGACACCGACCGAGGACGACGGATGGCCGCCGATCCCGAGCGACGCTGGCCGCGGAGTCCCGCGTGAGCGCTCCGCTGCTGAGCGTGATCACGGTGTGCCGGAACGCGCTGCCGGCGTTGAAGCGCACCGCCGAGAGCGTGCTCTCCCAGCGCCGGCCCGAGGTCGAGTACTGGGTGGTGGACGGCGCCTCCACCGACGGCACGCCGGACTACCTGGCCGAGCTCGAGCGCCGCGGCGTCCGCACGGTGTCCGAGCCCGACGGCGGCATCGCCGACGCCATGAACAAGGGCGCCCGGCTCGCGACCGGCACCTGGATCGCGCACCTCCACGCCGACGACGAGTCCCTGCCCGGGGCGCTCGAGATCGTGGCGCGGGAGGCTCGTGACGACGCCGACGTGCTGTGCGGCTGGCTCGAGAAGCGCGAGGTGCGGGGCGAGACCCTGTTTCGCTGCGATCCCTCCCGGCTGTACGCCGAGATGACCGTGAACCATCCGGCCAGCTTCGTGCGGCGCGAGCTGTTCGAGCGGCTCGGGGGCTTCGACCGCGTGTGGCCCAACGCCATGGACTACGAGTTCTTCCTGCGGTTGCGGACCCACGATGCGCGATTCCGCGTGATCGAGGCCCCGCTCGCGCGCATGGCCTACGGCGGGCAGTCGGAGCGCTCGCTGCGGAAGACCCTGGCCGAGGCCCGCGACATCCGCCGGCTGCACCGGAGCCCCGCGCTCTACCGCTCGCAGGCCTACTACCTCTACCAGCTCGCCCGCAGCGAGCTGCGGGGTGTGTTCCAGCGCGCCGGGCTCGGCGGGTTCGTGCGCTGGTACCGCCGCCGCTTCGCGTGGCCGCCCAAGGGAGCCGCATGACCGGGACCGGGACCGCGCCCCTGGTGGTCGCGATGGACGCGCGCAAGCTGTGGGACGGCGGGATCGGCACCCACATCCGCGGCACCCTCGGCGCGCTCGCCGCGCACCGCGAGCGCCTGCAGATGCGCTGGCCCGGCGACGCGGTGCGCGAGTGGCCGGTGCGCGCCGCCAAGTACGGGGTGAACGAGCACTGGACCGTGCCCGCCGCCGCGCGTCGCGCCGGCGCGAGCGTGCTGCACGAGCCCCACTACACGTTGCCGTTCGGCTGGCGCGGGCCGGCGGTGGTGACGATCCACGATCTCATCCACCTGCGCTTCCCGCGCTTCTTCCGCCCCGGCACCTCGATCTACGCGCGCGCCCTCGCCGGCAGCGCCTGCGCGCGCGCCCGGTGCGTGCTGGTGGACTCCGAGGCCACGCGGCAGGACGTGCTCGAGCTGCTGAACGCGCCCGCCGACAAGGTCCGCGTGGTCCCGCTCGCCGTTCCCGAGGAGATCCGTCGCCCACCGGACAACGAGATCGAGGCGTTCCGCACCGCCCAACGGCTGCCGCGGGGGTTCGTGCTCTACGTCGGCGCGCGCAAGCCGCACAAGAACCTGGGCCTGGTGCTCGAAGCGCTGGCGGCGATGCCCCCGGCCTCGCGCCCGCTGTGGGTGCTGGCCGGGCCGCCGTGGACGCCCGACCACGCCCTGGCGCGCCAGGCCACTGCGCTCGGCGTCGCCCACCGCGTCGGATTCTGTGAGGTCGCCCGCGACGACCGCGCCCTCTCCTGCCTCTACGCGGCCGCCGACCTCTACGTCCAGCCCTCGCTCGCCGAAGGCTTCGGCCTCCCGCCGCTCGAAGCCATGGCCTGCGGCACCCCCGTCCTCTCCTCCAACACCACCGCCCTCCCCGAGACCGTCGGCGCCGCCGCAGTCCTGCTTCCGCCCGAAGGCGCCGAGCGCTGGGCCGCCGAGATCACCGCGCTGTTGTCGGACTCCACACGACGCGCCGAGATGGCTCGCGCAGGTCTGGCCCGCGCCCGGAGCTTCAGTTTCGCCCGCACCGCCGACCTGACCGCCCAGGCCTACTTCGAGGCTGCGGGCCGTTGAACGCGGAGCTTCAGTGCGCGCTGGCGTCGCGGAACACGCGGATCAACGTCAGCCCCAGGATCTTGAGATCGAACCCCAGCGACCAGTGGCGGATGTAGTAGAGGTCGTACTCGATCCGCCGATCCAGCGGGGTGTCGCCGCGCAGCCCGTTCACCTGCGCCCAGCCCGTGATCCCCGCCTTCACGTGGTGGCGGAGCATGTAGCGGGGCACCGACGAGCGGAACTGCTCCACGTACATCGGGCGCTCCGGGCGCGGCCCCACCAGGCTCATCTGCCCGAGCAGCACGTTCCAGAGCTGCGGCAGCTCGTCGAGCGACAGCCGCCGCAGGATGCCACCCGCGCCCGTGCGGCGCGGGTCGTCCGCCTTGGTCCAGCCCGGGCCCTCCGCCTCCGCGTCCACCCGCATGGTGCGGAACTTGTACATGCGGAAGTGGCGCCCGCTCAGCCCCACGCGTTCCTGCGCGTAGAGCACCGGGCCCGGCGAGTCGAGCCGCACCCAGAGCGCCAGCAGCAGCAGCAGCGGTGAGAGGATCACCAGCCCGAGCGCTGCGAACACCAGATCGAATCCGCGCTTGAGCACCGCGTTCCAGCCCTGGCCGGGGCTCTCGGTGACCAGCACCACCGGCATGCCGTCGAAGTCCTCGACGCTGGCGTTGAGCGTGAACGCGCGCGCCAGGTCGGGCACGAGGCGCACCGCCGCGGTCGAGTCCGCCAGCCGCTCGAGCGCCTCGCGCTCGGCCTCGTACTCGGAGCGGGCTAGGGCCAAGTAGACCAGCTCGGCGCCGGTGCGCTCGGCGAGCCCCGGCAGATCGTGGACCGAGCCCAGCACCGGCACGCCGCCGATCGCCGCGCCCGCCGGGGCCGGCCCGGCCGCCACCAGGCCCAGGACCTCGAGCCCGAAGTCCGGGTGCTCGCGGATCTTCTCCAGCACCATCGCCGCCAGCTCGCCGGTGCCGACGATGAGCGTGCCGCGCAGGTTGCGGCCCCGGCGCCGCATGAAGCGCAGCCAGGAGCGGATCGCGATGCGGCTCGTGGACAGCAGGGGCGTCGCCAGAGCCGAGAAGATCACCAGCCAGACGCGCGACAGCGCGCCCTTCGAAAAGAACGCTCCGACCGCCGCGATCGCGGTGATGATCGCCATGCCCTGGAACAGCGCGAACAGCTCCTGCGAGAGCCGCGCCGTCCGCGCCGAGCGGTAGATCTGGAACGAGCGCAGCACCAGCAGCGCCAGCGGTGTGAGCACCGCGCCCGACCACAGGTAGAGCGAGAGCGGCGGCTCCCCGAGCGGCGCGGCCAGATGGAAGACACGGAATCGCAGCCACCACGATCCGACCCAGGCCAGCGCGAGGAGCGCGCCGTCCAGGACGAACACGGCCGAGGCCAGCACCTGGCGGTGACGCGCGAGGATCATGAGGGTGGGATTCTAGCGGGCCGCGATCGAGCGAACCGGATCGCGGCATGGGGCGAGCGCCGGCCCCGCCGGCCTTGAGACGCCCCCTACTCCACGGCGAGGGCGATGTTGCCGCCCCAGTTGACCGCCCGGATCAGTCGCAGCTTGAGCGGGAAGCTCCTGCCTAGATCCAGCAGGGCGCGGAATTCGTTCATGACATCTGCGAACTCATCGAAGATCAGAAGGTCTCCCGGCTTCAGGCGCGGCGCGAGGGTCACGAGCACGAACAGCGTGGAACCATAGAGATCGGCGTCCATGTGGATGACCGAGCGCGCGGATGATTCCGGGAGGCCCTGGAGAAAGGGGGGCAGGGTCTCGTGAAAGAGTCCCTTCCGGAAGCTGCAACGGGAATCCTGGATCTCGGGCACCTCCCCGCCGGTCGCGAACGCGCCCTGAGGAAAGCGCCCCCAGCGCTCAGGGAGGCCGTCGAAGGTGTCGAAGCCGACGAATCGGGAGGAGGAATTCGAACTGTGATCGGTCCACCACCGCAGCGAGCAACCGGTGGCGACCCCGAATTCCAGATACTGAATCGGCTCCCGATCGAGCGAGAACTCTTCCGCCAGAGCTCCGTAGAGCGCATATCGATTGTCGTATTCGAATTCAGAATCCAGGTGGAGGAGTCGGTGCGAAACATCGCTCTCGTGGAACCACTGCGCGAACTTGAAGGAGTAGGCGATCGGGAGCAACCCTGCCGTCATGCCCGCGGACAGCTTGTAGAGCGGAGACTGGATGAGCAGCCGCTTCAGGCTACGAAGAGAAAGGTCGAGCTGGAACATTCTTGACCTCGATCGCGCCCCATCAGGTGCGCTCGAACAGGGCGAGGTAGCGCACGTAGCAGGTCGGGTCGATCTCCCACGCGTTCTCGACTCGGAGGATCTGCATGCGCAGCGGGCCCAGGCGGTCGCGGATTCGCGAGACCAAGTGGGGCACGTCGTAGAAGCGCCCATGGCGATCCCGCCAGCCCCGCGCGCAGTAGGCGACGGCGTCGGATTCGAGCGCCGAGCCGCCGGCGGGGAGCGCGACCGGGTCGCACTGGATCGCGTAGCGGTTGTTCAGGAACAGAGGCACGATGCACATGCGTCCCCCGGGGCGCAGCACGCGCCCGGCCTCCTCGATGAATCGGGCGTCCGAGTCCCCCTCGAAGTGCTCGAAGGCGTTGTGGAGCGTCAGCGCGGTCGCGAATCCGTCCGGGATCGGCATGGAGGCCGCATTCCCGCCGATGCGCCGGCCGTGCCATCCGGGCTCGAACTGCAGGTCCTGGCAATAGGCACGGCAGCCGAAGAGCCGCTCGTAGATGGCGGGCGCGGGCGAATGCTGGCTGGCGACGTCGAGGACCACGTCGTCGGGCCCCAAGTCGAGGAGCGTGGCCGCGAGGTAGTGCTCGAGGACCTTCTCCGGAAGATCGGGCGCCCGCCCGCCGCCGGCGTAGGCGAAGAACTGCTCGTAGCGGGCCAGCGCACGGAAGCGGCGGAAGTCGTCGGGGTCGACTCGGAACGATCGGAGGGCGAAGCCCTGCCGGGCGAGCTCGACGAGGAGCCGGCCCTGATCCCGGTCGTCCTGCGGGACGGGACCGCGGAGCTTGGGCGCGCGCATCGCCTCGTAGAGGCGATCCCAGAACATCAGCTCGCGGGTCTTGTCGACCGCGAGGCGGAGCACACGCTCCGGCCGGCGTGCCCCACGCACCAAGGTGGTCAGTAACGCGGATTCCATGGGCCCGTCCCTGAGAACTCGCGGTCCCGGTGTCCTTCCGGTCCGTCGTCCACACGAACCTAACCAATGTCCGCCGCGAAGAACAGCAATTCTCAGCGCGAGGTGGCCTTGCGCCGGCCGATCGTCTCGGCGAGCAGCGCCGCCGCCTGATCCGACACCGCGTCCAGGGAGAAGCGGCTCGCCGCCACGGCCTGTCCCGCGTCGGCCATGGTCCTGGCGCGCGACCCGTCCCGCAGCAGGGCCTCGAGGAGGACGCCGAGCTGCTCGGGAGTCTCCCCCTCGAGGTGGTGGATCCCCGGGATCAATCCCAAACCTTCGACGCCGATGGCCGTCGAAACGACCGGAACTCCCGCGGTGAGGGCCTCGATGATCTTCACCCGGGCGCCGGCCCCGACCCAGAGCGGGACCACCAGCGCAGCCGCGCGCGCGAACTCGACCGCCATGTCGTCCACGTAGCCGACCGGATCCGCGCCGGCCGCGCGGGCCTGGGCGGCGAGCTCCGCCGGAATCCCCTTCCCGGCGAGGCGCAGCCGCACTCCTGCGACGCGCTCGCGCAGCCGCGGCCAGCCCTCGGCAAGGAATCGAGCGGCGCCTTCCGCGTTCGGAGGCCAGCCGAAGCTCCCGGCCAGGAGCACGACCGGCGGGGACTCGGGCGCCCGCGGCAGGAAGCGCGCGACATCCACACCGATCGGGAGCGTCTCCACGCGAGCTCCCGGCGCCAACTCCCGCAGCGCATCCCGTTCGAGATCCTGAACCGCGAGCACCAGGTCGCAGCGCGAGCACACCCGCGCCTCGACGTCACGCATCCGCCGCGCTTGCTGGGCCGCATAGGCCCGCGCGAGCGGCGAGCGCAGGCTCGCCGCGTAGCGTTCGAGGAAGCGATGCTCGAGATTCTGCTGGCGCAGCACCACGGGAACCGAGCTCAGCGACTCGAGGGAGGTCGCGGTGTGGATCTGGTTGAGCCAGATCACTTCGGGCCTGCGAGCGGCAACCATCTCGGCGAGCCGGCGCTCGAGCGCGCGGCTGCGGGCGCGAACGACCGGGTAGGGCCAGGGACCGAGCAGCGCCCGAAGCCCGGACAGCGGCGCGGAGGGACGTCGGTGCGGAATCCGCACGACCTCGAGTGCGGCCAGCGCGTCCGGCAGGGGCGCCGTTTCGGCTCCCGGCTCGACCAGGGGGAGCAGGGTCACGTCCCATCCCGACCGCCGTCGTCCAGCGGCCAGGGCATCCGCCCGGTCACGACGATGGCACGGCCGCGCGTCACCTCGTGGTCCCGAGGCGCCAGGCGAGGACCGCCCGGAATCGCTCGAGCTGGTCGCGCGTGCGCCGGCTGCGATGTCCGCCCTCGAGCCACGCGCGCACCTGCCACAACGTGAGCCGGAGCAGTGATCCGACTGTGAGGACCTCGCGCGCGACCGCGGCACGCCAGGCGCCGCGATGCCGGCGTAGGAATGCGAGCCGTGACTCGAGGTTCCGCACGAACAGCTCGCCGCGCTGCGACTCTCCCGACGCCCCACCCACGTGCGTGACCCGCACGCGCGCGCAGCCGATGGTCTGGAACCCGGCCTCGCGGGCCCGCCAGCAGAGATCCGGCTCCTCGCCGTAGAGGAATTGCTGCTCCTCGAGTCCTCCGATCGCCTCGTAGGCGCGGCGGGAAATCGCCAGGCAGGCTCCGCCCACCCAGTCCACCGGTCCTTCGCCCCCGCGTGGCCCCGGGGCTGCGGTCGGAGTTCCGTAACCGAAACGCAGTGCGAGGCGATGGAGCCCGAGGGCTTCGATCGCCTGGTTCATCACCCCAGGGAACGAGTGGCACCAGGGCTGGGGCGTACCGTCCGGGTTCACCAGCGCCAGCCCGACGACCCCCGCCCGGGGATTGCGCCGGAAGACGTCGCCCAACTCGGCGAGCGCCCCCGGAGGCAGCTCGGCATCGGGGTTCAGCAGCAGGAGGATCGCGCCCGACGCGCGGGCCATCGCCTGGTTGTTCGCGCGCGCGAACCCGACGTTGTCCCGGTTCAGGATCACGTGCCCGCCTGGGAACTCCGCAGCCACCATCTCTGGACTCTGGTCGGTCGAGGCGTTGTCGACGACCCAGAGTTCGGCGTCTACGTCCTGCTGGGACACGACCGATGCGAGGCACCTCCGGAGGAGATCTCGGACCTGGTAGCTGACCACCACGACCGACAGGTCCGCAGCTCTCATGGGGAGGATCCACTCCGGTCGTCCGCGGTACTCGGACGTGCCCGCCAGGTGAAATGCCAGTGAGCGGGTCCCCCGAGCGAGAGCGCGATGCCCCACATCAGCACCATGATGTAGGTGGAGTTGACCATCGCCATCGGGTAGTTCGTGAATCCCAGCGCGGCGGTGTAGGCGGTGGCGGCCGCCGCGGCGGCTCCCCATGCGGCCTCGGGGGGTGGGAGTCGCCGTGCGCTCCATAATCCGGTCCGGATCGCCACGATCAGCACCGTGATCAAGCCGATCAGCCCGATCAGTCCTTCCTTCAGCCAGATCCAGAGGTAGAGCTGGTGGATGTACCACTGAGTCGAGGTCACCTGGTAGATGGGATGCCGGACGTGAAGCGTCAGGCCCAGTCCATGACCGATCCATGGGGCCTCGGCGATCTTCCGGGCCGAGGCGATCCATTCGAGGATGCGTTCGAAGTTCGAGGAGGATTCCGTGTTGTGCTCGGTCCCCACGCTCGAGACCAGTCGCGATCCGAAGATCGCGGCCGTGTCGCCCCAGCCGAACAGCGAGCCGGTGAGCGCCGCCCCGATGGCCAGAAGCAGGGCGAGCCATCCGAACACGCCGAGGATCTGGCGCCAGCGCACACGGGCACCCGGTCCGCGCCCGCCGTGGAACAGGCAGGACAGCGCGAACCCGGCGGCCAAGCCCATCCAATAGCCTCGCGTCAGCGAGATCAGTTGGTGGAGGAGGTTCGCGCTCATGAGCAGGATCAGAAACATCCGGACGCCACGGCGCGGCTCACGAACGGCGAGGTTGAACAGCAGCAGCGCCACAAGCCCGGGGATCGGGGTGAACCAGAGGCCGCCGGTGCGCACCCGGTTGATCGCATAGGAGAGAAACCCGAGCACGACGTGACCCGTCGAGACCAGAACGAACACCCATTGCGCGAAGCGAAGATCGGCCGATCAGCGGGAGCAGCTCCAAGCCGAGGTAGCGCAGCTCGTACCCGGCCATCAGGCCGTGAACGGCGGCTGCGAGCGTGACGGCCTCGAACGCGAGGATCACAGTCGTGAGCGGCGCTCGCGGGAGGCTCCAGCGGCCTTGCGCGTACGCGAGCACCACGCAAAGGGCGGAATACGCCAACACGGCGACGACCACCGAGAGCTCGCGCGTCAGGTGCCCGCCGGATCCGTTCACGAACGTCGCCACGCCGGCGACGGCCACCAGCGCGTGGAACGGCTCGAAGGGACGAAGCGTGAGGATCGCCCCGAGTCCTACCACTCCGAGGGCTACCCACCAACTCAGCAGCACCCCCGCACCAAGCGCGAGGGCCAACAGGCCGATCAGACCCAGGAGGCGACCGTCGACCTGCGCGGGCCGCGGGAGAGTCAAGATGGCCATGATCGTGGTCCAGTCCTCTCCACCCGGAGTTGTTCTCGGACTGGAACCGCCAAAGGGTCCGGTCCGACCCGGTTCAGAGCTCCGTCATGATGGCCCAGAGCACGCCGGCCGTCAGGCTCAGCCCGAATGCCGCCATGACCATCATCGACCTGAGCGGCTTGGCCTTCTTCTCTGGCGGGACGGCCGGATCCAGGACTTCAATGGTCGTCACGTCGCGGACCTCGTCGATGCGAGCTTGTTCGTACTGAGCGGTGAGCAGGACGTACACCTGCTCCAGCGTCCGTACGTCCCGGTACATGCGCGAGATCTCGAGGCCCGTCTCGGGCAGGGCGGCCAGCTGACGGTCGAGCTGAGACAGCTCCTGCGTGATTTGCAGCGCCTCGTCGCTGGGCCCGCGCGTGTAGCTCTGCACCACACCGAGACGCACTTGGAGCGCGGCGCGCTGGGCGTACAAGCGGGCGGCGGCGTCCGCGGCGGTTGTCATTTCCCGGCTCATCATCGCGGTCTTGTGCCGGGACTGATAGTCGGCGAACGTCTGCTCGGCATGGGCTAGCTCCTGCTTGGTCTCGACCAGTCTTTGCTCGACGAAAGTCCGCGTCCGCCGGCCCTTCGTCATTCGGACCTCGCGATTGAAGCGATCGAGCAGCTCCATGTAGGCATTGGCCATGGCCGCCGCTCGCACCGGGTCCCGATCCTCGACCGAGATTTCGATGGTGCCGGCGTCCGTCGCCTTGAATCGCGCATGGCTGTGTAGTTTCTTCAGCGCGTCCGTCATGAATTTCACGTGGTAGCGATTCCGAAGGTCGAATCGCTTGACCACCTCTTCGTTGACGCGGCGGCTCTCGAGAATGGCGATGAAGACGTCCGTCGGCGTCGCTTGCGTGGGAACCTTGACCCCGGCGACGCCGAACCCCTTGAGCAGGCTGGCGAGTCCGACTCCCGACTCCTCCTCGCTGGGCGGCAACAGGGTGCCGTCCGCCCGATACCAGGGCGGAAGCACGAAGGCGATCACCCCAACCACGAGGGTCGCGGCGATCACCAGAACGGCGATCGTGCGGCGTCGGTGCCAGACCCGGTCCCACAGGCGACCGAGCTCGACCGGCCGGTCGTCGCGATGCAGCTCGACGCTCATCGCACGCTCCGAATCGCGATGATGATGGTCGCGACGCTGGCGAGAGCGGTGAGCACGTCCTTCCCCTGCTCCCACGCGGTGACGTCCGGCTTCTCCGGGACCCACACGAAGTCCCCGGGGTCGAGCACCTGGACGTTCCGCCCCAGCAGCGTCTGCCCCGTCACGGCCCGCGTGACCCGGACCTTTCCCTGCCAGGCACGATCGGTGTAGCCGCCCGCCTGGCGCACGTAGTCTCCGACCTTCTTCCCGCTCACGAAGTTGACGATGCCGGGCCGGCGAACCTCACCGTCCACTCGGATCGACGACACCAGCCGCTCGACCCGCACCACATCTCCGTCGCGGAGCAGCAGGTCGAGGTCTCGGTTTCCCTGGAGTCGTGTCCAATCCACCCGGTAGTCCTCGCGCAGACCCGAGAGCCGGGTGCGCAGGTTCTCGTATTCGCTCGCGGTCAGCTCGTTCCGGGACAGCCGCAGCAGCCGATCGAGCTCCGGATCCTTCTCTCCGGTCCCGGGCGTCCGGCGGTGGACGCGAATGGACGAGAGATCCGCGAACGGCAGGAATCCATAGGCCTGCTGGACCAGATAGCTGAGACGCGTCGTGCCCTCGATGATCGGATACACCCCCGGGCGCCGGACTTCTCCGGAGATCGAGGCTTCGCGCTGCTCGTGATACTGGGGGATGAAATAGACGTAGAGGCGATCGCCGTCCTGGACCTGGGGATTCTTGCGGCGCGAATAGATGTCTCCGAGGCTCATCCACACCGAATCGGGGCGGTAGGGGTCCTTGAAGTGGACCAGCAGCACGCGGCTCTCGTCCGCGGCGGGCAGTGGGTCGCCCGCCAGCCGGAGCAACGTCCGAAGGCTGTCGCGAACGCCGAGTTCATAGCGCCCTGGCCTCGCGACCGCGCCCTGCGCCCAGATCATCTCGGTCGCGCTGGGCACCTGAATCACGTCGCCATCGCGCAGCCAGGGATTGAACGCTTCATCCCCCGTGGTCAGGAACAGATCCAGGTCGCAATCCTCGACGCTGCCATCCCGGTGACGGACCTCGATCCGCCGTCGCGACGCCCCTTCCGAGAACATCCCCTGTCCGAGGATGTCGCCGACA
>WNFL01222407.1_pt2 | contig 13603 bp, 14 predicted proteins | sample 5400361 | NCBI WGS metagenome assembly WNFL01 (sample SAMN13153351, study PRJNA577476) | soil metagenome | isolation source: 40 cm soil on Douglas fir-dominated hillslope | place: USA:California | collected 2013-09-17
CGCCTAAGACCTGGGACGATTATTTAGCTGTTGCCAAAGCAGTGAACGGTCAGGATATGGCAGGCGACGGCAAACCCAGCTATGGCTCCTGCATTTCCAAAGCACGCAACCAGCAGTCCTACTGGTGGCTCTGGTCGATTGCTGCTCCATATCTCCAAACTCAGGGCACGAGCCAGGGCGCGTTCTTCGATCCTGCTACGATGCAACCATTGGTTAAGAATGATGGATTCATCAAAGCGCTGGACATTATGAAGGAAACTGGCAAGTACGGTCCGCCAGATGAATCAACGCAGAACGTGGGCGATAGCCGCGCGTTGTTCACGTCTGGTCATTGTGCGCTGAGCCTGGACTGGGGCGATATCGGCACGCTGGCAATTGCGAAAGATTCCAAGGTCGTCGACAAAACGGGTGCAGTGATTAACCCCGGCACGAAAGAGGTCGTGGACTTCAAAACAGGTAAACTTGTGGCCTGCGACAAAACGACCTGCCCGAACGCGGTAGATGGTATCAACTATGCGCCCTACGCCGCAGCAGGCGGTTGGTCGGGAGGCGTCAGCGCCGCAGCCGACGACAAAGTTAAACAAGCAGTTTACGCTTTCTACTCGTATTTGAGCGCTCCTGCACAGTCCGGGGTGGACGTTACACTGGGCAAGACCGGGTTCAACCCATACCGTAAGTCGCACTTCACCAACCTGAAGCCCTGGCTTGATGCCGGGATGAGCGAAGCCGCTGCCAAGAATTACCTTGGCGCAATTCAGGCTAGCCTGGATAATCCCAACTTTGTGCTTGACATAGGCATTCCGCATAACAACGAGTATCAGCAAGTTCAATTGGATACCATACAGAGCCAATTCCTGGCAGGTCAGTTAACGGATCAGCAAGCAGCATCAGCTATCTTTGATGCCTGGGAATCGCTGACTAATAAGTATGGTCGCGATAAGCAAAAGGCTGCCTACGTTGCTGCACTCGGTATCAAAACCAAATAGGCTAAACGTCTAATCTAATAGATCAATCACAGGTTCTGGCACAGTTTCCTAGCCCTTTAGGGTGAAAACTGTGCCATTTCGTATGATAATATATCAGTAAATGCTGATATAAATTTAGACAGGTTAATGTTTTTATGCAGGGATCACAAGACCAACTAGACGCTCCGATATCCGTGAGCAATCCCGCTGCGACCAGTTCTAAATTGTCTGCCGACACTCCCAGGCGGGCGTCACTGTGGCCTGAAGATGTGGTTGCCAGAATCGTCTTAATTTTGCCGGGTATTCTGATTGTTTTGTTGCTTTCTATCTTTCCTTTGATTATCTCCCTGTATCTTTCGGTTGCCAGAGTCGATTTCGTGAAAGGTGGAGTCCAGGTGCAGTATGTGGGCCTGGAAAATTTCGCCCGGCTTCTGGTAGGAGAAGATCAGGCTCATCTGATCGGTGTATGGTCAAGTATTCCGTGGTATGGCTGGCTGATTCTTATCGCATTTGTTGGTCTGCTGGTGAATATGCTGATTGGCTACTTGCGTAGAAGTAGCCGATCTTTTTTTGGACTGCTTTTGCGTTTGGTAGCGATTGTTTTTGCGACTACCCTGGGTTTTCTCATGGTTGCCACGCTGACCGGTGGCGAAGGTAATATCCCCGGGACAGTGGTTGTCACACTCGTTTTTGTTTTTGTTGGCGTGACCATCGAATATTTTTTGGGGCTTGGCCTGGCGCTTCTCGTCACTCAGGAATTGCCCGGCAAACGTTTCTTCCGAGTGACCTTCCTATTGCCGATGATGATCACCCCGGTAGGGGTCGGCTTTTTGTTTCGCATGATGATGGACACGACTAAAGGTCCTGTTGCTCCATTATGGCGATCCGTAGGGTTAGTGAATGTTAGCTGGGCCAACAGCGGCTTTGGAGCGCGCACAGGGGTATTAATCGGTGATATATGGCAATGGACACCGTTCATGTTCATTATTTTGCTGGCTGCCCTGGAAGCCATGTCGCGTGAGCAGATCGAGGCCGCGCTGGTCGATGGCGCTAACCGTCAGCAGCTTTTTCGCTATCTTATCGTGCCGCAGATTTTACCCGTCAGCATAACGCTGGTCCTGATCCGCACGATTGAAGCCTTCAAAATCATTGACCTGCCCAATATTCTGACTGGTGGAGGCCCTGGAACGGCAACCGAAACGCTTACCTTCCATGCCTACAATCTCTGGCGAACCAGCGATCTCGGCGAATCGGCGGCAGTCAGTTACATCCTATTGATTGTTGTCACGTTTGTTGCCATCGTTATTGTGAATAGTGTACGTCGCCGTTTGATGGAGAGTTTATGATTAAAAAATACTTTGGCGCTGCTAGCCCGTTCCGTCTGTCTCCTGGGTGGATGACGACCTCTTATATCTTGCTTATCATCTGGACGATTATTGTTCTCTTTCCGCTGTACTGGCTGTTGACGACTGCCTTCAAATCGCCCGGTGACGTGAACGATGGGCCGAAATTTATCCCCTGGGTAGATTATCAGCCAACGCTCGACGCCTGGAACTACCTGTTGGCGGACCCAACGTCCGGTAATATCGTCGCCCGCCCATACCTGAACACATTTGTGGTGGGCACAACGAGTGCCTTTTTGTCGCTCCTCCTGGGCGCGTCGGCAGCCTATGCCCTGCTGCGTTTTCAGTACGAGATAAAAGTCGGCTATATCGTCAGCTTCATTATCTGTCTGCTGCTGTTCATCTTTTTAGCAGCATCGGGAATCCCGTGGTTCCTTGCGTTTGCAATCGCCGCTGTGCTCCTCTTCGTCATCACGCAAACGATAGGCCGCCGCTTCAGAAGTAAAATGAAGAACTCCGATATTTCTTTCTGGTTGATCTCGCAGCGTATGTTGCCACCTGTGGCTGTAATCATTCCGATTTACATCATGTTCCAACAACTGCGGATGTTGGACAATCCGATCACGTTGATTATCTGCTACTGTGCGGTCAATTTTCCGCTCGGTGTCTGGTTCATGCGCGACTATCTCGAAAACATCCCGATTGAACTGGAAGAGAGCGCTTTTATTGACGGCGCATCAAGATATCAGGTTTTGGCACATATCGTGCTGCCGCTGGCTGCACCGGGTCTAGTAGCGACGTTTCTCATTATTCTCGTGTTTGCATGGAACGAGTACACATTGGCGTTGTTCCTCTCCGCAGGCGTGCGCTCGCAGACCATGCCACTGCTGGTCACGGCTCAAAATGCCACGCGTGGACCGCAATGGTGGAACATCTCGGTGCTGGTCTTGTTGATGATCTTACCGCTTATTGGGGCTGCCATCGCACTTGAGCGCTTTATCGCGAAAGGTTTACTGGTCGGCGCTGTCAAAAGCTAAGGTCGAGTTGGATGATATGAAGCGGAATTCGATGGGCGTACAGTCGCAAACTAACCTGTGGTATAGTTTCTACGCTCTATCGAGATGTAAGCCGGATGCAACGCTAAACATGGAATTCCTCTTCAATGGCAACTATACGTGAGGTAGCAAGACATGCGGGTGTTGCACCGATTACAGTTTCCCGCGTCGTTAACAAATCGGGTTATGTGAGCAAGGACATCCGCGAACGGGTTGAACGGTCTATCGCGGCGCTAGATTACATTCCGAATGCACTTGGTCCAAGCCTGCGCTCCAAAAAGACACATATTTTCGCCCTGATCCTGTCCGATATTACAAATCCCTTCTGGACAACTGTGGCACGTGGTGTTGAAGATGCCTGCAACGCCCACGGCTACTATGTCGTCCTGTGTAATACTGACGAGTCGCAGACCAAGCAGGATCAGTATGTGAGCGTGATGTTAAGAAAGCAGGTGGATGGGTTCCTGCTGGTGCCTGCCCAGGACACGAATGAGACTATTCGGGCCATCCAGAAACAGGACATTCCTATCGTCGTGTTGGATCGCACAGTATCTGATGTCGAGGTGGACATCGTGCGTTGCGACTCTGAAGAGGGAGCTTACCAGCTTACCCGGCATCTGTTGCAACAGGGCCACCGGGATATTGCCGTGGTCAGTGGCCCCAAAGAGATTTCGACAGCCCGCGATAGAGTCGCCGGATACCGTCGAGCAATGGAAGAATCTGGCCTGCCAGTTGATGAGCGCAACATCCATTGGGGTACATTTGGTCACAACGCCGGGTACGACGCTACCAAAGAAATTCTGACAACGACTCCACGACCTACCGCGCTGCTGGCAGGGAATAACTTCATTGCCATCGGCGCGATGCACGCATTGACCGAAGCAGAAGTCCGCGTTCCGCAAGACATGGCCCTTGTCTCCTTCGATGAGTTTCCGCCAGGCTTGACCATCGAACCATTTTTCACGAGTGTGGTGCAACCTGCTTACCAGATGGGATATCGTGCCACCGAGCTTTTGCTATCGCGTGTGCAAGGGCAAACTTCTGAACCATTTCAGGAAATTATTCTTCCGGTCGAAATTGTGTTGCGCCGCTCCAGCGAATAAACCCAATCCACAGCCAGGCATTGTGGTTACGAGTTGATGGGTGTGACTCCTTTTTTGAGTATGATGTTGCCATACTTGGCAGTCTCACCCGTAATAACTATTGTAAAAGCCGTACGGGCACGCTCATAAAACGCGAAACGCTCAAGCCGCGATATAGGTGGCGTCTGCGGCCAATGTCTATCTACGGCTGCCCGATAGGACGCCTCGACCTGCGGGTCGAGGATATCGCCTTCGACGGCGCTCATCATGATCAGCGGGCTTTCGACATAGGTATCAAGCGCAAACAGGGGCAAAATTGCATCCAGCAAATCGGCGACGCGCAAACCATCGGCCCGAATCACATCAGGCCCCATTGAGTCCGCAGGGAAATGAGCGTCCGACAGAACAATTTCGTCACCGTGTCCCATACGGTATAGCGTACTCAGCAGGTCAGGGCTAATGAGCGGGGAGATTCCTATTAGCATTGTGTCTCCTATTAGGTTTTCTATTGCATTCGCAATCACGCGTGACTGTAATTTTACCGACACCTGACATTTTCGGGAGTTTTGCTGCAATACCTTCAGGTTGACAGTGCCATATTTCTGCGTTATGGTACCCGTACCATGCGCACTATTGTAAGTCCGATCACACATTTAGAGCGAAGAGAATTCTATGAAATCAATTGTGTTAATCGAGCCGGGAAAACTGGTGCTTCAAGAAATCTCATTGCCGCCAGCGCCCGGCGAGAACGAGGTACAGGTGCGGGTTCGGCAGGTGGGCATCTGCGGAACAGACTTACATGCTTTTCAGGGACATCAGCCATTCTTTACCTATCCGCGTATCCTCGGTCATGAACTCGCCGTCGAAGTCGTGGAAATCGGGCCAACCCCGCTTGCCCACAATTTTAAGGTGGGCGATCACGGCTGCATTCAACCGTATCTTAACTGCGGTCATTGTGGCGCATGTCTACGCGGCTTTGACAACTGCTGCATGAATTTGCAGGTCATCGGCGTACACCGGGATGGCGGGATGCGTGAGCTGATCAATGTCCCAATTGACAAGCTGCATAAAGCACCGCTCAAAGACGACGAACTGGCTTTAGTCGAGATGTTAAGTATTGGAGCACATGCTGTTCGCCGAGCGCATGTTATTCCGGGCGAATTTGCGCTGGTTGTCGGTGTAGGACCCATCGGGTTAGGGGCGGCCTTATTTGCCCAACAAGCGGGCGCACGCGTTATTGTTGCGGACGTTAGCGAGTGGCGTCTCGGATTCGCGCAGCAGCACCTCGGCATCGAATACCGTATCGACGCCAAAGACGCACCACTCGAACAATTACGAGCCATCATCCCCAACGATATGCCGAGTGTTGTCTTTGATGCAACCGGCAACTCAAAGTCTATGCATCAGAGTTTCCAGTACACGGCTCACGGTGGCAGACTTGTCTTCGTGGGATTGTTCACCGGGGATGTTACCTTCAACGATCCAGAATTCCATCGACGGGAACTTTCGTTGTTAGCCAGCCGAAACGCTACTGCCCTGGACTTCCAAACGGTGCTGCACTTGCTAGAGACGGGAAGGGTCGATGTGACTTCGTGGATTTCCCGGCGCGCTTCGCCTGAAGAGACAGTTGTGGAATTCGCTGACTGGATTAAACCTGAATCCCACATCATAAAAGCGATGTTGACTTTTTGAAGGCTTGATCAGCGAAGCAGTGTTTCAGGGATTTGTTGTGGCAGCGTCGGTTGGAGAGGAAGTTCCAGTTTCTAGAAAATCAAGCGGTAGTTTCGGATCGACATAGCGAACCGAGAAATTGTCGATGTTCGCTTCTGCCAGTGGATTCGGAATTTTCTGTGAGCTGGTCGTCGCCAAATAGATACCTATTGCGCCTGACGCGATGACAGGTTGCGTATCCAGGTCGATTGCCACCCGATTGTTGACCATTGCTACGATGTGTGTCCCCAGATCGTACAGAGTCAGGTGATTGGTCTGGCCCGCTGGTTTTGCTCCCTCAAAGGGCGTCCAGTTAATGGGCTGCCTGCGTAGCTCCGTCCAGTTGCCGTTAGCCAGTAACCAAAGGCTGACTGCGCCTTGGCCATTGACGCCAAACACGTAGTAATTACGCTCATCCTGATGACGGAAAATTAGACCCACGCCTGAATCCGGCTGGCTTTGGTCGGAGATGGTGACATCCGCGTCATAGCGGAAGTGATCACTATATTGGTGATCGGGGTCAAACACAGTATCAAGGGCGAGGGCTGGACGGGTGAGCCGGAGGTGATACACACCGTTCTCGATGTTGCGGTAAATCGTTGGATTATCCGTCGTCAGCGGCCAGATCAGATCACCCCGTTTCGGGCCAAAGTCGTCGGTAAATAGCAGCGGTCCGCTTGTCATCGACGACGCTCCTGATGTTTGCCCTTGCTTCGTAGAAACAGACAATACCGAGAGAGTCACTGTTTCTACTGGCGCGTTGACGGCGGAGTTACCAGTGGGCAAGCGGGACAGCACCAGCAGCACTGCAATGAGCAGTATCAAGCTGGAGGCACCAGCCACCCACATCAAGCGGCTTGAACGAGCGCGACCTCTACCGCCCAGCATTGTTTGACTTTTTGGTTGGACTGCCATGACCTGACCACCGCCGACAGCCTGCTCAACGTCCGATAGAAAACTCTCAGCGTTCTGGTAGCGATCCTCGGGGTCTTTGGCAATCGCCTGCAAAACTACCACCTCCATTACGGGAGTGAGGTCCGTGTTTAGTTCGCGCAAACTCGGCGCTGGCTCGTTCAGGTGTTTCATGATCAATTCAACGGCACTATCGCCAGTGTATGGCGCTTTCCCGGCCAACATTTCATATAAGATTATGCCCACCGAGTAAAGATCACTGCGTTTGTCCCCACCTTGCCCAAAGCCCTGTTCAGGTGACATATACATTGGTGTGCCAGCGGTCATCAGGCTTTGTGTGAGCCGTGTAGCGGAGAGCATCCTGGCAATGCCAAAATCGGTAAGCATTGCCTGTCCCTGTTCATTGAACAGGATGTTGCTCGGCGTGACATCCCGGTGAACCATCCCTTGTTTGTGAGCGTAGCCTAGCGCGTTCAGTATCCCGCGCATTATGCTAACGATTTGGTCCAAACCGAGACGTTCACCTCGTTGGTGCGTTTCGTCCATCAGCGATTTGAGTGATTGACCGGGGATATAAGACATCACCATGTAATATACTGGCGCATCGTTAATGACGGTTGAGGCGAAGTCATAGATTTGCACGATGTTAGGGTGGTTGAGGCTGGCGACAACCTTTGCCTCGCGCTCGAACCGCTCCTTGAAGCCTGCTTCATCAACGAGATGATCATGTAGCAGTTTGACGGCTACCCAGCGATCCAGATTGGTATCCCAGCCTTTATAGACAGTCGCCATGCCGCCGTGACCAAGACGTTCCCGAATTTCGTAGCGTCCCAGTTTTTTCCCCAGTATGTCAACCATGATGTATTTTCCTTTTGCTACGAACGCCATCCTAATGGAATATTGAAGGCCTTGCTATGACCGATCTCACATCCAGAGTCTATCAAGAAAGCCGAGAATTGGTTTGTTAACTTGTAAAATCGATTGATTGGCAAAATAGCTAAGACTCGATACAGTCAAGCAACGGGTTGTGCTTCGACAAGTGACTCTGAGGGAGGAATCATGTCTGATAGATTCATCTCACGTGGATTTGTTGGCAAACGCAGAGAGCCAGAGTTGGCTAACCGTATCCCACCAGGTCAATATGCCGTTCGCGATTTTCCGGTACTTTCCGCAGGGCCGACGCCGCGCGTCTCACTGGAACATTGGTCCTTTACCATTGAAGGATTGGTGCGTGAGCCGGTCAAATGGGCCTGGTCCGAGTTCTTGCAATTATCACAGCAAAAGTTTGTCGTTGATATTCATTGCGTCACCAAATGGAGCAAGCTTGACACACACTGGGAAGGGGTCAGTGTCGATACCCTTCTCGAATTTGCCGATCTTGACCCAAAGGCGCAGTATGTAACCGCTTTTTCTGATGGCGGTTACACCACGAATATTCCCTTAGCGGAACTACTTAACGGTCAGGCGTTTGTTGCCCATCGCTATGACGACAAGCCGCTGCCGCCAGAGCACGGTGGACCTGCACGTCTCGTTGTGCCGCACCTGTATTTTTGGAAAAGCGCCAAATGGGTGCGGGGCTTGCATTTAATGGAGCATGACCAGGAAGGGTTCTGGGAATCATTGGGCTATAACAATCATGGTGATCCCTGGAAGGAAGAACGTTACAGCGGTCAATAGCCTTATCTATGGCAAGGAAGGGTAAGGATGAAACGTCCCCTGGAGTGGCAGATTGCCACTGTCAAAGCTATCAAACAAGAGACGCCAACCGTTAAGACATTTACGCTTACGCTACCAGACTGGATGCAGCACAAAGCTGGACAGCACTATGACATACGTTTGACTGCTCCGGATGGCTACGAGGCACAGCGGAGCTATTCAATTGCCTCTCCGCCGGAGCAAACAGGCGAAGTCGACCTGACTGTCGAGCGGTTAGAAGATGGGGAAGTCTCGTCATACATGCACGAGGTCTTGATTCCCGGTGATTTACTCGAACTGCGCGGGCCGATTGGCGGCTATTTTGTTTGGGAGACAACTTTTGGTGGTCCGCTGATGCTCATCGCAGGCGGGTCGGGTATTGTCCCACTGATGGCGATGGTTCGGCATCGGGCTGCAACTGGCTCAACTGTGCCCACTCGCCTCCTTTACAGTTCGCGCACGTTCGAAGATGTAATTTATCGCGATGAACTCGATCAATTGACTGCGGCGAACGGAACCCTCGAAGTATTTCACACCCTGACGCGCTCGCACCCAGCAGGTTGGACCGGGTACGGACGGCGAATAGATCAGGCCATGCTTACTGAGGTGGCTGCGCCGCTTAACAGTCCACAGGTATATGTTTGCGGGCCGACTCCGCTGGTAGAAGCAGTAGCAAATAGCCTGGTGCAAATTGGTATTGGCTCGACACAAATCCGCACCGAGCGATTCGGGCCGACAGGAACTTCCGCCCAATGAGGATTGAAACATGAACGATGTTCAAACTGACATGAACCGTGACATGATGCTCGACGGCAACGCCGTTGCTGGCCTGCTCCGCGAGATTTTTATAACGGAAATGACCACAGTGCCAACCGAGTGCGCACACTGTGGTCACGTGGGTGAGATCGGATCGCTCTTGTGTTTCAATCAAGCCCCCGGCACGATTTTGCGTTGTCCTACGTGTGAACAGATCATGATCAGGATCGTACAAACTCCTGACGCCATTTATCTGGACGCGCGCGGCGCAGCCTATTTGCGTTTAGCACGGTAGCGCCAGATCACTTGCGAGGATCAATTAAATTACATGTAACGTTTCGGCAAGTTGTGAGACTATGCCTGTAGTGGTTTGGGTTGCATCAGGCTGGTAGTCATGACTATTTACTTCGACACCGCAAAAGACGAAGACGATATCAGGCAGGCGTTAGAGCTTTATATCGTGGACAAAATTAGCCTACTCGGAATAACACGAGAGCAGTACCCGCAGCACGAGATCGAGCGAGATTTCCACCATTGGCTTGGAATTTATCGAAAGACTCCAAAGGGCTTCATCATTGCCCGTGACGATGAGCGGATCATTGGCGTTGCTGCCGTTGCTCTGCGTCCACCGCAATGGATGTTGACAAATTTCTTTGTCAATCCGCGCTACCAGGGTCAAGGGATCGGGCGTGAACTGCTCACGCGAGCGCTTGCAGTGCGGCAGGGAGCCAAACAATTCTGCATTCATGCCTCAACTTATCCAAATGCGCAAATGTTGTACCTGAAAGCCGGACTGTATCCTCGACCAAACTCGATCTGGTTCACATTGGAACGGGAACGACTGCAAACGCTGGACATACCCAGGCCACTAGGCACTGCGGCTCACAAAGTCATACTGGAAGAAGTCATTGAACAGATCAACAGTTGGGACGAGCAATTGCTTGGCTTTAAACGAGCCGTAGATCACCAATGGTGGGCCACCGGTGGCGACTATTATCTTGTCACCGGGAACGGCACGGCTGAGGGCTACTTCAGAGTTGAGCATAATGGGCACATCGGTCCGCTGGTCGTTGAAGATACGAATCTCATGGCAGACGCACTTGATCTGGCACTCATAGCCGCACAGGCAACCTCTGCAACTGAGACAAATGAAATCATGGTTCCGGGCGACAATCAAATTGCCATTGAGCGACTTCTACGCTATGGCTACAGGTATTTTGACGTTGATTTGTTGCTTAGCAGCAATCCAATGCCAAATCTGTCACATATGATATTTTTTGATTCTGATTTGCTCTAAATTGCCGTTGAAGACGACATTCACGACAGGGTGACACCACTCGCTATCGTACCGAATTTCTCCCTGTAACGATTCAAAAGGTTATGCGACATCTGGAGGAGAAAATGACGCCTGAAGAAGAATTGCTGGATTACCGTCGTTCTGTTTCTGATATCTATTCATCCGTAAGAAACTCGCAGGTAGATAACTCAACGCGCTGGCAACGGTTCCGGGAAGCGCGAGATCAACTATTGTGTACCCATGTGCAATCTGCACTTTCGCTGGAACAAAAGGCCGCTTTCTCCGGCTTGCACTACTATCCCTATGATCCTGCCTATCGCTTCATTGTTCCCGTGGAGCCTGATCCGGAGCCAGAGACGCTGGATGTTCACCTTAAATATGACGGCACAATGCGAATGCGGCGTTTCGGCAAAATTCATTTCGCGGTTCAGAGGCAGCCTCTCTCGTTGTCAGTCTATTGGATTGAAGGCTATGGCGGTGGATTATTCTTGCCGTTTGGCGACTTGACCAATAATCATGAAACCTATGGCGGAGGCCGTTATTTGTTGGATACCATCAAACATGCCGATCTTGGACATGAAGACGGTCATTTAGTAATTGACTTCAACTATGCTTATAACCCGTCGTGTGCCTATAACGCACGCTGGTATTGTCCATTGGCTCCAGCAGAAAATCGTCTTCCCGTCGCGATCCATGCTGGTGAACAAAGTTACCATGACTTCGCGCTATCATAGGTAAATTTCCCGGAATCTCCGTTCACTCATCAATGCGGAATGATCCTACAGAGCCTGGGACTATTGATTGTTCCAATGTCAATCCTATCAAACTTATCCAGTCGATCAAGCATTTTAAGGGGTAGCCATGTCCTTACCACCACTTGCCAATCTCGAACCAACCGCGCAAGAACTGCGCAAGGCGGCTCAGGTCATCGCGGCGCTCCGTGTCCTCGAATTAGAACACTCACCACATTACCTGGAATTCTCCCTGAACGTGAAACCCGAAGGACTGTCCACTGCTGCATTGCCAATGGGTGGCGACGTAATCCTTGATTTCCAGCAGGCGGCAATGATTGTCAATGATCCAGACGGTAAATCCACTGCGATTCCGTTGGCAGGACACGGCCAGGCATCGTTATTTGAAGCCGTTCTCGGCATGATGTCTATCAGTGAAGTATCCACGGCACCTGCGGGGTCACGACTCGATGCATTGCTCAACACGATAAAAGTCAAAGGGCGGCCCGTAGTTCCTGATCGGGCAAATTACAGCGATCCGACACCGTTCACGATTGACAGGCAACTGGCGGGTGATTACGCCGAGGCTATATATCACATTTTTACTGCAATAGCACGTTTCCGCGCTCGGCTCGAAGGATCGATGACGCCATTAGTGGTATGGTCAGAACATTTCGATCTGTCGTTCTTGTGGTTTGCCACGGAGACGGCTGCCGAGAGCGCCCCACATATGAATTTTGGCTTTGCGCCATTCAGCCCCGGTTTTGAGCGACCTTATCTATACGCTTATGCATACCCACTTCCGGCAAGTTACAGTCCGCCCACACTGCCAATGCCGGCACGCTGGAATACTGAGCGCTGGACAGGCGTGGTTGTAGACTATGACGAGTTGAGAAAGGCCGACGATGCCGAGACGCTTATCGAAGAAACTTGCCTGGGGATTTATCGATCTTTGTTGAAACTACTTCAATCGTAAATTCAATGGAGGAAATCTTATGACCGACGTGGGACTTAACCAACAACTGCAATCACTTTTCAGTGAAACTGGTCATGCACACCATCAGGCATATCTGGCAACCGATGGGGCCGATCCAGACTGGCCGCTGTGGTATGCTGACTACCTTCATACCAGGCTGACTGATCTCCTCAAGATAACCCTGACCAAAAGTGAACTTGTTTATCTACTTGTTCTGGCGGACAAAAAACTGAAATTAGATGCACCGGGCGCTGATTGGACTCGTTTCTACGCCCGGTTTTTCATGCGTCGCTACCGCTAACATTCCTGTTCAGCATCGTCGTGTTCTCAGCAAAAGCACAAGGGAGCGAAAAATGAAAGCCGTCGCCGTTTTTCCAGGTAAAGCCAACAGTATCCACCTTGCCAACCTGCCCATGCCGAGCGTGAATGACATTCCGGGTGAACGTGGTGTACTGGTCAAAGTGCTGCGCGTGGGTGTCGATGGGACCGATAAGGAGATTAACGCCGCTGAATATGGTCAAGCGCCCGAAGGCTACGATTATCTGGTTACGGGACATGAGTCGTTCGGACGGGTTGTCGAAGTCGGGTCGAACGTGCATTCCGTTGCGCCCGGCGATTATGTTGTCGCAACGGTGCGCCGCCCCGGCAGTAGTATTTATGACGTGATCGGCACGAATGACATGACGACTGACAGTGTGTATTTTGAACGCGGAATCAATCTTCGGCACGGGTATCTCACCGAATACTACGTCGACGATATGGAATTCATCGTTAAAGTTCCCGCTGCACTGAAGGACATTGGCGTGCTGCTGGAACCGACCAGTGTTGCCGAAAAGGGGATCGAGCAGGCTTACGAGATTCAGCGCCGCCTGAAGGTGTGGCGTCCACAGCGTGCCGCTGTGCTTGGTGCGGGACCACTCGGCCTGATTGCCGCATTGGCGTTGCGGTTACGCGGTCTGGAAGTCACAGTCATGGCGCGGACTGAACCTCCGACGACCAACAGCCAGCTTGCGGAAGCCATCGGCGCACGATATGTCAGCACAAAGCAGCTTTCTATCACAGATGCGGCATCAAAATATGG
>WNFL01034183.1_pt2 | contig 13602 bp, 12 predicted proteins | sample 5400361 | NCBI WGS metagenome assembly WNFL01 (sample SAMN13153351, study PRJNA577476) | soil metagenome | isolation source: 40 cm soil on Douglas fir-dominated hillslope | place: USA:California | collected 2013-09-17
AGACCGGCAAACGAGTCGCGATCCGCCAGCGTGCCGAGGCCTTCGTCGATGGGGACGGTCGTCTCCATCTGAAAGATGGCTCTCATCCCGCCGCCGAGCGCCTTGCTCCCCCTGAAACCCATATAGGAGTTGCCGATCGTCATCTCCGTCCGGTGAGCGGTGGTGAGGGCCGAGACTCCAGTCGGGGCCGGGGCAAGAGTCGACAGCCCGGTGGTGCCCGCGGCGGTCGGCGTTTCCCCGCTGACGTGGTTCCCCTCGGGATAGAACTTGCCGTAGAACTCCCAGTCGCTGCCCGCCGGGCTTTTGATTTGCGCGTTCGCGTAGGGCGCCAGCGCCACCCCCACTGCCAGAGCCAGTGCCTTTCGTTTCATTTTCATGGTTGCCTCCTCCGTTCGACGATCGGTTTTCTTCAAGAGCCGGATGCTCCACACCCGGCACCAGGCCCGCCCCCGCCCCCACGTTCCGCTATGTAGAACCAGGGAATGCACGACGGAACACGTGCGCGTCAACTTACCCTGCTATCGCCGCGCTTGTCAACGAAATGTCAGCGACGCGTAATCCTCCGGTCATGGTGGTGAAATCCGCGCGTGCGCACCGCAACAGCAGTCAGCGGCCGTAAAGGTCCAGCTTGTAGCGCCGGGGCTTCAGCGCGCGGCAGATCTCCCGATTCACCCCGGCCTGCGGCAGCACGATGCCCGCTTCGGCGGCCATCTCGGCGACGATCGCCATGTCGTCTTCCGCCCAGGCCATGGTCTGCGTGCCCCACTTCTCCAGCGGCCCGTTGGCGCAGCTCGAGATGAGCAGGGCACGTCGCAGGGCCTCGACGTCAGCGCCGTAGTGCCGCGCCAGCGCGAGCGCTTCGTGGTCGGCGACCAGGCACGCCCAGAGAATGAGATTGTTCGCGGCCTTTGCGACCTGCGCGGTGCCGACGCCGCCCGTGTGCACGACATCGGCCGAGTACGCGCGCAGCACCGGGGTGATGCGCGCGACCACTTCGGCGCTGCCGCCGACGAACGACAGCAGCGTGCCCGCGTCCGCGGCTTCGCCGCCGCGGCACACCGTCGAGTCGATGACGTGCACGCCTGCACGCTCGCATTCCTTCGCCAGTGTCTGCACTGTTCTCGGATTGATGGTGCTGAGGATAGCGACGATCGTTCCCGGCGGGGCGCGGCGCAGCGGACCGCCCTCGCCGAGCAGCTCCTGCACTTCGCGGTCGAAGCCCACGCAGACGAGGATCGCGTCGCTCGCCGCCGCCAGCTCCACCGGACCCCCGGCCCAGGCCGCGCCCATCTTCTTCACCGCCTCGGCCCGGGCGCCGTTGACGTCGCAGACCTGCGTCGCGAAGCCTTTGCGCACGAGGTGCCCGATGATGGGCGTGCCCATGCGCCCCGCGCCGACGACGCCGACGCGTTTCACCTCGCCGAGACCGGCGCTGCTCGTCATTTCTCCACTCCTAGCGTCTTTGCGTGATCGTGTCGAGCAGCGCGGGCTGGCCTGCCTTGACCTTCGCGATGGCGCGTTCGAGGGCGCCTGCGATCTTGCCCGGATCGTCGATCGGGCCTTCGGCGTACCAGCCCATCGAGCGCGCCATGCTGGCGAAATCCGGGGCGGGGTCGTCCATGTCCATGCCGATGTGCGCGCGCTCCACCGGTGTGCCGCGCAGTTTCGCCATGCGGATCTGGTGTTCCCAGTCGTTGTAATAGGCGCGGTTGTTGTACATCACCACGAGCATCGGGATGCGGTGCTTGGCGGCGACCCACATGGCGCCGGCGTCGAACATCAGGTCGCCGTCGGGCTGCAGGTCCACGACGAGGCGTTTTTCCTCGCGGTGCGCGAGCGCCACGCCGAGCGAGATGCCGAACTGCGTCGCCGTCCCGAGCGACCGCCCCGGGTGGCGGTAAGGCCGGTCGACGTCCCACAGCTTTCGCGTCCACTCTTCGAGCGTTCCCACGGAGAGCACCCAGTCCTCGCTCTTGATGGCGTCCCAGACTTCGCTCGCGAGGCGCGGCAGCATGATCGGGCTCGCGTCCCAGTCCTCGCGCGCCTCCTTCGCCCAGCGCGCGCGGCGCGCGGCGTTCTTTGCTGCGACCTCGGCGGTGCGGGCCTTGACGCGCGCGGCCAGCTTCGCATCCTTCGCGACACGCGCCTTGAGCAGCGCGGTGAGCATCGGGATGGCGAGCGTGGTGTCGGCCATCACGCGCAGGTCGGCGTGGTTCATGCGCTGGTAGTCCATCGCCCAGCTGGAGAGCTCGAGGTCGCCGAAGCCGATCTCGATCCATTTCGCGCCCTGGGGGACGACGCTGGTAAGCTCGCGCGTGGTGCTCACCAGTTCCGTGGTGGGCTTCTCCCAGTCGCGCGCGTCGAGGCATACGACCAGGTCGGCGTCGCGAAAGTGGTCCTTCGTGAGGCTCGCGTTCAACGGGTGCCGGCTCGGGAAGGAGAGCCGCGCGTTGATGTCGTACACCGGGATTCCCCCGGCTTCGGCGAGCTCCACCAGGCTATGGAAGGCCGCGTGGTCGCGGCCGGTGTACTCGGTGATGATCACCGGGCGCTCGGCCGCGACGATCATGTCGGCGGCGCGCGCGAGGGCCGCGGGATCGGGTCCCAGGCGCGAGGGCACCTTGACCGCGTCGGCGGGCGGAAGCTTCACCTCGTGATCGACCTTCTGCTCCTGCAGCCAGGCGTCGTAGATCATGTAAACGGGACCTTGCGGCTGCGTCATCATCACGCCGTAGGCGCGCGCGAACGATTCCGGCACTCCGTCGATGGTGTGCGGCTGGTAGTCCCACTTGGTGTACTGGCGCACCGCCTCGCCCTGTCCCTGCGCGGTGTGGATCCAGTCGATGCGCGGGCGCCGCTTGGTCTCGTCCATCGGGCCCGTGGCGCCGACGATGAAGACCGGCGCGCGGTCGATGTAGGCGTAGTAGATCGCCATGTTGGCGTGCAAGAGGCCCACGAGGTTGTGCAGGATCGCCACCATCGGCTTGCCGGTGGCCTTCGCGTAACCGTGCGCGATCTGCACCGCCGTCTCCTCGTGCTGGCAGAGCATCATCGTCGGGCGGTTCTGCCCGTAGTTCACGATGGAGTCGTGCAGCCCGCGATAGCTCGCGCCCGGGTTGAGCGCGGCGTGCGGCAGGTCGTACGCATGCAGCAGGTCGACGATGACGTCGGACGCCCAGCGCTCCTGGGTCGGGGCCACCGGGTACTTCGAGGTCCGGGTCGCGGTCTTGATCTTCAGCTTGGCGTGCTTCTTCTGCATGTCGGGCGGATCTTCCTTTTCTAGGCGGCGCGTAGCGCCACGCATTTCTCGGGATCGAGCTGGACGAAGATGGGATCGCCCACCTTCGCGCGGAGCGACGGGTGCTGGCGCGAGAGGAGCACGCGCTCGCCGAGCTTCACCTGCAGGTCGACCACCTCGCCCAGGAACACCTTCTGGTCGATGATGCCCTGCCAGACGTTGCCGCCCGCGGGCCTCGCCTCCGCGAGCTCCACGTCCTCCGGGCGCACCGACACCATCACCTTGTCGTGGGCGCCGAGCGCCTCGGTGGCGAGCACCGTGAGATCGCCGATCTCGCTCCTCACGCGATAATGGTTGGCGGCGCCGTCGGGGCCGAGCACCGCGGCGTCGAGGAAGTTGGCGCTGCCGACGAAGTCCGCGACGAACGCGTTGACCGGGCGGGTGTAGATCTCGCGCGGAGTCGCGATCTGCTGGATGCGTCCCTCGTTCATCACCGCGATCTCGTGGGAGAGCGCCAGCGCCTCGCTCTGGTCGTGCGTCACGTAGACGGTGGTGATGCCCAGCTCGCGCTGCAGGCGCTTCAGCTCGAAGCGCAGGTGGTGGCGCAACTTCGCGTCGAGGTTGGAGAGCGGCTCGGCCAGGAGGGGGGCGCGAGCGCCAGGCGCTGCTGTTGGCCGCCGGACAGCTTGGTCGCCTCGCGCTCGGCGAGGTGGTCGAGCTGGACGGCGTGCAGCACGCGCATCACCTTGTCGCGGATTTCGGTGCGCGAATACTTCCGGGTGCCGACTTCGAGCGGGAACGCCGCGTTCTGGAACACGTTCATGTGCGGCCAGATCGCGTACGACTGGAACACCATGCCGAAGCCGCGGCGGTTGGGCGTGACGAAAACGCCCTTGGCCGAGGAGTAGACGATGCGCTCGTTCACGGCGATCTCGCCCACGCGCGGCTTCTCCAGCCCCGCGATCGAGCGCAGCGTGGTCGTCTTGCCGCAGCCGCTCGGGCCGAGGAGCGTGAAGAGCTTGCCTTCCGGGACGGTGAAATTCACGTCCTGGGCAGCCTTCACGATCTCGCCCTTCTCGTTCGGATACTCCGTGTAAAGCCCTTCGACCCTCAACACTTCGTTCTCCTTGAAGCGGTGAACGCAGATGAACGCAGATGAAGCGCAGATGAACGTACGGCACGAGTCGTTCGCGCCACTGGATCCAGCTTCTCGAACCCGATCAAATGCTGGGGTACGTTCATCTGCGCTTCATCTGCGTTCATCTGCGTTTCCAAAGCCCTTTTCATGCATCACTCCTTCACGCCAAACTTCTTGCCCATCCACTGGGCGACCATGACGAGGAAGAAGAGCGCGAGGATGAAGAGCACGCCCAACGCGGAAAGCTCGACGTACTGCCCGTTCTCCCAGAGCTCCCAGATCACGATCGAGACGACTTCCGTGCCCGGGCTGTAGAGCAGGATCGAGCTGGAGAGCTCGCGGATCGACACGATCATGATGTAGATCCAGCCGGCGACCAGCCCCGGTTTCAGCAGCGGCAGGATGATGCGCCGGAAGGTGGTCCCCCACGAGGCGCCGCTCATCGCCGCCGACTCCTCCAGCTCCTTGTGGATCTGCAGCATCGAGGTCGTGTTGTAGCGCAGCCCGTACGGCATGAAGCGCGTGATGTACGCGATGAACATGATCCAGATCGTGCCGTAGATGCCGATGTCGAAATTGAGGTAAAAGATCATGATCGCGAGGCCGAGCACGAGGCCCGGGAAGACCATCGGCAGCGAGGCGATGTTGTCGAGGAGCCAGCGCCCCGGGAGCTTGGTCTTCACCACGATCCAGCAGATGACGGAGGTCACCAGCATGATGAGCGTGGCGCTGCCGAACGCGAGCAGGAGCGAGTTCCACACCGAGCGCGTGAGGTTCGGATAGGTGAGGATGAAGCGGTACGGGTCGAGGGTGAGGTTCTGCAGCGCGTGCCACGACGGCACCGAGTAGAACTTCTGGAACGACGACCACAGCAGCACCGCGAACGGCAGCACCACGATCACCAGGAAGTAGACGATGAAGATGCCCGCGGTGAACCAGCGCCAGGGGCCCAGGTCGATCTGGCGCGGGCGGAAGCCCTTGCCCGTCATCGTCGCGTACTTGCTGCCGCGGCTGGACAGGCGCGACTGGAAATAGACCCCCACCGTGGTGATGGCCAACAAAGTCACCGCGTACGCCGACGCGAGGCCCACCTGGCTGGGATAGCGGTGCACCGCCTGGTAGATCGACGAGGTGAAGACCTGGATCCCCACCGGCAACCCGATGAGCGCCGGAACCTCGAACGACTCGATGGCGCGCACGAAGAGGATGAGGATGGTCGCGAAGACCGCCGGCCACGAAAGCCGCAAGGTGATCCGGTAGGCCACCTGCAGCACGTTCGCGCCGCTCATCATCGCGGACTCCTCGAGCGCCGGATCCATCGAGCGGAACGCCGCCGACATGAGGAGGAAGGCCATCGGCGAGTAATGCAGGCCGTCGACCCAGATCATGCCCCACATCGAGTAGATGTCGAAGAGCGGCTCGTCGACGCCGAACCAGGTCCTGAGGACGAGGTTCACGATGCCGATCTTCGGGCTCGCGAGGAGGATCCATGCCACCGTGAAGAGGATCCCGGGAATGATGAGCGGGATGATCGACAGCGCGTAGAAGAGCGTCTTGAACGGCGTGTTGGTGCGCTCGTTCATCCACGCGAGGCCGGTGCCCACCAGGAAGGAGAAGGTCGAGGTGCCGATCGCGAAGACGACGGAATTCTTGAAGAGGCGCCAGGTCTCGCTGCTGCCATAGGCCTCGGTGTAGTTGGAGAGCGTGAACACCGCCGGCGTGTCCGCGGTCTGCGGCGTGAAGAAGCTCTGCCAGACGAGGAACCCGAGCGGCACGATGGCGATATAGACGGTGATCGCGACGCACAGGGCGATCACGAGCCAGCTCCACTCGAAACGCCGGCGGTCGTCCGGGAATGCCGCGCCGCCGAGGGACTGCGTTCCTTTATGTAGAACGTCGGTCTGCATAGGGATACAGTCTACCGGCTCAGTCTGGCGTGGTGGAAATCCCACACCTTCTTCAAGAGATGCGGCTTCCTCAGGTTGCCGCTGATCTTTTCGACCTCGGCGGCGCCCAACGCGTAGGGGGTGCCGAGCGCGCGCGCCAGGTACTGGCGCTTCGCGGTTTCCTCGAGGTAGATCGCGAGCACGAAGGCCTCGACTACGTCGGCGCCGACCACCACTGCGCCGTGCGACTTCAACATGGCCACGCGGTGTGGGCCGAGCGCCGCGGCAAGCTCCTCGGCGAGGTCCTTCCGGTTGATCGACGCGGTCTTGTCGAAGAACTGGACCGGCCCCATCACCGCGGCCTGCATGGTCACCGGCTGGACGCGCTCGCCCACCATGCTGAAGAGCGTCGACCACAGCGGGTGGGTGTGCGCGATCGCGTTCACGTCGGGGCGCCGTCGGTAGATCTCGGTGTGGATGTGGAATTCCATGGGCGGCGCCACGTCGCCCTCGACGGGCTTGCCCTGCATGTCGATGGCGATGATGTCCGCCGCGGTGATGGCGCTCCTCACCGACTTGCCGGAGTTGATGAGGATGTGGTCCGTGCCCGGCAGGCGCGCGCTCATGTGGCCGTTGAAATCGATGACCTCCGCGCGCTCCAGCATCGCGAGGGCATCGGCGAGCTGTCGGCGCAGATCAGCGCTCATCTGGCTGATTGGGCGCCGGCCTTCGCCGGGGTGACATGGTGGCGATGGTGGCCATGGCCATGCTCGTGGTCGTGGCCGTGCTCGCGGTGCGAATGGGAGCGTTGCCCGGGCCCGCGCGGATCCTCGCTGAAGACGAGCGACTTGATGGTCACCGGCACCGTGTACGAGGGCATGCGCACGCGGCCCAGGTCCACGTAGTCGAAGTCCCAGAGCGAGACCCCGTCGATCACCAGGACCTCGGAGGCCACGCCCCATTCGTCCTTCAGCAGCGCTCCCAGCGAGTGGGCGAGGTCGCCGTCCAGCACGAGGAAGACGGGCTTCGCCTCGAGGAGCGTCATCGGCAGCGCCTCGACGATGCCGCGCGCGAGCGCCTCGAGACGCCGGTACGCGGGAGGCCCCTGCCAGCGGAACGCGAGCGCCACTTCCACCTCGCCCTCCTTCAGGTCGAACGCCTCGAAATGGCGGCGGATGGCCTGCGTCACGCGCGCCGCGTCGATCTCGCCGGCGAGCGAGATGCCGGGCTGAAGCACCTGCAGGTTCTTGCGCGGCAGGAGCGCGGCGGGGTTCGAGATATAGACGGTATTGCCCGAGAGCTGCACGCTGTACTCGGAGGCCCCGATGGCGGTGGCGCGGATGCATTCGCCCGCCGGGAGGAGCGCATAGGGGAGGCTCGGCGCGTCGAGGCGCTTTCTCAGCGCGAGGCCGAGACGCTTGCCCAGGTCGCCGAAGTCGCGCTCCTCGCGGCCGTAGACATATTCGGCGACGCCGCCGGAGAACATCACGCCGGCGATGCCCTCCACGGGCTCGAGCGGGTCGGTGAGCCAGAGCGCGTCGACAGCCTTCGGCGCGGGACACTGCGTGAGCGCGGCGACGAGCGCGTCGGCCATCCATGCCGCGACACGATCCATCTGGGCTCCGCTCGCCGGGCCGCCGGCACTCCAGTCGAAGCCCGCGTTGATGGCGAGTTGCCGCCCCGCGGGATCGAGACGGGTGAGCTTGCCATCCTCGACCACCGCGAGCCTTCCACCGATATGAATCGCGGCGGTATGCACGATGCGCCCGCCCTCCACCAGCGCGATCTTGGTGGTGCCGCCGCCGATGTCGACGTTCAGCACCGGGCGGCCGAGATCGTGCGACGCCTTGGCGGCGCCCGAGCCGTAAGCGGCGAGGAGCGACTCCATGTGGTGGCCCGCGGCGGCGCACACGAATTCCCCGCCCATTTCCGCGATCACGTCGGCGATCGCCTTGGCGTTCTCGCGGCGCAGCGCTTCGCCGGTGAGGATCACGGCGCCGGTGTCGATCTGGTCGGGATGGATGCCGGCCGCCTGGTACGCCGCGTCGATGATGTCGCCCACGGCGCGCTCGTCGATGCGCGTCTCGCTCTGGTAGGGGGTCAGCGCCACCGGCGACTGGTGCAGCGTCTCGCGCTTCACCACGAAGTAGCGGCTGGTGAGCTCCTCGGCGAGCCGGCGCATGTAGACGCGCGAGAAGATCACCTGAGTTCCCGAGGAGCCGATGTCGATGCCCACCGAGACCAGCGTGATGTGGTCCTGCAGCCAGAGGGAATCGTTCTCGAGGTCGTAATCGCCGGGCTCGTCGTGGTCGTGGTCATGGTCGTACTCGCCCTCGGCGTGCGAATGCAGGCCGCCCTCGCCCATCAAATGGTCGCTGAGGGAATGCTTCTTCGTGCCCAGGGGTTCGGCCATCAGATGACGTAGCTCTCGAGCGTCTCGGGCGCGAACAGCTCCTCGGGCTCGAGACGACGCCTGGAAAGACCCTGCTCGTGGTGGTAGCGCAGGAACGTGGCGAGCGTCTCCCGGTTCTTCGCGAAGCCGTAGGGCCAGAAGTCGTCGCCCATCAGCGCCCGCGCGTCCTCCACGTGCTTGGTGAGCCAGGGGAGCGACGTCTTGAGCGCCGCCGTCACGTAGAGATCCGCGTACGACTCGTGCTGCGCCTGCACGAAGGCCTTGCAGAGGTTCATCGCAACCCACGGGTAGCGCTCGTACACCTCGCGGCGGATGGCGACGGTGTGCATGATCGGGAAGATCTTGGTCTTCGCGAAGTACGCCTGCTCGACTTCCATGTAGTTCTCGAAGAGGCGCCGCACAGGCTCGAGCTTGCCGGCCTGGTAGGTGGACGGCATGCGCGCGGTATAAAGGGCGTCGATGGCGCCGTCACGCAGCATCGCCGCCAGCGTGTCGCGCTCGCTGATCTGCGCCACCTTGATGTTCGGCGGGAGGTCGAGCTTCAGCTTCTCGGGGCGATTCGGCGACTCCTCCCCGCCCTGGTAGTAGGTCTGCCCATCGACCGGCACGCCGTACTCGTCCTGCAGGATGCCGCGAATCCACACCGGCGCGGTCATCTGGTACTCGGGGTTGCCGATCTTCCTGCCGATGAGATCCTGCGGCTCGCGGATGCCGCTCTTCGCGTTCACGTACACGCACGAGTGCCGGAAGAATCGCGACGGGAATATGGGGATCGCGACGAAGTTCTTCTTCTCCTTGAAGAGCGTCGAACTCCTGGTGGCGCAGCATGCGGAAGAAGGTCTCCTCCACCGGCATGTCGAGGCAGGTGAGGTCGATGCCGTCGGGCTGGATGCGTCCTTCCAACAGGCCGCGCGTGCGGTCGTAATTCCAGCAGCCCAGCGACAGTCGAAGTCTGGACATCTCGCGCCTCGCGCCTCTAGTAGAAGCTGTCGAAGTGGACCTGCGGATACGGCACGCGCTTGTCGATCAGCATCTTCTGCACCGCCTCGGCCATCGGCGGCGGGCCGGCGAAGTAGTACTCGTAGTCGTTCCAGCGCTCGCCGACGAAATCGCGCGCGATCTCGTGCACGAAGCCCTTCGCCCCGTCCCACGTTTCGACGGAGTCGTCGCCGTGGTGCGAGAGGACGGGCGTGAAGCTGATGCGGCTCGCGTAGCCGGGCAAGGCCTCGAGCTCGGCCGCGCCGCAAAGGTCGCGCGTGGTACGCGCGCCGTAGAACACGTGGATCTTGCGCCCGTCGAGGCGCGGCTCGGCCACCGCGCCGCGCGCGAGCGAGAGCATCGGCGCGAGGCCCGAGCCGCCGCCGATGAGCACGATGTCGCGCGGGCTCCCGGGCCTGAGATAAGCGAGGCCGTAAGGGCCGTCGAGCGTGATCGTGGATCCGATCTCGACCCTGTCGAACAGCGTCACAGTACCGGTCCCGCCGGGAACACGGCGCACGATGAATTGCCATGTGCCGCTGCCGTCGTCGATGTTCGACATCGAATAGGTGCGCGGCGCCTCGAGCCCGGGCAGGTAGAAGAGCGCGTACTGCCCCGGCAGGAATCCCGGCGCGTCCTTGGCGCTGAACGTGAACTCACGCATGTCGTGCGTGAGGTCGCGGACCCCGGAGAGGCTCGCGGAGAATTTCGCCGGCCGGTGGCGCGGGATGTTCTCCTCGCGCAGACGCACCTTGATCGTGCAATCGGTGCCGGGGCGCGCCTGGCAGGCGAGCACGCGGTTCTTGGCGCGATCGCGCTCGCCCAGTCCCGGCGCGTCGGGACGCAGCGACGTGATTCTGCCCTCGACCAGCTCCACCTTGCACGTCCCGCAGGAACCGGCGTTGCATTCGTAGGGAAGGCCGAGTCCGGAGCGCAGCCCCGCACGCAGCAGCGTGTCGTCCGGATCGCACTGGAACTCGGGCCCATTGTCGATGCGAATGGTGGACATCAATCCGCCAGGTGCGCGCCGGAAAGCGACGGCAGGTAGCCGAGGCGCCGCGAGATCGCGTCCGCCGCGGAGACCACCGAGGGGATGGTGGCCTGGATGTTCTTCTTGGTCATGCGCTGCACCGGCGCCGCGACGCTGATGGCGGCGGTCACCAGGCCGGTGTGGTCGCGGATGGGCGCCGCGACGCAGCGCAGCCCCACCTCGATTTCCTCATCGTCGATCGCATAGCCCTTCTGGCGGATGGTCGCGAGTTCCTCGACGAGCGCCGCGCCTTCCGTGATGGTGTGCTCCGTGTAGCGCTTCAACCCGTTGTCGATCACCTGCTGGATCACCTCCGCCGGCTGGTAGGCGAGGAGCGCCTTGCCCACGCTCGTGCAATGCGCGGGCGCGCGCGAGCCCAACCCCGACGACATGCGCACCGCCTGCTTGCTCTCGCGGATGCGGATGTAGAGGACGCTCAGGTGATCGAGGATGGCGAGCTGCACCGTCTCGCCGGTGTCTTCCGCGAGCGCGTGGATCTGCACCTGCGCGCCCGAGTTGGTGTCCATCTTGCGGCGCACCAGCGTGCCGAGCTCGAAGAGCGCGAGGCCGAGGCGATACTTTCCAGTGTCGCGGTTCTGCTCGAGGATGTCGTATTCGACGAGCGTGGTCGCGAGGCGGTGCACCGTGCTCTTCGCCAGGCCCAGGCGGGCGGCGAGCGCGCTGATGCCCATCTCGTACTCGTTCTCCGAGAATGCCTTGGTGAGGCGCACGGAGTTGGCGACCGACGAAAGGCGCATGCGCCGTCCCTTCGGCTTCTTCGCGCGATCCATGCTAGGCCTCCTGCGCGGCGAGGCGCATGGCGACACCATAGGACAGCGCGACCGCGACCACCACGCCCGCGGAAAGCGCCAGGCCCCATGACGCGGCCTGCGCGTCGAACGCGGGCGACGCATAGCGCGCCGCGGCGAGCGCGGCGACGGCGAGCGAGGTGAAGCCGATGGCGAGGCTCATGAGGCGCGAGGCGACGGCGGCGCGCCGATCGGCGCTGCGCGCCAGCCGGCTCACCCACAGGCCGTTCAGCGCGTCGGTGGCCATCATGCCGGCGGTGAAGACCAGGCCGAGAAGCGCGGCGAAGAGCCAGCCCGCGAGGGTCGAGCCGGTGATGGAGAAAAGCACCGCCTGGCTGATGGTGTCGAAGGAGAGCGCGAAGGCCGCGCCCACCGCCGCGATCAGCACCGGGTGCTCGGCGCGCGCGAAGCGCTCGAAGAGGCGCCCGCGCACGCCCACCGCGCGCACGATCTCCCCGCGCGGCGTGCGCACCACGGCGGCGAGGTTGGCGAGGCCGAGCGCCGCGAGGAACGCGATGGAAATCCAGGTGCCCGCGTCTTCGAGCCAGCGCGGCGCCTTCCATTCGGTGGCCACGGTCGCCACCGCGATCGCCACCAGCGTCACCACCACGCCGTGGCCCGCGGAGAAAAGAAGGCCCGACCAGCGCGCGAGCACGGGCCTCGCGCGCGCGTTGAAGCGCGTGAGGCCGTCGATCGCGGCGAGGTGGTCGGGATCGAGCCCGTGCTTGAGGCCGAGGAGGAACACGACGCCGACCAACGCCAACCAATGAGTGGGCAATGCTTCGATCATTTCTGGTGCCTCGTGCCTCGTGCCTCGTGCCTCATGCTGCGCACCTCATTTCTGCAGGAAGAGCTCATTCCACTGTTTTTCCCATCGGGGCGCTTCGTCGAGGACCGTGGCGGGCTCGATCAGGATGAACGCAAAGTCGTTGAGCGCGCTCTTCACTTTCCTGCTCGCCGGCACGCGCCCCATGGCCTCGAACAGGCGCTGGCCTTCCGGCGAGAGGACGAAGTCGGCGAAGAGCGCCGCGGCATTGGGATGCGGCGCGTGATCACCGAGGCGCAGGCGAAGCGCCATACGGTGGACGTGGTCGAGACCAACGGGCCCGAGATGGAGATGCTGGCGCGCGAGAAGCTCCCAGCTCGGCGAGCAGAACGTGCCCCTTGCGCACGTCCGGGCGCATCGCGGCGAGGCGTCGGAAGTAATCGTTACCCTTTTCCGCGCCCCACGTCTTGATGAGGGTCGCCATCCACTCGACGTCGGTCGCCTCGAGGCCGATCAAGCCCTTCCATTTCGGGTCGGTGAAACCTTCGTAGGTCGCCGGCAGGTCGGAACGCTTTACCTTCTGCGTGTTGTAGCCGACGACGAAGTAGTTCATGCGGTCGGGCATCCACGCGCGGTGCGCGGGGATGGCGGCCGCGGGCAGGTCGGCCACGTGGGGCGAGCGGATCTCGGCCAGGAGCTTCTCGCGCGCCAGCATCTCCATCTCGGGCCCGTTGGTCTCGACCACGTCCACCGTATGGCGCTTCGCCTGCGCCTCGGTGATCACGCGCCGCAACGACCTTGTCGGACAGGGCGCGCCACAGCTCGACCTTGACGCCGTACTTCTTCTCGAAGGCCTCGGCGAGGGGCTTGGATTCGGTCGGCGCGAGGGACGTGTAGAGGACCACCATGGCCTCCCGCCGGGCGCGCTCCACGAGCGACGCATCCTCCCCGAGCGCCGCCGCCGGGACGGCGAGCGCGAGGAGCCAGGGGAGGATGCGTTTCACGAAAGGGATGGGGGGATCCAAATTGACCGTCCCCGACATTCTATGTTTAACTCGTCTTCGCGGCAACCAAATGGAACGATGTTCTGCATAACAGAACAGCTCAGCATGGCCACCAAGACCCAGACCACCACCACCCATTACCACATCCAGAAGAAGCGGCGCGCCGAGTTCATCGACGAGTGGCGCAAGTACCGCCAGAGCGTGATCCGCCAGGAGGATGTGGCGCTCGTGCCCACCGCGCGCGGCATGCGCACCGGCGTCTACATGGGCTGGGACGGCGAGCGCCCCACGCGCAGCCTAGACGCGCTCGTGCACGAGATCGACCCGGGCGCCGTCACCA
>WNFL01109615.1_pt1 | contig 13602 bp, 13 predicted proteins | sample 5400361 | NCBI WGS metagenome assembly WNFL01 (sample SAMN13153351, study PRJNA577476) | soil metagenome | isolation source: 40 cm soil on Douglas fir-dominated hillslope | place: USA:California | collected 2013-09-17
ATCTCGAATCGCCTACGTTTCACTAGACGATAAGGGGAACGCTCAGGCAAAAATAAAATCTACCTATCAGGCAATTCAATACGAGGAAGGCGGACTTAATTTTAAGTTGAACCAATTGGATGAACAAAAAAAATGGATTGAGAAGAATACTGACATCCCGAATTTCAATATCATTTCTTTTTCAATGAAAGAAACGAAGGACAAAATTCCGTCCGTACTTGTCAACCTGGATTTAACCCTCAATAGATATGCATCAGTTAGTGGTAAGCGCTTATTTGTCACACCCAATTTGATGAATCGCATATCACATGTTCCTGAAAAGATGGCAGAAAGAAAAACAGATGTTGTTCGCAAGTCGAATTATATTGACCTCGACACCATCATATACACACTACCAGAAAATCTTTATCCTGAATTCTTGCCACAGCCTGTAAAGATCAACTCAAAGTTCGGAGAGTACGAAGCCAACTTTAAGATAGATGCCGGAAAGGTTGTTTACACCCGTAGACTGAAGATGTGGAAGGGGCGATTCCCAAAGGAGACTTATAGCGAGTTGGTTGACTTCTATAAAAACGTAAGCAAGGCCGACAACACTAAACTGGTATTTCTGAATAAGACCTAATTACTTCAATGGCGAATCTGCTTCTTTCGCCATTGTTTTATAAACCAATTTATCCGCAAGGCGGGGGAAAAGTTTATTGATCCAAACAGCGGCTTTTCCTTGTGCTGTCAAAATCAAAAAGTTCTTGCGCTTCACGGTGGCAGTGTAAATATACTGAGCGCATTCTTCCGCAGTCATCATTTTTTCTTCATCACGAGGAGATTCGCCTTGAGCGCTTCCATCTTTTGTAAGTGCTTTTTTACGGATGTTTGATGATGTAAATCCCGGAGCGTTGTAAGTGCTTTTTTACGGATGTTTGATGATGTAAATCCCGGAGCGGCAGTAAGCACGTGTACGCCTTTGTAAAGCATCTCGGTACGCAACACTTCAAGGAAACCATTCAACGCAAATTTTGAGGCAGAATATCCTGTTCGTTCGGGCAAACCCCGAAACCCTGCAATAGATGAAATGCCAATGATGCTTCCTTTATTTTTTGTGATCTCGGGAAGACAAGCTTGAGTAGCGTAGAGCACTCCGAAAAAATTAATGTCCATTACTTTTTTTACCACACTCAAGTCCAATTCATGGAAAAGTGCGCGCATGGTAATGCCGGCATTGTTGATGAGTACATCAATTCTTCCAAACAAGCGCAGTGCCTCAGCCGCCATTTTTTTATTATCGGCTTCGATGCTCACATCCCCCTTGAAACTTTCAATCGAAATGCCTTTTCTCTTTAAATCAGCTATAGCTAAATCAAGGTCCGCTTGATTCCTTCCCGTGATTAAAATTTTGGATCCGTTTTTTCCAAACACTTCAGCCAATGCTTTGCCTATGCCCGAAGACCCTCCTGTGATAACTACTACTTTATCCTTCATACAACAATTCGAAATTCAAGATTAAAATTCAAAACTTTAGAATCAATTCATCAGCATCTCAATGTCTTCGCGTGTCAATGCTTTGATCACGCTTTCTTCACTTTGAATCAGGTTTTCTGAGAGCTTGAGTTTGTGTTTTTGGAGCTGAAGGATTTTCTCTTCAACCGTGTTTCGTGTGATGAACTTATAGGTGAAAACTTTCTTCTTCTGACCAATACGATGGGCCCGGTCACTTGCCTGAGCTTCAACTGCAGGATTCCACCAGGGGTCGAGAATGAAAACATAATCCGCTTCTGTCAAATTGAGGCCAAGACCTCCAGCCTTGATAGAAATCAGGAATATTTTCAAATCCGGATCTTTATTGAATTTTTCTACTTGCTCTTTGCGATCAGTGCTTGATCCATCCAAATAAGCGAATGGAACTTTCCTGTTCTTCAAAAGCTCTCTTACAATATCCAGATGCTTCACAAACTGACTAAAAATTAAAAGCTTGTGGCCTTCGAGCATAGCGTTCTCAATCATGAACGAAACATCCTCCAGCTTACCCGATCCTCCGGAATATTTGATGTCGATCATACGGGGGTGATTGGAAATCTGGCGAAGCTTTGTGAGGCCCTCCAAGATCATCATCCGCGTATTGTTAATTCCCTCTTTATCGATCTGATCCAGAATCTTGTGACGATAAAACGACTTTACTTCTTCATACTTCTGCTCCTGCTCAACCGTCATGTTGGTGTAATGAATGTTTTCCACTTTTTCAGGCAGATCTGTTGCTACCTGGGATTTCAATCTTCGAAGTACAAACGGCTTAATGATGCTGTTGAGTTTTTTTGTTTTCGCTTCATCGCCTTTTTTCTCGATTGGAATTTGATATTCATTTTTGAAAAAAGTCTGACCGCCTAGCAAGCCCGGATTAATGAAAGTCATTTGCGACCACAAATCCATTGTTGTGTTTTCAAGCGGTGTGCCTGTCAATGTTAGTCTGAATCTACTTTGCAATTGGATCACCGCCTTCGCGATGTTTGAGGTGGGGTTCTTGATTACCTGCGACTCATCGAGTATTATGTAATTAAAATAAAACTTGAGGAGGTTCTCAATATCTAATCTTGTAATGCCATAGGATGTGAGGACTACATCGTATTTGCTGAAGAGCGAAGCATCTTTATTGCGAAGCGTGCCTGTGTATGTAAAGATTTTTAGATCAGGCGTAAACTTGGCCGCCTCCATCTCCCAATTGTAAATCAGGGATGTGGGCATGATTAATAAAGAAGTGCCGGTGTTGCCTTTTTCTTTTTCTGATTGGAGCAGCGCAAGCGTCTGAACGGTTTTACCCAAGCCCATATCATCAGCAAGGCATCCACCCAAATGAAATTCATTTAAAAAACGAAGCCAATTGTACCCCGCCTTTTGATACGGACGAAGCGTACCGTGAAAACCATTGGGCAAATCATAATCACGAATGCCTGTAAACGACTGCAGATTGCGCAACCGATCACTCATATGCACTTTCGCAAGCTTACCTTCTTCCAGTTCTTGTAATAAGCTGATGTGATGTTTTTTCAGAACGGGTTTTTCGTTTGCGCCATGGGTCTCGCTTAAGGCAAAAAGGTCTCCGTACTTGATTAACCACGCTTCAGGAATAATGGCGATCTCTCCATTGGGCAATTTAAATTCTACTTTCTTTTTCAGAATCAGTTTTCGCAGGTCCTTAAATGAAATTTCAAATTCACCGAAGCGGATCTTTGCGTGAATATCAAACCAGTCGATGTTTTCTTTTACCTCCAGCTCCATGACGGCCTTGCCCACAAAATATTTCTTGTCTTTATTGTCTGGCTGGTTCACTTCAAATCCAAGATTGAGCAGATTTACCCGGTTTTCATTTAGCCAGGAAAAGGCCTGAGCTTTTTCAACGGCTGTGCGAAATCCGCGCAAAGGCAAACCGAGCTTGATTAGTGTTTGAGCGTATTTTTTCTCCCCATCAATGTTTCTCTTGAAGCGATGGAAGACATAATCCGATTCTTTTTTCTCAACGGTCACACTGACTCCACCAAAAGCATCGCCCCGAAATTTATTTTTTCCATAACGGAAGGAGAGATCGAAAACAATTTTCCCGGCTTCGTCATTGGCAGGAGCTTCCGGTTCATTATGATGATCGAACAAGGTTGCGGCTTCGGTTGCCGTGGCTGGCGCTAATTCTGAAATCGTCAAGAGCGGATGAGGATCGTATTCATGCTTCGCAATCTCAAATCCCGAAGCTTCAATATCGTCAAATGAGGCAATCAGCGGAGCAACAAAACGGTTATAGTAAGTTTCCTCAAGATTTTTTGGAATCACCACTGATTTTTTGGTGAGGAACGGCTGCAGTTTTTTTCCATCAACAAACTTTTCGAAACCATAAAGCTTTCCATTGAACACCATCCAGGCAGGGTGCCGGCAAATGAGATATGCGGCAGGATCTGGGATCTCCAATTTTTTTCCCTTGTAAGAAATAGTTGGGTAATAATTAGTAGAATCCTCACTACGCATAAAATGAAACTGTATGCCGGCACGCTCTTCAAGCACCTCCACTTTTCGCCACGTGGGTTCACCATCATTGCCCATCTCGAAAAGCAATTTGCCTTTCATTTTCTCCAGAGCTGCAGCCCTGCGCTTTTCCATGTAGGCCTCAATCTGCTCTTGCACCAAAACATCTCCTTTTTGCTTGTGATAAACCTTGCTGAAAAACTCTTCGGGTTTCATCACTTTCTTCGAGAAATATTTGAGCACGGCATCTTGGCCCATACTGTCCATCAATTCGATAAGCTCAAAATCGCGGGAGTCAAGTCCTTTCGTGAACTCGCGCGCATTTTTAGAAGAGATACTTTGATGTTGGTAAGTGAGCTTTCCCTTTTCGTCAAGGTGAACAATGAAAGACTCAAAAACGTACCCTAAATACTCGTGTTGGTAGAGCGAGTAAATAATCTGAAATGGCTGTGCAGCAGATACTTTCATTTCTTAAGTCTTTGCCAAAGGAAGCCTTTTTGCGAATTTTTCGACTTTTCGCAAAAAGCCGAATTGCAACTTAAGAATTTTTAATGAATTTTTTTAGTTGGATTTCAAGAGGGGTGCATTTCAAATTGTCGCGGTGTTACTCACTAGATGCGTTGATCTTGGCTATTTTAGACCTGTGATTTTCTCTGTGTTTCTCCGTGATCCCTGTGGTTTTCTGCATTTTTTAACCACAGGGGACACAGAGGGCCACTGAGAATTACGTCCCCAAAAAGTAAGTCGCGACAATTTGAAATGCACCTATTTCAAGAGAGTTAAAGAGAGCCGATCAGAAAACTTCGCCAAGATTTACAAAAATGCCTTGAGATCCACCTTGGCCAAATCCGTAATCAATGGCAATATTGGTGCGTGAGTACTTATTGAATTTCGTGCGTAGGCCAAAGCCAGCGGCAGGAGCAACGTTTTGAAAAGTGTTTGAAGGCCAATCGCTGAAACTTTGGGCATTGGCAAAGACCACACCACCAAATAATCCATTTCGAGAAATTTTGAAGCGGTATTCAGCTTCGAAGTAAATCATGTTTTTGCTGCGATATCTTCCTTGAATATAGCCTCGTCCTGTATTGCTATAAGTATCCCAGCCTGTGCTCGGCAAATCGAGATAAGGTGGATTGCCGTTTAGTGTTATTGAATTATAACTCCAAAATGCTAAGATGTTTTGACTTGATCTCGGGAACGGAACATATTGACGCAAGTCAACTGCCAAAGATTGCCAATTGTTATCACTGGCAAGAGCGGTCATACTTTGACGGAATACAATGCTCGCATAAGTTCCGCCAGAAGGGTTGATTGAATTGAGGCGATTGTCGAAAAGCAAATTTGCGGTAAGGCCTGAGGACATTGACTTATCTGAAATTCCGTAGGAATTTATGTTTGATATCACAGCTGAATCACCGTAGGGCTCAGTTAATGAAGTACCCGTTATATTCCAATGGTAATCCAGGGCGTAGCCAATGCCTGCATATAAATTAGGTCTAATGCTTTTCAATACCGTTTGATACAGACGTAAATACTTGTACGCCTGGTTGGCATAATTATTTAAATCATTGAACCCGCCCAGCCCGAATGTTTTCTGTGGATAGGTATAATATCTCCAATCGTTTACAATATTGAAGCGGTTGCCTTTCGTCCACAGGTTGCTTTGAATCTTAAAAATGAATTGATGGTTTTGAGTATAAAGGGCATCAGTATAAATGTTGGAGAGCTTGGCACCTTTTTCCTCGCTTGTATAAAAAGCGCCATTGGCTACTACAATTCCGGCAAGTCCACTGGATAGAGAATATCCAATCGAGGGAGCACCCGAAAAATAAAGTCGACCTGATTTCTTTGTAACTGTGTCGCGCTTCAACAGCGGCTTCCCGAGAAATTTCTCGATGACGTCAATGAGGTCTCTTTGTTTGGAATGGTTAGTGGTGTCTTGTTGTGCGAAAACAGATTGAACCATCAGGCACAGCAGAACGGGGAGCAAGCGCAAAGTCATCGAAAAAAATTATCTGGGTAAAGTTAACGTCAAAAGTGACGTTTTAGATTTACTGATCGATGAATGGTTTAAATCTGCCTATGAATACTTTAATTAATATCTCCAACTTTTTAGATCAGAACCCTTTGGCGCGTTTTCGCTGATGCGCTTCAAGATTTTTGGAAGATACATAGTGTTATACCTCAGTCGGGAAACGTAATTCGGATTTTGATGATCACCATTCCAGCAATGCTCGGCACGATCGCCATAATCTACTTCACCGTTGTAAAATGGATTGCTTGTTTTCTTCAAGAAGCCCTCCATCAGATAAACGGCATTGTTTAAGTAATAATTATCCATGTCACCGCAGTAGATATGAATTTTTCCCTGAAGCTTTGGTCCAAGTGATTTCCAGTCGCGCTCTAAAATATGCCGCAGATCGTAGTGATCTTTCCAATAACTGGCGACATCAGGATCTATCTCTCCTGTTTCTTTATTGAAAATTCTTTTTGGATAACCGTCATCTCCTTGCGGGGAATAAACAGCTTCCCAAATGTCCCACTGCTGTCCTGACCGTGAGTGAGTACCCAATGCCAATTCATAATGATTCGTTTCTTGCATGGTGTTTTGGATCTGACCCAAATAATTTCGATGAGCCGGCCTGGGAAGTTTTTTGAAATCACTTTCGTACCAATAGGCATTTTTGTCTTTGTAAATATCCACTAAACAATAGGCCCTGAAATCAATCGGGTCGGGGCAGGCAGCGAAACAGCCATTAAACTCATCAGGATAAAACATTTGAACAGCCAACGCCTCCCAACCTCCTGTTGATCCGCCATAGGTAAAGCGCGCCCAACCTTGACCGATGCCCCGAAATTTCTTTTCAATTTCAGGAAGCAACTCGTACATGATTGCATCACCATAAGGACCTACATTGGCCGAGTTGACTGCATACGAGTCATCGTAATAGGGATTGGCGTGCTGAATTTCTACAATCAAGAAACGTGGAAAGTTTTTGCTGATCCATTGTTTATAAAAATTGTAAGCTTCCTGTTTTTGAAATTTTTTATAACCATAAATTCCGAAGCGGTCGATGTAATCGCTCGTGTCCATTTTGGAATCTGGAGCTTGGGTGCTGAAGCCACCAAAGTCATCAGGGAAATGGCCATGATAGATCATTAATGGATAGCGGGTTTGAGGATGCTCGTCAAAACCTTCGGGCACCAAAATATGAGCACCTAAATACATTGGTCGTCCATAAAAGTCAGAGAGCTTTTGACTTTGAATTTTTATGTGCTTTACATATTTAGTGTCAGCCGGTTCTTTCAAAGGTTCGATTTTTTGATCCATCACGACTTTGAAAGTTTCTGACTTTTCAGGATCAATAGAAATTTTTTGCGGCTTACTATAAAAGTTGTAAGGCTTTGTGTTCCAATGCTGCCCTTCACCTTGATCAGGAGGAAGCTTTACCGTGTGCCCACTCGTTAAATGAAATGTTTCATATCGGTTAATAAGCGCCTGAACAAAATATTCGCCTTTCGGGATGCCCGTAACTGATCGAATCGGAAAACCAAATGCATTTTCGTCAATTATAATTTCCTGATCTGTTTTCATTCCGTCTACGTCTATACCAAATACAAGCTGAGTTTTGAGGCCATCGCTAATTTGCATTCGCGGCTCTGACTTATCATTGTTGGCAAGCATTAATAGCAGCCTTCCGTCTTGTGCCTGGTCGGCCATATCTTTGGTGAATGAAACTGAGAACCGAACCGAATTTTTTTTCTGTGTGCAGTGGAGCAACACAAATAGCGCGAAGATTAACAGTTTACCTTTCATGATCAGGCATTTAATGAAAATGAAGTTAACCGTATTTTATCAAATTAAAGTGGCCAAGGATTGACGGACGGCAAATTGCCATGACCACATGAGCGCTGATTTTTTAAAGAATCCGTTATTCCTTTTATATTTGATGCGGACACAGAATTGTGCTTATGAAAATTTTCCTGGTCGAGGACGACAAAATTTATTCAGACTTTATCCGAAAGGCGCTCAGCCAGAACGAGGGTTATAAAGTCACTCCTTTTTCATCAGCCGAAGATGCCATTAATGAAATGAGTGAAGACCTTCCCGAAGTTTTGATCATTGATTATAAACTTCCGGGTATGACGGGCATTAGTATGTACGAGAGAATTAAGCCGAAGATCACAGATGCGAACAAAGTGATCATGCTAAGCGCAATAGATGATGGCAACATGGTCTTAAGCTTCATTCAAAAAGGTGTTCGCGACTATGTTATCAAAGACGAAAATGTAATTGAAGCACTCGAAGCTGTAATTGACGGCAGGGAAGACCTTTTTTTCAGATAAGAAATTTCTCCGGCAGTCGTAGCACAAATTTTGTACCGCGACCTATCTCACTCTCGCAAAAAATTTCCGCTCCCATTTTATCGATTATTGTTTTGGCAATGAACAAGCCAAGGCCAGTAGAACTTTCACCTCCGGTGGGTTTTGCCGAAAGCGAATGGAATCGCTGAAACAGTTTTTGCTGGTCTTCCTTACTTATGCCCGGACCTTCATCGTTGACAGAGAATTCAATGGAATTATTTTTTCGAACAAGCGCGCAGTAAATCCTTTTGTTCTCAGGTGAAAACTTGATTGCGTTGGAGAGCAGGTTCTCCACAATTCGCCCTAAAAAAGTTTTATCGCCTCGAATGTTTGTATCACCGGAAAGAGTCAACTCAACTTCTATTTTCTTTTTTTCTGCGATGGTTTCGTAGTGCTTTACCAATGAAGTAACAACGTGGGCAAAGTCAAGCTTACCCTCCTTCAGTTCAATTTCTGTTTCGTCAAATTTTCGGCTATCCAACAAATTGCGAACCATGCTCAGTCCGTCTACCGATATTTGCTGAATCTTCCCAAGATATTCTTTCTGGTCGTCAGTTAAATTTCCCTTCGACATGTTCATCAATTGCACCAAGGCAAAAATGCGATTAAAAGGACCCTTCAAGTCGTGGGAGACTAAACCGATCAGCTGTGATTTTTCTTGATTGAGATCTTCGAGTTCCTGGTTGCTTTCTTCCAGCTCATGCATGTGCTGTTCGATGATCTGACTTTGCATTTCCATTAGCTGCGCGTCTTTCCGTGTTCGCATCAATGCGTAAAACACGGCAAGTACCGCAGTAAGCAAAAAACCGATTACAAGCACCTCAAGCATCGGCCTAAGATAGCGGCTTAAGTTTTACGTTTTAAAGTCAGCGCAATTTTATTTCCTGCTTTTGTGAAACAGGTACTTTGATACTGATACCGCGAACACCGATTCGGATATATCCTGTAAAGACAACTTCATATTTCTTTCCTCCAAGCAATCCAAAAACGGTATTGAGAAGTCCACCTTCCTTTAAGGTGAGATTGGCGGTAATGGGCACGGAAAAATCAGATTGTGCAGGAACGGGAAAATTCAAATGCTGTTTAACCTCAGCCGATTTGTTACCATCTACAAGGATATCCACGCTTACGTCCTTCAGCTTCATCTTTAGTTTGTTAGGGTTGAAGAAATAAACATCTCCCTTCAAAATGGGTTTTCCCTCCGCACTTAAATCAACGACAATGTTTTTTACACCTTTGAAGACTACGGGCTCCTTTGGCGCGCAACAAAACACTGATAAAACGAGAAGCGCTATCAGCGATAAAGGAAAAATTTTTCTTTTCTGGATTTTCATGGGCTGCAAAAATAACAGATGATCTTACATTTGGGCATGGATGGAAAACTTCTTTTCAAATTTGATGCCATTGCCGATGGACTAGCAGGCGATGGTATTGCAGTTGTTGATGGTTTTTTAACCAACGATGAAGTGAAGTCCATTCGTGAGGAGGACGAATTCAGGAACGGATTGTTACGGTTTAAGAAAGCAGGTATTGGCCAAGCACAGGAAAAACAAATCAATGAGAGTATTCGGGGTGATTATATTCAATGGATCGACCCCGTTACGGTTTCAGCTCCGGTTCAAATCTATCTCGAGCGACTTTCACAACTGAGAATGTTTTTGAATCAATCACTTTTTCTCAGCCTGAAAGATGCCGAGGTGCACAAAACCATTTATCCACCAAAAGGTTTTTACAAACGTCACCTTGATCAATTTAAGAAGGATGACCATCGCAAACTTTCAGTGATCTGTTATTTAAATGAAAATTGGAAAGAAAGCGATGGAGGTCAACTTCGTGTTTATTTTCCTAATGACGCAAAAGATTTTTTTCCAATATCCGGAAGATTGATTTGCTTTCGAAGTGATCTTCTGGAACATGAAGTACTGCCAACAGAACGCCATCGCATAAGCCTTACGGGATGGATGCTCGATCAAGTTGTGGACCTACGTCAATTATAATTGTAACATCATTATCTGTGCTCATCTGTGTAATCTGTGGCAGGTTGTGGATTATCGCAGCATAACCTGTGCTCATCTGTGTAATCTGTGGCAAATCCTTCTAATTTTGTTCACCAAAAAATAAATACCATGGACTACCGCATCGAAAAAGATACTATGGGCGAAGTGAAAGTGCCGGCCGACAAATACTGGGGCGCACAAACTGAACGCTCGCGCAATAATTTTAAAATCGGACCCGAAGCAAGTATGCCGCGCGAAATCATTTATGCTTTTGCCTACTTGAAAAAAGCAGCAGCCATGGCGAATAACGAACTCGGTGTTTTGGCGGCTGATAAAAAAGAAATGATTGCCGAGGTATGCGATGAAATACTGGCAGGAAAACTTGATCATGAATTTCCACTGGTAATATGGCAGACTGGTTCAGGCACCCAGAGCAATATGAACGTGAATGAAGTAGTGGCCTACCGAGCACATGTGATTAGTGGAGGCAAGCTCACAGACGAGAAAAAAGTATTGCACCCAAACGATGATGTGAATAAATCGCAATCCAGCAATGATACTTTTCCTACAGCAATGCACATCGCTGCTTATAAGCAAGTGGCGGAGATCACTTTGCCTGGAATGAAAAAACTGCGCGACACACTCGCCAAGAAATCGGAAGAATATAAAAAAATTGTGAAGACGGGTCGTACCCATTTCATGGACGCAACTCCGCTCACCCTTGGCCAGGAATTTTCGGGCTATGTTCAGCAAATTGATAACAGTATACGTGCGATCAAAAATGCCCTGGAGGCGGTAAGCGAACTAGCGCTCGGAGGAACAGCTGTTGGGACGGGACTAAATACACCACAAGGCTACGATGTTTTGGTCGCCAAGAAAATTGCAGATCTAACGGGGCTACCATTTATAACTGCGCCAAATAAATTTGAAGCGCTCGCTGCACACGATGCGATGGTGGAGCTTTCAGGGGCGTTGAAGCGAGCAGCTGTTTCGCTGATGAAAATTGCCAATGACATTCGCATGTTAAGCTCTGGTCCGCGTTCGGGTATTGGAGAAATTATTATTCCTGATAATGAGCCCGGCTCATCGATTATGCCAGGAAAAGTAAATCCAACGCAGCCCGAGGCACTCACGATGGTTTGCGCTCAAGTGATAGGTAACGATGTAGCTGTTTCCGTTGGTGGATCAATGGGTCACTTTGAATTGAATGTCTTTAAACCTGTGATTGCTTCTAATGTTTTGCAAAGCGCTAGGTTGATTGGTGATGCCTGTGTTTCATTCACTGACAAGTGTGCTGCGGGCATCGAACCCAATTTGGCAATCATCAAGCAACACATGGAAAACTCACTGATGTTAGTGACATCGCTGAATACACACATCGGTTATGAGAATGCCGCGAAGATTGCGAAGAAGGCGCACAAAGAAAACAAAACCTTACGCGAAGCCGCAGTTGAATTAGGCCTCGTTACTTCTGAGCAATTCGATCAATGGGTAAGACCGGAGAAAATGGTGGGTAGTATCGAGAAGTGATGGAAACAAAACACTGGCTTGAAGAAATCGATAAGGTCACCAATTCGATCAAGGAAGAATTTGGAGCCCTTACGACTGAGCAATTGAATTGGAGGCCGAATTCTAAAATACCGAATTATCCTCTACAAACTTGACCGCGATTTTGACATTATTGTTACACACGAACGAAGGCATTTAGAGCAAGTTCGTGAACTTAACCAGTTGATGAAATCGAAAAATTGATTACGGTTTCTTCTTCTCCGCAACACAACGAAAACCCAACCACACTTCGGGCTTTTTGTATTCTTGCTTTGAATTAAAGCGGGCATCGGCAGCAGTCAGTTGAAAATTGCCACCAACAGCAGTTCCTTGTTCAGACGTCATCTCCGATACATTTCCCTGCATGCAGTAAAGCCCATGTTGATTGGGGAAAAAAGCATTCGCTGGAAAAATCCCACCCCTTGCCTTGGTCATGTATTTTTTGTCATTCTCACATGGATTATCATTCAAAATATTTAGAAGTAAACAGCCTTTAGAGTTACGGCCGTTGCCTTCATAAACCAGCTTGAGATCATCTTTAATTTTTTGGTCTTTTGCTTTTGAAACGGAAAGTTCATAAGCAGATCGGGTAATGCTTTCCCATTCTGATGCTGAAGGCAACCGTACTAACCATTTTCCCTTTTGTTTTTTGTCGCGATTAAGTTTTGCGTTTCGCCAGGTGACGTAAGCCTTGGCTTGTTCAAAGCTGATTCCGGTAATCGGAAAATTCCACATCTCTTCAGGAACGATGATTCCTTTTTCAACTACAAACCATGCTCCTGATTTGGATCGGTAACTATAAACATCTTTGATGGAATAATTCGGACCTTCATATTCATGGTTAATTCCCCGGCTCGCATTTCTAAAAACGAAGCGGAAGTAGGAATGCATTAGAGTTGTATCAGGGATCATACTAATAAAAGGGAAATCAGTGCCATCGAGGTCGTCCATCACAGCAGCATCGTTATCCGGATTGGATACGGAGTACATAAAAGCATACCAATCGGCAATTGTAATTTCCGTTTCGTCAGCGAATAAATTGTTATTCACACGCAGCATGCCGGGAGGCTGGGCGATGAGTGCAAATGAGAAAAGAACTAAGGTGAGGGCGAGTGGAGCTTTCATATTTGGGGGATTACTAAACCAATTTATGAAATCCCTGAGGAATAGTTGATGTGTTGTAAACTTAAGGCTGAACTTCATTCTCCAATAGCCCGATTTCCAAAATTTTAATCTTATTTTTGCCCTTCATGGAATTGGAAGACGCACCAAAGCAGCATTATTCAGAAACTGAAAAGCAGGATGTTTTCAATAATGAGTTCATGCCCCACATTCACTCGATGTACAACTTTGGTTATCGCCTTACGCTCGATCGCGATGATGCCAAAGACCTTGTGCAAGACACTTATTTGAAGGCTTATCGGTTTATAGAATCATTCCAGAAAGGAACTAATGCAAAAGCGTGGCTGTTCCGCATTTTGAAAAACAGTTTTATCAACGACTACCGGAAGAAGAGCAAGGAACCTTCTAAGGTAGATTATCAGGAAGTTGAAACTTATTATAACTCAGAGGAAGTTGACAGGCAGATAACGCCCGATTTGCGTGTAGAGAGTTTGAAAGACATGATCGGTGATGAGATCAGCAATGCACTCAACTCACTCGATGTTGATTTTCGTACCGTGATTATTTTGTG
>WNFL01005690.1_pt1 | contig 13600 bp, 13 predicted proteins | sample 5400361 | NCBI WGS metagenome assembly WNFL01 (sample SAMN13153351, study PRJNA577476) | soil metagenome | isolation source: 40 cm soil on Douglas fir-dominated hillslope | place: USA:California | collected 2013-09-17
AGCATCCCAATGATAGACTTCGTCGAGAGTCATCACTGCGATCACATCGAAATTCGCGTTGCGCAAGGCAAGCTCTTCGCCAACGGTCGGCAATTCTTTAGGGTCAGCCGTCAGGGTGATCGGAAGCGGCCAGAGGGTTCCGTCCGCCAGGCGCATTTCATGGAGCACGCGTTCATAATCTGCCTTGCCCATGAAAGTTGTCAGAGGTGAAAAACCACCGGTTGCGATCAACTCCAGGTCGCACAGGTTGCGCATGGTGATCTTGATCGAAGGAAGCTTTGCGGCGCGGGCGAGCACTTCCTCGCGCTCTTTGCCAGTCACCAAAAGGTTGACCAGTTTTCCACCATAAGGGGTAATGAGTTTTGCTTTTGCCATTGTTACTCCGTGAAGATTTTTGTTGCTTGTAACGTCGGTTTTAGCCAACGGTTTTTCAAACACAAGCGCCCATTATACTCCAAAATTCAGCCGGTGAATTTTGGAGTTCTTTATGCTCATTTTTGCAATTAGAAACAAAAAAGTTGATTAACCTGTGCCGATGTCGGCGAATCAAGGGACATTCCGGTCAGGATATGGCAAGCCTGTTGAGTAATTTTTTGATCTGAACTCACAAAAGAAGCGAGTTCTTTCAAGCGAGTGAAATCACCAAAATAAGCATAAGCTTGAAGGAAAGGCATCCATTCAATCTGGTCGTTTGCTGAGTAACCAAGAGCAAGTGCTTCCTCTCCTAACCGAAATACGTCATCCCATTTCCCCATTTCACGAGCATAGGCAGCTTTTTCGTAGTAGTAGCACCATCCATAAATAGGTTCACTGCCAAATGGAATCACAGGAGGAGTGTGGAAAGCTTCGCCGAGCATGATATGCTCGGTTTCAGAGTATGGCGCCAGGGCAACTACACGGGCATCCTCCGCAGAGGATAATTCCACCTGATTGAAATCCATCACTTGCACACAAGAAAGCGGAGTTGGCTGTGTAAGGATCAAAATATGACGGTAATTTGGGTAGGTAACGATACTGCGGCGATTGGAATATTCCTGACGCGTGTGCGTCAGAACTTTCGAGACTGTCTCTTGATTCAAGAGTACAGCATAAATCGCTGGTTGAATATAGCTCTGATTATTAGATTCTGGATAATAAATCAGATTGGCAGGACCCCATGTAAAATAATCCTCCTCTGCCACCAATGTAAAATAATCCTCCTCTGCCACCACTGAATAATGCGCGATCATAGTTGTCCCTACTCCTAATTGTGGAATACGCCAGCTCACCTGCCACCAGAAATTACGAGTGGCATCCGATTCGCGGGAATGAGCCAAACCATTGGCATAATGAGTAAGAGATGCAATACAGATGAATAAACAAAAGACCATATACCGCAATCGAGAAACAGGAATATAACTTAATACAACAGGCCACAATAGCGCGGCACCCACGGATGCAATCAGCGTATATCGCGAGAAGCTTTTGAAGTCAACCGTACGACCCACCAAGACAACCGGCAACAGCCCAAACACAATTGATCCAAGGCCGATCCAGATCACTTCCCGCCTCCAGCTGGCCTCATCCTCCGGTTTCATTTCCCTAGGTCTTTGAATTAATTTATGAACAATCCATAACACTACCAGGAGTAATACAGCGATTCCATACCCGATCATCCATCCCTGACTATCTACCCCATAACTCAAACGCTTGAGCGGAATAGCCCACGCACGGATTAAGACATCCAAAAAATCGTTTGAGAGTGTGGAAAATAATTTAGGAAGAAATGTTATTGGAGTTGCCCGCAGACCGCCTAGTTGCAGATCGATATCCGTCGCACCTCTTTCACTCTTAAAAAAGAAAAGCCTCCACACTAAAAAGAATATGGGGATAAAAACCGCCGGAAGCGCCCATTGAAAGAACCGAACCATCCGCTCCCATATTGTTCCCTTAAGCCGCCAGGAGAGCAGCAGCACAACAGCAAACCGGAAGAATTCCAGCCCTATATACCATTCGATCTGACCCAGATAAAACCAGCCGAGCAAAATTGAAGGAATGTAAAACATAGACTTTCCCTGCCATGTATTTGATTGAATTGCCTTGACCGTCAAAGCGATGGAAAGCATCCCTGCGGCCAGCCCAACAAGATGGCATAGATAATCGATTGCATTCGGCTGGGAGAGAAATCCAGGATAAATTAAGAAGAGCAGCGACATCCATAAATTCATACGGCGTCTCTCTGGCCAAAGCAGGTTGAGAATCCACAAGAAGAACAGGCCGCTGATCAATCGAAACAGGTAGGCACTCAGGTTGTAATAAAGCGGATTGGCTCCAAAAAGACTGTACGCTGGAATCATAACCAGCGCGCGCCAAGGGCGATCTATGCTGAAGATGCTCCAGAATACCGCCGGCCCATTTGCACCGGCCGCGTACATTAGATACCAATCGTCATTGAAATATCCGAAACGACTGATGAAAGGCAAATAGACTGCAGCCGATACAAACGACAACAGGAAGATCGCAAGCCATGTATTTGACTTTTCAGTTTGCACGAAAGGGTGACGTTGGTGAAATATCTTCATTATGAATTCATCGAATCGATGGGTAGGCTTTTCGCCATTTCGTTAACCATTCATAAACCAATCTGCGCCGTACAGATTGATCACAATACTCAATATTAAAAGTAATACGAAATGCCAGGGAACTTTTTTGCCGAAACCCACAGCCAGCATTGCAATTAATGGCACGATTGCATCTAGAATATAACGATAGCCAAATTGATCCTTCCCTGTATTATGATAAAGGATGAGTAGAACAAAATTAAGAAATACTGCAATCCACGCGCCAATGATCCACCCTTTGAATTCATAACGATGAAAAAGATAGATCAATGGAGGGGTAACCAGAAACATGCTCATCCCTGCCCCGGATGGCAGGATCGGCCATCGTGTACCCCAATATAATTCAGGCAAGTACAAGAACATCACTCGAAGATTGTATGCAATGTAATGCGGTGAAAATAAACCATAGGTTTGAGCATTTTGAACAATGTCAGGGTCGCCATTGATCGTCACATACCCAAAGTCCAGAAGGTTATCAAAGCGCAGGTAATTGTATAGTAACAATCCAGCAATAGCAACTCCAATCGGAACAGCTGATTTAATCGACCAGGCAAGCATTTGCTTGAAATCAAGATCTCCCCGCTTCTCCCTGGTGATTTGCATAGCAATTGCAAATACAAAAGGCCAGCTCAGTAAACCATTTGGACGTGTTGCAACGGCTAAACCAATACAAATCCCAACAACCCATGGCGACCATGATTTGAGAGCGGCAAGTGTAGCAAAAGCCAAGAGAGTGACAGTAAGAATTTGACTCACAAACCACATACGGCCGTTGATGCCCACCCAAAGATGAGGAGTCCCGAAAGCGAAGAGTACAACCAGCCAAAAAATACTACCCTGCGAAAGCTTAATCCATTGACGTTCGGCCAATTGATCAAGAATCAGAAAAATAAGCGCGCTATTAACAGCGCTCAAAAACATGGAGAGATCGGCCGTATTAATATTATTCCCCCCGACAAGATAGGCTATTGGCATCATCAAAATGGCGGGCAGGGGCGGATTGGGTACGTACCACTTCCCGTTATATAATGTTAGATCATGAGTATAAGGCGGGTTACTTAAATACAAATTCCCTTTAAGAAATTCTTCTGCAAGCAAATTCCAGTAGGAGTATCTTGTCTTATTTATCCACCCAATCCATATCGCAATGCGCTCATACAAGACAAATGTGAATAGAATGATGCACGCTGTGGTCAGGATTTTATCCAAGAGGGAGAGAACGCTTTTCTCGTAAATTTTTTCGGCATAGAGAGTTCTAAGAAGAATAATGGAAAGGGAGCTCACCAAAAACAGCCAAGCAATTGGGCTTATCAACCTCACACGGATGGATTCAAGGAAACTAAGTGAGAAAGGAATTGGTGGAATAGTCAACAGTAACAGCATTCCCGTCAGAAAAGCTATGATATAAAACATAATCAGCATCAAAACAATTTTTTCAAAAACGAGGGCAGTTATCTTGTTCTCAATACGATCCAACCATACATAACCTTTAATAGCAGAGAGAATAAAGACGCCTATATTTACTAACAATAAGAATAAAAACAAAATACCTATTGCAAATCTAGTATGAGACAGACCAAAAAGGAACTGCTCTTTTACCTCTGACGGTGGGTATAGAAAAACAACAAGCAAAATGATCCCTGCAATTGACGTAAGGCCCAGAAACATCTCAACAATTTGTCTTGGTTGATTTTCGAATCGTCTAAAAATTTTATTCATTTTTACCTAAAGCAAGATTAACGATGCTACCCATACTATTAGACTCCTGGATCGCATGCACAAGCTGTTGAACTTTGATCCCATCATTCAATGTGCAAGACGGCTCAGCCTGCCCATGAACAACAGATACAAAATGCTTCATTTGCTCCATGAACATAACATTACGTTCCCACCCCGCCGGCAGCGGATATGCCTCCCAATCTTTTTTCTCGGCCCGGTAGATTCTTGTCGCGCCATCTGACAGATCCCATTGCAGTGAGCCTTTCGCGCCAATAATTTCAAAATGATGGGACGGCGGCTGCTGGTTGTAATCCAGATGCAGACTGCCTAGTGCGCCGCTCTCGAAACGCGTACCAATCTTGGCTGTATCATCTACATCGATTTCCAGGTCACTGAGTTTGGCAAGAAATCCCCATACAGACTCTACCCTGCCCATCAGCCATGGAAGATAATCCAGCGAGTGACATTGCGTGAGCAGCACGCCGCCGCCCATATCGGCGCGCGCTGCATACCCTTTGCGATAATCCTCCCACGGATGCCAGGCCGGCAGATATTCCCCGAAATGCACATGCGCAGAGATAAGACGTCCGATCTCACCATCTGCAATCAATTGTTTTGCACGAAGCAGCCCGGGATGAAAACGGAACTGGAATCCAACCAGCACTTTCGATCCGCTCTTCCTCACAGCAGCTTCCAGTTGATCTAATCTTTCGGTTGAATGTGAGATCGGCTTTTCAAGCAAAATTGCGCAGCCTGCTTCGGCAGTCGGGATGGCGACGTCCAAATGCAATGCAGTTGGATTCGCAACGATTACCGCATCTGGTTTATGTTTCTTAAGGGCCACTTGCAAATCAGTTTCCTGAGGAAAAGAGGATAATTCCTCTTCAGGCAAAGTTGCCTTGCGCGTGCGAAGCAGGACAATATCCTTTTCACCTAAAGCGATGAGGTTGCGCATATGGCGACGACCGATCGAGCCCAACCCTGCAATTAAGAATTTCATATGTTTCTCTGCAAAGCTTTGTCTTACCAGTTCAAGTCTTTCTCATACTTCCACTTGATCAGCGTCTCTCCCCCAACTTCCTTGAACACCGATTTATCACGAGCAGTAAAGAGACGCTCCCAATTCCCGGCATTTCCTTTCGGAAGGAAAGACGCAATTCCTTCATTCCGTTTGGCCTGCCACTCCTCATCCGGGTTGGACGACATCTCGACTTTTATCTTCTTCTCAAGAGACTTATCGACCTTTTTTACTCCCAGGAATTTCCATAGACGCGTCATCTCTTTGAATGGATCATTCAACAGATCTTCATAACGCAAGCCAAAATAATTTTTGCGGAACAGCTTTCGTCCTTCATCTTCAGTTTCTTTCAAATTCGCAACCCAACCATTTGCTACGCGGCGGATGATACTTTCGGTAAAAATCGAACGACGCCCATCGGTGAAAGGAGTTGCATCAAGCTTGAGATCTGAGACGATGCGTCTATCTCCTGCGCTCAAAAACTTTGACTCCTCCACGAAATTTCGAAATCGTTCAGAGATCAGTACGTCGCGTCCATCGCGGACGATATATACCAATTTTCCATCTGGATAAACGGCGTGCATATCTCGCACAGCCTGTCCGTGAATTGTGGACGATGGACTCTTATCACCTACAATATACTTGCCTTCGCGCGCGGCTTCGCGTTCCATAATAAAGTCCGCTGAGGCACGCAGAATAAGTGGGGATAAATCACCTCCCTGATTCCAGCGATTGGATTTGCGCGTCAGCCATTCTTTCATCTCGACTGAATCCACCATAGACTTGAGCAGAGGCCGGCGTGTGAAAAAATGACCCTGATAATTGCAATGTACTTCTGTATGCAGGCGCACGAGGCGCATGAGAAGCGTGGTTCCTGAACGGGCATGGCCGAAGATAAAGAACTTCTCGCGTGGAAAGAATTGTTTGATCTCCGCAACTTCTTTGGCAGTGATGGCGGGGATAGTATTGCGTTTGTTCTTCTTCGGGTCACCTTTGAGGATGATGCGGGCGGCCGATTTGACGCGATCAAACAATTCCATTACCTATACTCTCCAACTATTTGGATCAAACCAACAATATTTTTGTTGAGTTCTTCAAGGTCTTCAGCAGGTATCCACCATTCAGTGTGATTCTTGCCTCCAACTTTATGTATTTGATATCGTTTAATGAAACTTTTCTTCACCTCAAATTTCGTTACAAAGCCAACTCCACCTGCAGGAATATTCCATTGGCTAGAAATTTCCCGTGCATACTCTTCATTTGTCACAGGATAAAATATTGGCTGTTCAGGTAAACGAGGCGGCCAACGATGATATTCACTAGCAGCTACCAGCTCTAATTCCTTTTGGCCGATTGGTCGATAAAGCGTTACCACATCATCGGTCATTTATCTCTTCCAATTCAACATCACCAACCCGGCAAGACAGACCAAAATTCCGACGACATTGACCCAGCTCAATTTATCTTTAAAGATAAGGATCGCCACAGGGACAAGGATCAGCGAGGCAACTACATTGGTTAATACAGCAGCAATGCCAAGATTCCAGCCTGAACGATAGACGAGCAGGAAGCCAAATTCGATCCCAACGATAGCAATGGCGAGCAGAAAACTCGCCCAGTTAAGTTGCTTTAATTCGAAGACGAATCCATTTTGGGCGGGGAAAAGAAGCGTGGTAACCAGCGTAATCCCAAGCGCGACCGAGTAAGTCACCACAAGGGAAATCGCAAAATTTATATTCGACGGTACACTCTTGGCGCTGAAGTGATAGAGCGCGCTCGAAAGGATTGCCAAAGTGATCGAGAAATAAAAGAGGAACATATTTTTCTGTCCTGCCATACTGTGCATCCCAATATTATGAGGAGGGCGAGGTACTTTAAGAACCTCGCCCAATATGCTATAAGAAATCGATATCTCGATCTTCTAGTGGAAAGAGATCACTTCGGCGCTGATCCAAATGGCTGGCACCTTGCTGGCATCAATACACATTGAACTGACAGCCTGCGCAGTCGAAGGCTGTTTCCCATCGACCCACCCATATGCCCAGTAACAACCTGCCAAAACAGTTTCAAGCGGCTCATCATATCTTCCCAGGACAAAAGTATAGGTGACACATTCTCCCTGGGCATTCGGAGCAGTCATATAAAAAGAAAGGTTGACGCTGCCACCGGATTTATTGACGAATTTAACCTGGGCCAGGCTTCCCTTGGGTTTAACAGGCGGCGGCTGATTACAAGCGTCTGCGGCAGAGGTAGCCGGAACAGGAGTCTGAAGAATGGGTGCCAAAGTTGGGAACGGTGTGAAGGTGGGTAATGGTGTTGCGGTTGGTGGTATTGGTGTTGCGGTGTTTGTGGGTATCGCAGCTTGCGTCTGGGTGATCGCGATCCACGCATCTGCCACTGCAGTATTTGCGATATCTGCAGGGCTCAAAGTAGGTTCAGGTGCAGGACCACAGGCGGCGATGGTAAGGATCATTAGGATCGATATTAGATAGAGGAATTTCTTGGTCATTTGATCTCCAGTACCTATTTTTACCACAAAGAACGAAAGTTTTTTGGACGCGGGTTACGCGGACGAGCACGGATTTCTTTTTAATTTCCGCGTAGGCCCGTGAAATCTGTGTACAAAGAATCATTTCGCCAATATTTTCAGTATAAAATCCGCCGTTCGTTTTCCGGAGGTTCCATCTGTGAACGTGATTTCATCTTCGATGAACTTGCGGCGTTCTTCAGAATCAACGGATTTATCCTTTAAGTACATATTTAGCGCTTCGCGCAATTCGTTTTCATTTGTCGTGACTCGTCCTGCCTTGGCATCGCGGAAACGTTTATGCGTGGGCCAGTCACCGATCTCTTTAAGTGATAGTGAATACTTATTCGATTTATTCCAGCCACTCGGAGTATCAATAGTCGCCGCAATCATCGGTGTATCGTGGACTGCGGTTTCGACCAGCATTGTCGAATAAACCGTCACCACCACATCCGAATACGCCATCATCGATGATTTCTCGTCCATGTCTTCACCGCCGTAGTAGCCGAGCGAGCCGCCCAGCGCCACAGGCTGAACGACATGCACATTGGGATATTTCTTCTCCAAGTCAAACACGCGTGCGCGTTCGTCTGCAAAGATTTTCGGCTTGTCCTGGAAATGACTCGGATGCAACCGGATCAACAACTGCGAAGGCTCCGCCAGCGAATCGGACGAAACCAATTTCGCCAGCGCCTCTATGTTTGGATAGTTCGGCGCAAAATGGACAAAACTGCTGGCGTACGAGATCAATTTACGGTTGGGGTCAAGACCATGCAGTTTGAAATAATCGTTGCGCGGCATGAGCCACTGCTTGCGGAAATATCCGTCATACGAGGGGATGCCACCCACATGCACATGCTCGGGGTTCCAATCTGAACCTTTAACGAGTTCTTCTTTTTGCAGCTCAGACCAGCACGTCGCCCACTGCACGTCGGCGCCTGAAACGTTGTACGAGGATGAATTATCCCAGCCGACGATAACGGTCATGTTTGGGATTCCGCGTCGGGCAGATTCGCGCAGGAGATAACGGTCCATGCGCCAGCCTGGAGTCGAAGCGATGATCATGTCAGGGTTGTATTTATCAAATAGGTCAGTATACAGGCCCGGGGTAGGCGTAAAGCGGTTTTGCATCCGAATCAAAAATCTGCGGGCGAAGGAAAAATTCCGCAGGAGCAGAATCATCAGCGCGGAGGGAAGCCAAACGCCCAAACGGAATTTCCAACCGTTCTCCGCCCAGACTTCCCAGATGTGGCTGTCCATGGCTTCGGTGTTGATGCGGCGCGAGCCGCCGACGCGGCGCAGGTAGGCGAGCAGCCACTGCCAGCGCGGGCTGACTTCGCGAGCGTAGTCGTTGGCTTGTTTGAGGCGCAGACCTTCGAAGATAAGATTAGGGCGTGCGAAACGCCCGGCGATCTTTTCCTTGGTATCGTCGTCAGTGAGCACAACGATCTCAATGCCCGCATCGAGCAGAGTCGGGACGACGTCGCTTTGCAGGAAGTAGATGATTGCCATGCCGTGGTCGGCGGAGATAAAGATTCGTTTGGACACTACAGTTCTTTCTTAACGGTGAATTGATTCCTTTTAGGAGATGGTGGATTACCCATCAAATCGAATCATATATGCGATGCGGGAGTCACTGGAATAGAGAAGATCATAAGTATGTCCGTCTGGCGCGCGCTGACTGCTCCGAAAGAGCTCGGCCTCTTCCAAAATTTCAGGATTCCACCAATAGGGCGGCGGTTTTGAGATGATCAGTGGGAATTCATGTACTATACCCTGTGATTCGAGGTGCAGTTCAGATACCAGGAAATTAATCGCTTCTGGCGTTGTGGAAAACCGATAAAGCTCCCAGTTATCCATAAAGTTGTTGTACAAATAATGGTGCGCATCGTTAATTGGATACGCATCGGGGAGATAAGCACGTATTGCCGAGGAACCATCAAAAGATGGAAAGTCAATATATCGTGAATATGCTATTAATCCGCAGAGCAGGCAAACAAAAAGACTCGACCCAATTATAAATAGTGCACGACTTCCAATTAAAGTTCCTTTACGAGTTGACATACCGTGGTCGGCGGAGGTGAAGATACGTTTGGACACTGCGATTCTTCCTTAACTCTGCAGCGAAGAAAATTATTCTCGCTTTACGTTTCACTAAAAATGAGCCGGCGATAGATCCATGGGATGGTCGACAATTCTTTCCTTGAAACATTTACCATGACAAAACCAAACCTGCCATTTTCCGTTTGTAGTTTCAACTGTTATGCGACACGGGTCGATATTCGTAGGCAAAATATCTTCTCCACAAAAACAACAAGGGCCAAAATGTACTTCAGCTTCTTTTGATTGTTCTTCCATATTTTCAACCTATTAATAGTGATTACTTCGTTGGGCTAATGTCTGCTTCGCAATGACACTGATTATGAATAATACCAACTAAAAATCTTGTTATACACCGCCAGCAAAATCTTCCTGATAAACCCAATTTCCAATACTCGCTTCCCAAACGAGACGGATTTCTTCTTCCCTGCCTGTTTCAACTCCCCGCGCAAATACCCCAGCGTATTGGACATGTTCATCGCCAGCGGGTCGGAGACCATCAAGCGTAGCAGGCCTGCGTCGTTCATGCGCTTGTCCAACTGGCGGACCTGACCCATGGGCTTGTCCATGTCAAAGGGAAGGAATTGCTGAAGCGTGGACTTGTACGCCGTGAATTGCCAGTGTGAGGCACCAGCGAGTGTAGTCACGCCTTTATAAACTATTCTCCAGTCTCTAGTCTCTGCATAAACTTTTTTATTCTCTTCCTCGGTCTGACCAAGCGAGAGATTGAATTCAAGGAAGGTTTCCCATGGGATGAATTGACCTTCATCAAGCTTGGCCTTTTCTTTTGCCCATTTGAGAGTCGATTCGTAAAACTCAGGCGGCGTGCGGAAGGGGCGTGCGGTCACCATGCCAACGTTTGGGAAGGTTTCGAGAATCTCCACGGAACGCGAAAGCCAATTCGGAGAGAATAAAACGTCCGCATCGGTATAGGCAATGATCTCGCCCGGCGCGCCCGTCAGCATTATGTTCCATGCTCCGCCCTTGCCCATGTTCTTTTCGGAGAGAATCAAATATTGAATTCGTCCCTCTTCCTTTTCTTTCACAAGGAAATCGCGCACTTCTGCGCACGAGCCATTGTCAAAGACCATCAGATCAAACGGCAGACCCGCGTCCTTGCACATGGATTCGAGTGAGACTTTTAGCACGTCGAGGGTCTCTGCATAGAATCCGCTTAGGAAGGGGATGTAGTTGAGCAACGCAACCGTGATCCGTTCCGGGCGGGCTACGTCTTTGACGAACTTGGCAGGGTTTTGGCCTTTACGCATGATTTCCTTTAATTGTAGGGGCACGACATGTCGTGCCCCTACGCATTATTTAAATAATTTCTGAAATCGTTTCTTCCATCTCTTCGGCCTTGCAACATTCTCGATCATGTTCTCAGGCAGGAAAAAGAAAATCGCACGAAGAAACAATTCGATGCCGCGCATAAAACGAAGATAGGATAGTCGCGGGCGGGCAAGTTTACCACCAACCAGGCGATGGGTTGAGTCCAAGATCGTGTAACGTATGTTTGCCTGACCGCCTGCAAGACGGATATTCTCGTCCGAATCAGGATGATCATAATGAGCTTTTGCGCCGGGAAGATGAGAGTAATCATGATTTTGGTGCACGATCATTATTGAAGGTGTAGCGTCGATCACTGGCCAGTTTTCCTTGCGAGCTTTGTAGATCATCCAATTATCCCAGCCCGCGCGGCCGATGGCGAAATCGGGAGCATCAGGATAAGAAGACAGAGGGAAGAGGAAAAAGTCACTTCCGGAAGGTTTATGGAGTTGACCCTGAGTTTCGACTCGTTTACGAAGGCGAGATTCCCAACCTTCGGCAAATTTATCGGCCTGAGTAATGTCCAAATCCCAGCGCTGGCTGAGGAGCACGAAATCTTTTATCTGTTTTTCGAGAAGCAAGCCCTTGGACTCCAAAGCCACCTTGGCAAAATCGGGCATAAGGATCATGTCCGCGTTGATGATGCAGAGCAACTCACTTTTTGCGTTTTCACGCACCAGTTGGAACATGGAAGAGATCAACGGCGTTCCATTGTCATTGCAGGCCACATTTCGCAGATGTTTGACGCCGAGATCCTTTGCGGCTTGCTCAATTCCATCTTCTTCGCCGAGCAAGATGACTTCAACACCGGGAAGCAGAGTCCATGATTTGATCGCGTTGCGCTGGATCATTGCAATATGAGGATCGATAAAAGGCTTGGGAGCGGAGAAAAGAGTAATGAGAGGCATAAAAATAGTTTATGAGTTGGAAAGTTAAGCGTTTGGCCGTTCTAACGTTTCAATGCCCTCTTATCAACATCTTTAAACGTCTTATGCTTGACGCCTGCATTGATCTCCATCAATTTAGGTTCATTATGAACGAGATCAAGTACTTCCCTCCACGAAAAATCGTCGCGGCCATTGAATCGAGAATATACCCGCCGCATGAACTCCAAATCTTCAGCAGTATCTACTGTCCAACGATAATCTCCGAAGTCAGTGGTGTGATTCAATAAAGCGACTTTAAATCCGCGTGGTGAAACACCTTCCGAAAGCTGGCGGCTGACGGCTGAAAGCTGCACTCCCTCATAAAAATAGGGCATGGCATGTTCGCGGTGCTGAGGTTCTTTTGCTTCTCTCCATGCTTTCTCTAAAACCTTGAACGTACAAGCCTCAACATCCAGCCCAATGGGATACGTCCGAGGCCAGGGTGGAGGCAGGCGATTACAGACAAAGTCATATTCGCCATTGAGCAAAGTATTCACCACGTCATCGATCAACGCAGGATCAATGACCGGGCAATCGGCCGTAACACGAACAACCACATCAGCCCTGGCCGGTTTCGCGGTTTGATAATAACGATCGAGCACGTCGAATTGACTTCCACGAGTAAAGGGGATTCCGCTGAAGTCACAATATTCTGCCACCGGGTCGTCGGTGGAATCAGTTGTTGTCGCGAAAATGGTTTCGGTAACCGAGGCAGACCGTGAGGTCCGTGTGTAGACGCGTTGCAACATGGGTTGCCCTGCGATATCTGCCAGGATTTTCCCCGACAGACGCGACGAGGACATGCGGCCCTGGATAATAGCAATGATACGCAGGGTCATGCAGCCTGTGCTTCGGAAGGAATTGGCAGCGGAGTCACAAATCCCTTTGCGCGGAATTTTTCAACGTAGTCGCGCACCATCCAATAATCGAGGCCTACTTGATCGGCAATATCGAAGACACTATGTTGGCCTTCGAAACGCATCATGATCTTTTCAATCGCACGATTGAGGGCGAAATTTTCATGCCAGTCCACCCATAGCCCATTGCCGCTGAGAAAAACAGGCCCGCGAAAAGTTCGCTTTGGAATATAGTTCGTGGCAAAGATGCGCACCACCTGCTCGGCAGTTTCAGCCGCGCCGCTTAACATATCGTCGTGAATAATGTCGAGATTATCATCGGTGGTATGGTATTCATCATAGGGCCAGCGATTGATGGAAATACTGGGGATATTCACCCCGGGGCCGTTCATCACACGTTCATCGTTTGGCGGATAATCTGCGAAGGATCTTTCCTCGTGTTGAATGTTCTTTACAACTGAGGCAGCAATACGATCCAGAACATGATTCTGTTGGCGGGTGTGATGCCAGGCGATCTTATTTTTATT
>WNFL01366032.1_pt1 | contig 13600 bp, 12 predicted proteins | sample 5400361 | NCBI WGS metagenome assembly WNFL01 (sample SAMN13153351, study PRJNA577476) | soil metagenome | isolation source: 40 cm soil on Douglas fir-dominated hillslope | place: USA:California | collected 2013-09-17
AATCGTACCACGGGCCATTCCCGCGTAACGAACGGGTCCGCCGCGAGACCAAGCATCGTGAAGCAGGATCCACTCGCGGGAGATGCGGTTCATGGAAGTTCCACCCGCCTTCGGGAGCGCGCTGTCCTACTTCGACGGCTACCGATCGGCGAGACCCCAAGCGCCCGCAGCAGCCCGTCTGACCGCCGGCTGGTAGTCGCGCTTACCTGGTCCCACAGCCTTGCGCCAGGCATCAGCATCGACGACCACTCATGATTGTGGGCGCCCTCACCATCTACGGGTAACGAACGGGGTCGTCGATAGACGAACCAGCAGGACGCGAGCACGGCCATTGTCGCGCCAGAGCACCCGAGCATAGACAGGAGGCACGTAGATGAGCACGATTACAGTGAAGGACGGGACGACGATCTACTACAAGGACTGGGGCCCCAGGAACGCGCAGCCCCTCGTCTTCCATCATGGCTGGCCACTGAGCGCCGACGACTGGGACACTCAGATGCTCTACTTCGTAGAGAAGGGGTATCGCGTCATTGCGCATGACCGCCGGGGCCACGGCCGCTCCACCCAGGTGAGCGATGGTCACGACATGGACCACTACGCCGCCGACGCCGCCGCGGTCGCCGAGCACCTCGATCTGCGCGACGCCATCCACATTGGCCATTCGACCGGCGGCGGCGAAGCGACGCGCTACGCCGCGCGCCACGGCAAGGGCCGTCTTGCCAAGCTGGTGCTCATCGGCGCCGTGCCCCCGATCATGGTTAAGACACCAGCCAATCCGGGCGGCTTGCCGATCGAGGTACTCGACGGCCTCCGGCAACAGCTCGCCGCCAACCGTGCGCAGTTCTATCGGGATTTCGCGGCCGGGCCCTTCTACGGCTACAACCGGCCGGGCGCGAAGGTGTCCCAGGCTGTGGTCGAGAACTGGTGGCGCCAGGGCATGATGGGCGGTGCGAAAGCGCATTACGATGGCATCAGGGCTTTCTCGGAGACCGACTTTACCGAGGATCTGAAGATCATCGACGTGCCGACGCTCGTCATGCACGGCGACGACGACCAGATCGTCCCGATCGCCGACTCCGCGCTGCTCTCCGCGAAGCTCCTCAGGAAGGGCACCCTGAAGGTCTACGAGAAGTTCCCGCACGGGATGTGCACGACGCACGCCGACGTGGTCAACGCCGACCTTCTCGCCTTCATCAAGAGCTGAATAGCGGCTTGCCGCACGACCATCACAAACCCCGGCCTTGTGGGCTACGAACTAGGAGGTTCGCAATGAAAATCGTCGTCATCGGCGGCACCGGCCTGATCGGCTCGAAGACCGTCGCCATTCTGCGCCAGGGCGGCCACGAGGTCGTCGCCGCCTCGCCCAATACCGGCGTCAACACCCGACCTCGCCAACTCGCCCTCATTCGAAGACAGGGCGGTGCTGCAATTCTTCGAGACCTCCGGTCGCAACCTGCTCGCGGCGGAGGCGGTAGCCGGCGTCCGGCACCATGTCGCGCTCTCCATCGTCGGCACCGACCGGACGTCCGACAATGGTTATTTCCGCGCCAAGGTCGCCCAAGAGAGACTGATCGAGAAGTCCGGCATCCCCTACACCATCATCCGCTCGACCCAGTTCCTGGACTTCCTCGGCCGCATCGCCGATTCGAGTGCGGATGGGAACATCGTCAGGCTTTCGCCCGGCCTGTTCCAGCCCATCGCGGCGGACGACGTAGCGGCCATCGTCGCCGATGTGGCGCTCGCGGCGCCACGAAACGGCATCGTCGAGATCGCCGGCCCGGAACGAGCACCGTTCAACGAATTCGTCGCCCGCTATCTGAAGGCGGTTGGCGACCCGCGTACGGTCGTGAGTGACCCGGAGGCCCGATACTACGGCGGTCGGGTCGAGGAGCGCTCGCTCGTACCGTTGGGCGAAGCGCGCCTCGGCCGCATCGGTTTCGACGACTGGCTCCGCCGCTCACGGGTAAAGGCCTGATCCGTTGTCCCGACCACGATCTGAAAGGAACAACATGAATACACTCCACTCCCACCTCCGCGCTTGCCTGGCGGCACTCCTGATGCTCGCCGCCGTCCCGGCCGAAGCCGCAGACGTGAAGGAACTGTTCGCGATCGATCTCGCGGACTACCCGGGCAAGGAGGGTCGCATGATCGAGGTGTCGTATCCGCCGGGCGCACAAGACATGGTCCACCGGCACAACGCCCATGCGTTCGTCTACGTGCTCCAAGGCCAGATCGTCATGCAGGTGAAAGGCCAACCTGCCGTCACGCTCAAGGCAGGGCAGACGTTCTACGAGGGGCTGACTGATGTTCACGTCGTGGGGCGCAACGCCAGCAACACGGAGCCGGCCAGATTCGTCGTGGTGTTCTTGAAGGCCAAGGGGACTCCCATCCTCACGCCGGTGAACGAATGATGCTCGGCACCGTGCCCTCCAACCGCCACCGATCAGCCCCACCCGTGGCGTGCCGAGGCTGCAGTTGCGGCACTTCGGGCGATGTCGGCGCGGAAGGCGACACCATTCCGGCCGATGCGCCGCCATCGCCGAACTCGAGCGGCTGCTTCCGGCGCCTGAACAGACCCTCTGCCCGCTGACAGAGGCCGTGACACGAGTGCTAGAGGCCGTCGGAACCGTCGACTGTGAAGCCTTCGTCCACCGCGTCCGTGAGAGCGGCGAACTGGAGCAGCTCCGCTCTCGGTTCGAGCGGCTCAGGACGATCGCCAACACCCACGCCGCAGAGATTGACGAATGGAGCCAGCGTGTTGGCCGGCCACTCCGCCTTCCTCGGATCGCGTTCCCCTGGCCTCCGGCAGCCATCTGGGATGCTGCTCGCCGAAGCCGTGGAAGCCCCTAAGCTCGTATGGGACGACCATCTTCAGGCACCCAGCGTATAGACACAAGGCGCGCGCCAGATCCCCGCCACGGGGACGTTTCCTGAAGGTGCGTCGCCCTGTCGGGAGCTTGACCCCTCCCTGCCGCCGGCATACTCTCGCGCCACCTGTCTGACCTGTCCCCGCTCGGTGGGAGGCTCCCGGCATGCAGTGTCCCCGGTGCCATGCTGAGAACCGCGAAGGTCGGCGATTCTGCGGGGAGTGCGGCCTCTCGTTCGCCTCCACCTGTGCGTCGTGCGGCTTCTTGAACGAGGGCAGTGAGAAGTTCTGCGGCGGCTGCGGCAGATCGCTCGCCCCCTCGCCCACCTTCCCAGAGCCGAAGTTTGGTTCCCCGCAGTCATACACGCCAAGGCATCTCGTGGAGAAGATTCTCATCTCGAAGGCTGCCCTCGAAGGCGAGCGTAAGCAGGTCACGGTGCTCTTCGCCGATCTGAAGGGCTCGATGGAGTTGCTCGCCGACCGCGATCCCGAGGAGGCTCGCAAGCTGCTCGACCCCGTGCTCGAGCGGATGATGGAGGCGGTCCACCGCTACGAGGGCACCGTCAATCAAGTGATGGGCGACGGCATCATGGCGCTGTTCGGCGCGCCGCTCGCCCACGAGGACCATGCCGTGCGCGCGTGCTACGCGGCGCTCCGGATGCAGGAGTTGGTGAAGCGGTATGCCGAGGGCCTACGTCGGGAGCAGGGCGTCGCGATCCGCATCCGGGTGGGCCTGAACTCTGGCGAGGTGGTGGTTCGGGCCATCGGCTCCGACCTCCACATGGACTATACGGCAGTCGGTCAGACCACCCATCTCGCCGCTCGTATGGAGCAGCTCGCCGACCCTGGCTCGATCCTCCTGACCCCCGACACCCTCGCCCTAGCCGAGGGCTTCGTGCAGATGAAGTCCCTCGGGCCCATAGCGGTGAGGGGTTTGCTCGACCCCGTGGAGGTGTTCGAGCTCACGGGGGTCAGCGTGGTGCGATCTCGGCTTCAGGCCGCCGCGATTCGTGGGCTCTCCCGTTTCGTGGGCCGGGCCGCCGAGGTCGAGCACCTCCGGCGTGCCCTCGACCAGGCCGGCCAGGGCCAGGGCCAAATCGCGGCCGTCGTCGGGGAGCCGGGAGTAGGAAAGTCGCGCCTCGTCTTCGAGCTGATCCACTCCCATCGCGTGGAAGGCTGGCTGGTCTTGGAGTCCGGCTCCGTGTCCTACGGCAAGGCCACGAGCTACCTGCCCGTGATTGATCTCCTCAAGGGCTATTTCGGGATCAGCGACCGCGACACACACCGGGATATCCGGGAGAAGGTGACTGGGAAGATCCTCACTCTGGATCGCGGGCTGGAGCCGCTCCTTCCAGCGCTTCTGACCCTGCTCGAGGTACCCGCCGAGGACGCCCAATGGCAGGGGCTCGATCCGCCCCAGCGCCGGCAGCGGACCCTGGACGCGGTCAAGCGCCTGCTCCTCCGTGAGAGCCAGGCCCAGCCTCTCCTTGTCGTCTTCGAGGACCTGCACTGGGTCGACTCCGAGACCCAGGCCCTCTTCGAGAACCTCGTCGAGAGTCTGCCGACCGCGCGCCTGCTCCTCCTCGTCAACTACCGCCCCGAGTACCGCCACACCTGGGGCAACAAGACCTACTACACCCAGCTCCGCCTTGACGCGCTCCCCCCCGAGGGCGCGGGAGAGCTCCTCGAGGCCCTCCTCGGCTCCGACGCCACCCTCCGGCCACTGAAGGAGGTGCTCACCGCGCGGACCGGTGGCAACCCGCTCTTTCTCGAGGAGAGCGTGCGGACCCTCGTCGAAACCGGGGCGCTTGTCGGCGCGCGCGGTGGCTACCGGCTGGCCAAGCCGCTCGGCGACATCCACGTCCCCGCCACGGTGCAAGCGATCCTCGCCGCCCGCATCGACCGCTTGCCTCCGGAGGAGAAGCAGCTGCTCCAGTGCGCCGCCGTGGTCGGCAAGGAAGTGCCCTACGCCTTGCTCGCGGCGATTGCCGCGGAGCCCGAAGGGCGCCTGCACACGCTCCTCGCCCATCTCCAGGCCGCCGAGTTCCTCTACGAGACGAGCCTCTTCCCCGATCTCGAGTACACCTTCAGGCATGCGCTCACTCATGAAGTCGCATACGGAGGCCTCCTTCACGATAACCGTCGGAAGCTCCATGCCGCCATCGTTGGGGCCATGGAGCAGCTCTACGCCGGCCGCCTGAGCGAGCACGCTGAGCGCCTCGCACACCACGCGGTGCAGGGGGAGGCGTGGGAGAAGGCCGTGACCCACCTCTGGCAGGCGGGACGAAACGCTCGGGCCCGGTCCGCATACCGCCCGGCTGTGGCCTTCCTTGAGCAGGCAGCGGAGATCCTGACACGGCTGCCCCACACCGCCGAGAACGCAGCGCTCCGCATCGACCTCGTCTGCCGCGACCTGTCGGACCCGCTCGGGATGCTCACGCACCACCAGCGGCTCCTCGAGCACCTGCGCGAAGCCGCACGCCTCGCCGAGACAGTCGGCGACCGCGTGAGACTTGCCAATGTGCTGGCGCGGACTCTAGTGCCCCTGCGCCTGACCGGCCAAGATGGCGTCGCGGTGGAAATCGGCGAAAGGGCATTGGCCCTTGCGACGGAGGTCGGTGACGCTCGATTGACTGCGCTCTGCGGAATGGAGTTGAGCGCTGTTCACCACGGGAGAGGCGACATGCGGCGTGCCGAGGCCCTGCTGACCCAGGCGCTGGGCGCGCTCGACTCCCCGTCGGCGGGACCGAGCGAGTCCGATGGCCCTTGGCTTCGGCGCATGATTCTGCAACACCTTGTGCCGGTGCTCACCGAGACCGGGCGGTACCGGGAAGCCCTCTGGCGCGGCGAAGAAACCCTGCGCATGGCAGAGGACCTGGGTCACCCGGCGCCTATAGCCTGGGCCCTCCAGTACTTGGGTTATGCATACTGCGGTCGTGGTGATGCAGAGAAGGCCATTGACCTGTCTGCACGGAGTCTCACGCTTGCCCGAGAGCGCGAGGTACATAACCTGATCCAAGCTGCCTCAGCTTCCCTGGGTGAGGCATATACGCTCGCCGGTCGTATCGGAGAGGCTGTCGGTTACCTCGAGAGCGCGGTCGAGGCCGGAAAGTCCACGAACAGCCTGGATCCCTCCACGCTGGTCTCCCTTGGACGCGCCTACCTGTCGGCCGGGCGCTCGGAGGACGCCTCCAGGCGCGTCCACCAGGCCCTAGAGGGGTGCCGCCAGCGAACGAGGCGCAACGTCGAGGCCACCGCCCTCAACTTGATCGGCGACATCGCCGCCCGGCGGGAACCGCCCGCGCTCGATGAAGCCATGCAGCACTACTGTCAGGCACTCGCCATCGCCAATGAGCTTGACCTACGCCCGCTCATCGCCCACTGCCACCTCGGGATCGGCAAGCTCTACCGGCGCTCGGGCAGGCGGCGGGAGGCGCAGGAGCAGCTCGCGACCTCGACCGCGATGTACCGCGAGATGGGCATGTCGTACTGGCTGGAGCAGGCGGAGACGGACATGAAGGAACTTACATGACGTCAAGTAGCCGACGGGCCGCAAGAAGCCTGACAAAGGCGGAGCTGATCAAGGATAACGACCGTTTCGCGGAAGAAGCTATGAGGCTCCGCCGCGAGCTCACCGAGTCCCTCGACCAGCAGACGGCGATCGCAGAGATTCTGCGCGTGATTTCCAGCTCTGTCACTGACACGCAGTCGGTCTTTGACACGATCGTCAAAAGCGCGATCCGCCTTTGCGGCGGTACGGCGTGCGCGGTGTTGACGTGCGACAACGAGTCTATTCACGTCCGGGCGCAAGTGGGTGAAAAGCCAGAGACCCGAGAGGCCGTGCAGAGTCGATTCCCGGTCCCACTCAACCGCGACAGCCTAGTGGGTCGCGTCGTCCTCGACGGTCAGGTCGTGCACGTGCCGGACTTCGAGGTGCCTGAGGCGGCGCCCGAGGGCGCGAGGACCATCGCACGCATGGTGGGATACCGGAGTGCGCTCTTCACGCCGATGTTCCGGGACGGTCGACCGATCGGCTTGATCACCGTGGGGCGGCGAGATCCAGGGCCGTTCAGCGAGGAAGAGATGCGCCTGATGGGCACCTTCGCCGACCAGGCGGTCATCGCCGTCGAGAACGTCCGCCTGTTCACCGAACTGCAGGTTAAGAATCAGGCGCTCACCGAGGCCCATGCCCAGGTGACCGAGACGCTCGAGCAACAGACCGCGACGAGCGAGATTCTGCGAGTGATCAGTAGCTCGCCCACGGACGTTCAGCCGGTCTTCGAGACCATCACCGAGAGCGCCGTGCAGCTGAGCGGTGCGCTTTTCGGTTCCGTCTATCGGTTCGACGGCGAGCTAATTCACTTGGTTGCGCACCACAACTATCCCTCGGCTGCTCTGGAGTTCTCCCAGCGCACCTTCCCGATGGCGCCGAGCCGCCAGGTGTTCACGGGCCGGGCGATCCTCGAGCGTGCCGTCGTTCACGTTCCGGACGTGTCGCAGGACCAAGAGCTGACCCTGGTCCGAGATCTCGCCGCGGTGGTCGGCTTCCAAAGCGTTCTCTCGGTGCCCTTGCTCCGTGAGGGCAGCCCGATCGGGGCGATCACGGTCTGGCGCTCGGCCGTGGGTCCGTTCTCTGACAAACATGTCGCTCTGCTCCAGACCTTCGCCGATCAGGCGGTCATCGCCGTCGAGAACGTGCGCCTGTTCAAGGAGCTGGAGGCGCGGAACCGCGAGCTGAAAGTCGCGCTCGAGCAGCAGACGGCAACGGGCGAGGTGCTGCACGCGATCAACCGAGCCCAGACTGACGCCCAGCCTGTGTTTGATATCATCGCGGCGAGTGCACTGCGGCTATGCGGCGCCGGATACGGTCAGGTGGCACTCTTCGACGGCGAGTTGCTACACATGGCCGCGTTCCACAACGTCAACCCAGAAGGGATCGAGGCGCTCCAGCGCAGATTCCCGGCGCCGGCGGATCGTGGGTCGGCCATGGGCCGGGCAATCCAGACCCACGCGGTCGTGCAGATCGCCGACGTGCTTGAGGATCCGGCCTACGCGTTCAAGAGCGAGCTGGCGACCATGGGCTTCCGGAGCCTTCTGGTGGTCCCGATGCTGCGGCAGGGCGAGCCGATCGGAGCGATCGCCGTCGGACGGTCCGAACGCGGGCCGTTCTCGGACAAACAGATCGAGCTGCTCCGAACCTTCGCCGAGCAGGCCGTGATCGCCATCGAGAACGAGCGGCTCTTCAAGGAGCTCCAGGCGCGGACTCAGGACCTGACGCGATCCGTGGAGGAACTGCGGGCCCTGGGGGAGGTCGGACAGGCAGTCAGCTCGACGCTCGACGTGGAAACGGTGCTCACGACCATCGTGTCGCGAGCCGTCCATCTCTCCGGCACCGACGGCGGCTCCATCTATGAGTACGACGAGGCCGCCGAGGAGTTCACTCTCCGCGCCACCCACAACCTCGCCGATGACTACGTCGAGCAGCGGCGCGGGATCCGGCTCAGGAGAGGCGAGGGCGTCACTGGGCGCATGGCACTCGCGCGGGGGCCCGTTCAAGTGCCCGATATCACGGCCTCGGGTGCCTATGACAGTCGGCTCCGCGAAGTCCTACTCCGGTCGGGAGCTAGGGCCGTGCTGGCCGTGCCGCTGCTTCGCGAGGGCCACCTCATCGGCGGTCTCGTCGTGAATCGCAATCGCCCCGGCGAGTTCCCGCCGGATGTCGTCGAGCTGCTACAGACCTTCGCGATCCAGTCGGCCCTGGCCATCCAGAACGCGCGGCTGTTCCGCGAGATCGCGGACAAGAGCCAGCAGCTCGAGGTTGCAAGCCGTCACAAGTCCGAGTTCCTCGCCAACATGAGCCACGAGCTCCGCACCCCCCTCAACGCCATCATCGGGTTCTCGGAAGTGCTCGCGGAGAAGATGTTCGGCGACGTCAACGCCAAGCAAGCAGAATACCTGCAGGATATTCTCGAATCGGGCCGGCACCTCCTGTCCCTCATCAACGATATCCTCGATCTCTCGAAGATCGAGGCGGGGCACATGGAGCTGGAGCCGGCGGACTTCGACCTGCCGAGCGCCATCGACAACGCGCTGATCCTGGTGAGGGAGCGGGCCACCCGCCGCGGCATCACGCTGGGCAGCACCATCGACGAGCGACTCGGAATGGTCCGCGGCGACGAGCGGAAGGTGAAGCAGATCCTCTTGAATCTCCTCTCCAACGCCTTGAAGTTTACGCCCGAAGGAGGACGGATCGACGTCAGGGCCGGTCGGCACGACGAGGTGGCGGAGGTGTCCGTCGCGGATACAGGCATCGGCATCGCGCCGGCCGATCAGGAGGCCGTGTTCGAGGAGTTTCGGCAGGTGGGCGCCGCGGAGAGGAAGGCGGAAGGCACCGGGCTCGGACTGGCCCTCACGCGGAAGTTCGTCGAGCTCCATGGCGGCAAGATCTTGGTGCAGAGCGAGATCGGCCACGGCTCGACGTTCACCTTCACTCTCCCGGTGCGGCCATGACCGGCGCGCTAATCCTGATCGTCGAGGACAATGACAAGAACCGCAAGCTAGTCCGAGACGTGTTGACGTTCAAGGGCTACGAGAGCGCCGCCCGAGCCTGGTCCTGATGGATATCCGGCTGCCCGGGATTGACGGGGTCGAGGCGCTCAGACGGCTCCGCGCCGAGCCGACCACCCGGGGGATTCCCGTCATGGCCATGACCGCGTCGGTCATGAGCGAGGACCGGCAGAAGATCATGGCCGCCGGGTTCGACGGGTACCAGAGCAAACCCATCAACGTGACCGACTTTGTCGCAGCCGTCGCGCAGCTCCTTGAACGTCGCCGAACATGAAGGGTGCGTGTGAGTGGCTCAGGACGCCCGAGCTGGTGAATCGACCTCAAGACCGCCCAGGCTCTCGGCCTCACGATCTCCCCGTCGCTCCTGCTGCGGGCGAATCAGGTCATCGAGTGATGGACCGGCGCACGTTCCTCGGCACCTTAGCGGGCGGGCTCCTCGCCGCGCCACTCGCCGCCGAGGCGCAGCAACCGCCGAAGACCGCTCGAATAGGCTTTATGTCGCTCTCCTCTGGCCCCACCCCCACGATGGACATTTCACCCGGGCTACGCGAGCTGGGATGGATCGAGGGACAAAACCTCGCCATTGAGTACCGCTGGGCGGCGAGCAGGGAGGACCAACTCCCCGCCTTGGCGGTCGAGCTCGTTCGACTCAAGGTGGATGTCATTGTGACCTCATCGACACAGGCTGCACAGGCCGCCAAGCGAGCAACCACCACCATTCCCATTGTCGCGACGTTCGTCGCCGATCCCGTGGGAAGCGGCCTCGTCGCGAGCTTGGCCCGGCCAGGCGGGAACATTACAGGATTGACCACACTTGCGACCGGGTTGGTCGCCAAGCGCCTGGAGCTGCTCAAGGCGGTGGCATCGGGCTCAACCCGCGTGGCTGTCCTCTGGCAGCCGGGCGCATTTGGGGAACGCACGATGCGAGACATGATGGAAGAGACCCAGGTCGCGGGCCGGACGCTAGCACTGCAGCTGCAATTCGTAGAGGCGCGGCGGCCGGACGATTTCGAGCAAGCGTTCTCCGCCATGAGGGAAGCGCGTGCCGGAGGGCTCCTCGTCTTTCCGAGCTCGATCCTCTTCGAGGCGCGTAGAAACATCGTGGCGCATGCGGCCAAGAGCCGCTTGCCGGCCGTGTATCCGTGGCGGGAGGGTGCGAGCGCTGGAGGCCTCATGTCCTACTCAACGAATTTCCCCGATATGTACCGTCGCGCCGCCACCTATGTGGACAAGATCCTCAAGGGCGCGAAGCCCGCCCACCTCCCCATCGAGCAGCCTACGAAGTTCGAGCTGGTGATCAACCTCAAGACCGCCAAAGCCCTCGGTCTCACGATCCCGCCGTCGCTCCTGCAGCGGGCGGACCAAGTCATTGAGTGAATCTAGCGACCGGCAGCGAGAGCGCCGACAGCATCCTCGAACTCATATCGCCTGGCCCGTGCTCGTTGAAGTGGGGACACGTCGCCATCCCTGTCAGGCGGTAGATATCAGCGCGCACGGGGCGAAGGTCACACCCCGGATATGGCTTCGGAGCGGCACCTCGGTTCGGCTACAGTTCGTCCCGCCAGAAGGACAGCCGCTTCGGGTTGGGGCGTTGGTGTGGCGAGTCGATGCCGATGGATTAGCATTCTTCTTCGCGCACAGTATCTACCATCCGGTCATCCGAGCGGTCTGATACACAACGAACGCCAGAGGGGTTGAATGATCGTGTCCGAGCCCAAGTGTCGCTGGCTCGTCACCTGCTCCTACTGACGGCTGGGAGCGGGAGTGTTCGTCCGAGTGGGCGGCGCCGTCAGTGAGCAAGCTCCATCCGCAGCTCGCCCCGATGGACGTGGCGCACATGACCCGGGTTGAGGGGCCTGCGGCCAGCAGCTCAGCCTGAAGTAGCGGATGCCGAAACATCTTCGAGGAAGTTAGGCCGTCTACCTCACCGGAGCCACCCGCGCGCCGATGTGGACGGCGATTCCACCGAGCTTGGCTCCCATGACCTCGCATTCACCGGTGTGGAGGCGAGCGCGGACATCGAGCCCAAGAACCTTTGCGCCATTCGCAATGGCCGCCGCGCACCGGATGCCCCGAGCCGGTCCGTCGAACGTGGCAAAGAACCCATCGGTGATGGCATCTTGGTGAGTCTCTTGCGGGGGAATATGGCCCGCGGGGTAGTAAAGGTCAAGCCACGGCGCGCGGACCTCTGCCGTGGCCCGTTGCACCACCGAACGAGGCACGAATTGCCTATCCTGCCGTTCTGGTTTGCCTCCCGAAGGGGATGCGCCGCCCTCCAGAGGCTGCCCCTTCGGGCTCTACCAGCGAAGCATGAGTCCTGTCTGGCCACACGGGCAAGATCCCGTCGAGAAGTTCTGGCGAGGCGCCAGGACATCCATGGCTGCTCTGACCTCGCTAGGGTCTTGCTCAAGATCCTTGGCCAGGCAGTCGGCGCAGTAGACCTGTCCATTCTTCTCACGGAGACGCTGTCGAACCATGCTTTCCATTATGTTGTAGCTCATCGTGCTACTCCTGCCGCTCGCGCCATAGCCAGACCCCCACAGCCCCGAGGACGACGAACGCTACGGCACTGAGCCAGAGCGGGAGGTCGTGGCTGCCTGCCGTCACTCGTACTCGGAGGAGGAAGCGAAGCAACTGCGCCAGGGCGATGAGCCAGAACAGGATCGCAGCAACGAGCGACGCCGGCTTCTTCATCTCAGTGCCCTGACACTGTCAGTCGACGCACTCGCCGCGAGCCCTGGCTTCACGGGCACACTCTCGGCAGCGGACCTCAAGGAAGGTGTCCTCTTGCTTGATCTCAAGGTCACCGGCAGTGTGTGCGGGGCAGGCGACCAACGTCCAGTAGGCGGTGTCTGTCGGGTGGAGCGGTAGAAACCTGGTCCCATGTGCCCCCTCTGGGCTGTCTCTTCAGGCTCAACCCACGGCTGACGCTGCGCGTGCCGCCGTACTACCCCAGACAGCGAGGGACGTGGCAAACGGTGTGCCGACGCATGAGATCAATCATTTCTATGACTTGGCATCCTCACTCAGACTCGGAGAGGAGAAAGGGAAGGAGGTCCTGAGTAACTCGTTCCTACGAGTCTCGCCCATCATCGCGGGCGTGGGGCTCGAACGGGGCGTTGGCGTCCTACCGCCTATCGTGCAGTGGGACCGGGCCGGAACTGAATCTCTAACTCCAGTTCGTCCTTCGTGACGGGCCGACTGCAAACCGAGCACGCGGCCCTACACCGGGACCAGCCCACGTGCGACCAGGGGCGCGGGTGGGAAGCTTACCGGCTGAACCGCTTGACGGCTTGCTCGCGTAGACGGGGTTCGTCTGGCCTGGCTGGCTACCTGGCTTTGCGTTCAGGTGGGAACAGAGCCAGATGCCAAGGGGGCGGACGCCACCTCGCGGGAATTGGCTGTCTCTTTTGGAACCGTCCCGATCCGCTGGTCAACCCGCCGGGCGGGTTAGCCCTTTGGTTTCTTCTTCGCCCTCGATCGGGTGCGGGCCGCCCTCAGCTTGGTTTTCTGGACCGCACGGGCGACGCGGAGATTCGCCCGCTGCTTCTCTAATGACTGAGCGCGGGCCTCTGTCTCTTTCTTGGCGCCCTCGCGGAGCCCGGCGAAGTGCGCCGCGTCAGCAGCTTCGATCTTCTGAATGAGAATCAGCATCCTAGCGCTGAGTGTCACGGCGAAGTTAGTCTAGAGCCGACCGTACGGAGGTCATGCTGTGCTGCTCATATCGCCAGATCGCAAAACATGTGGCATGAAATACGAATCCGTCTGAGCCCATGCGGAGAACCTTGTATACGACTTCTTCAGGCGAGATTGACAGGGAACACGCATCGCATAGTCTATCGGTACCGTGACTCGCTGAGACCGCGCCCATGCGGTCTCGCGGCAACCGGCCATCCGAGATCTTGTCCCGCACAACCCGGCGCACGGCATCGTTCACTATCGGACTCCTCCTAACGGGGTCACGACGATGCGCTGATTTCAACACCCTGTCAACAAGCGCAGAGCCAGTCCAGGCCGTTGCCAAGGCAGGTGGGCGAGGCCGTCCAGAGCCGCCGTCTCGGGCTACTGTCGTTAGCTAGGGGCGTCTTCGAACCGGAGGGCCCGGCCATCGGGCCAGCGTCATTGCGTCGGGTAGTACTCCGCCCGAAGGAAAGGGTCGTTCGAGGC
>WNFL01206150.1_pt1 | contig 13596 bp, 20 predicted proteins | sample 5400361 | NCBI WGS metagenome assembly WNFL01 (sample SAMN13153351, study PRJNA577476) | soil metagenome | isolation source: 40 cm soil on Douglas fir-dominated hillslope | place: USA:California | collected 2013-09-17
TGCGGGCTGAGCGTCACTTTCACTGACCCGTATTGATTTTTGGCGACCTCTGTTACTTGGAATTTTGCGCGTACCATTTGATTCTCCTTAGTTCTTCAATGTGGATTTTACTACTTTTCCTTAGCCCAGTCCCAGTTCACTTCTTTGCCGTTTTTCAACCAAGCTTTTCCAGCGATCCAATACGTGTCGTTGGTCTTGGCCCAATCGACATCGTCACGATTTGGCTTTCCGCCAGTGTAGTTCACTTTGGCTGCTCCAGTCCCACCACCACCTCCTGCTCCATTTGCCGCAGCTCCTTTACCGACTCCAGCGACCGCGGCTTTCACTTTGGTGCCGCCTTTCATGAAGTTCGGATACATCGCATCGCGAAGCTTCCTGAATTCTTCCGGCAAGAGTTCAGCAAACTTGGCGTGCGTGAAGCGCGCTGCGCGGAGCCGGTCGCCCTTACCAATGATCGCTTTTGCCGCCTTCTGGAAAGGCATGTCCTTCTTCATCAGACTCCAAACGCGATTGTTGAGCGCGTTGATGAATTCGCGGCGGCCGTCCGTTTTTAGATTCAACTGCTTGAAGAACGGCTCGACGATTTTCGCGGTCACGATGTTGTTGGAGCGGTTCACATCGGTGGCAACGCTGTCTTCGAAATCTTGGAATTTCTTGGTTTCGAAATCGGCTTTCTCGCGTTCGAACTTCTCGCGCTCCGGGTCTTTCTTGTTCTTCAGCTCGATTTGCTTCGAGGCCAATCCTTTGGCCTTGTCGAGCCATCCGGCTATTTTTGCGGTGAGATCGTAGGCTTCCTGGCCCTTGCCGTCTTTGATCAATGCGGCGAGTTCTTGAACGGAACTGTACATCTGGGCTTTCTCGAGACGCGCCACCATCGCCGGAAGAATGGCTTTGTCAAATAAGTCCGGAGATTTCTGCGCCAGCAAATCGATGCCGTTGCTGATCGCCAGCACAAATGAATCCGGATTGGCTTCGTGGAGTTGCGTCAAGAGTGCAGGATCGCCTTCGGAGAACTGCTTGATCTCGTTGCGATAGTCATCTACTTCGCCTTGCAGGCCGTCGAGGCCTTCTTGACCGCCGAGAGCTTCGAAAGTGGCTTTGATCTGGCGCGCTTCATTGACGCCGCCGGGAAATTCTTCGTCGTAGGCTTTTCTGCGGAAATGATCGTTGCCCCATTTCTTGGCAAGTTCTGGATGGAGCTTCTTTAGCTCGGCGATGTCCTTGCGGGTCTGCTCGTCCATCTTGGGATCGAGCGGACCCAATCCTGGCTCTTCTTCTGCCGCTCCTTCCCCGCCTTCGCCAACTCCCTCGCCAGCCCCTTCCCCGCCTTCGCCTTCCCCTGCTCCGGTGCCTTCTCCTCCTTCATCGGTACCACCACCAGCCCCTGCGCCTTCGCCAGATCCGGCACCGTCACCAGATCCTGCCCCAGCGCCAGCGCCTTGATCACCAGCGGCACCCGCTCCTGCGTTTTGATCCGCAGCTACTTCAGTTCCAACGCCGCCTAGATTGTCCATCGTCTTTCCTCCCCGATATTAAAGTTTGGGCCGACCGCCTGCGTTTTCAGGAGCACCTGTAGGAAGCGGTGCTGCTGGGGGTTTCGCCACTCCTTCCGCCGCTGCCGGGACCGGTGCAGGTGCACCAGCTCCAGGAGATGGCGTGAGTCCAGCCTTCTGCAGAATTTGATCCGATGCGCCTTTATCAACCATGGCAACATCTTTGTATCCGACGCTGACACTTGGCGGTTTCCCGGCCGGTGCGGCTTGCGCAGCCTTGGCCTGCACGGCCTGGGCGTGCTCGTCATAGTGCAGGCACACGTTCTTGAAGCCGTCTGGATTGCTGCGTTTCGCGCGGCGCCCTTCCTGACCATTGATATATTGCCAGCAAGTAGCGGCTTCTGTGTCGTTATCGTCGGTCTTCTCGTCGATGGGCATCGAACAAACTTCCTGGGGCATGGCAGCAACTTGCTGCTCAGCGGCGGCCAACTCTTGCGGATCGACACCAGCCATCTTCATCTGCTCTATCTTTTGCGTGGCTTCTTCCACCTGCGGATTGGGAACCGGGATGCTCTTCAGTAATATTTCTATCTCGCCGAGTTGCTTGTTGCGCGAAGCCACCTGCGGAATGTAGAGATCGGAAAGGCCCATCATGTTCTGCAGGAATTCGAGATTCGCGGCATTGAAGAAAACTTCCTGCAGCATCGGATTCTTCCCGATGTCGTTGAAGATATTCATGATCGCGTTCTTGCGCTGTGTGTAAGTTTCCGGGAAATTCTCGTCGCTCTCGGCAAACACCATGATGTTAGCTTTGAGATCGTTGATCTCGAGCGCGATGGTTTCCCCGCCAGGGATACGTTCGTTGATGGACTTGTCGCGGCACTTCGCGGCCCAGCGCACTAACTGCTTCATCGAAGTGGCTTCGGCATTCTTCATGGAATGCCACGTCGGCGCTAGTCTGCCTAGAGCGGAATCACGTTGGGTGGCAATCGCAACTCCGCTATCGGCGGTTCCGACATCTCCCCCGGCAAGGGCCGGATACGCTCCCGACAGCAATTCGGCAAGTGGCCCGGAATATTCTTTGATGAAGTCCGCGAGATTGGCCGGCGGATTTACGGCCGGCTCAACGAAGATCAGTTCATTTACCGCAATCCCGGGCTGGCGCCTGAACGATCCGATATCTCCGGGAACGTTGGTTTGCTGGCGGATGGCTTCGACGGCAAAGGCTTTCGAGTCCATCCATTTCTTCGGGATGGTGCGCACGAAAATGTCGTTCATCAAATCCAGCCAATTGTTAAGCCGCTTCTGCAAGGGCATCGTTGACGTGCCCATGGCATTGCGGTTCTGGCCGTCGCCAGAATAGGCTTGCGCGAGTGCCCAGGAATCGTCCATCGATTCGTTGCGCGCAAAACAGAAAGTGTCTCCGGCAAAAACTACATAGCAGCCGTTAGGAAACATCTCGATCAATTCATCGCGCTTATTCTCATCCGTGATGCCCATCAGATATGAAGGGCGCATCCAAGTGCGTTGAATGGTGACATCGGCAGCGATGGAATCGCTCGTCACATAAGTGGACTGCATCCCCAACTTGACGTTCTGGCGCGCGAGACGGGCTATCTCACCCATGGCCGCTTGATTCGTGGCCGCCTTGATGTCATCGGCTACCCACGGGAACATGCCTTTGGCGCGTGTCTCGTCTACTTCGCACTCGTACTGCAGCACGTCCACTTCATCCAAACTATTCGCCATCATCGGCGTCAACTTGATTTCCAGTTTTCCGTGCGCGGTGCGGACCTCTTGCCCTCGTGGCGTGCGCTTGACCGGCTCCGATTCTTCTCCTTCTTCCGATTCTTTCTCTTCATCTGTGGCGGGAGGCGCGCCAGGACTTTCTTGGGCAGTCTCAGCCGATTCCGGAGTTGACGCAGCCGCTGCTCCTTCAACTGGCGTCCCTTCGTTTTCCGGAACCAGGTCGTCTGGCTCGTCATCCTCTTCCCATCCGAAGCGCTGGCCGTCCTTCACGAAACGCGACCAATAGAGATAGCGTCCGTCAGTCCAGAGCAAACGCGATCCGTCTGTTTGAATCTGGATCAAATCGTTGTTGCGCGAGATTACCTTGACAAATTTCTCAGCCGATTCAGCGGACGTGATTTGCGCGTCGGAGTCGGCGCGTTGTGGGCCGAAGCGCACATTCGGCACTGTGCGCGTGAGCGCAGCGATAATCATCTGCGCGCGTGCGGAATAAACATTCGTCGGTAACAGAGCCAAGTCCATCTGCATCGACGGCCCGTAGCCAGTGCTCTCGCCAGGAATAATCCACCCGCCGCCGCGCTGCGGAATAAGGAATTGGAAGCCGCGATAGAAGAGCGCACAGTTGTGCGTCGGGATCATGGACTTACCAGCAAGATAGAGATGATCCGCAGCGTTTACTGAGATGCAGCGCACCATTCGTTCGCCTGCTGGTTTGATTTCCTGAATGTATACTTTGCGCGTGCGTCCGTTCTCTTTAGGAATCTGTTGCTTTGCCAACTTACGCTTCAGGCGAAATGCCGCAAACTGCGGACGAAAGGAAGTCTGCTGGAAATTGTAAGTCTTACCATCGCGCTCTCTGCTGTATGGATAGAACTGATGCTTCACTCCTAGAGACGCTAGTAATTCAGAAACATCTTCGATGAGTCTAAGGTGTTTATCTGGCGACTGGCCCCATCCGCAACCGCCGCTACCATCGGCCCATCCATCCGTATCCATCAACCCTTGAAGCAAAGCTATCCGTTGGGGGATAGAAGCGCGGAGATATACTTTAGGAATGCGCTTGTTTCCGAAAATGCCGAGTTGATGGAGAGTCTTGGAAAGACCGTGAATACGCACTCTCCAAATGTTCTTAACTTCTGAATTTTTACCGCCGTCCTTTTCTGGCTTACTAGTTTCGTATCCAGCCTTTCTAAAGCTAGATACTGATTCACTTAAGTCTTGGATATTCCCACAAATACATCCACCCTTAGAATATCCATCGCCAAGCCAGCAACCGAGCAGGTATGGATCAAGAGGCAATTCGGCGCACATCGTTTGCAGACCAGGAGATAGGTCAATGCTGTGACTTTGCTCTTGAGTCTCGAAAAGTTCTTTGGTTGAACGCTCCTTGGCAGATTTGCCAGCGTAGCGTTCTTTTACGGTTTGTGTGTTCCAAGTGTGGCCTTCTGAGGCGGTTATCGAAGAACCATCATCGAACTTTACATAAAAAGAAGACTCTTTGCTGATTGGCTGGACGGCGAGCACATCTACAATGCGGCCGTTAGAACCGAAAACATAATCGCCTGCTTGCAGGTCACCGATACGCATCCAACCATTGGGCGTTGCGATTGGCGTTTCGACATCTAATTTTTCCCAGGCCTGAATCACTTCTATCAGTCTCGCGGGATAATCGCGCTTCGCCGCCACCTTGCAGCGATCCTTCAGGAGATTTTCTTGTTCTTTGGTAAGTTCCGCGTTGGGTACGGTGGAGAATTCTAATCCTGCGAGGACACCGATTTTATATTTAGGCTCGTCGTGCTCTTGGGTGTCGCGACCTTCTTGCTCGTCGCTGCCCGTATAATTTTGGACCGCTGTCGCCAAGAGAGCCTCTCAGTTATTTACGCGCACTTGCAAAGGCTAAAGCTAGCCTGGCTTTCTTTCCGACTTTTCCTGGCTTGTGCTTGTCGTGCTGCGCTTCTTCCGGAACAGAACGACCGTGGGCGTGAGCGATCCGCGTAAAACTTCCCTCGGTTCCTTTGGACTTCATCTCTTTCTTGACGCCAGACATCCAGCGGTTAGAGGCCATGGGTCACCTTTCTGCTGGCATTCTCCAAACAGGTTGCTGCTTCAGCATCGAATCGCTTCACTGCTTCTACGAGTCTCTCAAGGATATCGGTGCTGTCGATGATGCTCTTCCTTGGTCCTCCAGGGCGATTTTTGCATTTAATCTCGAATCCCAAGAAGAGAGTTCCTTCAAGATTTTGGAGAAATGCAATCGAGGTAGACAGGTAGGTTCCCTGGTCTTTCATGTCAGGGATCGGCATGACTGTAACTGAATCTCCAAAATCGTAGAGTTTCAGATGGGGCGGGATCACTGCGGCAAAAGCACGCTCCTCGCGCTCCTCTTCGGCTACGATTGCCGCACATCTTTCGCAGAGAATATGGCCTGCTACATCAGAAGATAAATTCTGGCCCGGCATCATCGCCAACGGCGACATAGCTGCGGATTTAATTAGGTTGCGTCTGTTCATAGCTCATTCCTTCACGAGATTCGCAAGAGAATTCTTAGGTTCCCACCAATCCGAGCAAAAACTGTCGGCAGGAGCTGGCAAGCGCGTCGAGCCGTTCCACTTGACGAAGTATTTGTTGATGCAGCTTTCTTCATCGCTCCCCAGGAATTTGCAGTTCTTGCACATCGATCCGCCTTTAGGCACGCGCATTCCAGCGCGATGCCCTGGTGGATACGTCGCCTCAGCCATTGGCGGATTTCGCGCTCTCGGGATAGTGCGCTGCGCGATAATTCAAGAGCCGCTCTTCGGCTCCACGGAGCTTCTCATTCAATTCCTCGAAAGTGGCGAAGTGATTGATCACTACCGTGGTCACGAACCATCCGTTGCCCATAGCGATGACATCATTCTCTTTGCCAGGCAATGGCCCGTCGTATGTTGGTCTTTCTGTGCCACGAAGCACGGGGAAAACAGCAGTTTGCGTCAGGTATTCGCCTTTAGCGTTCATCATCGGAACTTCGTTTAGCCCGGTGCCGAAATCGAATAGCGTGAAGTCGTGGCGGTTTGAAGCGTAGTCGTAGAGCAACTGGCTTCTTCGTGCTTCTTCCATTGATTGCCTCATCGGCGTGCCTTTCTGAACTGCTCTGCAATGCGCGATTTCTTCTTCAGCGCTTTGCTGCCCTTGCGCATGTGGCCCATCTTGGGATTGGCGTGGAGTTCACTGTGCATGTTTTCTTTTTGGACTGCAGACAAAGGGGAACCGGATGAAAATAAAAACTTCACTTGATGACGAGTCCAGGGAATAGGTCAACTCCTAACTGAGTCCAGGAATCCCTTTGCTGCCAGTGGTTTCTTCCTCGTACTCTTCGTCCGGGGACTCCGAATCACGTTCTTCCTGTTCCTCGTCCTGCATCCCCATGGCTTTGGCGATGTGAGCATGAGCAGCGTGATGCGTCTTATGTTTGCTGTGATGCGAGGTCTCTTCACCTTCGCCGTGATGACTCGAAATGTGATGCTCGCCGCTCGCCTGGTCGTGGGTGTACTCGATCTTGTGCGCTGGACCGTGAGTATCCACGTGATCTTCGATGGAATGGGAACTTGGCGCGGGATGACTGAGGCCTTCCGGTTTCTTCATCTCTGAAACTGGCGCAGCTTTCTTTGCGCCCATCTCGTCGTGCATAGAGGCCCGACTTGAAGAATGGTGGCGACTTCCATCTTTTGCAAAAACGGCCATGTTGTTTCTCCCTTCTAATTCGAGGCGTTGCTACTTTCAGCTTCTTTCTCGGCTGCGTCAACTGGCTGCGTATAGCGTTGAGCGACTTTCTCTTCCTGTTCTCGCAGCGCTTTTTGAAGTATCCGTTGCCAAGGGGTTCCAGTGTATGTCTCTTGGCTCGGCGCTGGCGGCGCTGATTTATCTGGCTCCAACTGCACGTTCTGCAATGCGGGCGTGAGATAAAGCCGTATTCTCTGCGCTTCCTCTCTTAGCCTAGCGCATTCTTCTATAGCACGGTTGAGTTCCACGACGTGAGCGTTTTTTAAATCTGTGATTTGTTGAGCATGGTCGGCCTTCAACTTCTCGAACTGCTCTTCCAGCCATTCTTCGTGGTGACTACGGAAGAATTTCATTGTCCTAACCTTCGCTGCCAGCTCGGCACGATCTTTGATCCCCCAGGCCCTTTGCGCTCTGCGGCTTGCTGTTCGTTCCAATCACGGTACGCCACAATATGCCGAGTAAATGGATCAGCTATCCCCGCCAGCTTCTCGCGGAGCAATTGTTCCTTAGGTTTATCCGCTGCGTCAAGGAGAACGCCAGCTACCGCGTACCTCATCGAATCGCCGCAGTCATCAATGAGGCTTGCTCCTTTTGGCTTTATTACATCTTCCATGGAGCATTTGTTTCCATCTCCGCGCACCAGTAAGGGAATCGCTTCTGCGCAGTTTTGACATTTCCCTTGGAGCAAAAACCATTCATCCATTTCGAGCATCGAGTACATCTTGGTCCAGCCGGCGATGCGGTCGTTGTTGGAGCGTGTTGGCCGCGGCAGACCAGCGGCAGCCAAGATATCTCCCACTTCGTCGGCGACCGTGCGATTCGATGTTGTGCGATTGAAGCGCTCCCAAGAAAAATGGATTGAATCGATATCCCAGGCATAGCCTGTTTCGATTCCGTTTTCGTCGTGGTTGCGCGGAATAGCGGATATCAGTGCATGAGCTTGCTGCTCGGGGGTTTGTTCTTGAAGCACAAGTTCTTCGAGAGTGACATTCACTACGCGCGGCTTCTCGCCTTCGAATCGCGGCCTCAAGAGCGCTTTCGTCCAGAAAGTGATTACGGAAAAGTGACCAAACCCCCAGTCGTAACCTACCCACACGGGCTGCCAGGGCTCAAACATAAATGCTTCACGCGGCAGAATGTGGCGATTAGGCTCGAAATTGGCGAAGTATTGCCCGCTGACCGTCTCAATGTTTCCCCATCTAATCTTGTCGCGCAAGGGAGATTTCTCAAGCGAGGCGATATACGCTTTGTCCTGGCTGAGGATAGGATTGTCTTCGACTGTCGAGTGAATAAACTGGTAGTCTGCGGGATCGTATTTCTCTGGGTCCATGCCATGCGCCGGCAAATGATCCACCCACAAGCGCTTGATCCAGCCCCAGCCGATGCCCATCGGATTTGTGGCACTGGCCATGCACGGTCGTGAGCCAGGAATTGTGCAGCGGTTGCGCCCTTCCATCGCGTCATAGATCAAGTAGGGAAATTCGCCAAGCTCCTCGAAGCCGATGAAGACAAACTCAGTCGAAAGATATTTGCCGACGTCCTCGACGCGCTCGCAAGCGGCAAAATATAACTTGCTTTGCTTTCCGTTCACTGGAGGGAAGTAAACGATGTGATCGGATTTGTTGAAAGTGCCGCGCTCTTGCGATCCGCGCTCGTAGAGAGATTTCGGGACATCCGCCAAAAATTTATCGATGACGGTGCGTTTTAGGTCCGGAATAGTTTTCCGCAAAATTATGGAGTTCGAGCCGGGATATTCAAGGCAATGAAAAACTGCTTCCATCAAAAGCGCCCTGGACTTGGCCGACCCAAATCCGCCAATTTGTATGCGGTGCTTTGCCGTCATGCAATGAAAAATTTGTTGTTTGGGCCACGGAATGTAAAAGTCGGTGATCTTGAGGACTTGATCTGGACGGTGCTGCTTGAGATTCACTGAAGAAGGTTATCACAAATAAAAGGGGGGCCGACTGCCCTCCCAGGCTCATCAGCCCCAACTGACCCTAGCTTTCCGCAGTGCAGTCTACTTGCCTGTGCGGAAGTTTTCAAGAAGTTCCAAGAAGTGGGTATCGTCTTGGTTCAGATCGCCTAACTCCAGCATTTTCTTCCTGAGCACTCGGCAAGTGTCAATGCGCACTTCAGCTGACCAGCGCCTGTCGTGGAAAATCGAATCGTGGACCCGAAGGATATATAGCCATCTCTCCATGGCGGGCTAGCCTCTGAGACTCGCTGCCCTTATTCTGATTTTAGGTCTATACCTTAGGCGCGCAACAAGCAAGGGTACGTTGGTTCTCAGGGCTTACTCGCCACGTATCTCGGCTCTTGGGCCAACCGCGATGAAATTCACTGCGTTCGGAAGGAGAGTAACCTGTTTGAACTCCAGTACAGGGAATTTCTTGTCGATGTAGTCGATGGCGCGCTCAAGAATCCCTTCAATGTCCGACTCGCTATAGCCGCGCTGCGCCGGAGCCACGAACTGATGGTGCAGGGTCTTGTCGCCCACGATCACCTTGATCGTCACGCGCTTCCAAAGTTTCTTTCCGTCTTTCGCTGGCTTCATGGACGTGGTCGATGCACTTTGCAGCCCCAACTCCTGAAGAACGGATTGCGCTCGACTTTATCGCAGCGCCGGCAAGTCCAGAAACAGTCTGAGCATCCGCAGCCTAATGGGATAACGCTGCTGTCCCACTTGTGCCCCAATTTCCGGCAGAAGAATGCCTGGACGCGCGAAAATAAAGTTTCTCTCCAATCATTCGTCATTGGTTGCCAAACGGCGGTTTGCGCCACTCTTTTCTGTCGGTATATAGCTTGCGCGCTTCAAACTCAATCGTCTCGCGCGACGGGAACCAGCGCAAGAAATCCTGGCGCATCTCAATGGAGTCCATGATGAACTTGAGATTGCGGAAGTCGCAGCCCGCTCGAAGCACTTCGGTTTCCCGATTACGGAGAATGAATTCAAAACGACATGGCTGGAACTCGCGCCGCAACTGTTCGATCCCTTGGCTCCTCATGGCGATCCGAGAGGGATCACTTGATTGGCGTCGGCGTCCTTATCGTTGCGCTCGATACGCGGCCGCAAGAGCCCTTCCTGCAAAATGGCATCGAGTTTCTCTGGCGTTAGCTTGCGGTCGTTCTCGTCAAATACTTTCTTGATCTGCTCGCTGGTCCAGATAATGTCCGGGGTATAGCAGACGATCACTAAGCTGTCAGGGCTGACGAGCGGCTTGCCGTCTTGCACGCGTTCAAGATTCGTGGGCTCTAGGATGAGCACATGCTTGTAATCAACGGTCGTAAAATAAATGATTAGAGCACCGCCTCGAAGATTTCAGATTTGAAGCGTTATTTCTTTTGTGGCACGGCTGGCCTCGGTCTTATCTTGTTTCTGATTCTTTTTTCTCCTCTTTGGTTCCTCGGCGGGCTCCACGGATTTGATCCAGTCGATGAGTTGATCCATGGTCCACTGCTGATCCCACACATTCCACATCTTGGACATCACGTGAAAATCGAATACGTGCGCTATCGCTTCAGTGTAGGAAACATATGAACCGCCGCAAGAGCAAGGACCATTGCAGGACTTCTTTAGCCAGGGCCATTGTTTTTCGGGCTCTTCGATGAAACTAGGCTTTTCAATCTTCACGCCGACGGCTGCGAGCGCCATGCCCAGAGCGCATCCAGATCCTTCACCATCCGTCAAGAACATCGCTTTAGGCTTCAGCAGCACTCGGCCCAGGGCCATTGCTTCACTGAGTTTCATCGTCATCCCTTCCTTTCCTGTGCTTCGCAAATAGAAACTCTTTCAGCGCGACGATCACCAAGACCGAGAAAGCAATGGCGGCAAACATGACCAACGTGTCCAGAACCATTCACGTCCTCAAGAGTTTCTTGAAACAGACTTCGTGAAATGCCGCTTGCAAGGTCTTCTTGCCTTTGCCCTTGAAGAGAATAATGGGCACTTCGTCGCGGCACAAGTCGCAATCTATACAATCTTCGTCGTGTCTCTCCCATCGCGGATCGTCTTCCGCTACTCCAATCGGCTGCGCGCAAAGAGCGCACACGCAATCCGGATCCAGACATCCCGACTGGCCGCAGGACTTCTTCGACCAGCGAATCTCGTGCGCACGTTCGTTGAATTTAAATTGGTTCTCATCGCCAGCTACCATGCCCATTTGGCAGCACCTCAATCAGGGGATTTCTTTACGCTTTTTCTTTTGCTGGCACAGAGTCCGCAGGAACAATTTGGAGCGTGTGCGAGAACACTTGATGGAGTAGCGGGAGTGACGGTTCCGTTCGCTGAATTGACGAAGGCAACGGAGACTCGGTGCACTTCTCCGGTGGCCACACGAGCACGCCGTTTACGAGGAGCAATTCCTCCAGTCCTTCCGGTGTCATGCGCTTCACCCGATTCATCAATCCTCGCGTTGCATTGCGTGCGAATCCATTCTGAGAGCGAGAGCTTCTCGCGCTTCGCAGCGCCCACCCATATCGTATGAACGCTTTCGTCAAGTTTCAATAGTACGGTCTTCACTCAGTCACCTTTCGAGAAGCCTCCTATTTTATTTTTTCTCCAAAGAATTCAGCACGCGCGTCACTTCGTCGTACTCCCCGAGAAGCGCTTCTAAAGTCGCGTGGCCTTGGTGTTCCTCGCTCTTCAGTTCCCCGCATCCAGTGCAGCGGAAGATCACCCAACAGGTATAAAACTTGTTGGAGTTCGTTACCTGAACAGGTCTCCAAGAATGCCGGTGTCGTTTTCTAAATGGCCACATCGTCTAAACTCACGGGAAGCACAGTATATACCTAACGAGAGTATATACCATGGAAAGATTGGAGCGCCAAGGGTATATATCATGGCCAGTTGGGACTGCCGGTCCACAGCGCGTGCACTATCCCCGCGACCGTCAAGCCCAGCAAGCCAAAAAGAAATACCGCGAGTATGGCGACGACAATCTTTTCAACGAGTCCGCTGGCCTCTGAAGAGCCACCATTTTTAAGAGAGAGAAAGCTCATTTGCGCACCAACTGTATATTGATCTTGCGCTTGACGATCTCGGCCTTTCCTTCGTCTAAATCTAAGACTTCCAAAAATTCGTTCACTATCCCTTCGTGCGAGAAAATTTGGATTCGCTGACCGATACGAAGGGTTGATGAATAGCATGGCGCCCATACAGCAACATTGAATTCCAGTTTTTCAGTATCTAGTGCGCTCATTGCTCTGGCCTCGGATCGGGCTTCGCGCCATTGTCGCTCGTCGTGGCCTTCTGCTTCGCTGGCTTCGCGCCATTCGTGGGTGTCACGTTGATTGCGCTGCGATCTGGGCGGGCTACGTCGAGGACAATAACTTCCACGCCCACTTGCGCTGCGAGCTGTGGATCTTGCGGCGGGAAAGCGCCTTGCAGATCAAAAGCCATGCGCGCCGCGTAATATCTCGTGGTGTTATCCGCGAGTTCTATCTTGTCCGTGATCTTTCCTTCGTGCGCGAAAACCTTGGTCTGATTCGCTGTGAGAAGAGGAGTTAAATACCTTTCAATGAGCAAGGGTATTGTGAGCCCTAAGCGATCCATCACAGCCGGCTTCAACAGCTGCTTGCCCTTTGGTGATGTTGCCCTTGGCTTTGAGGAAGGCCTGCACCAGGCGCAGCTCTCGATGAGTGAGATGCTTCCTTGGCTTTCGCTTCTTCCCCGATTTCTTTTTACTCATGAAACTCCCCGAAAGGAGAGTCTATCTTAACTAGCTTTGTCTCTGCGCACGAAACAGGTTCCTTCTGATGTATTGAGCATCGCTAGCGAGATGGCGCAATCCCCAGCGGCAAGCCAACTAGGATAGTCTCGATCTTTTTCGCGCACTCCAGGCAAGCATCACGGCGCAGCATCACACTGATTCCTGCATCAACGGCGATTCTGACTTCATACTTTTGTTCGCGCTTGTCGATCTCCCGCTGGCAGAAGTCGCAGAAGAGTTTTTCGGCCATCAGTTCCTCTCCGTTCCCGGTCACGAAAAAAGAGCACTACGCTTCTGTCGCTTTGCCGCAGCAAGTATCCAAAGATTGACTCCAAAATTTCTTCTCCTGTGAATTTCTTGGTGATGTATGGAGCAAAGCCAAATCACTTCTAGAGGCTTTCTGTAGTTTGGATGGTGCGCTTCTGCTGGCTTGCCACACTTTTGACAAGGCAATTTAAGCAAACGACCAGAAATAAGCGCGCTTCTTACGGCCGTTCTGGCTTTCTGTTTGATCTTGGATTCATGCTTTCTCCAGCGACGCATGTACAGGCGATGACGTTTTCTAAAGTTAGAATCTTTGCTGCTCCCAGTCTTGGCTTTCTTTCGTTCTCGCCATGCTTTGCAGCAAAATGCGTGGTGCTCCCACCTTGCTTTGTACAAGTTTTGAATGCGCTTGGGAATTTTCATCCGCCCCTGCTTTCTTTGCTTCGTTTCTTTTTCTGGATGCGGCTCACGGTTTCGCCTCACGGTGCAGGGGGCGCTGCTCGGCTCGCTGCTCCAGCAAGCGCTCGGCGTAGGCGGCCACACAGGTGGCAAGCTCGGGCGGGATCGTGGCCGATACTTTTGAACGGTTCGTGCGGTCATGTGCGAACATTTCCCTATGTTTG
>WNFL01408347.1_pt1 | contig 13595 bp, 12 predicted proteins | sample 5400361 | NCBI WGS metagenome assembly WNFL01 (sample SAMN13153351, study PRJNA577476) | soil metagenome | isolation source: 40 cm soil on Douglas fir-dominated hillslope | place: USA:California | collected 2013-09-17
CCGACGCCGAGCGTGACGCTCGCCGTCATCACGAACGCGAGCCCGATGGTGAAGAGCACCTGAGCGAGCTCGGGCGCGCGATACAGGCGCGCATAGAGCAGCCGCTCGAGCACCACCGAGAACGCCGCGACCGAGACAAAAGCGAGCGCGAGCGCCGGGACAAATCCCAGCTCCCAGTGCCGCATGGCGAGCACGATGACGTAGCCGCCCAGCATGGCGAAGCCGCCGTGCGCGAGGTTGATGAAGCCCATCAGCCCCATCGTCACCGACAGGCCGACCGAGACGATGAAGAGCACCATGCCCGCGGCGAAGCCGCCCAGGAGGATGCTCGCCGCGAGATCCATAAAAAAAACCGCCGCCCGTCAGGACGCCGGGGGCGGCGGTATCGTGTCGCTGGAAAGAGCCGGGCCTGCTACTTGCACTTCCCTTCCTTGAGCTCCTTGCACATGTCTTTCACGGCGTTGATGACGCCGATGTTCTTCTGCACCAGGCGCCCGCCGCTCTTGACGACTTCGCTCAGGTACTCGTTCATGACGATGTCGCGCGTCGCCGGATCGATCATGATCGGACCGCGCGGACTGTTGAATTTCCAGCCCTTCAGCGCCTCGAGCGCTTTCTCGGGATCGATGTTGCCTTTCAGCGCGGTCACGACGTGCGCGATCGCCGCCATGCCGTCGTAGCCCTGCACGCCCATGAAGTCCGGCGAGGCCGTGGCGCCGTAGTCCTTCTTCCAGGTCTCGACGAAGCGCTTGTTGAGCGGGTTGTCGAGATCGGCGTTGTAGTGATGGATCGTGATCAGGCCGACCGCCTCGTCACCCATGCCCTGCAGCTTGTAGTCGGGCGTGAGGTCGCCGGGCCCGATCAGCTTGATGCCGGCCTGGCGCATGCCGAGCGCGTTGTAGGTTTTCATCACCGCGACCGCGTGATCACCCGAAGGCACGAACACGTAGAACACGTCGGGCTTCCTGTCCTTGGCGCGCTGGAAGAAGGGCGTGAAGTCCGGCACCTGGCCGGGACCGCCCATCGGGATCTCGTCGATCACCTTGCCGCCGCTCGCCTGGAAGGCGCGCTTGAACGCGTCGAGACTGTCCTTCCCCGGCGGGAAGTCGGTGTAGCCGATCACCGCGGTCTTCGCTTTGACGATCTTGGTCGCCGCTTCGCCCATCGCGTAGCCCGAATGCCACATCGAGAACGACACGCGCGAGATCATCGGCGAGAGGTTCGTGATCCACGCGGTGCCCGCGTTCATGATGACCATCGGCTTTTTCGCCTCAGTCGCGAGCGGCGCGGAGGCGATCGCGTCGGGCGAATAGATGAAGCCGGTGAGGATGTCGACCTTCTCCTGGGTGATCAGCTCCTGCACCGCGGTCTTCGCGTCCGCGCCGCTCGGGCTCTTCGAGTCGCGCTTGACCAGCTCGACCTTGTAGCTGCCGAAGGCGTTCGGATTGAGCTTCATGAATACCTGCATGCCGCGGTCGACTTGCTGCGCGAATTCGGCGCCGACGCCGCTGTAGGGCAGCACCACGCCGATCCTGACGGTCTGGGCCGCGGCGCCGGTCGCGAGCGCGGCGAGCGACGCCGCGACGAGCAAATGTCCGAATCTGGCTTTCATCACTCCCCCTCCTGTGGTGGTGATTACCGCTGGATCAATCCTAGCACTAGAATTCCGCTTCTTCCAGGAAAGGACTCGATGGCACACGTCATTGCGTTGTGGAGCCCGCCGGCGCTCGCGGTGGAGGGCACGAAAGATCTGTTTCCGGTGCGCCGCATCTTCTGCGTTGGCCGCAATTACGTCGAGCACCAGAAGGAAATGGGCGGCGACGGCCGCGAAGTTCCGTTCTTCTTCATCAAGTCGGCGCACGCGCTCGTACCGGGCGGCGGCAGCGTCCACTATCCGGCCAAGACCGCGAACCTGCACTACGAGACCGAGATGGTCGTCGCGCTCGCCAAGGGCGGGCGCCGTATCGACGCGAAGAAGGCGAACGAGCATGTGTTCGGCTATGGCGTCGGCTTCGACATGACGCGCCGCGACCTGCTTTCGGCAAGGATTTCGACGAAGCGGCGCCGTGCAGCGCCCTCGTGCCCGCGGCGAAGATCGGCCATCCGGCGAAAGGCGCGATCTGGCTCAAGGTGAACGGCAAGGAGCGCCAGAAGGCCGACCTTGCCGACATGATCTGGTCGGTACCCGAGCAGATCGCGTATCTCTCGCAGTACTACACGCTCGAACCCGGCGACCTGATCTATTCCGGCACGCCCGCGGGCGTCGGGCCGGTCAAGGCGGGCGACGATCTGCACGCCGGCGTCGAGGGCGTGGGCGAGCTGAAAGTGAAAATGGTTCCGGCGCTCTAGCGCGCATGAAGCTCTACACCTACTTCCGCAGCTCGGCTGCGTTCCGGGTGCGCATCGCGCTCAACTTGAAGGGCATCGCCTATGAGCCGGCGTTCGTGCATCTCGCCAAGGGCGAGCATCGCAAGCCCGAATACGCCGCAGTCAATCCGCAGGCGCTGGTGCCGACGCTCGAGGACGCGGGCCGGCGCCTTACCCAGTCGCTCGCCATCATCGAATTCATCGACGAATCGCGCCCGCTGCCGCCGCTCATGCCGAAGGAGGCGTTTGCGCGCGCGCGTGTGCGCTCGCTCGCGCTGCTCGTCGCCTGCGAGATTCATCCGCTCAACAACCTGCGCGTGCTGCAGCACCTGAAGCGGGGGCTGGCGCAGAACGACGACCAGGTGAACGCCTGGTACCGGCACTGGATCGCCGACGGCCTTGCCAAGCTCGAGGCGGGGCTCACCGATCCCGCGACCGGCAGGTTTTCGCACGGCGATACGCCCACCCTGGCCGACTGCTGTCTCGTGCCCCAGGTCTTCAACGCGCAGCGCTACCAGTGCGACACTACGCCCTATCCCACCGTGATGCGGGTGCACGAAGAATGCATGCAGCTCGAGGCGTTCCAGCGCGCGCAGCCTGCGCAGCAGCCTGATGCGGAATAAAGTGACCGGCTATCGACGGCCCGCTCCGGGGACGCAGCCGGATTACCTGTTTGCGCCGTACGCCTCGACGGTGAAGCGCGCGCCGACGCAGCCGCTCGTGATGCTGCCGCACACGCTCACCGAGGCGACGGGACCGGTGTTCGGCCACGACGAGGTGAAACCGGGCGACGCCGACCTCACCCGGCAGCACAAAGCCGACCCGATCGGCGAGCGCATCATCGTGAGCGGCCGCGTGCTGGACGAGGACGGCAGGCCGGTCGCGGGCACGCTGGTCGAGATCTGGCAGGCGAACTCTGCCGGCCGCTATCCGCACCGCGTCGACCAGCACGATGCGCCGATGGATCCGAACTTCACCGGCTGCGGGCGCGCGCTCACCGACAAGAAAGGTCGCTACCGCTTCGTCACCATCAAGCCGGGCGAATATCCCTGGCGCAACCACTACAACGCGTGGCGGCCCGCGCATATCCACTTTTCGCTCTTCGGCCCGGCCTTCGTGACGCGCCTGGTGACGCAGATGTACTTCCCGGGCGATCCGCTGCTCGAGCGTGATCCGATGTTCAATTGCGTGCCCGACGAGCGCGCGCGCAACCGGCTGATCTCGGAATTCGACTGGGATACGACGATTCCCGAGACCGCGCTTGGCTACCGCTTCGATATCGTGCTGCGCGGCCCCGCGCACACGCCGATGGAGCGGTGAGCCGATGACCCTGCAGGCGACCACTTCGCAGACGGTAGGGCCCTACCTTCACATCGGCCTCACCTGGCTGATCATCGAGAACCTCGCGCGCGCCGGCGTGCCGGGCGAGCGCGTCTCGATCCAGGGACGCATCGTCGACGGCGAGGGCAAGCCGGTCGATGACGCAGCGGTGGAGATCTGGCAGGCGGATGCGAAGGGCAAATACGGGCAAAAAGGCTTTCGCGGCTTCGGCCGCTCGGCGACCGACGCCAAGGGCCGGTTCCGCTTCAAGACCATCAAGCCCGGCCGTGTGCCCGGGCCGGACGCAAAGCTGCAAGCGCCGCACATCGCGGTCAACATCTTTATGCGCGGGCAGTTGAAGCAGCTCGTCAGCCGGATCTATTTTCCGGACGACCCGGCAAACGGCGGCGATCCCGTACTCGCGCTCGTACCTGCCAAGCGGCGCCACACATTGATCGCCCGAAAGACGAAGTCGGGATCACTGGACTGGAACATCGTGCTGCAGGGCAAGGACGAAACCGTGTTCTTCGACTGCTAAGCCATGGACCAGTCGCCGCGGGTCAGCCTGCACAGCACCTCGCACTACTTCCTCGAGGGCCTGAACGAGATCGGCATCGAGTTCCTGTTCAGCAACCTCGGCACCGATCACGCGCCGCTGATCGAGGAGATGGCGCGCTGGCGCAAGCACGGCTTGAAGCATCCGCCCACCATTCTTTGCCCACACGAGAACGTCGCCGTGCACATGGCGGGCGGCTACGCGCAGGTCACCGGCCGCGGCCAGGCGATCCTCGCGCACGTCGATGCCGGCACCGCCAATTCGGCGATGGCGCTGCACAACCTGTGCCGCGCGCGCGTGCCGACGCTGCTCATGGCGGGCCGTGCGCCCTTCACCATGCGCGGCGAGCTCGCGGGCTCGCGCGATGCGCACGTGCATTTCGTGCAGGAGCCGTTCGATCAGGCGGCGCTGGTGCGGCCCTACGTCAAGTGGGAATACAACCTGCACGCCGGCGTGGTGACCAAGGAAGTGCTGCGCCGCGCGCACTCGGTGATGCACAGCGACCCGATGGGCCCGGTCTATCTCACGCTGCCGCGCGAAGTGCTCGCGCAGAGCTGGGACGAAGGCGCGGTGAAGAGTTTCCCCGAGGCGCGCTACGGCGCGGTGCGCGCGCGCGGCACCGATCCGCAGACCATCGCGCAGATGGCAAAGCGCCTGCTCGGCGCGCGCCACCCGATCCTGATTACGCGCTACGGCGGGCGCAACCCCGCGTTTCCGGCGCTCGTCGACGAGCTCGCGCGCTTCGCCGGAATCCGCGTTTACGAGTCGGGCGCGCTCTGCATGAACATCTCGCACGATTCGCCGTGCTTTGCCGGCATTTCAGCGACGGCGGCGCTGCTCAAGACCGATGTCGGGCTGCTGGTCGACGTGGACGTGCCCTGGATTCCGGCTGAGGCGCGCGAAAACGCCGCGACTTTCTGGATCCATGTCGATATCGACGCGATCAAGGAAAAGATGCCGATGTGGGGCTTCCCGAGCGATCTGCGCGTGCAGGGCGACAGCGCGATCGTACTCGCGCAGCTGCTGGAAGCGCTTCGCTCGCAGGCCGATGCAGCTTTCTTGAAAAGTTCAAAAAAACGGCTGGAGGAAATCCATGCAGAGCGCGAGAGCCGCGCGGCGGGGCTTGCCAAGCTCGCCGCCGAGCGCGGCAAGCCCGGCGCGATCGGCGTGAATTTCCTCTGCGCCGAGCTCGGCCGCGCGATCGACCCCGGCGCGATCGTCTTCAACGAAGGAATCCGCAATACGCCGGCCATCTTCAACCAGATGAAGCGCACGCAGCCGGGCTCGATCTTCGGCCTGCCGGGCGGCGCGCTCGGCTTCTCGGGCGCGGCCGCGCTCGGCGCGAAGCTCGCGCGCCGCGACGCGCTCGCCGTGCAGATCTGCGGCGACGGCTCGTTCTACCAGTGCACGCCCGAGACCGTTTACGCGGTGGCCAAGCATTACGACCTGCCGATCCTCACGGTGATCATCGACAACGCGGGCTGGTCGGCGGTGAAGGAGGCGACGCTGCGCATGTACCCGCAGGGCGAGGCGCACGCGGCGAGCGAATTCGAGTCGCGACTCGCGCCGGACATGGATTTCGCCAAGGTGGCAGAGTCGGCGGGCGCCTATGGCGCCAAGGTGAGCCACCCCGACGAGCTCGCCGGCGCGCTCGACGCTTGCCTCACCGAGGTGCGGCGCGGCCGCTCGGCGCTACTGCATGCCTGCGTGACACCGTTGTAAGGAGCCGATCATGGCCGCACCCTCCGACGAGCGCATCTTCACTTCCGAGTTTTTTTTCGAGCGCAAGAGCGAAAAGGACGGGCGCCCGGATCTCGGCACGCTGCGCGAGCCAGGACGCGAGATTCCGGTGTACCGCGCGTGCGATGTCCTGGTTGTCGGCGGCGGGCCGTCCGGAACCGCTGCCGCGGTCGCTGCCGCGAAGCTCGGCGCCGACGTGATCCTGCTCGAGCGCTACAACCATCTTGGCGGGCTCTCGACCGGCGGCCTTGTGATCTGGATCGACCGGATGACCGACTGGAGCGGGCAGCTCGTGATCCGCGGCTTCGCCGAAGAGATCATGGACCGCCTGCCGAAGGACGCGGTCGCCGGGCCCGAGCGCCGCGAGTGGGGCTCGCGCGATCCAGCGCGCGCGGCCCACTGGTCGCAGCGCACCTCGGCCTTCCACGGCGTCGTGACCTGGGCGCCGACCGTGGACCCGGAGCGTCTGAAGCTCGCTTCGCAGGAAATCGTGCTCGAGCAGAAGGCGCGGATCGTCTACCACTGCTGGGCGGCGCTGCCGCTCCTGGAAGAAGGCAAGGTGCGCGGCGCGCTCTTCGAGAGCAAGGCGGGCCGCCAGGCAGTGCGCGCGAAGGTGGTGATCGATGCCACCGGCGACGGCGACATGTTCGCGCGCGCCGGCGCCGCCTTCGAATCCGACATCGACCAGGACGATATCCATCACTGCATGAATACGCCCTGGCTCTTCGCCGGCACCGACATGGCGCGCTGGCTCGAATTCAGGGCCGGACAGCCGGACGCGTACGCCGCTTTCATGGCGCGCGGCCGCGAGCAGATGCGGCTCTTCGACAAGCCCTTCGTCTCCTGGCGAAATGACGTAGCGCTCTTCATGGGTCCGCGCCAGTCGGGTTTTTCCGCGCTCGACATGGACGAGCAGACCGAAGTCGAGATTCGCTCGCATCGCCTGATGGCGAAGCATCTCGACTTCTACCGCGCCCACGCGCCGGGCTTCGAGAACGCCTATCTGCTCCTTAGCGCGCCGCAGCTCGGCGTGCGCCACGCGCGCCGGTTGCGCGGGCAGGCGCGGATCGAGCGCGCGCAATGGCCGCTCGGCCGCGCGTTCGCCGACGAGGTCGGGGTCAGCCCGAGCGTCTCGCCGAAGTTCCCGAACATCTCGATCCCCTATGGCAGCCTCGTGCCCGAGTCGCTGGAGGGCCTGCTCGCCTGCGGAAGGCACCTCTCCTGCGACCCGAACTCGCACAGTTTCATGCGGGAGGTCCCGCAATGCTGGCTCACCGGCCAGGCGGCCGGCGCGGCCGCGGCGATCGCCGCCAATCGCGGCATCGAGCCGCGCGCCGTCGATATCGCCGAGCTTCAGGCGGCGCTCGTTCGCCAGGGGGCGTTCCTGCGGCCGGCAGCGAGTTCGTCTCACACACGCGCGGCGGCGAGCAGCTGAGCGCATAGAATCCCCTTTTTTCGCAGCGCTGGAAACCACCATGGCAAAACCCCCGTTCCGCGCCGATCACGTCGGCAGCTTCCTCAGGCCCAAGTACCTGCTCGAGGCGCGCGAGAAAAAAGCGAAGGGCGCGATCAGCGCGGCCGAGCTGCGCAAGGTCGAAGACCAGGCGATCGCCGAGATCGTCAAGTTCCAGGAAGACGTCGGGCTCGAAGCGGTCACTGACGGCGAATTCCGCCGCACCTATTTCCACATCGATTTTCTCGAGCAGCTCGGCGGCGTGAAAGCCGACATCCCGGTGATGGTGAAGCGTGCCGACGGCAGCGAGGAGCTCGCGCCGCCCGTCATGCGCGTGGTCGACAAGGTGCGCCACGTGAAGGACATCCAGCTCGCCGACTTCCAATATCTCAAGTCGCAGACCAAGAGGACCCCGAAGGTTTGCATCCCGTCACCCACCATGCTGCACTTCCGCGGCGGCCGCGCCGGCATCAGCAAGCAGCACTACCCCGAGCTCGAGCCCGAGTTCTACGAGGACGTCGCGAAGGCGTACGGCGAGGAGCTCGCCTCGCTCGCCAAGGCCGGCCTCAAGTACGTGCAGATGGACGACACCAACCTCGCCTATCTCTGCGACGACAAGATGCGCGCCGCGGCCAAGGCGCGCGGCGACGACCCGAACGAGCTGCCGCACCGCTACGCCAAGTTCATCAACCGCGTGGTGGCGAAAAAGCCCGCCGGCATGACGCTCGCAGTGCACCTGTGCCGGGGCAACTTCCAGAGCACCTGGGCGGCGCAGGGCGGCTACGAGCCGGTCGCCGAGGCGCTGCTCTCGGAGATGAACGTCGATGCCTACTTTCTCGAGTACGACGACGCGCGCTCGGGCGACTTCAAGCCGCTGCGGTTTCTCCCCAAGGGCAAGACCGTCGTGCTCGGCCTCGTGACCACCAAGCTCGGCCAACTGGAGAAGAAGGACGACCTCAAGCGCCGCATCGATGAAGCGGCGAAATACGCGCCGCTCGATCAACTCGCGCTCTCCCCCCAGTGCGGGTTCTCCAGTACCGTGCACGGCAACAAGATCGCCGTCGAGGCGCAGCGCGCGAAGCTGAATCTCGTCATCGAGACCGCACGCGAGGTCTGGGGAAGTTGAGCCTGCTGCAGCAGGCGTTCTGGGATGAGGCTTGCGCCGAGTCCCTGTCGGATGCAAGGCTGCTCGCCGCCATGGCGCACTTCGAGGCCGCGCTCGCGCGCGCCTGCGCCGCCGCCGGGCTCGCTCCGGCCGGGGCCGCGAGAACGATCACCGAGGTGGCCGGCCGCGCGCAGTTCGACGCCGCCGCGCTCGCGGCCGCGACGCGTCCCGCCGGCGCGCTCACGATTCCCTTCGTCAAGCGTCTGACTGAGCAGGTCGCTGCCGTGTCACCGGAGGCGAGCCGCTACGTGCACCTGGGCGCGACCAGCCAGGACGTGATCGACACGGGCGTTGTGCTCTGCCTCGTCGCCGCGACGGGCCGCGTGCGCGTGCTCTCGAAGCGCCTCGGCGATGCCGTGGCGACGCTGGCGAAACGTCACGCGCGCACGCCGATGGCGGCGCGCACGCTGCTGCAGCCCGCCGTGCCGATCACGTTCGGCTTCAAGGCGAGCGTGTGGCTCTCGATGCTCGTTCGCTCGCACGCCCGCTTCGACGCCGCCGCGCGCGAGGCTTGCGTGCTGCAATTCGGCGGCGCCGGCGGAACGCTCGCCGCCTACGGCGATAAGGCCGACGCGGTGGCGCGCGCGCTGGCCGCAGAGCTTTCACTGCCACGGGCTGCCATCACCTGGCATAGCGCGCGCGATGGCTTCGCTCGCCTCGGCTCCGAAGCGGCGATTCTCGCGGGCGCCGCCGGCAAGATCGCGCGCGATGTCTCTCTCCTGATGCAGCCCGAGGTGGGCGAGGTCGCCGAGCCTTCCGCCGAGGGGCGCGGCGGCTCCTCCAGCATGCCGCACAAGCGCAACCCGGTCGCCTGCCTCTCGGCGCTCGAGGCCGCGCAGCGCGCCCCGGGGCTCGCCGCCACGCTGCTCGCGCAGCTCGCCCCCGAGCACGAGCGCGGCCTGGGCCAATGGCAGAGCCAGTGGCTGACCCTGCGCGACCTGCTGGCGAGCGGCGCGGGGGCGCTCGCCGCGATGGCGGAGGCGCTCGAAGGGCTGACGGTGGACGCCAAGGCGATGCGCGAGAACCTCGAACGCTCGGGCGGCCTCGTCTACTCCGAGAATGTCGCGGTGCATCTCGCGCTCGCTCTCGGCAAACCGGCGGCGCACGCGCTCACCGAGAAGCTCGCGGCCGCGGCCGTGCGTGAAAATACGTCGCTTGCCGAAGCGGTGCGCGCGGATCCGCAGGCGCGCGCCGCGATGAATGACACAGAGCTGGCACTGCTATTCGATCCGGGGCGCAGCCTGGGCGATTCGCAGGCGATGATCGAGCGCGCGCTCGCGGACTGGCTCAGCGCGCGCGAAACAGGACCTTGAGCTCCTCGCCGATCTCCAGGCCCTTTAGCGGCGTGCCGAGCCCGCCCACGTAGCGCCCCCAGACTCGCGTCTCCGAGCCGCGCGCAAGCAGCATGCCGTCCTCGCGCACCACCTCGTGCCGGAGGACGAACGACTTGCCGCCCCAGCGCGCGATGCGCGAGCGCACCTCGGCCCGGTCCTGCTGCTCGGCGGGCGCCTTGAACTCGCAGTCCGCGGCGACAAGGGGCATCGCCAGGTGCTCGGCGCGCATGCGCTTGGCGGGATAGCCGACCGAGGCGAACAAAGCCCAGGTCGCGGCGTCAAACCACCGGAAATAGGTCGGATAGAAGATGATGCCCGCCGGATCGCAGTCGCCCCAATGCAGCTGCACGGGGAACTTTCCTTCGATGGATTGGAACTCGTTTTCCGGCACGCCGCCGGATAATATCTGAGCATGGCCGAACCCAGCCAATGGGCCTTTCCCGCGGCGCTGCAGCCGAACCCGGCCGAGGCTCGCTTCGATCTGCAGGCCGCGTTCGACGCGGTGGTGATGCTGCGCGCCGAGGTGCCGGAGGATGCCTTCACCGCGCAGATCCTCGGCACCGAGCGCGCCGGCAACGGCGTCGTGATCCGCGAGGATGGCCTCGTGCTCACCATCGGCTACCTGATCGCGGAAGCGCAATCGATCTGGCTGACGACCAATCGCGGCGCAGCGATTCCAGGCCACGCGCTCGGCTACGACCAGGCGAGCGGATTTGGCCTCGTGCTGCCGCTGGCGCCCCTCGGCGTACGGCCGGTCGAGCGCGGCTCGGTCGCCTCGATTTCGCAAGGCGCCGGCGTGTTCGTCATCGGCCACGGCGGGCGCGCGCATTCGCTCAAGGCAAAGGTGATCGCCAAGCGCGAATTCGCCGGCTACTGGGAATACGTGCTGGATGAGGCGCTTTTCACCGCGCCCGCGCATCCGCAGTGGGGCGGCGCGGCGCTGCTCGGCGAGGACGGGCGCCTGCTCGCCATCGGCTCGCTGCTCGTGCAGGAAGCGCTCGCCGGCAAGACCGTGGACGGGAACATGTTCGTGCCGATCGATCTGCTCGAGCCGATTCTCGCCGACATGGCCGCGCTCGGCCGGCCAGCGCTGCCACCGCGCCCGTGGCTCGGCCTCTATGCGACCGAGCTCGATGGCCACCTGGTCGTCGGCGGCCTCGCGCCCGGCGGACCCGCCGAGCAGGCGGGCGTGAAGCTCGGTGATCTGCTGGTCGAGGTCGGGGGCGAGCGCGTCGCCGGCCTGGCCGCGCTCTTTCGCAAGGTGTGGAGCCTCGGCCCGGCGGGAACGATGATTCCGCTCACCCTCTCGCGCCAGGGCGCGCTCTCGCGCCTGCAGCTGCGCTCGGCAGACCGCAACGATTTCTTGAAGAAACCACGCCTGCACTAGGCCGATCGGCCTGCCCAAGATTGACTCGTTTATGTAAGTTGGGCAGACTTCCACTGCCGGCGCCGATTTGATGTTCAGCTTGCGGGCGCCGAACCGCCGAAGGTGGCGGGGACAAAGAAATGCTGCTAAAGAGACGCGCCAAGGCGCCCGTTTCTGCGAAAGCTGAACGGGCGTTTTGTTTTTAGAACTTCGATGACCGACCGCACTGCCGACCTGCAGACGCTCCTGACCGAGAGGATTCTCGTCCTCGACGGCGCCATGGGCACGATGATCCAGCAGGAGCGCCTGTCGGAGGAGCAGTTCCGCGGCGAGCGCTTCCGCGGCTGGGAACGCGAGTTGCGCGGCAACAACGACCTTCTGACACTCACGCAGCCGGCGCTCATCCGGCGCCTGCATCTCGACTACCTGGCGGCGGGCGTCGACATCGTCGAGACCAACACTTTCAATTCGACCGCCGTGTCGCTCGCCGACTACGGCATGCAGGAGCTCGCCTACGAGCTGAACGTCGCGGCGGCGAAGCTCGCGCGCGACAGCGTCGACGAATGGCAGAAGAAAGACCGCTCGCGGCCGCGCTTCGTCGCCGGAGCGCTCGGGCCGACCACCAAGACCGCGTCGATCTCACCCGACGTCAACAATCCCGGTTTTCGCGCGGTCAGCTTCGACCAGCTCGTCGCCGCCTACGGCGAGGCGGTGCGCGGGCTGCTCGAAGGCGGCGCTGACCTGCTCCTCGTCGAGACGATCTTCGACACGCTGAACGCCAAGGCGGCGCTCTTTGCCATCGAGCAGGCGTTCGAGCGGCGCGGCGCGCGCGTGCCGCTCATCATCTCGGGCACGATCACCGACGCCTCGGGCCGCACGCTCTCGGGACAGACGACCGAGGCGTTCTACAACTCAGTGCGGCATGCGCGCCCGCTCGCGATCGGGCTCAACTGCGCGCTCGGCGCAAAAGAGCTGCGCCAGTACGTCGAGGAGCTCTCCGGGGTCGCCGCGCTGCCGGTTTCCTGCTATCCGAACGCGGGCTTGCCCAACGCCTTCGGCGAATACGACGACACGCCCGAATCGATGGCGAGGGAAATGGGCGGCTGGGCGCGCGAGGGCTTTCTCAACCTGGTCGGCGGCTGCTGCGGCACGACGCCCGAGCACATTCACGCGATCGCGCGGGCCGTACAGGGCGTGGCGCCGCGCAAGGCGGCCGAGCGGCCACCGATGCTCAGGCTCTCGGGCCTGGAGCCGCTCAACGTCGGCGAAGGCTCGCTCTTCGTCAACGTCGGCGAGCGCACCAACGTCACGGGTTCCAAGGCGTTCGCGCGCCTCGTGCTCGCCGGCAACTACGCCGAGGCGCTGTCGGTCGCGCGCCAGCAGGTGGCCAACGGCGCGCAGGTGATCGACGTCAACATGGACGAGGCCATGCTCGACTCGGAGGCGGCGATGGTGACGTTCCTCAACCTCGTCGCCGCGGAGCCCGACATCGCGCGCGTGCCGGTGATGGTCGATTCCTCCAAATGGAGCGTGATCGAGGCCGGGCTCAAATGCCTGCAGGGCAAGGGCATCGTCAACTCGATCAGCCTAAAAGAGGGCGAGGCCGAGTTCCTGCGCCAGGCGAAGCTCGTGCACCAGTACGGCGCGGCCGGGGTGGTCATGGCCTTCGACGAGAAGGGCCAGGCCGATACGCTCGAGCGGCGCATCGCGATCAGCCGGCGCTGCTACGCATTGCTTACCGAGAAGGCGGGCTTCGCCCCGGCCGACATTATTCTGGACCCCAACATCTTCGCGATCGCCACCGGGCTGGAAGAGCACGCCCGTTACGGCATCGACTACATCGAGGCCGTGCGCTGGCTCCGGCCCCACATGCCCGACGTGAAGACTTCGGGCGGCGTGTCGAACCTTTCCTTCTCCTTCCGCGGCAACGACGCGGTGCGCGAGGCGATGCATACCGCGTTTCTGTATCACGCTGTGCAAGCCGGCATGACGATGGGCATCGTCAACGCGGGTCAGCTCGGCGTGTACGAGAAAATCGCCCCGGAACTGCTCGAGCGCATCGAGGACGTGATCTTCGCGCGCCGGCCGGATGCGACCGAGCGGCTGATCGAATTCGCCGCGGGGGTGAAAGGCGGCGCGCGCACCGCCAAGGAAGATGACGCCTGGCGGCGCGGCACCGTGCAGGAGCGCCTGTCGCACGCGCTCGTCAACGGCATCGCGAGCCACGTCACCGAGGACACCGAGGAAGCGCGCCTCGGCTACGCGCGGCCGATCGAGGTGATCGAAGGCCCGCT
>WNFL01140740.1_pt1 | contig 13593 bp, 12 predicted proteins | sample 5400361 | NCBI WGS metagenome assembly WNFL01 (sample SAMN13153351, study PRJNA577476) | soil metagenome | isolation source: 40 cm soil on Douglas fir-dominated hillslope | place: USA:California | collected 2013-09-17
AAGCGGCCCCTCGACGACCTTCCGAGCCTCCTCCGGGAGCGGGTCAAGCGCGAGCGGGCGGCCGCCGAAGCTAGCGGAGTGCGGCTACGGGTCGATGTGCCGGAGGTCTTGCCGGCCGTGCTCGGCGAGCCCGAACAGCTGGGCAACGCGATCAGCCGGCTGCTCGACAATGCGATCAAGTTCTCGAGGAAGCAGGGGTCGCAGGTGACGCTCGCCGCCTCCACCCAGGGCTCGCGGGTGGTGATCGAGGTCCGGGACGAGGGAATCGGAGTGCGGCCCGAGGAGATGGCAAGGCTCTCGGACCTCTTCTACCAGAGCGACCGCGCCACCCTCGAGCAGCAGGGCCTGGGGTCCGGGCTCACCATCGCCAGGGGGATCATGTCTTTCCACGGAGGCACCCTGGGCATCTCGAGCCAGCTCGGGGTGGGCACCACCGCCCGCCTCGAGCTGCCCTGCCTCTGATGGAGCTCCCGGCTCCGCGACGGCTCTCCTCGGCCGCGGCCGCCCTGGTCGAGGTCGCGACCGGCTTCCACCGGCGCGGCTGGATGCTGGGGACGAGCGGCAACCTGAGCGTGGTGCTGGAGCGCGAGCCCCTGCGCCTCGCCATCACCGCCAGCGGCCTCGACAAGGGCTCCCTCGGCCCCGCGGAGATACTGCCCGTCGACGCGGAGGGCCGGGTGCTCGAGGGGCGGCCCGGCAAGGCCTCCGACGAGACCGCCCTCCACCTCGTGCTCGTTCGTCACGCGGGTGCTTTCTCGGTGCTGCACACGCACTCGGTCTGGGGAACCATCCTGTCCGACGCCCACGCGGCCGCGGGCGGCCTCGCCATCGAAGGGTACGAGATGCTCAAGGGGCTCGCCGGCGTGCGGACCCACGAGCATCGCGAGTGGATCCCCATCCTCGAGAACACCCAGGACTACGAAGCGCTCTCCGCCGAGATCAAGGCGACCCTCGAGAGACACCCGCGCACCCACGGGATCCTGATCCGCCGCCACGGGCTCTACGCCTGGGGTCGTGACCTGGCCGAGGCCAAGCGTCACGTCGAGATCCTGGAGTTCCTGCTCGAAGTCCGGGGGCGGCTCCACACGGCGGGGGCCCCGCCCCCCCGGGAGGTATGACCATGGCCACCGTGCGCATCCCCAGCGAGGGAGCCACCCTCACCGAGCCCGGGGCCGTCCGCGAGCGCCTGGCGGCGGTGGGCATCCAGTTCGAGCGTTGGCAGCCGTCGCACCCGGTGGCCGCGGACGCTCCGGCCGCCGAGGCGCTGGCGGCCTACTCCGCGGAGATCGACCGCCTCAAGAAGGAAGGCGGCTTCGTCACCGCCGACGTGATCGACGTGAAGCCCGCCACCCCCGGTCTCGACGCCATGCTGGCGAAGTTCAGCCGCGAGCACTGGCACGACGAAGACGAGGTGCGCTTCATTCTCGAAGGGCGCGGGGTGTTCCACATCCACCCGCGGGAGGGAGGGCCAGTGATGGCCATCGAGGTGGGGCCGGGCGATCTCCTTCGCGTGCCTCGAGGCACCTGGCACTGGTTCGATCTCTGCGCCGACCGCCGCATCCGGGCCATCCGGCTCTTCCAGGACCCGGCGGGATGGACGCCGCGCTACACGGAGAGCGGGGTGGACCGGGGCTTCGAGCCGGTCTGTCTCGGACCGAGCCAGATCGCGGGCCCCGCCGCCGCGGGATGACCGAGGCGACGGCCAAACACCTCGTCCGCGGGTTCGGGGCCGTCCTCCTCGACATCGAAGGGACGACCACCCCGATCGAGTTCGTCACCGGGGTCCTGTTTCCATTCGCCCGCGATCGCTTCCCGGCCTTCCTGCGCGACCACGGGGCCCTTCCCGCGCTCCGGGCGGACCTCGAGCGGCTTCGTGAAGAGCACCGGGGCGAAGGTACGGCGGACCCCCCCCCCGCGTGGGAGGAGGGCGATCGTCTCGCCGCCGCTACCTCCTACCTGCTCTGGCTCATGGACCGCGACCGGAAGTCCACCGCCCTGAAATCGCTTCAGGGCAGGATCTGGGAGGAGGGGTTCCGCGCGGGGACGCTCCTGGCCCCCGTCTACCCGGACGTGGCCCCGGCCCTCCGGAGATGGAATGCGGGGGGCCTCGAGGCCTGCATCTTCTCCTCGGGCAGCGTGCTCGCCCAGCGTCTCGTCTTCGCTCACTCGAGCGCGGGCAACCTGACGCCGCTGCTCGCCGCCTTCTTCGACACCACTACGGGGCCCAAGCGCGAGCCGGAGAGCTACCGGCGCATCGCCGCCGCCCGCGGGCGCGCCCCGGCGGACTGGCTCTTCCTCTCGGACACCGCGCAGGAGCTTGACGCCGCCCGCGCCGCGGGGATGCGAACGGCGCTCGTGGTCCGGCCGGGCGCGGCGGAACCGGCGGTCACCGCCCACCCGGTGGCGCGCAGCTTCGACGAGCTGCCGTAGTCTCCTCTAGCCGCCGGCCGCCAGACGCTTCACCACTACGACCGTCGCGTCGTCTTCCCAGGTGGCCCGGCCGGCGCCGAAAGCCTCGGCCTCGGCGAAGATCCGCTCGAGCAGCCCTCCCGCGGAGAGGGCGCGGTTCGCGTTCCCCAGCGCCTTCAGCCGCTCCACCCCGAAGAAGTCGCCCTTGGCGTCGCGCCGCTCGAGGATGCCGTCGGTCACCGCCACCAGGATCTCCCCCGGCCGCACCCGGGCGAAGCCGCGGAGGAAGGTGGGCTCGGGGAGGGGGCCGATCACGGTCCCCCCCGTGTCCAGCTGCAGGTGGTTCGGCACCTGGGCGGGGTTCGCGAAGAACAGGATGGGCGGCTGATGGCCCGCGTTGACGTAGATCAAGTTGCCGCTGGCCTCCAGCTCGCCGTAGAAGACGCTGATGAAGCGGCTCGAGAGGTTGCTGCGGTGGATCACCCGGTTGAGCTTGGCGAACACGTGGGCGATCTTCAGCTCCTTCTCGATCCCCATCCGCAGGCCGGTGACCACGTCGCGCACGAGGAGGGCCGCGGGAAGGCCGTGGCCGCTGGCGTCGCCGATGGCCAGGCCGAGCATGTCGCCGTTGAAAGGATGGAAGTCGTAGAAGTCACCGCCCACCTCGTCGGCGGGCACGGAGAGGCACGCGATGTCGTAGCCGGAGAACACCGGGGGCTCCTCCACGAGCAGGCTCTGCTGGATCTCCGCCGCCTCGTGGAACGAGCCGCGCACGCGGGCGTCGCGCAGACGCGCGCCGAGGGCCGCCCGCACGGTGTTGAGCGCGAAATCCAGCTCCTCCCTCGCCCAGCCCTGGGCGAGCAGGAAGAAGAGGACGTGGCGGAAGGGGCGCCGCCCGACCACGAGGGCCGCCGCCGCGGCCACGGGGAAGAGGCCCAGACGGTAGGGAGAGATCTCCGCGGTCGGGTCCCCGAAGATGTAGACGCGGTGGCGGAAGACCTGGGCCAGGGGGGGCTCCGCCGGGTCGAGCGACTCCGCGATCTCGCCTCCCACGTCGCCCACCGTCTTCACGAGCGTGAAGTCATCGCGCTGCTCGGAGTAGAGGAGGCCGGCCTGCAGGCGCAGGTCGTCGCGCAGGGTGGTGAAGGCGTCTTCGAGGAACGACTCGAGCTGCTGGGGCTGGGTCTGGCTGGGGTTGAGGGCGCCGAACAGGCTGTCCAGCCGGCGGTAGAGGAGCTTGGCGGTGTCCATCGCGTTCTCGAATCGTCTCCAGCGCCGGCGTCGTCGCGGCGAATTGCTGATCTTATCATCTGCCGGCCAAAGCACCTCCCACGAGGGCCACCGCCTCGTACACCGCGCGGTTCTCCGGCAGGGCCAGGGTCGCGGCCCGCAGCCGCTCCCGGCGCGCGGGATCGCGGGCGAGGCCGGCCACCGCTTCCGGGATCTCCTTCCAGTGCCCGACCACAAGACCCAGCCCGTGCTCCTCCACGAAGCGCGCGTTGAAGCGCTCCTGGGGGATGGTGTGGCGGTTGCGGGTCACTACCACCGGCCCGGCCCCGGCTTGGTGATGAGCAGGTCGCTCCCCGCCATGAAGTCGGCCACGCGGTCGGTGAAGCCCACCGGATGGAGCCGCCCGCCCGCCTTCCCGGCAATGGCCTCGAGCTTCGCGAGGAGCCCCGGGTTGTCGCCGCAGATCGCGATCACCTGCCACTCGGGGCCGACCTCCCGCAGGCGCGCCGCCAGGGGCTCCATCTCCGGTGAGCCCTTGCCGCCGAAGAGCAGCAGGACCGTGAAGACTTCGTCCGGGAAGCCGAGCTCACGCCGCACCCGCGTGCGCGCTTCCGTTCGGTCCGTCCGGTAGAAACGCGGATGGAGCACCATGCCGGAGACGCGGGAGATCCGCTCGGGGGGGATGCCGATGGCGAGGGCCTGACCGGCCGCCTCGTCGGTCCCCACGATCACCCGCGAGAGGCCGGGCTCGATCCAGAACCGCGGCGGGAAGTCCGCGAAGTCGGTCAGGAGCACGAGAAGGGGCACCCCGGGGTGCTCGGCGGCGAGGGCGTCGCGCACGACGCCGTTGAAGTTGGGGATCACCGAGAGCACGGCCGCGGGCCGCCGCCCGGCGAAACGGCGGCGCAGCTCGCGCACCAGGGCCCTCCGCCGGACGGCGATGAGGCCGTGCAGGATGCGGAGCAGGGGAATGAGCAGCATCGTCCAGCGCCGCCGCAGGATCAGGTTGTAGCCTTCCTCGAACGACAGGCCGGTGCGCTTCTGCAGGAAGTCCAGGGAGCCGAGGAGCGCCTCCAGGCTCTCCACCCGGAAGCGCCAGGGGACGCCCGTCTCCTCCGCGGCGGCCAGGAGGGCGCGCGCGGCGGAGCGATGGCCGCCTCCCGCGTCGACCACGAGCAGCAAGACCTCGGGCGGACCCGGGTCGGTCACAGCCACGGCACATCGAACCTTGCGCCTGTGACGGCGGCGAGGCGTCGTCTGACGGTGGTGTGACGGCCGCGTGAAGGCGCGGCCACGGTGCCGTCACCGAATGTTTCGCTTCGCTTCATCCTTTCGCCATCCCGGCCGCGCGTAATGGGTGCGGACCTCAAGGACCGTCTGAAGTGGGAGGCGCTCGATGAAGGTGCGAAAGAGCTGATGCGCTGCGACCTGCACGTCCACTCGTGGTACTCGGGCCCTGCCGACCTGCCCGTGCTCAAGCACATCGGGCGGGAATGCTACTCCGAACCGGCCGCCGTCTACGAACAGGCGATCCGGCGCGGGATGGACCTCGTCACCCTGACCGACCACGACTCCATCGAGGGGGCCCTCGCCATCGCCTCGCGGCCCAACACCTTCGTGAGCGAGGAGGTGACGGTCCTCCTGGCCGGAGGACGGCAGCTCCACGTCAACGTGTTCGACATCGACGAAGCCCGGCATGAGGCCATCCAGGCGCGCCGCCGCGATCCGGAGGCGCTCTTCGCCTACCTGGCCGAGGAGCGCATCCCCGCCTCGGTGAACCACCTCTTCTCCGCCCTCACCGGCCGGCGCGCCCTCGCCGACCTCCGCCTGCCTCTCGGCCGGCTGCCCCTCATCGAAGCCCTGAACGGCAGCATGCCCGAGCACCACAACGAGCACGCCCGGCGGGTGGGGCGCGCCGCGGGAATGGCGCCTGTGGGGGGCAGCGACAGCCACAGCCTGGCCGGCGTGGGGCGCGCCTACACCACGGTCGCGGGGGCGCGCAGCAAGGCGGAGTTCCTCGAAGGGCTCCGCCGCGGCCTCACGGTGCCGAGCGGTCGCTCGGGCAGCTACGCGCGGCTCACCGCCCAGGCAGCCCGCGTCTTCGCGGCCGCCTATCGGGACGCGGCGCGCGAGGCCTGGGCGGGGATCCAGGCCGGCCCTTTTGTCGTCTCCCTCGCCCTCCTGCCCCTGCTGCCCGCGCTGCCGATCGTCACCGCGTGGATCTACGCGCACGAGACCCGCTTCGGGAACCGGCGCTTCCGGGCCTTCCAGCAGGCCTTCGGATGGCCGCCCGAGCCGCCCGCGGCAGCCTTCGGTCTCGGCCCCCGGGGCCTGGCCTCGCCCGCGCGCACGCTCGGGCCGGCTTGAGAGGGGAGGCACCATGAGCATGCTCGGCTCCGTCGCCGCTTCCGACTTCCGCCTCTCGGACCGACTGCTGGCCTGGACGCCCCCACGCTGGTTCCGCGTCTGGATGCTCTGGGCCAGCCGGCTGGGCGACGGCTGGTTCTGGCTCTCCGCCGTGGTCGTCCTGGCGGCGGGCGGCAGCGAATGCCACCGCGTGCTCGCCGCGGCCGCGGTGTCGGCCGGCCTCGCCAACGTCGTGCTCGTTCTGGTCAAGGAACGGGTGCGGCGCCCGCGCCCCTGCGACGTGTTCCGTCGGCGGCACCCGGAGGCAACCCTGCGCTTCGTGCCGTCCGACCGTTACTCCTTCCCCTCGGGGCACTCACTGAACGCCTTCGCCATCGGCTCGGTGCTCGCCCTTTCTTTCCCGCCTCTCGCCGCGCCGCTCCTGCTCGTGGCGGCGAGCGTCGCCGCCTCGCGGGTGGTGCTCGGCCGTCATTTCCTGAGCGACGTCCTCGCGGGCTCGGCCCTGGGTGCGCTCATCGGCGGGCTCGCTGAGTTGAAGGCCTCCCGCCGAGCCCGCATAGTAGGCGGAGGGAACGGAGGCCGAGCATGAAGGAGACCCTGGACGGGCTGAGCCGAATCCTCGAGACGGTCCCGCCGCGGCTGTTGGCCATCAAGGACGCGGAGGCGGCACGGCCGGCCGCGTCCGGGAAGTGGTCGCGCAAGGAGGTGCTCGGGCACCTCGTGGATTCGGCCAGCAACAACCATCAACGCTTCGTGCGGGGCCAGCTCGTGGAGGAGCTGCATTTCCCGCCCTACGAGCAGGAGGGCTGGGTGACCGTTCAGCGCTACCGCAACGAGCCCTGGGAAGCGATCGTGGAGCTGTGGCGCGCCTACAATCGGCACCTGCTCCACGTCATGGCGGCGGTTCCGGAGAGCCGATATGAGCACCGTGTCCACTCCGGAAGCAGCGAGCCGGTGACCCTCCACGACCACATGGTCGACTACGTCGTCCATCTCGACCACCACCTCGCGCAGATCCTCGGATAGCCGCGCTCTTCCAATGACGCTACCGCGGGCCGCCATGCGGCGGCCTATCACCGTCGCCGTCGCCATGGTGGCCGTCGTCCTGGCAGGCCTGATGGCGTTGCGTCAGATGCCTCGAGACATCCTGCCGAACCTGGGCGTGCCCATCATCTATGTCGCGCAGCCGTATGGCGGAATGGATCCCGCCCAGATGGAAGGGTTCCTCACGTACTACTACGAGTACCACTTCCTCTACGTGACGGGGATCGAGCACGTCGAGTCCAAGTCGATCCAAGGGGTGGCGCTGATCAAGCTGCAGTTCCATCCCGGGACCGACATGGCCCAGGCCATGGCGGAGACGATCAACTACGCGAACCGCGCCCGCGCGTTCATGCCGCCGGGGACGGTGCCGCCCTTCATCATGCGCTTCGACGCGGGCAGCGTCCCCGTGGGCAACCTGGTCTTCAGCAGCGATACCCGGAGCGTCGGCGAGATCCAAGACCTGGCCTTGAACCGGGTGCGCCCGCTGTTCGCGACCCTGCCGGGCGTGTCGGCGCCGCCGCCTTTCGGCGCGAGCCAGCGCAGCGTCGTCATACGAGTCGAGCCCGAGCGCCTGCGCGCGTACGGCATGTCGCCCGACGAGGTCGTGGCCGCGGTGGCCGCGACGAACACGATCAGCCCTTCGGGGAACGTGCGCATCGGCGAAATGATCCCGATGGTCCCCCTCAACTCCGTCGTGAAAAGGGTGAGCGAGCTCGAGCGCGTCCCCATCCGCGCCGGCTACCCGACCGTCTTCCTGCGCGACGTGGCGACGGTGGAAGACGGCTCCGACATTGCGACCGGCTACGCCCTGGTCAACGGCAAGCGCACGGTCTACATCCCGGTCACGAAGCGCGCCGACGCATCGACCCTGGAAGTCGTGCGGCTCGTCAAGACGAACCTCGCGAAGTTCCAGGCGGTGTTGCCCGACGACGTGAAAGTCAGCTACGAGTTCGACCAGTCGCCCTACGTCCTGCGAGCGATCAATGGCCTGACCCTCGAAGGTTCGCTGGGCGCGCTGCTGACCGGGCTGATGGTCCTGTTGTTTCTGCGCGACTGGCGCAGCGCGTTCGTGGTCGTCGTCACGATCCCTCTTTCCCTGCTCGTCGCGGCGGTGGGACTCTGGGCCTCGGGCCAGACCATCAACATCATGAGCTTGGGCGGTCTCGCGCTCGCGGTGGGCGTGCTCGTGGACGAAGGCACCGTGGCGATCGAGAACATCCACACCCACCTGGCTCGCGGCGAGGGGGTCGCTCAGGCTGCGCTCTCGGGCACGGAAGAGACCGCTGGCCCCACCCTCCTGGCCATGCTGAGCATCCTCGCGGTGTTCATCCCGTCCTTCTTCATGGTGGGCGCCGGACGGGCCTTGTTCGTGCCCATCGCCCTCGCCGTCGGCTTCGCGATGCTCGCGTCCTATCTGCTCTCCAACAGCCTCGTACCCGTGCTGTCGGTGTGGCTCTTGCGGCAGCACGGAGCCGACACCGGGCAGCCCTCGGCCTTCGACAGATTCAGGGACCGCGCCGCGAGGACGATCGGGAAGCTCTCGCAGCGATCGAGGTGGGTCCTCTTCGGTTATCTGATCGCGGCCACGCTGGTCATCGCCCTCCTGGGGCCACGGCTCGGGGTTGAGATCTTTCCGAGCGTCGATGTCGGGCAGTTCCAACTCCGCCTGCGCGCCCCCGCGGGAACGCGGATCGAACGCACCGAGAAGGTCACCCTCACGGCCCTGAAGGTCATCGCGGACGAAGTCGGACCGCAGAACGTCGAGAGCACCCTCGGCTTCGTCGGCGTCCAGCCGGCCAGCTATCCGATCAACACGATCTACCTCTGGACCGGCGGGCCGGAGGAGAGCGTGATGCAGGTACAGCTCAAGCCCGGCTCCGCCTCCCTCGAGCCGCTCAAGGAGCGCCTCCGGAAGAAGCTTGCGGAGCAGCTTCCGGGGGTCAGGCTTTCTTTCGAGCCGAGCGACATCGTGAGCCGGATCATGAACCTGGGGGCGCAGACGCCGCTAGAGCTGTCGGTCAGCAGTCCGACCCTGTCCCTGACCCGGGAAACCGCGGAGACATTGCAGCAGAAGCTCGCGGGCATTCCGGCGTTGCGGGACCTTCAGATCGGCCAGTCGCTCGACTACCCGTCTGTACAGTGAAGACCATCGATGTCTCTCGCGCGCTCACCGCCGCCACGTCGTCGAGCCGCTTCACCGCGCCGGTCTACTGGGCCGATCCCGCGAGCGGCGTCGCCTATCAGGTGCAGGTGGAGGTCCCCGAGGCCCGAATGACATCGATCGAGGACCTGAAGAACATCCCCATGACGATCAGGGAGGGCCGGCCAGTTCTCCTGCAGAGCATAGCCACGGTCAACGAAGGCACCACGGTCGGCGAATACGACCGCTACAACATGCAGCGCACCGTCACCCTCTCGGCGAACGTATTCGCTCAGGATCTCGGCGGCCTCGAACGGAGCGTCACTCACGCCGTGGATCTGCTCGGAAGCCTGCCCCTGAAAGTGTCGGTGACCGTGCGCGGGCAGATCGCCGCGCTGCGGCAGATGCTCGACGGGCTTCGCACGGGGCTGGTGCTGACGGTCGTCGTCATCTTCCTGCTGCTCGCCGCCATCTTTCAGTCGGCGCGGCTCTCGCTCGCGGTCGTGTCGACGGTGCCCGCCGTGATCGCGGGGGTCGTCTTCGCGCTTTGGGTCAGCGGGACGACCCTCAACATCCAGTCCTTCATGGGAGCGATCATGGCCATCGGCGTGGCCACCGCGAACGCCATCCTGCTGATCACGTTTGCCGAGCGGGCGCGCCAGGCGGGACAACCTGCGGGCGCGGCCGGCGTGCAGGCGGCCCGCGACCGGCTGCGGCCCATTCTGATGACGAGCGCCGCCATGATCGCAGGGATGATCCCCATGGCGATCGGGCTCGGAGAAGGCGGGGAGCAGACGGCCCCCCTCGGCCGCGCCGTCATCGGTGGCCTCGCGGTGGCGACCTTTGCAACCCTTACCGTCCTTCCTTCCGTGTTCGCCATCCTGCAGGCGGGCCGGCCCAGAGGTTCGAGCTCACTCGAGCCCGAAGAGGCGAGCGGGGCCCAACCAACCGAACGATGACAGTGGAGCTCTGGCAATCATGAAAGCGTCCCCGAGAAACCGTGCCGTCCCATGGCCGCTGGGAGCCGTTCTGGTCTTCGCCGCCGCCTGCCGCCAGGCAGAGCCGGGGCCGTCGAGCACGGCGCCTGCGTCCCCTGCGGCGGCGGTGACCGTGGTCAAAGCCAGAAAAGGCTCGATCAGCCGCAGCATCGCTCTTCCCGCGGTCATACGCCCGCGCGAGCAGGCAGTGCTCTATGCGAAGGTCGCTGGCTACCTGAAGACGATCCGCGTGGACAGGGGTGACTCCGTCCACGAAGGCGATCTGCTTGCGGAGATCGAGTCGCCCGAGCTCGTGGCCGACCTCGCGCGGCAGAAGGCCGAGGCGGCGGTCGCCGAGATCGCCTATGGGCGCGCCCGCGACGCCCAGAAGAAGGCTCCCGACCTCGTAATGCCCCAAACCGTGGATGACGCGAAGGGTAAGCTCGACATGGCTCAGGCAAGCCTCGAGCGCACGGAAACCCTCCTCGCCTACACGAAGATCCGCGCTCCCCTCTCCGGTGTCGTCACGAAGCGCTCCGTCGATCCCGGTGCTTTCATTCCTTCCGCAACCTCGGGCAGCGTCGCCGCCAGCGCCGCCCTCCTGACCATCATGGACATCCGGACCGTCCGGATCCAGATCCCGGTGCCGGAACCGGAGGTGCCTCTGGTGACGGTTGGCCTTCCGGTCGCCGTTACCGTGGACGAGCTTCCGGGGCGTGTCTTCGAAGGTCACGTGACGCGATTTGCGTACGCCCTGGAGGAAGCGTCGAAGACGATGGAGGCGGAAGCGGAGATCGCGAATCCCAGGAGCGAGCTTCGGCCGGGGATGTACGCGCGGGCCAAGATCGGCATGGAGCGAAGGACGGACGCCCTGCTGGTCCCCGCGGCGGCCCTCGTACCCGGGAAGGGCCAGGACTACGTCTTCACGGTGGCCGACGGAAGGGCCAAGCGGGTGGCCGTCAAGGCCGGCTTCCGCGACGACGCGAGCGTCGAGATCCTGGAAGGCCTCGCCGTGGACCAGACCGTCGTTCTGGCCGGCTCCAACCCCCCGGCCGACGGCCAGTCCGTCACCGTCGTGGAGGCCCGATGAGACCCGGCGGCCGTGGGTTGCCGATCCTTCTCATCGCCCTCGGGATCCACCCGGCAACCGGCTCCGCGACGGAAGCGCAGACCCCGGCCTCGCCCGCGCCCGGTGCCGCCTACCCGATCGATCTCGCCACGGCCCTCCACCTGGCCGGGGCCAAGGGTGTCGACATCCAGATCGCCCGAGAGAGGCTCCAGGCCGCGAAGGCCAACGCCACCAGCGCCGTGACCCAGTTCCTCCCCTGGCTCTCCGCGGGCGCCAACTACCGCCGCCATGGGGGCCTCATCCAGGACGTGGTCGGCAACATCGTCGAGGCGGACAAGGCCTCCTATGCGGTCGGCGGCGCGATCAACCTTCAGGTCGACGTCGGCGATGCCCTGTTCAAGGCGCTGGCGGCGCGTCAAACGGGCCATGCGGCAAAGCAGGGCCTGGAGGCCCAGCGCCAGGAGACGCTGGTGCGCGCGGCTCAGGCCTACTTCGACCTGCTGGTGGCCCAGGCCGTGGTCGGGGTGGCCGCGGACGCCCTCCAGATCTCGCAGGACTACGAGTCGCAGCTGCACCGCGCCGTGGATGCGGGCATCGCCCTCAAGGGGGACGAGCTCCGGGTGAGAGTCCAGACGCGGCGCAACCAGCTCTCCCTTCAGCAGGCCACGGAGCAGCGTCGCATCCTTGCCGCCCGCCTCGCCGAGCCGCTCCGGCTGGATCCGGCGGTGGAGCTGGTTGCCCAGGACCTGGAGCTCGCTCCCCTCGCCCTGGTCTCCGCCACGGAAGCGGTCGACGCCCTGGTCTCGGAAGCGCTCGCGGCCCGCCCGGAGCTGAAGGAAGCGCAGGCCCTGGCGCAGGTCGCGGAGCAGACCGAGAAGGGCGCCCTCTACGGCCCCCTCATCCCGACGATCGCCGGACAGGCCTTTTTCGGGGCCCTCGGCGGCGGCAAGGACGGCGGCCCCACCACCTCCGGCGGGTCGCGAGACTACCTGGCCACGATCGGGTGGCGCCTCGGTCCGGGCGGGCTCTTCGACCTCGGGCGCATCCGCTCGACGCGCGCCCGGCGGGAAGAGGCCAGCTGGACCGTCGAGAAGCTGAAGGACAGCATCGCGCGACAGGTCGTCGAAGCACGTACCCGAGTGCTCTCCCAGCAGGAGCAGCTCGAGACCGCGCGGGAGGCGCTCGGCGCGGCGGAACAGGGCCTGGAGCTGGCCCGGGGCCGGAAGGAGTTCGAGGTCGGGGTCGTCCTCGAGAACATCCTCGCCGAGCAGGACCAGACTCGCGCGCGCCAAGACTACGCGCGAGCGCTCGGCGAATACGACAAAGCCCAATACCTGCTCTCGCGGGCCCTGGGCCGGCTCGGCAAGGACCAGGAGTAGTTCCGAGCCCTTTCCGAGCCGCCGTCAGCACGTGAACGAGGGTCCCGCCCCGGCCGAGCGGCGATTCGACGAAAGACGGTGGCGCCATCAGTGCTTGGCAGCCATCGCCTTCGTTCATGGATGAGCGTGGATTAACCAGGAGTTCACACAGCCGTCACAGCCCCGTCATGTGCCCCCCCTAACTTGCGAGGGTTCGTGACAAGGCAGAACCGTCAAGGAGGAGAGCATCGATGAGAGTGAAGGGGTTGAGGCGCGGTCTCCTGACCGTGAGTGCGCTCGTCCTGGGCCTGGCCGTCGCCGCCGGTTCCTGGGCCGAGGGGATGTTCTACCGCGAGGTCGAGAAGGACGGCCGCATCTACGTCTTCGCGTTGATGAAGGAGTTCGAGGGCTTCGACAAATCCGGAGAGGTGGGCAAGGCCGTCACTCGTCTCGGTTACGGACCGAGCGGGCAGACCGTGGTCTTCGACAGCGAGGACGCGATCAACCTCTACAACTTCAAGCACAACCTGCCCGGCGAGGTCTTCGCGAAGCCCAAGGAGGCGCCGAAGCCGAAGGAGGAGGCGTTCTTCAAGGTCGGGGTCACGATCTTCGCCGACTACACCTACCAGGACGAGCCCAAGGTCACGGACGCCGACAAGAACACCATCAACGCAAGCACCTTCGAGGCCCGGCGGGCCTACATCAACGTCACGGGCAACATCTCCGACTGGGTGAGCTACCGGGTGACGCCCGACGTGGCGGCCCGCTTTGCCACCACCGCGACCGGCACCGGGGTCACCGCCACCACCAACTACGACGGCAGCCTGGTCTACCGCCTCAAGTACGCCTTCGGGCAGGTGAACTTCGACAAGGTCACTACCCATGGCACGTGGGTGCGGCTCGGGCAGCAGCAGACGCCCTTCGTGGACTTCATGGAGGGCATCTACCGCTACCGATTCCAGGGCACGATCTTCGAGGAGCGCGAGGGCTTCCTGAGCT
>WNFL01249274.1_pt2 | contig 13593 bp, 13 predicted proteins | sample 5400361 | NCBI WGS metagenome assembly WNFL01 (sample SAMN13153351, study PRJNA577476) | soil metagenome | isolation source: 40 cm soil on Douglas fir-dominated hillslope | place: USA:California | collected 2013-09-17
CACGCGAGGCCTCTATCTGAGGGGCTGGCGCTACGGCTCGGAGACGGATCGCCTCGTCGCCGAGGCGCGGGAGAGGGAGACGCTCGCGCCGGAGCGGTGGCGCGGGAGGACCGAGGAGGCGCTCGCCCGGCTCCTCCACCGCGCGGCGGCGCGCGTGCCGTACTACCGCGCGCATTTCGCCGAAAGGCGGCGGCGCGGCGAGCGGCCCCGCGTCGAGGACCTCGCGAGCTGGCCTCTCCTGACGAAGGAGACGGTGCGGAGCCGCGCGCTCGAGCTGATCGCCGACGACGCCGACCCCCGCGCGCTCTGGCGGGAGAGGACCAGCGGGACGACAGGCACTCCGCTCACGGTCTTCATGACGAGGGAGACGCTCCGCGCGTGGTACGCGCTGTTCGAGTCGCGCGTCCGCGCCTGGAACGGTGTGACGCGCGAGGACCGCTGGGCGAACATCGGAGGGCAGCTCGTGACGCCGGTCGAGCGCGACCAGCCGCCGTTCTGGGTCTGGAACGCGGGGCTGAAGCAGCTCTATATGTCGTCGTACCACCTCGCGCCGGGGAGGGGCGCCGCGTTCGTGTCCGCGCTGGTGCGCCAGCGGGGCTCGTACGTTCACGGATACGCCTCCTCGCTCGAGTCGCTCGCTCTCCTCGCCCGCGAGGAAGGCGCCGAGCCGCCGCCGCTCCGCGTCGCCCTCAGCAACGCCGAGCCGCTCTCGCCGCGCCAGCGCGTCAGGATCGAGGACGGGCTCCGGTGCCCCGTGCGCGACACGTACGGCATGGCGGAGATCGTGGCCGCCGCGTCGGAATGCGGCGCGGGCCGCCTCCACCTCTGGCCGGAGGTCGGCGTCCTCGAGGTGCTCGCCTGGGACGCCGACGTCCCGGCCGCGCCCCGCGCGGCGGGCCGCCTCGTGGCGACGGGACTCCTGAACGCCGCGATGCCGCTCGTTCGCTACGTCGTCGGCGACGGCGGCTCGATTGCGGCCGCGGCCGCGCCCTGTTCCTGCGGGCGTACCCTGCCGGCGCTCGCGTCGCTGGAGGGACGCTCCGACGACCTCGTCGTCACGCCGAACGGCACTCGAGTCGGGCGCCTCGACCCGGTCTTCAAGGCCGACCTGCCGGTTCGCGAGGCCCAGATCGTCCAGGAGACGCTCGACCTCCTGCGCGTCCGCGTCGTCCCGCTCCGGCCCCTCGCGGACGCGGAGAAGGAAGACCTCGCCGCGCGCCTGAGGCAGCGCGTCGGCTCGCGGATGCGCGTCCTGGTCGAGGAGGTCGCGACGCTCCCGCGCGGCGCGGGCGGGAAGGCACGCGCCGTCGTGTCGCGGGTCTCGCGGGAGGCGTCCGCATGAAGGAAGCGCCGTTCGTCTCCGTCGTCATGCCCGTGAGGAACGAGGCCGGCTTCGTCGCGCGCGCCCTGCGGGCGGTCCTGACGCAGAGCTGGCCGGAGGAGAAGCTCGAGGTGATCGTCGCGGACGGGATGTCGACGGACGGCACGCGGGAGATCGTGGAGAGCTTCGCGGAGGTGCACCCGCGCGTGACGCGCATCGACAACCCGGGTCGGATCGCCCCGACGGGTCTCAACGCCGCGATCGCGCGCGCGCGGGGAGACGTCGTCGTGCGGGTCGACGGACACTGCGAGATCGCGCCCGACTACGTGGCGCGCTGCGTCCAACACCTCGTCGTCGACGAGGTCGACTGCGTCGGCGGGCCGCTGACGACGGTCGGGACGACGCGGGTCGCGCGCGCGATCGCGCTCGCGATGAGCTCCCGCTTCGGCGTCGGAGGGGCGCGCTTCCGGGTCGGCACGGACCGGCCGGTCCTCGCCGACACGGTCGCGTTCCCGGCGTTCCGGCGCGCGGCGCTCACGAGGACCGGGGCGTTCGACGAGGAGCTGGTGCGGAACCAGGACGACGAATACAGCTTCCGGCTGAGGAAACGCGGCGGAAAGATCCTCCTCGCCCCGGACGTGCGCGCCGTCTACTACAGCCGCGCGTCGTGGCCGCGCCTCGCGGGGCAGTATTTCCAGTATGGCTTCTACAAGGTGCGCGTCGCCCAGAAGCACCCACGCCAGATGAGCGCCCGGCAGCTCGCGCCTCCGGCGTTCGTGGCCGCGCTCGGCGCCTCCCTCCTCGTCGCGCCGACGGCGCTCGGCAGGCTGCCCCTCGCGGGCCTGGCCGCGCTCTGGGCCCTGGCCGCGGGCGCTTCCGTGGTGGCGCTCGCGAGGCGCGCCGGCCCGCTCGATGCGCTCCTCCTCCCGCCCACGTTCGCGATCCTCCACCTCTCCTACGGCACCGGCTTCCTCTGCGGCCTCGTGCGTTTCGCGCGCGGATTCGTGCGCACGCACCCGGACGCTCCGTCTCGAGAGCCCGCGCCTCCCGTCCGCGAGGCCTCCGCGTGAGCGTCGCGCCCGACGTCGTCTTCGCCGAGCGGCGGCGGATCCGCGAGGCGTACAAGCGCCGCGAGGCGATCGCGGGCGAGAAGTACGCCCCGTGGCAGCCGGCGGAGGAGTTCATGCGGGCGGGGCGCCGCCGGCGCGCGATGGAGCTGCTTCGGAGGGAGGGTGTCTTCCCGCGCGAGGGCGACCGCTGCCTCGAGATCGGGTGCGGTGCCCTCGGGTGGCTCGCGGACGTGATCTCGTGGGGCGTCTCGGCGCGGGACCTTCACGGGATCGACCTCGACGCCGCCCGCGTCGCGAGCGGCCGCGAGAAGCTGCCGGGCGCGGATCTCCGTGTCGGCGACGCGGCGTCGCTTCCGTGGCCCCCCGCCTCGTTCCGCCTCGCGATCGCCTCCACGGTCTTCAGCTCGGTCCTCGACGCGCGAGTGAGGAGCGCGATCGCGGAGGAGATCGTGCGCGTGCTCGCGCCGGGCGGCGCTCTGATCTTCTACGACCTGGCGGTGGGGAACCCGAAGAACCCCGACGTCCTCCCCGTTCCACGCCGTGACCTCGCGCGGCTCTTCCCGACGCTCTCGGTCCGAGCGGTCTCCGCGACGCTCGCGCCGCCGCTCGCGCGCGCCGTGGCGCCCAGGAGCGTCGCCCTCGCGCACCTCCTCGAGGCGGTGCCGTTCCTGAGGACGCACGTCCTCGCGATCCTCGTGAAGCGGAGGGATGCATGACGATGAACGTTCCCTTCTTCCGTCCCGACATCCGGGACGGAGAGATCGAGGAGGTCGTCTCGGCGCTCCGCTCGGGCTGGCTGACGACCGGGCCGCGCACGAAGCGGTTCGAGGCGGAGTTCGCGTCGGCCGTCGGCGGCAAGCACGCGGTCGCGGTCAACTCCTGCACCGCGGCGCTCCACCTCGCGCTCGAGGCCCTCGGGCTCCAGCGCGGGCAGGGCGTCCTCGTGCCGACGATGACGTTCGCGGCGACGGCCGAGGTCGTGCGCTACTTCGACGCCGTCCCTCTTCTCGTCGACTGCGACCCGGTCACCGGCAACATGGACCTGGAGCACGCGGCCCGCGTCGTGGCGGAGGTGCGCGCGGGGCGCGCGCTGAAGCCGACGCACGGGGACGTGCCGGTCGTCGGCGTGATGCCGGTCACCATCGGCGGCTACATGCTCGACGTCGACGCGGTCGAGGAATTCGCGCGCCGCTTCCCCCTCTGGGTCGTGGAGGACGCGGCGCACGCCTTCCCCGCCGCGTGGCGCCGCTCCTCTCGCGATCCGTGGCGCCGCTGCGGCGAGGGGACCGCGTCCGTGAGCTGCTTCTCGTTCTATGCGAACAAGACGATCACGACGGGCGAGGGCGGCATGGCGGTGACGGACGACGCCGGCCTCGCGGAGCGGATGCGCCTCATGTCCCTCCACGGGCTCTCGCACGACGCGTGGGACCGCTATTCGGGCGGACGCGCGTGGGACTACAGGATCCTCGCGCCCGGCTACAAGTACAACATGACGGATACCGCGGCCGGGCTCGGGCTCGCGCAGCTCGCGCGCGCCGAGGAGATGCGCCGCGCGCGCGAAGGGATCGCGCGGCGCTACCGCGCGGAGCTCGCCTCTGCCTCCGAGCTCGAGCTCCCGGCCGACGACGACCGGCACTTCCACTCGTGGCACCTCTTCCCGATCCGGCTCCGCCTCGAGCGCCTCGGCATCGACAGGAACCGCTTCGTCGACGAGCTGAAGTCGCAGGGCGTCGGGTGCTCCGTGCACTTCCGCCCGCTCCATCTCCACCCCTACTACCAGGAGACGTTCGGGTGGCGCGCGGAGGACCTGCCGGCCGCGACGGCGCTCTTCGCGCGGCTCGTGTCGCTCCCTCTCTTCCCGACGATGCGGGACGAGGAGGTGCGGCACGTGGTGCGCGTCGTGAAGGAGATCTGCGGCCATTTCGTCCTCGCGGAGCCTCGGCGCGTGGCGGCTCTCGCCGAGAGGTAGCGTGCGCGGACGGGGGCTTCCGCGCGTCTTCGAGGTGGGGGCGGCGGCGCTCGGGCTCCTCGTCCTCTCGCCGGTCCTCCTCGCGGCCGGCGCGGCGGTCGCGCTCGGCTCTGGGTTCCCCATCCTGTTCCGGCAGGAGCGCGTCGGCCGCGGCGGGCGGCGCTTCACGCTCCTGAAGCTGCGCACGATGAGGCCGGGAGCGGGCCGGCAGGTGACGGCGCGGGGAGACGCGCGCGTCACGCGCGTCGGCCGCTTTCTCCGGCGCACGAAGCTCGACGAGCTCCCGCAGCTCTGGAACGTGCTTCGGGGCGACATGGCTCTCGTCGGCGCCCGGCCCGAGGTTCCGGCATTCGTGGACGGGCGCGACCCGCTCTGGACGCGGGTTCTCCTGGTGCGCCCGGGTCTCACCGACCCTGTGTCGGTCCGCCTGCGGGACGAGGAGGACCTCCTCGCGGCGGCGCCCGATCCCGACGAGTTCTACGTGCGGACGTTGCAGCCGTGGAAGCTGCGCGGGTACGCCGCCTACCAGGAAGCGCGCACCTGGCAGAGGGACCTTGAAGTTCTTGCACGTACGGCGGTCGTGGCGCTCCGCCCGGGAGCCGCTCGGCGAGCGGACCTGGGCGACATCCTCGGGGGCGGTCCGCCGGAGGGCGCCCGGGAGACCGGGGCGGCCGGCCGCGCGCAGCGCGCGCCGTAGGGAGGGAAAAGCCCGGATCTGGCCTGCTTCCTGCAAAGCCGATTTGCGATGTCGATCTCCGATCTCCCCGCGCGTTTCCTGACGCGGCGCGAACGGATCGCGCTCGCCGACTTCGGCGTCCTGGTGGGCCTCTTCGCGATCGACGGCCTCATCCTCGGCGAGGCGTTCGCCCTCGCGCACCTCTTGAGGTTCGACTTCGCGGTCCCGATGGACCAGGCCCAGTACGCGTTCCCCCGCTTCGCGTACCTCGTCCTCGTGCAGCTCGCGGCCCTCGCGATCGCCGGCGCGTACGACGTCGTCTGGCGGTACATCGGGATCCGCGACATGAAGCCGTTCCTCGTCGCCGGAATCACGTCGGGGGCGGTCCTCGCCGCGGTGCGCCTGGCGCTGCCGCAGGATCTCGACCGGTGGCGCGTGCCGCTCTCGATCACGCTGATGCAGACGATGCTCGGGTTCGCCGGCGTCGTCGCGCTCCGCGTCCTCCGCCGCGTGCTCTTCGAGGCGGAGGAGAAGCAGCGCCTCGCGGCGTCGGCGCGCGCGCCCGCCCGCCAGGTGCCGACTCTCTTCGTGGGCGCGGGCCACGTCGGCGTCCTCGCCGCGCGCGAGGTGGTGGGCCGTCCGGACGCCGACCTGGACGTGCGCGGCTTCGTGGACGACGACCCCGACAAGCAGGGGCTCCTCATCTACGGCCTCAGGGTCCTCGGCACCACGCGCGAGCTGCCGCGCCTCGTCCGCGAGCACGGCATCCAGCAGGTGGCGCTGACGGTCGCGAAGATCGAGCGGCGCGACATCCGGCGCGTCGTCGACATCTGCGAGAAGATCCCCGTCAAGGTCCGCATCGTCCCGTCGCTCTCGGAGATCCTCGACGGCAAGGTGAACGTCAGCCGCATCCGCGACGTCGCGATCGAGGACCTCCTCGGCAGGACTCCGGTGCAGCTCGACGAGAAGAGCGTCGGACAGTTCCTCCAGGGCCGCATGGTGATGGTCACCGGCGCGGGCGGCTCGATCGGGTCGGAGCTCGCGCGCCAGGTCGCGCGCTTCCGGCCGTCGTGCATCCTCCTCGTGGACCGAGCCGAGTTCGTGCTCTTCGACATCGAGCAGGAGCTCCTCGCCCGATTCCGCGACGTGCCGATCGTGCCGCTCGTCGGCGACGTCGGGGACGAGTCGCGCATGCGCACGATCTTCGGCGAATACCGGCCCGAGGTCGTCTTCCACGCGGCGGCGCACAAGCACGTGCCGATGATGGAGCGCCACCCGTGCGAGGCGATCAAGAACAACGTCCTGGGCACGAAGCGCCTCGGCGAGATCGCCGGCTTCTACGGCGCCGAGGCGTTCGTCCTCGTCTCCACCGACAAGGCCGTCCACCCGACGTCCGTGATGGGCGCGAGCAAACGCGTCGCGGAGCTCGTGGTGCAGGACCTCACGAAGCGCCACGCGACCCGCTACGTGGCCGTCCGCTTCGGCAACGTGATCGGCTCGGCCGGCTCCGTCGTCAAGACGTTCCGCGAGCAGATCGAGCGCGGGGGACCGGTGACGGTGACGCACCCCGACATGCGCCGCTACTTCATGACGATCCCGGAGGCCGCGCAGCTCGTGCTGCAGGCGGGGGCGATGGGTCAGGGCGGCGAGATCTACGTCCTGGACATGGGGAAGCCTGTGCGCATCCTCGACCTGGCGATCGGCATGATCACGCTCTCCGGGCTGAAGCCGTTCGACGACGTCCCGATCGTCTTCACAGGCCTGAGGCCGGGCGAGAAGCTGTTCGAGGAGCTGGAGCTCTCGGGCGAAGAGTTCGCGACGACGCGGCATCCGAAGATCTTCATCGGACGCCTCGGCGCCTACCCGGGTCCCGTCATCCGCACGGCCACGCTGGAGCTCGAGCGGCTCGCCGAGGCGGGCGAGGCCGACGGCATCCGTGCGGCGCTGGCGCGCCTCCTCCCCGAGGCGAGCCTCGCGCCGACCACGGCGGACGCCTTCGCGGTGCGGGTCTCTCCGACGGAACGCGGGCGCGAGAGCTTCGAGAGTCAGCTCGTCCGCTCGCTCGGCGGCGGGATCTCGTCGGCTGCGTGAAGGCGCGCTCACCGCGCGCGAAAAGGGCGACACGCGACCGAGTCGCGCATCGCTCTTTTCATGCAGGGGGTTTCTCGATCCCCCCTGCACCCCCCGCTCCGCGATTCGCGACCGGGTCGCGAATCGCTACGCCTGGGAACGCTCACCGCGCGCGAAGAGCCAGCTAACCTTCCGTTGCGTGAGCCTGCCGCTCCTGGAACGTCAGGAGCAGGAGGTCCGAGCGGCGGCGGACGCCGTGCTTGGCGAGCACGTTCGAGACGTGGAACTTCGCGGTGCGGCCGGAGATGTGGCGCTTCTTCGCGATCTCCTTGTTCGACAGGTTGAGGAGGAGGTCCTCGAGCACCTCGCGCTCGCGCGGCGTCAGGTTGACGGCGCGCGCCGGGGGCCGAAGCGGCGGTGCGGAGAGGAGCGCGTTGTCGACGAAGCGCGAGAGGACGGAGCGGGGCACCCAGTAGCCGCCCGCCGCGACCTCGCGCACGGCGCGCGGAAGCTGGTCGCCCGCCTCGGCGTACGCGAGCAGGCCCTTCGTGCCGAGCCTCAGGAGCGAGAACGCGTGCTCCTCCTTGAACTCCTCCGCCATCACCATGATTCGCGCGGAGGGGTTCCACGAGAGGACGTTCCCGATGAGCGCCTCGGTCTCGCCGCGCCGGAAGTCGCCCTCGACGACGTAGAGGCTCGCGTCCTTCGGCACGGAGTCGTGGCCGCCGGCCTTCAGGTCGGTGTCGGCGCGCAGGGAGATCAGCTCGAAGTCGGGCGCCGGCAGGAGGCGGTGGAACTCTCCCGCGACGAGCGGATGGAGCCAGAGGAGGCAGACGGTCAGGCTTTGCTCTTCTCGTTCGGTCGCCACCCGGCGAGCGTACCCCCGTCCGGCGGCCGGGAAAAGGCCTGACCGCGGGGACCGCTAGAATCGGGGCGGAGGCGCAAGGGGTCCGGTGGCCCTCCTGGTCTTCAAAACCAGTGTGCTCGTCCCGAGAGGGGCGGCGGGTGGGTTCGACTCCCACACGCTTCCGCCAACGGCCCTCAGCTGGGCGAGGCGCCGGGGTCCCGCTCGCACACCTCGTCGATCGTCCTCAAGAGCTGCAGGAACGGGAACGGCTTCCGGAAGAAGCGGACGAGATCCTGCGTCTTCGGGGGAACGAGCGGACCGCCGCTGCCGGACATCAGGAGTATCGGGATCGCGCCGAGCTCCGGATGACTGGACAGCTCCTCGCAGAATTGCCACCCGTCCATCACCGGCATGACGAGATCGACGAGGATCGCGGACGGCCGGAGTCCTTTCACGAACGCTTCGATCGCCTCCAGCGTCTCGCCCAGGTCTGGATCGTCCTCGGCGAGGAGAACGCGGTGTCGGGCGACCGCCGGCGATGGCGCGAGCAAGAAAGACGGAATTGCCGCGGAGGACACGGGGCTTTCGCTTCGCGGCGTCTCATCCGCGCCGCCGGCGCCGCACCGCCGATGCAGGATCTCGACGAGCCGATCCGCGTCGATCGGCTTCCGAAGGTACCCGGCGTCCTCGCGACGCCGCGGGTGGTTCGCCAGCGCCTCGACGGAGACGACGGCGATCGGCAGGGTCTCGAGCGTCGCGTCGCTTTCGACGCGACGGCAGAACTCCCATCCGTCCATCACCGGCATCCTGAGGTCCAGGAGTACGAGGCGCGGGCGCGCCGTCGCGAGCGCGCGGAGCGCCTCCTCACCGTTCTCCGCCACGGCCGGCGTGTAGCCGTAGTTCCGGATCAGCTCGACGAGCATCTCCCGGATCTCCGGCTCGTCGTCGACGACGAGGACGTCCGAGGGCTGCCCCGAGGCGCTCATCGTCAGCCGCCCGCGACGCCGGCTTCGGCGCCGACGGCACGCAAGCGGCGCAGCACACCTTCCGCGTCGCCGGCGGTCTTCCCGCCTATCCAGATGCCGACGCTCGCCGGCGCGCCGGCGCCTCCCGCCTCGAGCGGGGAGGAGAGCTCGCGCTCGAGTCGGGCCGCCGCGGACGCGGCGTCGGCCGGGTCCCCGATGCCGTCGAGGAGCACCGCGAAGAGCTGGCGTCCGACGCGCGCCACCACGTCTCCGGGCCTCAGGCACATCTGGACGCGGTTCCCGGCGGCGGCGACGAGCCGGACGTCCGCCACCTTCACCGCGAGCACGGCGAAGAGCTCGTCCGGTTTCCTTCGCGCGCGGGCGAGCGGAAGCAAGAGGCGTTCGAGGAACATCGCGCGCCCCGGCATCCCCGTCAGGGCGTCGTGCGGATTCTTCTCGGTCACGTCCGTCGCGAGGCCGCTGATCCGCGGCGGCGTGCGGAACCTCGACTCGACGGCCCCGCGCACGAGCAGCCAGCGGTAGTCGCCGTCGCGATGTCGAATCCGACATTCGTCCTCGAACGCGGAGGCGCCGCCCAGGGCGTGCGCGGCGAGCTTGGTGCGGACGCGCTCGAGGTCGTCGGGATGTATGCGGTCGAGCCATTCCCCCGGCGCGTTGCCGAGCTCGTCGGGGCCGAAGCCGAGGATCGCCTTCCAGCTCGCCGACGTGCGGAGCTCGTCAGTCGCGAGGTCCCATTCCCAGACGCCGTCCCCGGTTCCGGCCAGCGCGCGCTCGACGAGGCCGTCGGCCGCACGGCGATCCTCGGGCGACCGCCGGTGCGCCTCGGCGCTCCTCCGCGCGAGGAATCCGCCGATCTGCTCGCCGACATCGGCCATCGTCTCGACGAGCGACTTCTCCGGCGGCGCCGCGGCCGCCCCGAAGAACTCGATCGCCCCGATCAGCTCGCGTCCGTTCGCGACCGGGAACGCGATGGCGAGACGCAGACCCGCCTTCGCCGCGGCTCCCCGGTGCGGAGGGCACGCCCGACGAGCCCCTCGCCGGGCGCGTACTTGCTCTCGTTGCTGACGAGGTCGAGGCCGGAGTCGGGAGGCGCCGGCGAGAAGACCCCGTCGAGCGACAGCACGCCCGCCTCCGCGTCGAGCCTCCAGAGCTCGCCCCGCCGCCACCCGGCGCCTTCGCACGCGACTCGCAGGACGCGCGGAATCACGTCGCGCGCCGACGTCGCCGCCGCGAGGAGGCGCGCGACGTCGAAGCGGATCGCATGCTGCGCCTCGGCGGACCACCGCTCCGCCACGTCCTCGCAGCTCGTGACGATCCCGACGGGCGTTCCGTTCTCGTCGGTGACGACGTCGGACACCAGCCGGGCCGGGAACACCGAACCGTCCTTCCGCACGTTGAGCCGTTCCCGCGCCCACCCCTTCACCACCCGCGTCTCCTCGAGGCCGATCGCCCGCCAGGAGCCTCGCGGCGAGAAGAGGCGCGCGTTCCGCCCGACGAGCTCCGCCACCTCGTAGCCGTGCATTCGGGCGTCGGCGGGATTCGTGTAGAGGATCACGCCATCGCGATCCGTGAGCGTGACGCCGATCTGCATCGCGTGCACGGCCCGGCGTAGCTCGCCTGCCGCAGCGCACGCCCGAACGATCTCGGAACGTTCCGCGGCGAGCCTTTCGGCGACCGCGAGACGCGCGGCCAAAGGCCGCGTCTCGATGGGCTGGAGGAGGACGTCGTCGGCTCCGGCCGTCAGAAGGTCCTCGAAGGCCCCGCCGGCAGCCTCCACGGTCAGGATGACCGTCTCCGCTCCGAAAGGCGGGGTTCGGAATCGCGCTACGAGGTCCGCCGCTCGTCCCTCGCGAGAGCCGAGGATGACGAGCGGATGGCGGTCACGCGCGTACGCCTGCCACGCGGCGTCCTGGTCGTCGTGCAACGACACGTCGTGTCCCCGCGCGAGCAGGGCCTCCAGGAGCTGATGCCTCACCCGGTTCTCGTGAAGGGTCAGAAGGGCTTTCACGATGTCCGTCGGCTCGGAGCAACTCCGGTGCCGTACCCTCTCCGAGAGGGGAGGGTACCGGGGAGGCTCTGGCGGCCGCCGGCTTGAACGATCCGGGACGGCGATCTTGAAAGAGTTGCGACGAAATACGGTCTCCAGGCCCTTGGCTCGCGCGCGCCATAGCCGCGAGCCTGGCAGCGCTTTTGCTCGCGGGGGCTCGGGCGAAGCCCTGATGCAGCAGATCAACGTCCTCCTCGTAGACGACAACGAGGACATCCTCGAGCTCCTCACGACGTCCCTCCGCGACGCGCACCTCGTCGTGGAGGCCGCGACGAGCGGTGCCGAGGCCCTCGAGATGCTCGGGCACTACCGGCCGGACGTGATCGTCGCGGACATCGCCATGCCGGGCATGAGCGGCTACGAGCTCCTGGAGCGCGTGAGGGAGCTCGGCGTCGAGGACGTCCCCTTCATCTTCGTCACCGCGCTCGGCGAGATCCAGAACCGGGTCAAGGGCCTCCGCCTCGGGGCGGACGACTACGTCGTGAAGCCGCTCGATCCCGAGGAGCTCCTCCTGAGGGTGCGGCTCCAGATCGAGAAACGCCGCCGGCTCCGTCTCGTCACCGAGCTCGCCGAAGCCGGACGGCCGTTCGGGTTGATGAACGGGACGCTGGGCGAGTTCTCCGTGGCCGAGCTGCTCCAGATGGTCGCGTTCCTGGGCCTGCCCGACGTCTGCGTGCGGCTCGAGACGACGACGCGAGGCGTCGGAGAGGTCTACCTGACGCGCGGCCGCGTGCTTCACGCGCAAACGGAGAGGGCCTCCGGCGAGCGCGCCCTGGACCGTCTCCTTCGCTGGCGGGAGGGCTCGTTCCGGATCCTGCACCGGTCTCACGACGGGCCCCCGACCGTGAGCGGGCCGATCGAGAGGATCCTCCTCGACGGGCTGACCGCGGCGGACCACTACGGCCGGCTCAGCTCGGAGCTGGGCTCGGGACGTGCGCCGTTGATCGTCGAGGACTCACGTCGCCTCTTCGAGCGGACGTTCGACGAACCGACGGCCGCGACACTCCTCCTCGTCGAAAGCTACCGCACGCTCGACGACGTCCTCGACCGGAGCGCGCTCGGCGACCTCGCGACGCTCGTCATCCTCGACGGCCTGCTTCGATCGGGCGTGATCGCTCCGAGCCTTTCGGCGGCGACGTAGTCGCCCGCACCGTCATTTCTTCCCCTCGACGAAGTGCGCGCGGCGGTTTTGCGACCAGACCGCCTCACCGCTTCCGTGCACGAAGGGACGCTCCTTGCCGTAGGAGATCGTCTTCAGGCGCGACTCTTCGACGCCCTGCGCGACGAGCGCCTCCTTCGCGGATTCCGCGCGGCGCCAGCCGAGCGCCATGTTGTAGGAGCGCGTGCCGCGCGCGTCGCAATGCCCCTCGATCGTGACCGCGACGCCGGGCCGCTCCTTCAGGTAAGCGACGTCCGCGTCGATGGCGGGGCGCTGGTCGGGCCGGATCTCCGACCGGTCGAAGTCGAAGAAGACGTCGGTGAGCGCGGCGGCGACGGCGGGAGCGCTCGGAGCCGCGGGCGGGGGAGCGGGAGTCGAGACGGGGGGCGGAGCGGCGATCGCGATCGGCGCGGGCACCGTCGGAGGCGTCGCCGTGATGGAGGCGGAGCGCACGCCGCCGAAGTGCTCGTGCTCGATCACCCAGTCGCCGTCCTTCTTCTTCTCCCACATCGCGGAGTGGCGCCCCTCGAACTCGGAGACGCGCCCGTCCTTCAGCGTCTCCGTGACGCGGATCCCTTGCAGGGTGAAGACGCGGTGCCGGCCGCGATTCCACGTCAGCACCTTGTCGGTGAGCTCGAACTTCACGGCGGAGAGCCGCGCGAGACGCCTCTCGACGCTGGCCTCGTGCTCCGGCCCGCTCGTGTCGTAGGTCTCCCAGCTCCGCGGGATCGCGAACGCGTGCGCGAACGTGTCGGAGGCGTAGAGCGTCGAGACGCGGCTGGCGTCGAGCGTCTCGTATCGGCTGCCCAGGTCCCGGAGCTTGTCCTGGAAGGCGGCGTCGTACTTGCCGTCCTCGATTTTCGTCGTCACGCACCCGGTGGCGAGCGCGACGGCGAGAATCGGGGCGAGGAAGAAGAGCGCCTCGGCTCTGCGGCTCATCTGCACCTCCGTCGGTTTCTCGGAAGGATAGCGCGGAGACGGCGGGATCAGTGGGTGCGCGGTCCCCCGCTTCCGCAGGCGTCCTCGATCGACTGCAGGAGCTGCAGGAACGTGAACGGCTGCCGGCGCTCGCGGACATCAGGATCACGGGGATGTCGCCGAGCTCGCGATCGCGCGACAGCTCGTCGCAGAGCTGCCAGCCGTCCATCACCGGCATGATCAGGTCGATCAGGATCACGGAAGGCCTCAGGCCGCCCACGAGGGCGTCGAGCGCCGCGCGCCCGTTGTTGGCGAGGACCACCTCGTGCCCCTCCGCGGAGATCACCTCGGCGAGCGTGTCGCGGACGTCGCGTTCGTCCTCCACGATCAGGACGCTGTGGCCCGTGGCGGAGCTCGCCGGCGCCGTGCTCGCTAGGGCGGACCCGGCGGCCTGGACCTCGACATTCGGTCGTCCGCCGCAGCGCTCCGTGAGGACCGCGACGAGTCGGTCGACATCGACCGGCTTCGAC
>WNFL01376269.1_pt2 | contig 13593 bp, 13 predicted proteins | sample 5400361 | NCBI WGS metagenome assembly WNFL01 (sample SAMN13153351, study PRJNA577476) | soil metagenome | isolation source: 40 cm soil on Douglas fir-dominated hillslope | place: USA:California | collected 2013-09-17
GCTGCCTTCCGCCGAGGCGTGTGCGGGGCGCGCGTGGGTGGACACAAGGGCGATGACAACGAGTGAGATGACCGAGACCACCGAGACTGCCGTGAACGCAAGGCGTTTCATGCTTTCCTCCCTGTTGAGTCTCCGGTACAACATCCGCAACACCGTGCTCCATCATGCCGACACGCCGATCACAGTGAGGCCGCGAGGGGGTCGTCCAATTATACATGGCTTGGTTACGGGAGGCAGTCACCCGGAACGTTGCGGTGATGCGTTCGACCGCAGAGCCACCCGTCGTGATGGGGAACTTTCACTGGCAGGGCGGCGTCATGCTGCATGAGCCTCCGACCTAGTTCGAGCCTGCGGGCTCTTTGGGTTCGTTGAGGAGGCTCTTGGAGGTATCGGAGGGCATACCAGGCACAGACTCCCCCGGCTGCTGCTTCCCGCCGCACTTGCCATCGGAAGGCTGCTGACCCAGGCGGGAGGGCGCAGGCCATGCGTAGCCGCAGTTCAGCCGCACTGAGTGGTCATCGGACGCACTTCTCCCGCGCGCACGGGGACACGCTCCCCATAGAGCGCGACGGGCGGCTTCCCTCATGCAGAGGTTGCCCTGGAGTCTGGGTGTCCGGCACCAATGCTGGAAGAGGTGATGGTGTCAGCGCGTTTTCGGTGTTCCTGCTTGCGCTTTTGGCATCGTCTGTCCCCTCTCGCTTCCCTTCGCTAGCGGTTCGTCATGGTATCACGACACTTGTGTGCTTACGGTCAGAGCACGAATGGCGGCACTCATCGCGGCCTGCGAGCGTTGCGGAGGAGAGACTGGACAGGAGATATCCACCTATGCGGAGAGGCGTCTTTCAGACCACACTATGCATTGTCTTCAGCGTCGTCGTGCTGGCCGGATCCGGATGTGGCAGGACGAACGCTGCTTCCCCGCATGCCACTCCTCGCACATCGTCATCGCCGACGCGTCTGGCCCAGCCGACGGCTCCGCTGAGCGTCTACATCGGCTCAACAGATGGCACCGTCGCCGCGCTCAATGCCGCCAGCGGGACCCTGCGGTGGCGCTCCGTGGTCGCCAGCAGCGCCAGCACGACCACCGTCGCCGCACTCGCCGAAGGAGCCGTCTATGTGAGCGCCACCAACGTCAATAAACACCCCCTAACCACTTACCTCGCCGCGCTGCGCGCCAGCGATGGCTCGGTCCTCTGGCACGCGACACTTGCCGGCGCCGCGGCTGTCGTGGCGACGGGTCCCGGCGTCGTGTATCTCGCTTTCAGCGGTGATGGCACAAATCCTCACGAGATGCAGATGCTCCGTGCCGAGGATGGGGCGGTGGTCTGGCGCACCCAGGTCGAGGGCGCGGGGCCGCTGCACGCGAGCATGCACGAGGGCACGATCTACGTCACGTCCTTCACGACCCAGCTGCCAAGCCCTGGCTACTATTACGCGTCTACCATTGTCTACGCACTCGACGCCAGCACCGGCGCCGTATCCTGGCGTACGAGTATCGGCCGCACCAACTATCTAGCAGAGGTCGCCGGCGGCGCGGTGTATCTCGTCGATACTGGCACAGACGTGGTCTGCGATCCACACGTGCTCCACGTCCTCGGCGCGAGCGACGGCGCGGAGCGCTGGCATAGTAAGGGAACGCTCTTGAACCTGATTGGGGTGGAACAGGGGCGAGCCTATGTGGCCGTCGTTCCGGAGGGGTGCGCTGCCCTCACCTACGATCACGCGCCGCTGTCGGCCCTCAACACGGGCGACGGTTCCAAAGTCTGGCAGATCGACGTGCCATCCGCGTTCAGTGGACCCCTTGCCAACGGCGTCATCTATGTGCCCGGAGCGGGTACCGTGCTGGCCGCGTATCGCGCCAGGGATGGCTCCCGGCTCTGGCAGGTCCAGGGAGAGAGCGGGCGGTTATGGATCCTCGACGCGGGTCTCTACACGTCCGTTGCGGGGCAGGGTCTCGACGCCCTCGATCCCGCCACCGGCGCTGTGCGCTGGCGCTACCGGCCAGGTGACGACGTGTCGCTCTCGACGATCGCCAACGGCATCCTTTATGGGATAAGCAGCCGCCAAATCACCGGCTCCTCGCGGAACCAGGCTATCGTAGCGCTCACAACGAGTAACGGGAAGCTGCTCTGGACCTTTCAAATCGGCACAAGTGATGATACCCCCATCGTAGGGTAGGCGCCGCGCTTTAAGCGATGCGAGCGCCAGATATCCCGGTCGAATGCAAAGTGCTGGCAGGAAGAGGGCACTGTACTGCACTGTGCAGGGTACCAGTGGCACGTCGACGCGCCGCAGGCATCCGAAGAGCATTGGCGACGCCTACCCTAGTATCACCAACCGCATGCGCCGAGTGAGCTCGGCTTCGGCCGTTCCGTGTTCGCTGCCACGCCTTCGCTGCTGATCTCGCATGCGGTGTGGAAGCACCTCAACCAGAGCGCTTTCTCACCGCAAATGGTCTCTGTAGATGGCACCTACGTCTCTCCCTGTCCCTGATCCTGCCACTTGCGCACTCCGCTTCCTGCGCGCCTCCGTCAGCGTGCTCCGGTGCTCCCTCGTTGCATCACGATGTCATCTGGCTTCTGGAAAGGAACTAGCGGCGGTCTCGCAACGTCTTTCTGGTAACGGGTGCCCAGGCCCTGAGCCACCGAGGCATCCAGCATGTTGCCTCACTTCTGCATGCCTCTCGTCCTGTGAGGCTGCCGCGAACGGGGAGGATAACCAGGAGGATGACGATGAGCCAGCAACCCCAGCGCACTCCAGAGACACTTCGCTCCCTGCTCCTCGGCACCATCACGGGCTTGGCCCTCTTGGGTCTCGCGGGTCTCGCGGGCTGTGCCGGGGGTCCAGGCTCCGGCGTCCAGATCGAGTGGGTGAATGTCGTCCAGTTCGGAGGGATCCAGTATGTGGCCAGCACTAGCTCTATCGGGCGTGCACCCACGGATGCTGATGTGGGGCCGGTGTTCGCCACCGTCCAGTTCAAGCTCGCTGATAACGTGCATGACCCGAGCTACCAGCTCAAGGACGGGGATGCAGCCTTCCTCGACGCCGGGACGCCCGTCTCCACCGTGCGGGGATATGCGCCCACCTTTCGGCTCGTCGCGCGCTTCGCCAGCCGGCTCACCTTCTATGAGGCGGATACCGACCCCCATGCCAGGACCGGCGCCGATCTGCTGGATATCGGCGACAAAGTGCACGCGATCGGCGTCAATAGTCAGCAGGACGGCACGACCGAACTTGGAGTGGTGAAGGACCCCGCGCAGGTGAGCGCCCTCGTCGCGATGGTCCTGCACGCTGCTGTGAACCAGCGGTACCAGGAGCGCGACAGCGCCACCTACTTCATCGCCTTCCATCTGGACGACGGCACGGCCGTGACGCGCGCCTATTGGCTCGGCTCAGGCGAGCTCGCCTGCGGCATTCTCTTGCCCCAGCCTTTGGGGACGCTGTAAGGCATGCCCTAGCCGCCAGATCGGCTGGATAAGTGCGAGATGTCCCTCCCGCCTAGGCGATGTCCGCGAGGCCGGTGAGAAAGAAGGCAGACGTGCGTGGCGCCGGGCTGTCAGCACACATGCTCAGCTCGAGCCCACATTCCGCAGGGGTTGCTGACAGGTTTTGAGCGTTTCTGGTAGCATGAGGCCCTGACCCATGGAGGGAGGGCGCCATGCGGGGAATGCGGGTCGAGCGTTTGGACGACTTGGGGATTGTGGCGGGGGTGTGCCAGGAGATCAGGCTGGCGGGTCTTACCCTGAGGTAGCCAACCCACAGGTAGCCGATACGTCGAGCCCCGCCAGTGAGACGAATTCACGGGGGATCCCGGAGGACCAGGAGGTTCCAGGTGGTTCGGAAGGCCTTCTCCCGATGCGCGGGCGTCTCGCCCATCCTGGCGTCAGCGACGGTTGCGGCACTGCTTATGCTGCTGAGTGCATGCGCTCCGGCTCCTCAGCTGCCCAACGCAAGCTCAGGTGGACAGCAAGGCGCCGCTCCAGGGCTGCATATTCGTCTGGCGGCAGACAAGTTCGCGTTCACATCAGCGGACCAGCTCTGCCAGACGCTGGTGACCGCCGACGACGTCGTCGGCGGGCATGGCGCCCCCCGCTGGAATACGCCCGAGGGCACGCTGCCCGCCACCATCCAGACGGCGGGCGACGTCATCGCGCATCACTATCGCATCTACACGCCCGTCAGGTTCACACGCTTCGTGCCCTTGATCGACCACCGGCAGGTCGCGACGCAAGAGTTCCTGACGGTCGGCGGCCAAGTGGGGAAGAATAGCTACTCTATCGACGAAGACCCCACGTTGCCGGGCACAGGCGGCCACTACATCGTGGTGCTGGCGCCTTCGACACTGCAGAGCAGCGGCAAGTCGGCTGTCGCGCTCGTCGTCGGCTGTGCGTACCCTGTGGACGCTCGGGGCATCGTCACGCTCCAGCAGGCGGGCAGTCCCCACGAGCCGGGAGTCGGCGCACCGCAGCCAGCCATCACGATCGCGCTCACAGACCTGCGGCAGCGACTCGCTCAGTGCAAGCCGTAGTAGCTGCTGACGCTACGCCGGCACACTCCCCTGGCAGTGCGCCCAGCGACACGCGAAAGCGCGCAGGACACGATCCGGCGTGTCGCGGAACTAACCACCTGTGCCTCACAGTTCGCGGGTTGGAGAAGCGTGATGTTGTTGGGGATGTTGGGATATTGGTCGCAGCATGCCCGACATCCTGGCCTGGCCGAGGATGGAGCTCGTAGCCCATAGTCCGCAGTCTCAGTCGTCGAGTTTGTAGAGTCTTTCGCAAGAGGCCCCAATAAGGTGACCACCTGCGAGTGCAAGGGCTCCAGACCGGCCAGTTCCCGGTGGGGTGGTCCCTGTGGTGGCTGGAACGCGACCAGACTCACGCCTTCGAAGCACTGGAACATCCAGCGCAGCGTCGGCCGATCCGTTGGCTGCTTGAGCTGGTTGGGGACCGTCTGGCCGGTGGCGGCGAGGTGCGCACGCAGCCGGTGCTCGGCGAGCCGATAGACCAAGAGGCACAGGACCATGACCAAGCTGAGCGCCACGATGCGAGTCGGTTTCTTCACGAAGACGGAGGAGGCCAGAAACAGTGGGGTCTTTGAGAAAGCTGAACCCGCGCTCCACGCTGCCTTGGTCTTTGTAGGTCCGGATCAGCTCCTGGTCAGACAACTGGTCCGCATCGAGCACATTGGTGGCGATCAGGAAGGAGGCTTTGCGCTGCACCGTGCGGGTGAGAGCCTGCTCATCGACGGTCACCGTGGCCTGGATCTGCCACTCCGTCCGGTCGGGTGTGGCGCACTGGCGCGGCCGTCCTGGACGACTCTGCTTGGGATGGGCCACCAGACGTGTCTGCACCGTAAGCCACTCTTGGCGTTGCTTTAGCTGCTGCTCGAGCGCCGCGTGCGCATCGGGTTCGCACGCAAAGCGCTGGTTGCCCAGATGCCAGAGCTGCTTCTCCCACATCTGGCGCGCCTGCTCGATCTGACGCTGCAGCGTCACCCGGGCCCGCTCCTCGCCTTGGGCGGTGCGCACCACGACCCAACGCTCCTCGTCGGGCGCCTGTGGGGCTGGTGCCCAGAAGAGGGTGCCCTCTTGCTGCCAGCTGCCGTCAGCTACCTCCAAGGCGGCGCGCGCCGCGGGGGACGTGTCGGGCACGCGGCTGATCCAACGCACGCCGGCAGCAGATTGAACATGTTAACCGAGGCACTCTCCCGTGTCACGAAACGGCGGCGCGCGCTCATCGGGCGATCAGACCTCACTCGATCGGAAGCAGGCGAGTTGGCCGAGCTCGAGCACACCCTTTCTGACCGCTCACAACGCCTCGCACACCTCTGGCTGCGGTGGACGACCTTGGTGGGGCAGGACCCTGCCGACCACCAACACCACCAGGCCGGTCGGCACCAGCGCATACGCGACGGCTTTCACCACCGCCGCGGTGTGAGCGCCTGGGGGCAGGATGATCACGCGGCCGTTGAAAGGGTAGGCAAGGGAGAGGCCGCCCATCCCAAGAGCGCAAGTGCCCAGAGCGCGTAACCTGCACCCCAGACGCGCCACGCGACGACCACCCGGCGGGCGCGGCGGGCCGCGAGCCGCCCCGCATGGTGCCAGGTCAGTACCGCCAGCCACAGCGGCACGTGCGCCGCGGCGAAGACCAGGGCGCTGGTGATGAGGGAGAGGGGGAAAGGCAGAGGCAAGGGCACAGGCACGGACGAGGATGAGCGCATAGACCGACTCTCGACCTCTCGCACACAACACTGCAGCGATCCAGGGGTAGGCCGAGTGTAACACGGCCGAACTGGGGCCGCTTCTCACGCTGCCATAGTACCAGAGCCTGCACGCGTGGGCAAGGCAAGAAGACGCCCGCTCCCCGAGGAGGCGAGACGACGCTGAGATGAGCGGAGCGGGCGTCGCACGTCCTTCTACGTAGGCAGGGTGACACTGTTCCGTGGCGATCGCTGTTCTGCTCCTCTGCCCCTCTGCCCCTATTCCCCCGTGAGCACGTGCCAGGCCCGCCCCAGTATGGCCGCGCCCTGCCCAGCTAGAGGATGTTCACTGAGCGCCCGATCAACAGCACCAACAATACCAACGACAGAATCGCCTCGGCCATCATCAGCAGCTTCGCCCGCTGCGTCAGTGGCATCGTGTCCGCCGGGCTGAGCGCCGTCGCCGAGCAGAACGCCAGGAAGAGATAGTCCACGAAGCCAGGCGCAAACCGGGCGCCGCTCATCTGTTGCGGAAACTGGAAGTCGACGGCCGCATGCCCCCTTGTGTGCCGCACCACCGGTCCGTCGCCGTCGATTTCCCAGTACCACACAGAGAAGATCAGCACGTTGCTCGCCCACAGCAGCGCCGCCGAGCGCAGGAGCGTCCCCCCGCCCTTCTCGATCCCGGGCAGACGGAGCGCGAGCAGCGCGACCGAGCTGAGCAGTGCCAGAGTCAGCACCACCTGCAAGCCGGTGCGGATCAGCCGGCCGACCCTATGCGGCAGCGGCCGGAAATAGACGCTATACAGCAGGGGCAGCAGCACCACCGCGTCGACCGCGAGCAGCAGCCAGCTCGGCAGCACCGTCGAGCCCACCCGCAATGCGGGCGGCAACAAGAGGTAGGCGACGCCGATCAGCAGCGCCGCGATCGTTGCCAGCAGGAGCTGCGGCTTGAGCTCGTCGTACGCCGCGCGGCTCAGACCGTGTCCCTGACCGTGTCCTGTGCCGTCCTGTGGGGGTCGTGTCCCTCGTGTCCCCCTCGTATCCCTCGTATCCCGCATCCCCCTCGTGTCCCTCGTATCCCTCGTATCCCGCATCCCCCTCGTGCCTCCCGTGCCTCCCGTGCCTCCCGTGCCCATGGCAAGCCTCCTCCGCTCATGACGACAGTCTGATCTAGCAGCACCCAAGAAGAGACCCGCGGCCTCCAGAACAGGCAAAACGAGGCCGGGGGTACTCTACGATTCTACGCATTTTTACGTAGCGGATGCTCAGCAGTCGCTGCGCTGCTCCCGAGATCATCTCTCGCAGGTTCGGAGTGATGGAGGTTCGTGCTAAACAGACCATCCGTAGCAATGGCCAGAGGTCAGACGTCAGGCACCTGCCGAGCGACGAAACGGTTCAGAGATCTGTCAGTGCACGACAGGCGTACGGGGCGGGACACCTAACCCCCACCGCTCGAGTCGGTGGGGGAGGGGGTGGCTCGCCCGCCTTGATCGTCCAAGGTAGGTGTCGCCGTGGCCCCCGCGCCCGGCTGGGGTGTCCCCTCCTGCTCGCCCGGGGTAGGTGTGGCCGCTCCTGGATTGAGCACCTGGACGTTGTCGGTCGCCGCGGCTGTCCCATCTGGGTTGCCGACACCTAGGCTGGCCGGCGCCTGCGCGAAGTCTTCCAATGGCAGCTCGGCTGTCAGCAGTCCAGCGCTCATCGCCGTGACGGTGCCGGCGGGTTGCCCGTCCACCAGCAGCACTGCTCCCGACTCGAAGGCGGCGCCAGTGAGGGTTACGTGCCAGCGCCCGTCGTTGCCAGCGGCCAGCGTTCAGCGCGCCGAGCGCGGCAGTTGTCGCGATGCGATCCGGCCAGCCGATGCCAAGGAGCGCCGCTTGCAGGGTAGTGCACTCGTCCGCACGCAGCGCGGCCAGGTCGGCCTCCAGCGCGGCACGCTGTGCGCCCGCCGACACTTGGGCGATCTCCTGGGCGGCCGCAGTATCCTCCTCACGCAGCGCAGCTAGCGCGTCGCTGTAGTTTGGGTCGCCGCGATGCTGGGCGGCAGCGTCGCGCAGGGCCGCCAGCCACTGGCGCGCGAATTGGAGGTGCTGGTGCGCCCGGTCAGGGTTATTCCCCGCAATTCCCGCCTGGAGGCGCTGTTCCAGGCGGTGCAGCCCGAAGAGCGGGCTGCCTGGACCTGCCGCGGCGGCGGTCGTCAGCGTACCTATCCCCAGCGCCAGGAGGAGCGCTGCCGCCACCAGTGCGGGCCGGAGCGCCGCGGAGCCAAGCGGCAGAAAACGCCGGCGTGCCCGTGGCTCGTCGCGCTGCTCGCCCCGCGCCTGCGTGAACGTCTCTCCCTCTTGCCGGCGTCGCTCGGTCGCCCGCGCCAGCATCCGCGCCTCGAGCGCCAGGGCGACGGGGTCGAGCTGCGCCAAGCGCAGTGACGCTAGGCGCTGGGCGCTCGCAAGGAGGGGAGCCAGCTCGGCGTCGCCCGCTGGCTCCCACACCTGGTCGGCGCTGCCATTCAGGCTGTGCTGGCCCGTGGTAGGATCCGCGTTGTCGTGACGTCGCTCCCGCTCTGCACGCTGTCGCGCGGTGAGCAGCGCGTCCAGCCTATCTTCGGGGGTCATCGTCGCTCCCGTGTCTCCACCGACCGCGGGTCGGTCTGCCAAGGCTCGCGCGTAGCGTCTCCACCGCTGGGTTCGTGCCGCCGGCCGCGAGCAACCGCGCCAGCGAGGCCAGCGCACGGAACTGAAGCGCGCGCACCGCCCCCGGCTGCCGGTTCATCAGCCGCGCCACGTCCTCGGTTGCGTAGCCCAACACGCAGCGGTAGAGCAACACCATCCGCTGCTCCTCCGTCAGCCGCTGCAGTGCCGCTACGACCTCAGCCCAGCTCTCGCGCGCCGTCACCACATTGAGCGGGTCGCCTGCCTCGGCCTGGGCGGCCGGCTCCTCCCACGGCGCGACCATGCCCTGTATTGTGGGCAGCGCCGCCCGACGCCGGTAGTGGTCAACCACCTTGTTGCGCGCGATGCCGAGCACCCACCCCGCGAAGGCCGGCTCCCCGTCCGCGCGCACCCGCTCGATCGAGTCCACCATCGCGAGGAACGTTTCCGAGATGACGTCCTCCGCCAGATGGACATCGCGAACCCGGCTCAGTACATATAAACGCACCACGGGGAGGTAGCGGCTGTAGAGCAAGCTCAGCGCCCCATGGTCCAACGCACGGGCCTGCTCCAACACAGAGGCGAAGGGCAGGTCGGGCAACCACCGCTCGCTCAACGTGTCGCCCTTTCCCGCCAAGCCCAGCCCTGTAGTGAGGTCCGTCCTCGTCGGGGCTCATGGGTCGTCACGAGGGTTAACGGGCGAGGAGGTGACTGGTCATCCCAGCATGACCGACGTCGCAGCAGTGACCGGGCACGATCACCGAGAGGTGGGTGCGCGTGCCGTGGTCGGACCCGCCCACACACCCGACCTCGGGCAGCTCTACTGCGCCACATCGCATACATGCTGTTCATTGGTTCCCAGGGGTCTCGGTGGCCTTGGATGTTTGCCTCCCCACCGGCGCTGCTACAGACGCAGTGTCGGTTCCAATGTATAGCGTCGTGTCAGGAGGTGGGTTTGTTACGGGTCCATACAGCTACAGAACAGATCGGGCAAATCTCGTGAGATGAGAGCGAGCTCATCCATGCCCTGACGATGTGGCGAGGTTGCATCTATGACATCACAGCTCCCTGCTGGCTATGAGCCTGGGCTCGATCATCCGCCCCAGCCAAGTAGTCCACAACACTTGGTCGCTTCTTTTCTCTCCCAGGACGAGCAGGAGCCACCGCCGGATGTGGCTCCGTTGACCGCTGCTTTCCTGCGCGATGCCATCCTCACCGGCGCCCGGCAGCGGCTGGATGACCGGAGTGCCAGACTGATTGCGGGGTCTTGTGCCGCCGAAGCGACGCTTGCCAGGTGTGGGAAGGCCAGTGGCACATCCACTGAACGAGTGCGCCAGTTGATCGGCAGCGGGCTTTGCACCCTTTGGGAACGTCTCCCGGCAGAGCTGCAGGCCCAGTATCCTTGGGAAGTAGTGCCCAAGTCAATGACCCGCGAGCAAGACACCATGAAGCGCCCAAGGCGCTCTGGCGCGACTCAGCCTATCGCCAGAATGACACAGGAGGGGAGAGTTTGCCCCTGTTGGAGGCTCGACCAACGAGAACCGTCCGAGGTGGTGCACAGCCGTGGCTCAGTCGTTGAATGTTTCGGTGGCCTTCGGCGCCGAGGTAGCCGTTGCCTGGTGGTGCTCACGTTCGGGCGGGCGTGTGCCGGGCCCCCGCAACTTCCGCGGCCGCGGGCTGCGCCCCCTCCTCGTCACAGCAACGCTCGACCGGACCAGACCTGGAGTTGAGGCGACGTGGTAGCCGTAGGCAGCCCACGCCCCACGCAGCCAACGCCCGGCGAGCGCAGACGGCACTTGTGCGCTCATCCCGCGATCGGCCACGGTCAGTACCTCAGGGGCGAGCAGGTCGAGCGTGGGGTCCAGGCGCGGCGGCAGCGGCTCCCGCCCCGCGATGGCCCGCTGCAGCTCAGCCTCCCACCTAGCGGCAATGGTGTCCCAGTCATAGAGGCGGTGGGCTTTGCGTGCGGCATTCCACCCGAGGCGCGTCCACAAATCATCGTCCTGCAACAGGCGCACCACTGCCTCTACGAATTCCTCTTGATAGCCGCGCTCCTGGGCATGTCCGGAGATCACGAAACCCTCCACTCCATTCGTCACGCGCTCAGCCAGCGCGGCACGGTCGCTGGTCACCACGGGCAAGCCTGCGGCCTGAGCCTCCGCCACGGCAGTGCAGAACGTTTCCTTCAGGGTGCACGGATAGGCCATCAGGCCGGCCGACCGCAGCTCGTGGGCCAGCGCGCGCTTAACCGAGACTCCCCCGCCAGTGGACGCCGGGCTGCGTTGCACCATTGAGATCGCGCAGCGCCTGCGCATCGGTGTGCTCGTAGCCGAAGATGTGCAGCTCGGCCTCAGGCACTGCCGCCCGAATGCGGGGAAAGAGGTCAAGTAGCCGATCTAGCCCGCGCCGTACCTGGCTCGTGTACACCAGACGGTGGCGGTGTCGAGCGACCGCTGGACCCCGGTAGTACTCCAGTGGCACACCGTTGTATGCCACGACGAACTTGTCCCTGGGGATGCCCAGGGTACTCCACATGTACTCGGCCTGCCAGTGCGACTTGACCACGAGACGATCGGCATACGGGTGGAGTCGCTCCATGGTATACAATCGCGCCGTCTCCCCAGCGCGCCCAATCCCGGGGGCCCAGGACCAGCGAGCTGACAGGGCGCAGTCGCCGGCCTGGAAGGCGTTGCCCGACCAGACAACGCGCGCTCGCGCCCGCAACGGCATGAGCAGTGGCAGCACCTCTGGGATCGCTACCAACGCGTCCACACTCTGCTCGCGGCCAAACCCGGCAAACTCTGCTCGATCGTGGAAGGCGATCCCATCGCGTAACCCCGGGCGCGGACACACCGCGAACAGATGCACCTCGTGGCCGCGGCGCGCCAGAGCGGCGCAGAGGGCCAGGGTCGCGGTGCGTATACCGCCCATCGGCCGGTCCCCGTTCAGCGCCTCGGGCTCCAGCGCCGCGTCTCTCCCGTAATTGACGGCGATGCGCAGCGGCATGTGACATCCCTCCTGTCATACTCATCTGCCAGTTTCCAGTGGGCAGGTGCGTAGTGCCCTTCCGGAGATTAGAGTCGCGCTCACCTGACTTCGTGTGACGCTCGAGGGAATGTCACCGCGCTACTCGTTGCGGTGCCGACTCTCTTGCGCGCTCGCCGTCACGCACCAAACTCGCTAGCCACGACAGGCGCCGTCCTGGCACCCGTAACGCAGGCTGGGTGACGTGCGACTTAGGCAATGTGAGTGTGGCAGGCTCAGAGTTGTCGTGAGCGGCGGCCAGCCTGCTAACTTATTGCCTGATTGCCGCTCCACAGGCGTCGCGTGGTGCGAAAGAGGGTGTACAGACATGGGTGGGTACGAGAGCGAGTCGCAGGCTGGGACCAGAGGAGCGGCCCACTCGGACGTGGAGGTGCGCGCGCTACTAGACCAGATAGAGGAGGCGACGAACCGACTGGCCGCGGGGCTCGATGCCGTTGGCCTGAACCAGCAACTCCGGCAGTCGCCGGCGTACCCCCTGCGCTCGCTGGACCGAAGTCTGCCGAACTACACGGTTGAGGCCCTACTCCTCGCCTGTGAGGCATACGCCACGGTGACCGCCCCGTCAGCGCTCGCGACCGGCGACTTCATCCGGGTGCCCGACGAGGCACTGCGCACCCTGCAGTTGCTACAGGCGCTCGCCGGTGGCGTACGCGGCCGGCGCCGGCAGACAGGCATGACCACCGTCGGGATCCAGGGTTCATTCCTTCGCTCGGCGTTCAACGAGCCGGCGGTTCGTGCCGCCCTCGCTGCGCTCATGGAACCCCTCTCAGCGCTGGCCTTTATAGACTCCACTCAGCAACAGAAGCGCCGTCGTCTGCTGCCAGTTGGCGTGGGCTGCTTTGTACCGGGAACCGTGCTGGCCGGCGCGCTCGCCCTGATCGTGTTTCTGCTGACGAGCATCGCTTTCGCCGCTGGGCAGATCGCCATATCGCCGAATGGCGTCGATGTGCCTGTCCTCTCGGGTGGGATACACCATAGGAGCGGCGCTGCCGCCAACCCCACGCCCACGCTGCGCGCCAATGCCCCCGCGTCGCAGTCGACCGCGGGCGCCACCCCCACGGCGATTCCAGGTAGCACCTCCACCCCGACTCCAAGCCCTACGCCCACGGCTACACCGCCGTCCGGCTCACCCACCCTGTCCGTCGCGAAGTCTACAGTTGGGCCGTGCCCGGGCACACCGGACTCATTCGCCCTCACCTATGCTCGTAGGCAGAGCCCCATCACCTGGACAGCAAGCTGGCCAGACCATACCGACGTTACCCTTAGCCCGGCCGGTGGGACATTGCAGCCGAGTGGCCCAGGAAGCTCGGTGTACATCACTGTCACGTTGGTGAACGATGTTAGCATCACGGGGACCATGACCATCTCCACCGGCAACAACCTGACACGGACCGTCCAGTACGACTCCACTGGGTGTTAGCAGGCGACGCAGAGGGGATAGGGGAGGATTGACGCATCGATGAAGGCCTTAAAGCTCTGCTGGCGCTATCTGCGACCGTACTGGAGACTCGCGCTCCTGGCGCTCCTGGCGATGATCGTGCAGACGGGAATGGACCTGCTGGTCCCCTGGCCGCTGAAGATCGTCTTCGACAGCGTCCTAGGCGCCCACGATCTGCCCGCGCCACTGCGCACGCTGCTCAGGAACCCGAGCACGGGGGCTGGCCTGACGCGCCTGAGCCTGCTTGACGTCATGGTCGCC
>WNFL01085639.1_pt1 | contig 13592 bp, 7 predicted proteins | sample 5400361 | NCBI WGS metagenome assembly WNFL01 (sample SAMN13153351, study PRJNA577476) | soil metagenome | isolation source: 40 cm soil on Douglas fir-dominated hillslope | place: USA:California | collected 2013-09-17
TTCCGTCGATAGCCGCGATTCGCGCGCGGCTTCGTATAGGAAGGCGGTGCGTTCGCTCAACTCTTGCCAGCTTGCCGAAGGTTGAATGTTGACTTCGATCACGCCCGGGTCGGGGGTGATGCGGAAATTAATCAAGCGCGGATCGCGCGGCGGTTCGTAGCCTTCCAGCATAATCGGCTGGCGCAGCGCGTCAGCAGTCGATTCCACGGCTGAAACGAGTTCGAGATAATCCTCTACGGTGCTTACCGGCGGCATGAAAATGTACAACACGCCGTTGCGCGGCTCGGCGCAGATCGCGGTGCGCGAGATCCATGCCGCGCTCTCGTGCTTGGCCGGCGCACGCTCATTGCTGCGGCGATTCATGGCGCCGCCACTGGCAAATGCTGCTTCGAAGTCGCCGGTTTTTGGCGCGTCAGTTTGTAAGCGGATTTGCCCGTGAGGCGCCAATGGTGGCAGAGGTTGGGCCGGATCCGGCGGAAAAACATACGGGTAATCATTCGCGCTGGTCCACGGCAGCGAGTCGAGCGGCAGCCGGTAACCCATCGGCGAATCGCCGGGCAGCAGATAGCAGCGTTGGCCGCGCAAAAACCATTGGCCGCTGCGCCACTGTTCGGTGCTCGGGTCGCGCGCCACCGGCAGGGCATAGCCCACGACCGGTTTTAAGCCTTGCCCGAAGACGCGCATGAGACGCTCGCGTTCGAGTGGCTCTTCGAGCCGCGAATCGAAGGGATCGACGTTGGCAGGCAAGCGCCGCTCGCGCCATAAATAATAAAACGCATCCTCGTAGGCGGGAAAAATGTCACGCTGATTCAAACCAAGTCGGTAAGCTATGCCTTGGAGAAACTCACTGGCGCGTTCTGCCGTCGCATTTCCCGGTTGGCTCTCGTCGGCGATTAACGAATCATCACGCCAAACAGGCTCGCCGTCGGCGCGCCAAAAACAATTGAGCGACCAGCGCGGCAGTTGCTCGCCGGGATACCATTTGCCCTGACCGAAATGGACCAAGCTGTGAGCGCCGTAACGGCGGCGCAGGCGCTGATAAACTTCCGTCGCGAGCCGGCGCTTGGTGGGTCCGAGCGCGGTGGTGTTCCACTCTTCGCCCTCGGGATCGTCCATCGAGACAAAAGTCGGTTCGCCGCCCATGGTGAGCCGGACGTCATTGGTTTGCAGATCGACATCGACAGCGTGACCGAGCCGGTCGATCGCCTGCCACTGTTCTTCGCTATAGGGCTTGGTGACGCGCGGCGCTTCCCAGATCCGCACGACCGACATTTCATGGGTAAATTCTACTTTGCATTCATCGATCGCACCGGTGACCGGCGACGCCGAGCCCGGCTCCGGCGTGCAGGCGAGCGGCAAATGACCTTCACCGGCGAATAAACCGGAAGTCGCGTCGAGACCGATCCAGCCTGCGCCGGGCAAATAAACTTCCGCCCAGGCGTGCAGATCGGTGAAGTCGTTTTCCGGACCGGAGGGGCCGTCGAGGGATTTCACATCGGCAGTGAGTTGAATCAAATAGCCGGAGACAAAACGCGCCGCCAGCCCGAGATGGCGCAGCAGCTGCACGAGCAACCAAGCGGAATCGCGGCAGGAGCCCGAACCCTTGGCGAGGGTCTCTTCGGGCGTTTGCACGCCCGGTTCAAGGCGAATTAAATATTTCACGTCGCGCGCCAGTTGCGCGTTCAAGCCGACGAGAAAATCCACATTGCGTTTCGGCTCACGCGCAATGGCATCGAGATAACGCTTGAAAAGCGGCGTGAGCGGCTCACGCTTGACATAGGGCGCAAGCTCATTTTGTTGCCAGGACTCGTACTCGAACGGGTAGCATTCGGCATAAGGCTCAAGAAAAAAATCAAAGGGATTGATCACCGCCATTTCGGCGACCAGATCGACCTCGATGCGAAATTCGCTCGTCGCCTGATTAAAAACCAGGCGAGCCAAATAATTCGCCTGCGGGTCCTGCTGCCAATTGATGAAGTGCTCTTTGGGCAAAACTCGTAGCGAGTAACCCAAGATGCGCGTGCGGCAGTGCGGCGCTGGACGCAAGCGCAGCACTTGCGGTCCAAGATTGATTCGGCGGTCGTAATGGTAATGGGTAGCGTGATGGAGGGCAACGTGGATGGACATAGTTTCTATTTTAGTGACGGTCGAAGACTCAATTTAGAAGAAGGGCCGACCCGGATCAAGCCGCATCGAGCGGGTCGGCAGGGCGTTTAGAAAGGTCTTGCCCAGGAATCGTCCGCAACACTGCCAGGGAAAACTCCGTAGGTTGAATCATAGCGAAATAGATGAGCGTTGGTATGCAGGTCGGCCCTGTCGTCGATCGCGACAACTTTGAGCTCGTCTTTATGGCGCTGGATCATTGTCCGCAATGCCAACCGGCCGATTCGACCGTACCCATTGATCGCAATTTTGCTCGGCATAGGATTCTTTCCTCTTCGACGACGTGGTAAATTTAGCTAAACTTTCACGCTTCCTACAGAGCAAGTCTTGTTCCCCGGTCGAAGTGAATTTTCTGAATCGATTCGCAGCAAATCGGCGAGCCGGGTTTTGCTAGTGCCGATAAATCGATCAGAGGATGCATATTTTTGTGGCAAACCGAAAATTCGCAATTTACCTGGGGCAAAGTTTCTGAGCGCTTTTGCCGCAATCGGCTAGCTCCGCGCGGTTGGCGCTTGGCATAGCCATTGCCAATAAATTTCAACAGAGTCGTGTGAGCGTCCGGTTAAACAAAGATCGATTCGGTTTATTTGCGGCCGGTTTGAGCCGGAAGAAGGCAAGTGAATTATGGCACTCGAGCCAAATGACAAAAACACCAAAGCGCGCGTGGGGATTGTTGTTGGCGGCGGGCCGGCGCCGGGAATCAACGGCGCCATCGGGGCGGTAACTCTCGAGGCCGGCAATCGCGGCCATGAAGTGATCGGCATTTACGACGGTTTTTCCCACCTGATGGCCGGAGACATCGAGCATATCAAGAAGCTCGATCATGACGATGTTTCGCGCATCCATTTCGAGGGCGGTTCGATTCTCGCCACTTCGCGCGCCAACCCGACAAAGAATCACACCGACTTGGAACGCGTGGTCGCGTCGTTAAAAGCCATCGGCATCGGCTATCTGGTTACGATCGGCGGCGACGATACGATGTACGCGGCGAGCCAGGTGGCGCAAGCCTCGGCGGGGCAAATTCGCGTTTGTCATGTGCCAAAGACCATCGATAATGATTTGCCATTACCCGGTGAAACGCCGACGTTTGGTTTTGAAACGGCACGCCAAAACGGTTTCGAGATCGTCCATAACTTGATGGAAGACTCGCGCACCACCGGGCGCTGGTACTTCGTCGTGGTCATGGGACGAACCGCGGGCCATTTGACGCTTGGTGTCGCCAAGGCCGCAGGCGCAACCTTGGCCGTGATACCCGAAGAATTTCCTGGCCCGGTTCACCTTGAGATGATCGGCGACGTTTTGGAAGGGGCAATTCTCAAACGCCAAGCGCTCTGGGCGCGCCATGACGGGATCGCGTTAATCGCGGAAGGCTTGCTTGAACGCATGCCGGAACAAGAGTTGACGGCGATCGAAGGGGTGCGGATCCAACGCGACAGTTACGGCCACTTGCGCTTGGCGGAGCTTGATCTCGCATACATTCTCAAGAACTTGGTCGAACAGCGCTTCGCGGCGCGCGGCCAGAGCCTGACCATCGTGCACAAAACCATTGGCTATGAGCTGCGCTGCGCGCCGCCGGTGGCGTTCGATTGCGACTACGTTAAAACTCTGGGCTACGGCGCCGTCGAGTTTTTGCTCAATCCCGATCCGTCGACGGCCGGCATCGATGGCGCGCTGGTCTGTCTCATCGGCGGCGAATTGCAATATCTCAAGTTCGCCGATCTGCTCGACCCGCAGACCAAAAAGACCACCGTGCGCACGGTCGATATTTCCAAGCCTTCCTACAAAGTCGCGCGCGAATACATGATCCGCTTGGAGCGGGAAGATTTCGAAATTCCCGGCCGCTTGGAGCAAATGGCGGCGGCGTCGTCGAGTCAAGAACAGCGCATGACCGCAGCGGCGTTTCGCCAACAATTCGAGAAAGTCGTCACCGAGCTGCGCGGCGGGCTTTAACGCACTCTTGCTAGCGGGCGGAAACTTTTCCGTTAAAGAATTCCAAACTCCAAGGCCAACGGGAGCCTGCGCGGTGGTCTCATTCTGCCAGGGTGCGGATCTCAGCGTCGGCACGGCGCAAGCGCGCCGAGAGTTCACGGGCGATATTTAGGATCAGTTTGTTCTTGATCTCCGGATAGTCCATTGCGAGGGCATTGAGTTTCTCGGTAGACAGCACGTAGCAGACCACCGGCACGTCGGCGACGACGTCGGCGGAGCGGACGCGGCCGTCGAGCAGGGAGAGCTCGCCAAAAGCCAAACCGGGACTGATTGAGCTCAAACGTTTTTCGCGCGCGCCATGGGTCAATTTGACGTAAACACTCACCGTTCCAGCGGCTAGCAAGAAAAGCGAGTCAGCCGATTCACCCTCGCGGATAATTTTTTCTCTGGGTCCATAGCTGCGTTTTACTAAAACTGATTCGAGCAGGGCGATCTCGCGGGCGTCCAAACTCGCCACCATGTCCATTGCCGCAACTGGCAGCGGTTCGTTGGCACGGCGCAGCGCCGGCTGTTCGGTGAAGATCAGCCGGCTTTCACACCACTCTAGCGCCGAGTCGCTGTCGGCGAAGATTTGCTCGGTTGCCCAACCGTTCAACGACTGGCCCGGCAAAGGGTTCGAATCGGTTTGCGGCAAATGCGCCAAAATAAGTTGCTTGCCGGTGGCTGAGAGCGTTTCATTGAGCTGGACCAAGAGCGCCCAGGCGCAGTCGTCGATTTCCAGAACGCGCTTAAAATCGAAAATCAGATACGTGGCCGTCTCGATATCGACGACGAGCTGACGCAGCAACCGCTCCATGGTCGCGAAATAAAGATTTCCCTGCAGCTCGTAGACGCAAATCGCCCGGCCCTTGCGGTTGAGGATTTCCTGCTCGGCTTTGCTGCGCAGGAGTTTTGAGCGCACCGTATCGCCGCGATAGGTGCTGCGCACGGCAACCGCAGTGGTTGAGCGGGTACCAAAGACATGCAACTGGAAACGCTGGGAAATTTCTTCGCAGACCTGAATCCCGCGCCAGCTGTTGCCTTGCCCATCGAGCAGGGGCGAAAAGGTGCCGATGCCCAGTTGTCCGAGTAACGCCGCTATAATCCCGCCACCGACGCCGCTCTTCGCCGGCAGCCCGATGCGATAGCTCCATTCGCCGGAGTAGTCGTACATGCCGCAACTTTGCATCACCGCGAGAATGTTTTTTACGTAGGGTTCGGCGATGGCGCGCACGCCGGTGAGAGGATTGACACCATTGTTGGCAACGGTACTGGCCATCACCGCCAAATCCCTGGCGCTAATCAGGATCGAACATTGCTCGAAATAAAGGTCTAGATGTTCCTCAACCGGTTCGGCGATCATGCCGGCGTTGAGCTCGAGAAAGCCGATGGCGCGATTGCGATGGCCGGTGGCGCGCTCGGAGCGGTACACCGCGTGATCGATTTGCACCGGCCGGCCGCACAGATCGGAAAATTTACCGAGCAAGCGATTCAAACGCTGCTCATGGTTGGCGCCTTTAATCAGCGCGGTGGTGGCGATGGCGCCGGCGTTGACCATCGGATTGTAGGGCCTGTTGCTGCGTTCGTCGAAGACAATCGAGTTAAACGCTTCGCCGCTTGGCTCCACGCCGATTTTTTTTAGCACGTCGTCGACGCCATGATCTTCCAAGGCGAGGGCGTAGACGAACGGCTTGGAGATCGATTGGATGGTAAATAGATGACGCGAATCGCCAACTTCGTAAATTTCGCCGTCAGGAGTAGCCAGGGCGATGCCGAAAAGGGCCGGACTTGCCTTGGCAAGCTCGGGAATATAGTTGGCAACCTGGCCGGCGAAATTATCGCGATATTTACGGTGAATCTCAAAGAGCGCGGTGAGAATCGGCGAAAATTTTAACTCACCGGCATCTTTCGTTCGTGCATGTTCCTGGTGCATTGGGGGTTTACGCCGCTATCGTCAAATTCGCGGTGCTCGCTCGATTCGACTAAGGTTCGACGCCGAGGTAAGAATTGCGGACATATTGCAGGACCATTCGTTGGGTGTGAAAGAACGAACCGTTGAGCGAGATGGCGGAGCGGCGGATTTCCGAATAGGCATCGGGCCTGCCGTAATACAGCGGCAAGATCGCATGCTCTAACTTGTTATAAAGCGATTGCGCTTCACCGGCGGGGTTGGCCTCGCCTTCGTCGCCGATCGCCCATCCGGTGACCCCTTCGACGTGGCCCTCGATCCACCAGCCGTCTAAGACGCTGAGGCTCGGCACGCCATTGAGAGCGGCCTTCATGCCGCTGGTGCCGGAGGCTTCAAGCGGCCTTTCCGGCGTATTCAACCAAAGGTCAACTCCGGCGCACAGCGAGCGCGCCAGATCCATATCATAATTTTCCAGATAGACGACGCGCAGCACGTCTTTGAGTTTTTCGGAAAATTCAAAAATGCGCCGGATCATCGTTTTTCCGGTTTCGTCGCGGGGATGCGCTTTGCCGCTATAGATCACTTGAAACGGGCCGGCTCGTTCGGCAATCGATTGGAGCCGTTCAAGGTCGGTGAACAACAAATCCGCGCGTTTGTATCCCGCGGCACGGCGGGCAAAACAAATCGTCAGGACATTCTCCGCAAGATGGATTTTACAGCGCTGGGCGACCTGCTCGATCATTGCGCGCTTGGCGTGCAGATGCGCGCGCTGCACTTCGGCAAGCGGGATTTTAATCGCATAACGCAAGTAGAAATTGTCGCGGCGCCATTCGGGAATAAAGTGGTCATATAAATTGCGAAACGGCGGCGCGGTCCAAGTCAGCGCGTGGACGCCATTGGTAATCGAATCGATGGGATAATGCGGAAACATATCGCGGGAAATTTCCCCGTGGCGCATCGCCACGCCGTTCACGTAGCGCGACAGGTGGATCGCCAGCGAGGTCATGTTGAGCCGGCCGTCTTGAATACAGTGCAACGCTTCCAGCGCGCTCAGCCGTTCGTCGCCGAGTACTTCGCGGACGAGGTCGACGGAAAATTGGTCATGGCCAGCCGGGACCGGAGTGTGGGTCGTGAACACGCACCGCTGCCGAACCGCTTCGCCATCCGAGTCCGCGACAGCGGTGAGATCGCCGCGCGCGACTTCGCGCTCAAGCAGCGCTAACGTGAGAAACGCCGCGTGGCCCTCGTTCATATGGTGCGTGCTGACGTTTTTGTAGCCCAGCGCCTGGAGCATCGCCACGCCACCCATGCCGAGGACGATTTCCTGACATAAACGGTGGCGCGTGTCGCCATCATAGAGCGCTTCGGTGAGGCTTTGCTCCCAGGGATCGTTTTCCGTCAAACCGGTGTCGAGAAAATAGACCGGCACGGTATGGCCAAAGACGCCGCGCACGATGTAGCGCCAGGCCCGGACCCCGACGGCTCGGCCGGCGATGGGCACGAAGGCGCGCGGCACCATCGGTTCCAACACTTGTTCGTAATCCCACTCGACCGGGCTCTCGGTTTGGCGCCCGTTGGCGTCGAGGCTCTGGCGGAAATAACCCTTTCGGTGCAGTAGGGTAACGCCGATCATCGGCAAGCCGAGGTCGGCTGCGGCGCGCAAGGTATCGCCGGCAAGAACGCCGAGGCCGCCGCTATAAGTGGGCATGCCGGAGTCAAGGCCGACTTCCATGGAGAAATAAGCGATGTAATTTGGGCGAATTTCTTTTGGGATCATTGGCGTTTTCCGATGCATTCGGGGCAAGCTTCGAAGCCCCGCGCTCGCGGTAGTGAAGCCAAGTCTCTATTTTTTTTGCCGCGTGTAGTTTCTGTACCGCTGCCGTTCTGACAGATTCCAAATGGACGCGGCAGCAATAACCCCTTCTCTCGACCAGGTTACAAACTCATCCTTGATTTCCCGTCATTTTGGTAAAACCTAACATTGGAATCCCGTGCAGAAAGCATACCAGCATAATGGCGCATGGGCGCCGTTGATCTTTCAGAGATTCGCGGCGCAACGGCTGCTTGCCGCACGGGCAAGTGCCAAAAACTAAGCAGTGGGCGCTTAAAAAAGCGGCGATGATTTCACCCATGATTGGTTCCCCGCCCGGTTGGGATCGGCGATCAGATGATTGAAGTCTTGATTGGCCGGCGTACAATTCTAATGGGTTGCGGCGCCGGATCTGAGCTTACGCAAGTATCGTAAACCTCACGGCACTGAATTCGCAGTGCATGCCGCAGGGAAGCCAAATCTGCGCCGTGTTGTGCTGAGCCGTTTCGTCGGATCGGGAAGACCATGAGTTCTCCAGACTATTCCGACACCGGGTTGGATAAGGACCAGCCCCTGCGCGAAGATATCCGTCTGCTCGGACGATTGCTGGGCGATACCTTGCGCGAGCAGCAAGGCGACGAGCTGTTCAACCTAGTCGAACAGATCCGCCAAATGGCCGTGCGCTTTCGCCGTAACGGCCAAGCCGGAGCGCGCGCCGAATTGCAGCTGATCCTCAGCGGCTTGAGCGCCGACGCGACCGTAGTGGTCGCCCGCGCCTTTACTTACTTTTCTCAGCTCAGCAATATCGCCGAGGACTTGCACCGTAACCGGCGTCACCGGGCGCATCAAATCGCCGGCTCGCCAGCGCCACCGGGAACCTTGGCGCATACTGTCCGACACGCCGGGATCAACCGCGTTTCCGCCGACCAGCTCCAGGCTTTTTTCAGCGGCGCGCTGATCATGCCGGTGCTCACCGCCCATCCAACCGAAGTACAGCGTAAAAGTATTCTTGACGGTCTGCGCGATATTGCCGTCTTGCTCGACGAGCGCGACCGCATCCCACTGACGCCGGACGAACGAACGCACAATCAAGAGGACCTGCGGCGGGCGATCCTTACACTCTGGCAGACGCGCATTTTGCGCGAGCTGACACTCTCGGTGCGCGATGAAGTCGACAACGGCCTGGCTTACTTCGGCACGACGTTTCTCGAACAGCTGCCGCGGCTTTACGGTGAAATTGAAGATGCGATCAATTTCCGCTGGAATCGCAGTTTTGCGCTTCCGGCTTTTATGAAAGTTGGCAGCTGGATCGGCGGCGACCGGGACGGCAATCCCCATGTCAACGACGCCGTGTTGATGCCATCGAAGTGAGACAGCTGCGCCGGGAGCTTTCCCAGTCGCTGCGGCTGGTACAGGTCACTCCAGCCCTCGAACAGCTAGCGCAGTGCTCCGCCGATCGGTCGGCGCACCGGCGCGACGAACCTTACCGCCTCGCTTTGAGTCATCTGCACGATCGGCTTTTGGCGACTAATTCTGCGTTGCGCGACGGCGGCGCGGCTGTGCCGAGGGAGAACCCCGTCGCGCCTTACAAGGATTCGGCAGAATTCGCCGCTGACCTGCAAACAATAGCCGAATCGCTCCAACAACATGGCTCGGCCCAGGTGGCGCGCGGCCGTTTGCGCCGATTGCAACGGGCGGTGGCAATTTTTGGTTTTCACCTGGCGCCGTTGGACTTGCGCCAACATAGCGGCGTTCACGAACGAGTTGTCGCCGAACTGCTCCGCAAGGATGCGGGCCGTGAGGGTTACGCCAATTTGCCTGAAGCGGAGCGGCGTAATTGGCTTATCGACGCGCTCATGATGCCGCGCCGATTGCGCGCGTCGCAGCAAGGTTACAGCAGCGAGACCACCGCGGAGCTTAAGATTTTCGACACGGCGGCGCGGCTGCAAAGCCGCTACGGCGAAGCAGCTTTGCCGACAACCATCGTCTCGATGACCGCGGCGGCAAGCGATTTACTGGAAGTCATGTTGCTTCTCAAAGAAGCGGGATTGATGCGGCCGCCACCCGAACCGCAACTAACGATGAATATCGTGCCTTTGTTCGAAACCATCGCGAGTTTACGCGCTGCCGGACAAATCATCGACGAGCTACTGAGCTTGCCGCTGTATCGCCAACTGCTGAGCTGCCGAGGCGATGTGCAGGAGGTAATGCTGGGCTACTCCGACAGCAACAAGGATGGCGGCTACCTCACTTCGAACTGGGAACTTTACCAAGCGGAGGTCAATCTGCTCGAAGTCTGCCGGCGGCGAAAAATCCGGCTCCGGCTTTTTCACGGCCGCGGCGGCACGGTCGGCCGCGGTGGCGGGCCCAGTTATCAGGCGATCCTTGCGCAACCGGCGGGCAGTGTCGCCGGCCAGATTCGCATCACCGAGCAGGGCGAGGTGATTGCCAGTAAATATGCCGATGCCGAAATTGGCCGGCGCAATTTGGAAACCTTGGTGGCGGCGACGCTAGAGGCGACGCTTTTTTGCACCGACCAGGGCGCGATGACCCGCTATCACGAGATCATGGACGAGCTTTCCGCCGAGGCATGGCGAGCTTACCGCTCGCTGGTTTATGAGACTCCGGAGTTTAACGATTTTTTTCGCAGCGCGACGCCGATCGCCGAGATCGCCGACCTGCACGTTGGCAGCCGGCCGGTGTCGCGCAGCGCATCTTCGCGCATCGAGGATCTGCGCGCGATCCCGTGGGTCTTTAGCTGGTCGCTGGCGCGCATCATGCTCCCAGGCTGGTACGGCTTCGGATCGGCGATAGACCGATTCGTCACGCGCAGCGGCGACGCGGCCATCGAGTCGTTACGCGAAATGTATGAGCACTGGCCGTTCTTTAACACGCTGCTCTCCAACATGGATATGGTGCTGGCCAAATGCGATCTCCACATCGCCTCGCGCTACGCCGAGTTGGTCAGCGACATCAAGGTGCGCGATGCAATCTTCAAGCGCATTCGGGAAGAGCATCAGCGAACGGTGGCGCGCTTGCTTGCGATCACGCGGCAGACGGAACTGCTCGCCGCCAATCCGCTGCTGTCGCGCAGCCTGCGCAACCGCTTGCCGTACATCGATCCGCTCAATCATCTTCAAGTCGAAGCGCTTAAGCGCTATCGTTCGGGCCAAACCGACGAGCGGGTGAAGCGGGCGATTCTGCTGACGGTCAACGGAATTGCCGCCGGCTTGCGCAACAGCGGTTAAACCGGCGCGACGGACAGCCGCGCTGGCTGGATTATTTCTAAGGATCTCACCGTGCAAATGAACAACGACGCTTGCTGATCAAAGCTCAGGCAACGAATTGCTGAAAAATTGGTCGGTCGCTGCGCCCACAGGCAGTCAACTTGAGCAAATCGAACGTTGCTCGTTATGGCATAGTCGTTGCGACACTCGATCGCCGTTAAGTTTGTGTTGACTTGCATGTGTAACGGCGATATCGGATTTCCGCCAGGACCAGCTATGAAATTTGCCCAATATGACACAAATGATTTTTACGACGAGATGTTCGTCTCTGCTAGCATGCCACGCCCGGGCGCGCGCCTACTGACGGAAAGAATCGAAGCGCTGCCGGAGGGCGAGTTGCTGGCGCGCCAAGCCGCTGCGGAAAGTCTGCTGTTGCAGAACGGCATCACCTTTAACGTCTATAGCGATAGCGCGGCCACCGAGAAAATTTTTCCTTTCGATGTCATTCCACGGATCGTCGAAGCGTCCGAGTGGGATTGGATCGAAAAGGGTTTGAAACAGCGCGTCTACGCCCTCAATTTATTCGTCGACGATATTTATCACGAGCAAAAAATCGTCAAAGACAAAGTCGTGCCGGAATTTCTGATCCAGTCGGCGCGCTCTTTTCGCAAGGAATGCGTCGGACTCAATCCGCCGCAGAAAGTCTGGTGCCACGTTACCGGCACCGACCTGGTGCGCGATCGCGATGGCCAGATGTATGTTCTGGAAGACAATCTGCGCTGTCCCTCCGGCGTATCTTACGTGTTGGAAAACCGCCGGATCATGAAACGGACTTTTCCCCAGGTCTTCGAGGCATCGCGAGTCAGGCCAGTGGACGAATACCCGAGCCGCCTGCTATCGACTCTGCAGTCGTTGTTTCCCGCAGCGTTCGACTCACCCAAAGTCGCCGTGCTGACGCCGGGCATTTACAACTCCGCCTATTACGAACACTCTTTTCTGGCGCAACAAATGGGCGTCGAATTGGTCGAGGGGCGCGATCTGGTGGCGGTCAACAACCGGATCATGATGCGCACGACCAAAGGCTTCGAGCCCGTCGATGTGCTGTATCGGCGTATCGACGATGATTTTCTCGATCCGGAGGTTTTTCGGCCAGACTCTTTGCTCGGTGTGCCGGGGCTGATGGAGATTTACAAGAAGGGACGCGTTGCGTTGGCCAACGCGCCGGGAACGGGTATTGCCGACGACAAATCGATCTATGCCTACGTGCCGAAAATCATCGAATACTATCTCGGTGAAAAGATCATGATTCCCAACGTGCCGACCTATATTTGCGCCGAACCCAAGGAACTCTCTTACGTACTCGCCAATTTAGACAAGTTAGTCGTCAAAGCGGTCAATGAATCGGGCGGCTACGGCATGCTCGTGGGTCTGCACGCGACGCCCGACGAGCGTGTTGAATTTGCCCAGCGGATTAAAGAAAATCCGCGCAACTATATCGCCCAGCCGACATTAGGCTTATCGCGAGTGCCAGTGATTTCCGACGGCTGCGTCGTCGGGCGCCATGTCGACCTACGCCCCTATGTGCTCTACGGCAGCGACATTTATGTGCTGCCGGGCGGGCTCACTCGGGTCGCGCTTAAACCGGGCTCACTGGTCGTCAATTCATCTCAGGGCGGCGGGAGCAAGGACACCTGGGTCCTACAAGCCTGAACCGCGCGCACGCGGGCAACTCACAGAGCGGCGTAACCGTCGATTAGAATATGCTAAGCCGAGTCGCCAATTCGATTTACTGGTTGAGCCGATACATGGAACGGGCCGACAACGTCGCCCGTTTCATCGACGTCAACCTGCAAATGATGCTCGATCTGCCGAGCGGCTCGCGCGAACAGTGGCAGCCGCTGGTGAGCATCTCCGGCGACGACGCCGAGTTCTCGGCTAAATATCCCGTGGCGACACGCGACAACGTCATCAAGTTTCTCGCTTTCGCCAGCGAAAACCCCAACTCGATCGTCTCCTGCCTGCGCGCGGCGCGGGAGAATGCCCGGACGATTCGTGAGTCGATTTCGCCCGAGATGTGGGAACAGGTCAACAGCAGTTATTTAATGGCCAACGCGGCCGCATCAAATGAACTGCTCAGATCGCTTTCAAGTTTTTTCAGCGAAGTGAAAAAAGCCAGCCAACTGTTTCATGGTATTACCGACGCGACTCTATCGCACGGCGAAGAGTGGCATTTTTATCGAATGGGGCGTTTGCTCGAGCGCGCCGACAAAACCTCCCGTCTGCTCGATGTCAAATATTTTATGCTGCTGCCATCGGTCACCGACGTCGGCACGCCATTGGACGATATTCAGTGGGCCGCGGTGTTGCGCTCGGCAAGCGCGTTGGAAATGTACCGCAAGCGCCACGGCCATATCGCGCCGGAGCAGATCATCAATTTTCTGGTCTTGGATCATGAGTTTCCGCGCTCGATTCATTACTGCCTGACCGCCGCCAACGATTCACTGCACGCGATTTC
>WNFL01279753.1_pt1 | contig 13587 bp, 13 predicted proteins | sample 5400361 | NCBI WGS metagenome assembly WNFL01 (sample SAMN13153351, study PRJNA577476) | soil metagenome | isolation source: 40 cm soil on Douglas fir-dominated hillslope | place: USA:California | collected 2013-09-17
AAGTCGCGGAACCGGATTTTCATCGTGCACCGGCTCGACCGGGAGACCTCCGGGATACTCGTCTTTGCGAAGAATATAGAAGCGAAGCTCTCGTTGCAGAGTCAATGGAAAAGCACCGAGAAGAAGTATCTCGCGGTGGTGCACGGCCGGTGCGAGCGGGAGTCCGAGACCATTACAACCTACCTCGCCGAGAACAAAGCGCACTTCGTTTACTCGATTTCCGACCCTAGACAGGGAAAGGTCGCCCACACGGCGTACAGAGTTCTCAAGGAGGCGCGGGGTTTTAGCCTGCTCGAAGTCCGGCTCTTGACCGGGAGAAAGCACCAGATACGCGTCCACCTCGCCGGCATCGGGCATACGATCGTGGGCGATCAGAAGTACGGGAAGGAAGACCGCGACCATCCTCGCCTGGCGCTTCACGCCCGGTCGATTACCTTCAAACATCCCTTCAGCGGCAAGCCGGTCGCTTTCGCAACCGAGGTGCCGGCGTATTTCACCCGGCTTGTGGGGGGCGTCGAGCCGGGCCGGCAGCGCATCGACAACCGGGGGCCATTGTCAGGCGCGGCGGAGGTGCTAAGGAAAAGCTGAGGGCATTTTTCGGGAGGATTTATGCGACTCTCCCCTCGCGCCTTAACCGTCGTTCTCGCCGCCGCGTCCCTGGCCGGAGCCGCTGTGCCGCAGCCGGAGCGGAAGCCCGACGAGCGCAGCCCGCTCAAGTACGGCCAGCCGGACCGCGCGTTCATGGAGCGCCTGAGAAACTGGGAAGTCGGCAACACGATCGTGGTTTGCGCCGGCTCGCCGATCCCGCCGGGCTATGTCATCGTCTCCCGCACCACCAACTTCGATTGCGGCAACAACGTCAACAACGCCTACGTGATCAAGCCGCCCGACGCGATCGAGGTCGTGTGCGCCTATTCGCCGATGCCGCCGGGCTACGTCGTCACCGGCAACACGACCAATTTTCAATGCAGCGGCGAAGTCAACAACGCGCGGATTATCCGGCGGGCCTGACCTCCATCGGGACGCGGTTGCCCCTTGCGCGCGCGGCCCCGCCGATCTAAATTGCTCCCGTGCTCTACCGAACCCTGGGAAATACCGGCCTGAAAATCTCCGAGATCGGCTTCGGCTGCGGCAACAACGCCGTGCTGATGGTGCGCGCGAGCCGCGCGGAGCAGACCCGCGCGGTCCGGCGCGCGCTCGATCTCGGCATCAATTACTTCGATACGGCGTTCGCCTACGGCCTCGGAAAATCCGAGGAGAACCTGGGCGGGATTCTCGCCGACCTCGGCGCCGCGCCGGTCGTCTCGACCAAAATCCGCCTCGAGCCCGCCGCCGATTTGAAAGCCGCGACGATCTACGCCGTCGAGTCGGCGCTTAAACGCCTCAGAAAAGATTCCGTCGATTTGATCCAGCTCCATAACCGGGTGACGTCGAGCCCGAGTCCTGGGAAGCGCTTCAGCCTGACGCCCGCGGACGTGCTAGGCGGGGTCCTCGACGGCTTCAAAGAGATGCGCGCGCGGGGAAAAGTCAAATTTTTCGGCTTCAGCGGCCTCGGCGATCCGAAAGCGCTCGGCGAAGTGATCGACAGCGGCGCGCTCGATTCGGTCCAGGCCTATTACAATCTGCTCAATCCCAGCGCCGGGGAGGCCGTCCCAACCGGCTTCGCCGCGCTGGACTACGGCCGGATGATCGACCGCGCCGCCGGGAAAGGCATGGGCGTCGCGGTGATCCGCGTGCTCGCCGCGGGCGCGCTCACCTCCGATCCCGCGGCGGGCGGCGGCTCGAGCCCCGAGCCGCTCTCGCCGGGCTCCGACTACGCGCTCGATCTCGAGCGCGCGGAGAAGGTGAAATTCCTAGCCGGCAAAGACTCAAGCCTCACGCAGGCGGCGATCCGCTTCGCGCTCATGAAGCCCCAGGTCTCCACAGTACTTGTAGGCTTTTCCAGCGTCGAGCACATCGACGAGGCGGCCGCCTGCTCCGGGACCGGAGGGTTGCCGCAAGACGCGCTGGCGCGCCTGCGGGAGCTTTGGGACACGGACTTCGGAAAACTAAAGGCATAGCCCCAACAACACGCCGGCGCCGCGCGCGGTTTTATTTTTCGGAAAAGAGCGAGAACGCTCCCGGGACGCCGGGCAAAGGCCCCGGCAGGTCGATTTTTTTGAGCGCGCTCACGAGCCGCCGCTCCGAGCCCCAGTCGCTCCACAGCACGCCGCGCACCGGCACGACCAGCAGGCGCGCCGCGGGATCGAGGGGGATTTTTTCTAGCAGGCCGGTGGAAAAATTCACCGGCCGCATGTCCCGGTAGACTTCCCGGACGACGTCTTCTTCGCCCGGGCTGCCGATCGCCGCCGCGACGCGCTGAAAGGATTCGTAGAGCTCGGGAGCGGCCTTTTCCACGCGCTCCAAAAAGGCCTGCACGCGAAAAACCATCACGAAGGTGTTCCACAAGGCGCCGCTCGCGATCAGCGCCGCCGCCGCGCGCCGGTCGGGCTTTTCGACGAAGCGCCGGACGCTCCGCACGTCCAGCAGCGCCATGGGGTTCAAATCTTCTCCCGGCACGATGTAGCCGTATTCCGGCTCGGGCTCGTCGGGCTCCATTCCGAGGAGCACCACCGAAGCGGGGTCCCACTCGGCCACGTGGAAGGCGAGATCGACATAGTTCATGAAGAGATCTTCTTCCATGACAAAGTGATCGGAGGGAAAAACCGCCACGGTCGAGTCCGGATAGCGCTTGTGCAGATGCATCAGGGGCAGGAGCAGCCCCGGACCGGTCTCCCGGTTTTCCGGCTGCGCGATCACGGTTCCGCGCGCCCGGCCGGAGAGCTGCCGCCGGGCCTCGGGATAGCCGAGATGGTCTTTGCCGACGACGGTGAAGAGGCGGCTCCGCGGCACCAGCGCCTCCGCGCGGTCGAAGGTGTGCTCGAGCATCGAGCGGGTGCCGACGAGCGTGACGTATTGCTTGGGCAGGCTGTCGCCGCGCAGGCGCCGGATGAGCGGCTGCAGGCGCTTGCCTTCGCCGGCGGCCAGCACAATTCCACAGCGAAGCGAAGAGGGGGATTTTTTCATGGCATTCTCCTATCTTCGAATAGAAGAATACCCCGGGATCTTTGCGCCTGTGTTTACTTTCGGTTAAGCCTCGATGAAGGCGTTGGAGGCGGGGAGAAGCCTCCTTGGGGCGGAAGGGCGGAGGTTTAAGGCTTGATGTCCTGCATGAACCACTCGGACGGGATTTCTTTCCCCAGGCCTTTTTCCTTGCAGGCGCGGTAGGCGGCGTAGCCCATGGCGGCGAACTGGACGCCGGCGCCGACGTTGTTCAAGAAAAAAGTTATCTGCTGCCTGTTCGTCCGGCCCTTGGCTTTGCCGACGAGCAGGTCCTGGATTTCCGGGTAGAGGCTCCAGTCTCTCTCCTTTTCCCGGCGCACTCCGGGCAGGTCTTTTTCGGTCCCGGGAGGCTGGCAATGGAGGTAGCCGCCGAAACGGGAATGGATCGCCACCACGTCGCTTTTATCGAGCGCGGCCTCGTCCATCTCGAATTCGCGGATCGAGTTGTAGTGCATGCCGGGCTGGAGCCAGCTCGCGTTCACCACCGGGCGGGAGGAGGTGGTCGCGCTGCAGACGATGTCCGAGCCGGCGACCGCCGTCTCGGCGCTGTCGACCGCCTCGGCCGGAATCCCGGTTTCCTTTTCCATCTCGGCGGCGAATCTCCTCCGATTCTCCGGGTTGGGGCTGTAAATCTTCACCCGTTTGATCGGCCGCACGGCGGTCAAGAAGCGAAAATGGGAGCGGGCCTGGCCGCCCGAGCCGATGAGCGCGAGGACTTCCGAGTCTTCGCGCGCGAGCGCCTTGGCGCCGAGCGCGCTCGTGACGCCGACGCGCGTCTGCTGGAGGAAGCCGTCCGGCATGATGGTCAGGAGCTCGCCGGTCTCGACGCTGAAGAGCTGGACCAGACCGACGTACCGATTACCGCCGGCGAGCGGGAGTTTTTCCAGGCGGAACGACTCGCCGACGCTCTTCTCGCAGAGGATATCGGACGTGATGCGCAGCGCGAGCACGCCGAGTTTCTTGACGCCGCCGTTGACGGATTTAAAGCTGTAGCTCGTCTGGGCCATCGAGTGCGGCAGATAGGTCTGGCTGATGGGGCAGTTCACCGCCGGGCTGTGGGCGAGCTCGCGGTAGGTCTCCTCCAGAGCGTCGAGGCTGTCCTGTATCGTCAACGCCTGCTGGATTTCGTCGTTGTTCAGGATAAGAGTCATACCGTCCCCTGTATCGTTATACGCGTCTTCCGGTTACCTCTATACTCGACCTTGTGTTGACGTGCAATCTTCGATTCGATACGCTCGAAAAAAGTTCCGGGAGGGAAGATGATCACAGTCGAAGGGGAAAAGATCGAAGTCATCGACGCGCACTCGCACATGGGCGCGCGGAAAAAGCTCGCCATCCACCAGATCCCGCCGATCATGAAATGGATGGCCGAGGACATGCTGGGCTCGATGGACGGCGCGGGCGTCGACGGCGTGGTCACGTTCGCGATCGGCATCGGCGAGCCGTCGGACTACCGCGAGACCAACAAGTACATCGCCGACTCGATGAAAAAGCATCCGGGGCGCATCCACGGCTTCATGCGGCTCAGCCCCGGCCAGGGCGTGAAAGACACGCTCCAGGTATTGGAGGAGGGCGTCAAGCTCGGCCTCAAGGGGATCAAGATCCACCCGCTGATCGAAAACTGCCCGGCCAACGACAGGGAAAAAGTGTATCCCCTGATGGAGGCCGCCGAGCACCACGGCCTCACCGTGCTCATTCACTGCGGCCTCGGCGAGAATGCGAGCCCGGCGCGGCTCGGCGAGATCGCGCGCGATTTTCCCAGGCTCAAGATGATCTTCGGCCACTCCGGGCTCGTCGAGGGCGTGCGGCAGGTGGTCGAGATCGCGAAGAAACACGACAACGTCCATATGGACAGCTCGGGCGTCGGCTGGCTGCCGTTTTTCTGCGAATCGATCGCGTGGGCGGGGCCGGAGCGCGTGCTCTACGGCTCGGACCATCCGTTCAACCCGATGGAGTGGGAGATCGAGAAGATCGTCAAGCACGCGCAGCGCCACTTGAAGCTCAAGATCGAGGATTTGAGGCTCATCATGGCGGGGAACATCAAGCGGCTGGTGGGGATAAGCTGAATAGGTTGCAATTTCGCGATGGGCCTTTGCTTCCATGCGACAAGTTACTGTTGGCTCCGCCTTTATATTGGGGAATCGTCGGTGTCGGACGTCTTCCCGCTTCGGCGCAGGCCCCTTCGGGCCGAAGAAGTCCGGCATTGCGAGCTCGGCGGGCCTGAATCTAGTTATGATGAAAGGAGGACGATACGATGGCCGCCATGCCTGACCATACGATTCTGGCCCGGACGATGTCCGATACCGTCGAGACCGACATCCGGCGCGTCCACACGATCGCCAACGAGGTCCTGCCGCGCTACAAAAAGCCGCCGCTCTCGTTCGAGGCGCTCCGGAAAGTCGCCGACGGCCCGTTCGACCTGTTCCTGATTCCGCTCGTTTTCGAGAGCGAGTACAAAAACGATCCGTCGATTGTTTTCAACGAGGCCAAAAGGGTGGAGATCCGAAAGCACGCGCTGGAGATCGCCGCCAGGCACGGCTTCGACACGACGCAGCCGGATTTCGTGCCGGGCGTCGAAGAGTCGCTTCGCGCGGCCCGCGACGCCGGGCTCACGAACGTTCTCCTCACCACCGGAGGGCGGCGCTTCAAGCACGAGGCGATGGAGAAGCGGGGGCTCGGAAAATACTTCGCCGAGATCGTCGACCGGGAAGAGACTTACTTTAGAAAAGAGCAGGGCATCTATCATCTGTTCCGCCAGGGGAAAGACAAATTTCTCCGCGTCGTGCTGCTTTCCGGCACCGCGACCTACATCCGCGCCGGCAACAACTTGGAGAACGTGGCGGTCGCGGGGAAAAAGCTCGAGGTCTTCACCGTCGCGCTCGCCACCGACTGCTCGTACAACGACGAAGAGACGCTCCGCGCGGCGAAGCCCAAGATGCTGATCCGCGATCTCGGCGAGCTCGCGCCGGGACTCAAGGACCGCGGCCTGATACCGGCGTCGGCGGCATGAAATAGCTTTTTATGGACCAAGCCGAAACCCAAGCCCCAGCTCTGACGCTGCCGGCCGTTTCCTGGACCACGCTCGCGACGACTGCCGCGGCGCACATGACCGAGCATCTCTACATCGGGATCGTCACGGTGGCGCTGCCGGTGATCGCGGCGTCGATGGGCTTCAACATGGCCCAGGCCGGCTCGCTCGTCTCCACGCGCTATCTCGTGGCCGGGCTCACCAATCTCCCTTCGGGGTTCGTGGCCGACAGGACCCGGCGGCGGAGCACCTTGCTGGGTATCTGCCTGGTGAGTCTCGGCCTCGGGAGCCTGCTCATGAGCTTTGCCCCGGGCTTCTGGCCGCTGCTCATCTTCATGGGAATAAGCGGCCTCGGCACCGGAGGCTTTCACCCGCAGTCGATCGCGATCCTCTCCTCCGCCTACCGCGAGCGGCGCGGCTTCGCGCTCGGAATCCACGACAGCGCGGCCAATTTAGGCGAGATCGTCGCGCCGCTCACCATCGGCGCGCTGCTCACCTTCACCGATTGGCGGACGACGCTACAGATATGGGCGATCCCCGGGCTCCTCGTCGGCATCTCGTACGCCTTGTTTTTTCCCGAGACGACTCATGCGGAGCATCATGCCGGGGGCGCGAAGCGGTCGCTCTGGGAAGACGTGGTCAAAAACCCGGCCGTGCTCACGATGTTCTTCGTCTCGGTCTTCCGGACGCTCGGTCAGAGCGCGACGACGGTCTTTTTGCCGCTCTATCTGACGATCCACCTGAAGCTTCCCGTCGCCACCATGGGTTTTTATATCTCGACCCTGTTTTTCTTCGCCGGCGTCTCGCCGACGTTCTCCGGCTGGGCGGCCGACCGGATCGGCCGCATTCCTCTCATCGTCATCGGCTCGGCGCTCGCGGCGGGCTCGATCGTGCTCATCCCGCATCTCTCTCCGGGCATTCCGCTCGGCATCGGCTGCGCGCTGGTCGGCGGGCTCTTGTGGGCGCTCCGCCCGGTGATCTTCGCCGCCGCGATGGAAGTCGCGCCGCCGGAAATGGCGGGCACCACGGTGGGATTTCTCTACAGCGGCAACATGGGTCTGTCGTTTCTGGCGCCGCTCTCGGCGGGGCTCATCGCCGACGCCTACGGTCTCCCCGCGGCGCTCACCTACACCGCGATTTTTCCCCTGCTCGCCTCGATCGTGCCGCTGGGGCTGCTGAGAAAAAGGGCCGCCGCTTAGAGCATGCCCTTGTCGCTGAAGCTGTAATAGCGTCCCTGGCCGATCACGACGTGATCGAGCACCCGGACGCCCATCACCTCGCCCACCTCTTTCAAGCGCTTGGTAATCTCGATGTCCTCCGGGCTCGGCGCCGGATCGCCGCTCGGGTGGTTGTGGACGAAGATCACCGCGGCCGCGGATTCCCGGATCACCGGATTATAGACCTCCCGCGGGTGGACGAGCGAGGCGGTGAGCGAGCCCTCGGAGATTTTTACCTCGCGGATCTTCCGGTTCTTGTTGGTGAGCAAGACGACGTAGAACATCTCGCGCTTTTCCTTGGCGAGCCGCCCGGAAAAGTCGCGGTAGACGTCTTCGGCCGAGCGGAGCGGCCGGCCCGTCTCCCATTTTTCGCGCGCCAGGCGGCGGCCGATCTCGAGGCCGGCCTTCAGCTGGGCGCTCTTCGCCGGGCCGATCCCCTTCACCTGGCCGAGCTCGGCGGCGGGGGCGCCGTCGAGGCCTCTCAGGCCGTCGAATTTGGCGAGCAGCATGCGCGCCTGGTCGAGCGCGCTCGTGCCGGCGGCGCCGGTGCGCAGCAGAATCGCCACAAGCTCCGCCTCGGTGAGCGTCTCCGCGCCGCGCTCGAGCAGCTTTTCCCGCGGACGGTCCTCGGCCGGCCATTCCTTGATCCGCTGGTATTTGCCCGCCATGATCGACGGCATTTATCACGCCCGGCCGATTTACTCCAGCACCCTCAGAACGAGCCCCTTCAAGTACTCGCCTTCGGGGTGGTGCAGGCTCACCGGATGGTCGGGCGCGTGGCCGAGCCGCTTCAAGAGCTCGACGCGCCGGCCGGAGTCCACGGCGGCGCCGAAGACGATCTTCTGAAAAAGATCGGGCGCGACGTGCTGCGAGCAGGAAAAAGTGAGGACGAGCCCGCCGGGCTTGACGAGCTTGATGGCGTGGAGGTTTAAGAACTTATAGCTCCCCGCGGCGGCGTCCACGTCGCCGCGCCGGTGGGCGAGCGACGGCGGATCGAGGACGACGAGGTCGATCGCTTCGTTGCAGCTCTTCAGATAGGCGAAGGCGTCGCCGCGGACGAAGTCCCTTTCATCGACGGCCAGGCCGTTGAGCTCGAAATTCCGCCGGGCCAGATCCAGCGCCGGCCGGGAAGACTCGACGGAGATCACCCGTCCGGCGCCGGCCCTGAGCGCGTAGGCCGCAAAGGCGCCGGTATAGCCGAAGCAGTTGAGCACCGTCAGGCCGCGCGCGAGCGACGCGACGAGCGCCCGGTTGTCCCTCTGGTCCAAAAAAAATCCCGTCTTCTGTCCCTTTCGTATATCGACGAGAAAGCCGAGGCCGTTTTCCTCGATCGGGACGAGCTCGGGCGGCTCCTCGCCGTAGATGACTCCGACCGAAGGCGCGAGACCTTCTTCGTCGCGAACGCCGCCTTCGCTCCGGTCGTAGATGCCTTTCGGCGCCAGCGCGCTCGCCAGAGCTTCAATCACGATATTTTTCAAAGCGTCGATGCCGGCCGTGTAGAACTGCGTGACCAGGAAGCCGCCGTAGCGGTCGACGACCAGCCCCGGAAGAAAATCGCCTTCGCCGTTGAGCGCGCGGTAGCTGTCGGTGGCGGGGGAGACGAGCCGCTCCCTCAGCGCGGCGGCCTCGGCGATGCGCCGGGAAAAAAAGGCGGCGTCGATCTCCTCTTTCTCCCGGGTGAGAACGCGCACCCGGATCTGCGATTTCGGGTTGAAAAGGCCGCGCGCGAGCCAGCGGCCCTGATAGTCGAAGACATCCGCCACGGGGCCGGCATCCGCCGCCGTTTCGGCCCGCTCGATCGCGCCGGAGAATATCCAGGGGTGGCCGCCGAGCACCGGCCGCTCGCGGCCTTTTTTTAAAAATATCCGCTGCATGATTTACGTTGAAAGGCGAGCGGCGATCGAAAGGGGGTGGGGTCTATCGCCGCACGCCTCTCGCCTGGAGCCTGATCATTCTTTTCGGATAAACGCGCCGCTCTTGCCGCCGCTCTTTCTCATCAGGCGGACTTCGCCGAGGGTCATCTCGCGGTCGACCGCCTTGCACATGTCGTAGATCGTGAGCCCGGCGACCGCCGCCGCCGTCATCGCCTCCATCTCGACGCCCGTCTTTCCGGTCACCCGGACGACCGCTTCGATCTCCACCCGGGGCGGATTTTTCTCGGGGCGCAAATCGATCTCCACCGCGGTGATGTTCAGCGGATGGCACATCGGGATCAGCTCGGGCGTCTTTTTCGCCGCCAGGATGCCCGCCACGCGCGCGACCGAGAAAACGTCGCCCTTCGCGACCTTTTTTTCTACGATCAGGGCGAGCGTCGCGGCCTGCATGAAGATCGCGCCGCGCGCGGTCGCGATCCTCTCCGTGACCTCTTTTTCGGTCACGTCGACCATGCGGGCGTTTCCTTCGGCGTCCAGGTGCGAGAGCTTGGCCATGGCGTTCTCCTGCTTTCGACGAATATCATTTTATGCTACATAAAAGCCATGGAGAAAAAAAGCCATCGGGTGATCATCCTGGGCTCCGGCGCGGCGGGGCTCACCGCCGCGATCTACGCCGCCCGCGCCAACCTCGAGCCGGTCGTCATCGAAGGCTCGCAGCCCGGCGGGCAATTGACGATCACGACCGAGGTGGAAAACTATCCGGGCTTTCCCAAGGGCATCCAGGGGCCGGAGCTCATGGAGGAGTTTAAAAAGCAGGCGGAGCGCTTCGGGACCCGGACGGTTTTCGGCGAGGTCACGTCCGTCGATTTCAAGAAAAAGCCGTTCGAAATCAACGTCGGCAAGGAGGCCTATACCGCCGAGACCGTGATCGTCGCGACCGGCGCGACGGCGAAGCTCCTGGGGCTCGAATCCGAAAAGAAGCTCATGGGATACGGCGTGTCGGCGTGCGCCACCTGCGACGGGTTTTTCTTCAAGGACAAAGACGTCGTCGTGGTGGGCGGCGGCGACACGGCGATGGAAGAGGCGCTCTTTCTCACCAAGTTCGCCAACAAGGTCAACGTGGTGCACCGGCGCGACGAGCTGCGGGCCTCGAAGATCATGCAGAACCGGGCCGAGAAAAATCCCAAGATCGGCTTTACCTGGAATACCGCGGTGACGGAAGTTTTGGGCGAGCCCAAAAACGGCGGCGTCACGGCCGTGACGCTCAAAAACTTAAAGACCGGCGCGTCCGAAGATTTCAAGACCGAGGGGCTTTTCATCGCCATCGGGCACGAGCCCAACACGAAGCTCTTCAAAGGCCAGCTCGAGATGGACGAGCTCGGCTATCTCGTGACGCATAACGGCACCGCCACGAACATCCCGGGCGTTTTCGCCTGCGGCGACGTGCAGGACCGCATCTACCGCCAGGCGGTCACGGCCGCCGGCACCGGCTGCATGGCCGCCATCGACGCGGAGCGCTATCTGGAGAGCCAGGAACACCGCTAAATCATTCCCCGTTTTCCGCCCGCGCTTTCTTTTTGCTTTCCGGCGCTGCCCGCTTGTGCTAAATAAATCCCTCTGTGCTTACCGTACGCTCAGCCCGCCCCGGCGGACCTCCCGAAATCGTTTCCCTCGACGCGGTGCCCGCGCTGATGGCGCGGGGCGACGTCACGCTCTGGCTCGATTTCGAGTCTCCCTCCCAGGCGGAGCTCGACTTTTTCGAGAAAGAGTTTCACATCCATCACCTGACGATGGAGGACGTCGTCCAGCAGAACCAGCGGCCCAAGGTCGAGGCCTTCGAAGGGTACGTGTACCTCGCCATTCATTCGCTGCTGCGGAGAGACGACCTCGAGATCGAGCCGTGCGAGGTCGACCTCCTGCTCGGCCACAACTGGCTCGCCATGGTTCGCTACGAGCCGATACCCGGCCTCACGGACGGCCCCTCTTTGAAAGAACGGCTCGACCTCGCGCTCGCCAAGGGCGCGGATTTTCTGCTCTACACGATCGTGGACCAGATCGTCGACAGCTACTTTCCGCTGGTGGACCTCATGGAGGAGGAGATCGACGCCCTGGAGGACAAGCTGGTGCAGCGCTGCGAGCTCCAGGACATGAACCGGCTCTTGACGTTCAAGCGCTCGCTCGTCCACGTCCGCCGGGCGGTCGCTCCCCAGCGCGAGGTCTTCAACCAGCTCACCCGGCATGACTTTCCCTTCGTGCGCCCGGAGTACGCGGTCTATTTCCGGGACGTCTACGACCACCTGATCCGGATCGCCGAGGAGCTCGACAGCCTGCGCGACATCCTCTCGGGCGCGCTCGAGGTCCATCTCTCGTCGATCTCCAATGAATTGAACGTGACGATGAAGCGGCTCACCGCCTGGGGCACGATCTTCGTGGTCGTCACCGCCATCGCGGGAATCTACGGCATGAACTTCGAGAATATGCCGGAGCTCAAGTGGCGCTACGGGTATCCGTTCGCGCTCGCCCTCATGTTCCTGATCCCGGCCGGGCTCTACTTTTATTTCAAGAAAAAAGACTACCTCTGAGCTGCCGGCCGCTTCAGACCCTTTCCACCGCGTTTTGGTGCACGCTCTTGACCGCCCGGCCCGAGGGGTCGTTCATCCTGGCGAACTCCTCGCTCCAGCGAAACGCGGTCGGCGTCGAGCAGGCGATCGAAGGCCCGACGGGGACGGTCAGCGCCGCGGTCGGGTTGGTGAAAAAACCGTCGAAGATCCGCCGGTAGTAATACTGTTCTTTCGAGGACGGCGTCTGCTCGGGAAAGGTTTCCGCCGCCCGGGCGAGCATCTCGTCGGTGACCGCCGCTTCGACGTGTTTTTTAAGCTCGTCGATCCAGCTATAGCCGACCCCGTCCGAGAACTGCTCCTTCTGCCGCCACAGGATCTCTTTCGGCAGGTAGCCGGTGAAGGCCCTGCGGAGGACGGACTTTTCCATCTTGTCCCCGGGGCACATCTTCTCCGCCGGATCGAAGCTCATCGCGTAGGCGAGAAATTCCTTGTCTAGAAACGGCACGCGGGTCTCGAGCCCCCAGGCGGCGGTGGCTTTGTTGGCGCGCAGACAATCGTATTTGCTGAGCGCGGCGAGCTTCCGCACGGTCTCCTCGTGGAACTCCTTTGCGCTCGGCGCCATGTGAAAATAGAGATAGCCGCCGAAGACCTCGTCCGCGCCCTCGCCCGAGAGCACCATCTTGATGCCCATCGACTTGATCTTGCGCGCCATCAGATACATCGGCGTCGCGGCGCGCACCGTCGTCACGTCGAACGTCTCGAGGTGGTAGATCACGTTTTTCAGCGCGTCGAGCCCTTCCTGCACGGTGAAGATAATCTCGTGATGCACCGTGCCGATGTGGCGGGCCACTTTCCTCGCGTGCTTTAAGTCGGGCGAGTCCTTCAGCCCGACCGAAAAAGAATGCAGCCGCGGCCACCACGCCTCCTGCCGGTCCGACGATTCGATTCGCTTCCTGCGGAACTTCGCCGCGATCGCGCCGATGAGCGACGAGTCGAGGCCGCCGGAGATGAGCACGCCGTACGGCACGTCGGACATCAGCTGCCTTTTGACCGCCCGCTGAAGCTCGTCGCGCAATTTTTTGAGCGAGGCCTTTTTATCCGGCAGGCTTTCGGCCCATCGGGGCCGGTACCACCGGACGAATTTCTTTTCGCTGCCGAGATAGTAATGGCCGGGCGGGAACTCTTCGATCCGCTCGCAGCAGTCGTTCAGCGCCTTCATCTCGCTCGCGGCGTAGGTCGTCCCGTTCGCGCTCCAGCCGATGTAAAGCGGGCAGACGCCCATGTGGTCGCGGGCGATCAGGTAATCGTTGTTCTTTTTATCGTAGAGGACGAAGGCGAATATGCCGTTCAGCATATCGAGGAACTCCGGCCCGTATTCGTCGTAGAGGTAGAGGATGATCTCGCAGTCGGATTTGGTCTGCCAGGGATGTTTTTTCCCGAGCTTTTTCCTGAGCGGCACGTGGTTGTAGATCTCGCCGTTCACCCCGAGCACGCGCCCCGTGTCCGGGTCGATGAGCGGCTGCGCCCCGTGCTCGACGTCCACGATCGAGAGCCGCTCGTGCGCCAGCACGGCGGTCTCGCCCACATAGATGCCGCTCCAGTCCGGCCCCCGGTGCCTCAAGAGCGAGGCCATCCGGAGCGCCTGCTCTCTCAGCCCCGGCGCCGGCTCCCTGATGTCGAATATTCCCACAATCCCGCACATGGCGTCCCCCGCGCGCAGTTTCAGATTGTGACGGCTGGCAGGAAAAATGCAATCGGGGAAAGACCGGAGTGTCTATTAGCCGCGAAAAATAAGCCCGGGGAAG
>WNFL01284669.1_pt16 | contig 13586 bp, 12 predicted proteins | sample 5400361 | NCBI WGS metagenome assembly WNFL01 (sample SAMN13153351, study PRJNA577476) | soil metagenome | isolation source: 40 cm soil on Douglas fir-dominated hillslope | place: USA:California | collected 2013-09-17
ATAGACTCTCATGCGTCTTGCGAAAGTTGAAAGCTCGGGAATATTAACTACTTCATAGTAAACGGCTTCACTCGGAATATACATTAAGGCAAAATCCATTGTCCCCTCCTCCGGCAAAATATATTTACGGCTTATATCATCAATGTGTTTTTTAACATCTTGTATTAATTGCTTCTTTCCGGTTGCCCTTAAGGCTTCCGTCTCCCCCTTTACCATCAAGTTAAAGTTTTCCATTGGGAATTTGGAATCTATACAAAGTAGCCCCGCATCGGTTTTAAGTACAGCATCCACTTTCACCCCGCTTTTAAAAGGATACTGCAAATGAAATGCATTCTTGGGGAAAGTTTGCCCAATCATTTCTTTTAAAACTTCCTCCCCCAGTCCTCCTCTTAACTTTGGTGACTGCAAAAAATCCTGTAAAGTCCTTATGCCTTTGCCAATTTCACTCATCTCCCCCAAGTTCCTTTGGACTTGTGAAATTACGCGTGCAGCATTATCCAATCTTTCATTAACCGCCTGGGTGTTTTTTTGAAGAGATGAAAGTAAATCGCGCCTATCTTCACGCGAACCACTTTGAAGGGTTTTAATTATCTCCAAAAGTTCATCACTCGGTTTTTGTGAATCTTTTAAATCGGTTAATTTTTTATTCAAAAATATGACCACAATTACCAAAGCGGCTAGAGTTATAATAAGTACGATGACAGGATCCATATTCAAAGTATTCTATCACAGCAGTGTAACTGTCATAGCAATGTGACCAATCTTGAATGAAAAAGAATTTACGTAACCAGCAAATTTTAAAAAGGAAAAACTTTTTACCAACCCTACTGGTAACACTATTACTATGGATCTTATTGGGAGGCTTAGTTTATTTTGTCAGCCCTGATACTTTTGGAGTAATTCCTTTATTTTTCATAACACTTTTTATTTCACTCCTTTTCACTTTCTCCCTAATATTTGCAGGTTCTAGGCGTGGGCTTATTACTTCCTCCTCGCTAACCCTGTTTCTAATACTTGCTTACTTAGGGGTTGGAAACATTCTTAATCTGGTTTTGATCCTTGCAATAGCCGTCTGTATCGAGCTATATTTGGCGCATAAATGAATTCCTCTCTGAAAAGACAACTTCTTCGGACCTTTATTCAGATGATTAAAGACCTAAAGAACACTGACGAAATTGAAATATTCCTAACCGATTTTTTTGATGATACTGAACTTGAAAAATACGTAAAAAGAATTTCCATTGCCTACTGGCTTAAAAAAGGGCGCGACCACGAAAATATCAAAAGAAATTTGGGCGCGACGCCAAAAGAAATCATTGAAGCCGGAAAATCTTTGAAAAAGAATGGTATAAAGCTAGCCATTAAAAAAATTGAGGCGGAAGAGTTCGCAAATGTCTGGGCTCAAAAAATCAGCCGGTTTGGAAAGAAGTAGCTTCAAATACCCTTCAGCTGTACAATAAGCAAATGGACAAGAAGTATTACATAACCACAACATTGCCATATGTAAATGCCGAGCCGCATATTGGCTTTGCTCTGGAGATAATTCAGGCCGACACCGTGGCTAGATTCCACAAGGAAATTCTAAAAGAAGAAGTCGTCTTCAATTTTGGAACGGATGAGCATGGTCAAAAAATTTACCAAAAAGCACTTGAGGCAAAAAAAGAACCCCAAGAATACTGCGATGAGTATGCCAAAAAATTTGATGCCCTGAAAACTGCTCTCAACTTAAGCTATACAAACTTCATTCGGACTACAGACCCTGATCACATTAAAGCTGCTCAGGAATTCTGGAAACTTTGCGACAACGCTGGAGATATTTACAAGAAGTTTTATAAGATTAAATACTGTGTTGGTTGTGAACTGGAAAAAACAGATTCAGAACTTGTAGACGGTAAATGTCCGCTCCACCCCAAGAATGTTATTGAAATAATTGAGGAAGAAAATTATTTTTTCAAATTTTCCAAATACCAAAAACCTCTTCTTGATTTCTACGACCAAAACCCTGACTTTGTAATTCCATCAGGAAAATTCAATGAAATAAAGTCTTTTATTAAAGAGGGCCTTCAGGATTTTTCAATTTCCCGCTTAAAAAATAAGATGCCATGGGGGGTAGATGTTCCAGGAGACCCTACCCAGGTAATGTATGTCTGGTTTGATGCTCTGGTAAACTATATTTCCACATTGGGTTGGCCTAAAGATAAAAAGAATTACGAGGATTTTTGGCCCGGAATCCAGGTTGCCGGAAAAGATAATTTACGTCAGCAAACCGCAATTTGGCAAGCAATGCTAATGTCTGCCGGGCTTCCCGCTTCCAAACAAATATTTATTCATGGATTTATTACATTAAATGGACAAAAGATAAGTAAAAGTCTGGGAAACACCATTAATCCGATTGATGTCGCGGAAAAATACGGAACAGACGCATTAAGATATTATCTGATTGCCAAAATTAACCCTTACGATGATTCCGATTTTACTTTCGAAAAATTTGAAGAAACATACAATAGCGATTTAGCCAATGGTCTTGGAAACCTTTCCTCCCGAACGGCCAAACTTTGCGAAAATTCAGGTTTTGAGTTTCCGGAAACAAAACTACTGATAAACAAGAATATTGAAAAGGCCCTTGGGGAATATAAGTTTGATAATGCTCTCAAAACAATTTGGGAAGAAATAAGTCAGACAGACCAATTTATCAATGAGGAAGAACCTTGGACACTTAAGGGAGACGAGCTAAAAAAAGTCCTGGTTCACTTGGTAGACCATCTCCGCTCAATCGCATTTAATTTAAAACCATTCCTTCCCGAAACCGCAGAAAAGATCGAATCACAATTCAAAGGACCTAAAATAAAATCGGGCCTTGGACTATTCCCTCGCCTCGGAAAGTAGCATGAACTTCTGTTAAAATATGCGTACCCATGAGAAATTTCATTATTAAACACGAGCATGGTATTTTGCGTGCTCTGGAAATTTTTCCCGGGCTTGTATCCTGGAACCTAATTCTTTTCCCATATTGGGGAATTTTAGTATTTCCTGTAGTTGTTGCCTATTTCATACTTTTCTTTAATATCTATTGGTTTTATCAATCGATGCAGATTGCAATCTCCTCAATTATCTCCCATACCAGAATCCAGGCAGCTAAAATTTATGACTGGATGCCCGATATTCACGGTTTTCCCGATTGGGAAAAGGTACGTCATGTCGTAATCATTCCAACATATAAGGAGCCTATTTATATTCTTGAAAGAACTCTCCAGTCCTTGGTGGATCAGGGATTTCCCACTAAACAAATCGTCCCGGTTCTGGCTATGGAGGGCAAGGAGGTAAGGGAAGAGCGTGATTCCAAATTCAAGATTCTGAACTCAAAATTCGGGAGTAAATTCGCGGGACTTTTTATGACTGTCCATGAACTGCAAATGGGTGAGGTTGCCGGCAAAGCGAGCAACGAAAGATATTCCGCAATGAGCATAAAGAAAAACTATATCGATGCAAAAAAAGTTGATATAAACTATGTAACGGTCACAAGCTGCGACGCCGATCATAAATTCCACCCCAAGCATTTTGCCAGCCTTACCTTTAAATTTCTAGATAATCCCAAACGCTTCAAAATGTTCTGGCAGCCTGCTGTTATGTTTTATAACAATATTTGGGAAATTCCGGCTATAACCCGCGTTCTTAATACCCTTATGTCTATTTGGAACCTCTCCCAACTCCCGCGCCGCGACAAACTTATTAATGCTCAAAACTATTCACTTTCTTTTAAACTGTTGGATGAGGTGGGCTACTGGGATCCCGATAAAATTCCCGAGGATTGGGGAATATTTTTTAAGGCCTTTTATAAAAGTGGAGGAGGAATTGAAGTTGAACCAATTTACCTACCGCTTTTGGCCGATGCGGCCCAATCCACTTCTTTTTGGAAAACCTTGCAAAACCAGTATCAACAAATACAACGCTGGGCCTGGGGGGTAAGTGACGATCCTTGGATTATTAAAAGCTATTTTCTGGCCCGGGATGTTCCTTTCTGGGATAAAACAACGCGTCTTTTTCAGGTGATACACGCGCATTTTTTGTGGCCCGTAAATTGGTTTCTTATTACCATAGGTCTTACAGTACCTACCCTTATAAACCCAGCTTTTGGAAGAACAGCTTTGGGCTATACTGTTCCAAAGCTTTCATCGTTTATTCTTACCGTCTCTTTGCTGTTTTTGATTATTATGCTTATTATCGATAGCATTCATAAACCGGCACGTCCCAAGGAAGTTTCTATCTGGAAGCAAATACTAACACCCTTTGAATTTGTTCTAATGCCCGTAGCTGGGTTTTTCTTCTCAGCACTCCCCGGCATCGACGCCCACACAAGATTAATGTTGGGCAAGTATATAGAGTATAAGGTTACAGAAAAAGTGTAAACGTTATAACCTTATACTATATCTCTTGGTTCACTTAGTTTCTCAAAATAGACATTTTTCGAAAGTCGTGAATCGCGAGATTGAATACAAAGTAACTGAGAAGGTTTAGAAAGATTTATATCGTCAGATACTCTGATAATATTCGATTGTTTTTTGAATTCCTTCTTCAATACCCACTTTTGGTTCCCAACCCAAAACAGTTTTTGCTTTTGTAATATCCGGTTTTCTCCTCATGGGATCATCCGGTCTGAATTGTCCCGTATATTTTATTTCTGATTTGGAATCTATCATTTTAACTATTTTTTCTGCCAAGTCCTTCATTGTGTACTCATCGGGATTCCCCAAATTAAAAATCTCTCCCTTTGTGTTTTCATTAAATAGAGCCTTATAAATTCCTTCTACCATATCGTCCACGTAACAAAAAGACCTTGTCTGCGTTCCGTCTCCATCAATATTGATAGTGTCCCCAATTAATGCTTTATTGATAAATGTAGAAACAACTCGTCCATCGTCTTTCTGCATGCGCGGACCGAAAGTGTTAAAGATTCTTATCACCCTGGCATCTAAATTATATTTATGTAGGTAAACATATGTTGCAGTTTCAGCAAATCTCTTACTTTCATCATAAGAAGACCTGGGTCCAAAAGTATTCACATTTCCGAAATAGGTTTCTTTTTGGGGATGTTCAAGCGGATCTCCATAGGCCTCAGACGTAGATGTAATTAAAACTTTTGCCCCAGATTTTTTCGCTAATTCCAGCATATTAATAGTTCCCATAGAATTGGCTAATAATGTTTCTTCCGGGTAATTTTGATAATCTATCGGAGAAGCGGGAGAGGCAAGGTGAAAGATGTAATTAATATCTGATAACGAAGAACTTAAGGATTGAGAAACATCTTCCTCGATGAACTCAAAATTAGGATTTTCCAATAACTGTGCGATATTCTTTTTTGAACCAGTCAGAAGATTGTCCAGACATATAACTTTAAAATCCTTAGCAATCAAAAAGTCACAAAGATGGCTTCCGATGAACCCAGCTCCTCCTGTAACAAGAACTTTTTGCATATAAATTGTTTATTTGGCAATTAAAACTTGCCCGTAGCCAGATTATATCCTAATATTAGATTAGTATGAAGACTGTTTGGCAAAAGCTCCACAAAATTGGTGACACTTTACATCTCTCAAATTTTCCAAATTGGCTTTGCATACTTTTAGCCTTGGTTCTAATTTTAAGAATCCCCTCCTTCTTTGAACCCTATTATTATGGTGATGAAATGGTTTATCTAACTTTAGGTCAGGGCGTCCGCCAAGGTTTAACTTTATATAAAGATGTTCACGACAATAAACCTCCATTACTCTATTTGGCCGCAGGGGCAACTGAAAGTTTATTTTGGTTCAAAGCGCTTTTAGCTTTTTGGATGTTAGTTACCACAGTTTTTTTCTACAAATTATCAAAAAGGCTTTTCCCCGATCAGGAAAAAGTACAAAAACTGGCGACTATTATATTCGCTATTTTAACCACACTTCCCCTCCTTGAAGGTAATACGATAAATTCCGAACTTTTTATGATCGGATTTACAATTCTTGGCCTTTTCATGCTTTTAAAGGAGAACGTCGGTTCGAAACAAGTATTTATTGCGGGAGTTCTTTTTGGCTTGGGTACTCTCTTTAAAATACCAGCGGCTTTTGATGCACCAATTATTGTTTTTTACTGGTTCATGACCAGCGGTATTGGTGATTGGAAGAAAATAATAAAAAATACATTTATTTTAATTTTAGGTTTCGCCTTTCCTATTATCCTGACATTTATTTGGTATTTCTTTAAAGGAGCTCTGCCTGAATATATAAAGGCTGCGTTTTTACAAAACGTCGGATACTTAAGCAGTTTTAGACCCGGAGATGTTCAAAAATCATTCCTGGTCCGAAATGCCCCGCTTTTGACCCGTGGCTTTATCGTCTTAATTGGTCTTACTGTCACTTGGTTTTTCAGAAAAAAGCTGTCCAAAAAATTTATCTTATTTTCTATTTGGACATTGTTTGCGCTCTTCGCAATAACATTATCGGAAAGGCCTTACCCTCACTACTTTATTCAGGCCGTGGCCCCAATTTCCTCTCTTTTGGGAATGTTGATTACCGAAAATGGTTTTGAACAATCTCTGACAATTATTCCTCTTTTGGTTGCCTTCTTTGTACCTGTTTATTACAAATTTTACTTTTACCCGACTACGAGTTATTACACGAGATTCGTAAATTTCGCGACAGGTAAGATTTCTCGAAATGAATATTTTAATAGCTTTGATCAAAATACTGTTAGAAATTATCAAATTGCAGACTTTTTGGCTACATCTTCAAAAGCATCAGACCGGGTGTTTATCTGGGATCCTGCTTCACCCACAATATATGCCCTATCAAGACGCCTTCCCCCTATCAAATACGTTGTCCCTTATCACGTCAACGACTACTCAAGCAAGTTGGTCATCGCAGGTGAAATAATGGCAAAACCTCCAAAATTTATTATTCTTACAAGCGGAAATCCGTACACCGAACTCGACACCTTAATTCGAAGTAAATATATACTTATCGATCAAATTGGAGATGCAGATATTTATATCAGAGTAGATTCGACTACGGGTATTTAGCTGGTGTACAATCTCCATATGATCTCAAGTTTTTGGAAAAAACTACCATTTAAAGGCCTTGTCGTGTTAGGTCTAGGTTTAAACTTTGCAATGATTTTGCTGTATTTAATAATACGGGGTTTTCTACCACCGATAATTCCACTTCTTTACGGCCGCCCCGCAGGTAGCGGTCAACTTTTACCCAATCTTGGAATATTACTCGCGCCAATGCTTTCAATAGTCTTCATTTTTTTGAATATTGTAATAAGCAACTTATTAACAGATGCTTTTTCTAAGAAGCTTCTTATAGCCGTAAGCTGTCTGATCTCTTTTTTAACATCAATTACATTACTTAAGATTATTTTTCTTGTCGGTTTTTTCTAATAGATGAACAACATTCGCGAACTTTTTTTGCTTCCCTGGGTAACCTCAGCATTTATTGCTTTTGCCGCAACTCCCTTAGTTATTAAGTTTGCTAAAAAATTAGGAATTATAGATTACCCAAGAAGTAGCCCTAAAGTAATTCATACTTATCCAACACCCCGCGGGGGCGGGATTCCAATTTTTATAGCTCTTCTTATATCGTCTTTGATTTTTTTACCTTTTGATAAACAGATAGGGGGGATTTTAGCCGGCGCTACAGTTTTAGTCTTAATGGGATTTTTGGACGATAAATATAATTTAAATCCTTATCTAAGGTTATTGTTGGGATTTTTGGCTGCTGCCATTCCAATTGCAGCAGGTATAGGAATTTCTTTTGTAAGTAACCCTTTGGGAGGAATTATTGATTTAAGTCAGCCTCAGATAGTTTTTTCTTTGTTTGGAACACAACATACTATTTGGCTTCTTTCTGACCTTTTTGCGCTTTTTTGGATAACTTTTTTAATGAATATTGTAAATATGGGGGCTAAGGGGGTAGATGGACAAATGAGTGGAGTAACTGTGATTAGTGCTTTAACAATAGCCTTTCTTTCACTTAAATTTTCGGCAGATATAACCCAGTGGCCAGTTATTATTTTGGCGGCAATAACGGGAGGTGCTTATTTGGGTTTTTTGCCATGGCATATATTTCCTCAGAAAATAATGCCCGGTTACGGCGGAAGTACAATTGCCGGTTATTTATTAGCAATTCTTTCCATTCTTTCTACGACCAAGGTTGGTGCTTTGATGGTAGTACTCGGTGTCCCGCTAATTGATACGGGTTATACAATAGTAAGAAGAGTTTTAACCGGCAAATCCCCCGTTTGGGGTGACCGCGGGCATTTGCACCATAGACTTTTAGATGCCGGGATGAGTAAAACTCAGATTGCTATTTTCTATTGGGCCATTACCGGAGTTTTGGGTTTTGCGGCTCTTAATTTGAATACTAACGCAAAGATATATACAATGGTAGGCGTTGCAGCGCTTGTTGGCGGACTTATTATATGGCTAACATACCGACCCAAAAAGATAACTTAATTATTTCAGCCATTAGATTGGCCCGTCCTTTGCATTGGCTAAAAAACCTTTCACTTTTCGCGGCCTTGTTTTTGACTGGAATGCTTTTTGATAAGGTTGCCTTTTCTGAAGCATTTTGGGCTTTCATCGCTTTCAATTTTGCAGCATCGGCTACTTATGTAATTAACGATATTTTGGACGCAAGAAGGGATAGGCTTCACCCAATTAAAAAAATGCGCCCGGTTGCTTCTGGATCTATGCCAATACCCCTAGCTTTCTTGGAAGCGGTTTTGTTTGCGGGACTAGCAATTATAGTTAGCGCTCCGCTAAATTCTCTTTTCTTTTTTACTATTCTGGCCTATCTTGTTTTACAGGTTTTTTACAGCCTCGGACTTAAAAACATTGCCATACTTGATATTCTAATTATTGCAGCCGGATTTATTATGAGGGTTTATGCGGGAGCCTTTGTGATAGATGCTCATCTTTCGGTTTGGTTTCTACTTTGCGTAATTTCAGTAGCTCTTTTTCTGGCATCAGGAAAAAGAAGGGCGGAAGTTAATTTATCACAAGATGCTGACAACTTGACCAGAAAAAGTTTGGGTAATTATAAAAAAGAACTTCTTAATTCCTATGTAACTATGTTCGGAAATGCTTCCTGGATGTCTTGGGCACTTTTTACGTTTTTCGAGAGCCCCAAAGCTACTCTTCCCTTTTGGCTGGTTTTAGCAGAATTATCGAGAACCACAACTATTAATAAACTTTTAATGCTGACGATCCCTGTAACAATTTTCGGGATTATGAGGTATGAATTTTTAATTTTTGAGGGTAAAAGTGAAACTCCGGAAAAACTTCTTCTTTCGGATAGGGCGCTCGTAATAGCGGTTGGCCTCTGGATAATAGTAGTTTACTGGGTTTTATATAGCGGAGTTTCCGTTTCAGGAATTTAAAACTAAATTGCCGGAGTTGCCGAAGGTGTTGCAGACTCATCCGGTTTGGTTGCAAATTGGTTAGAAATCCAGCCGCTGATCCCGTTAGGTAAACCCGCCTTTGGTTCCTCGAATCGGATTTTATACCAGCCAGTTGCCTCATCCTTTTCCAAAAATGGAAATTTCTGTCCCGGTTTTACCTGGCCTATTTCTTCTCCTTTTGTCCCTGGAAGTGTCCTAACCCGCAAGTATCCTGTGGGGGTATCCAAAATTGTTACGAAAACTGTAACTTGCGGTGTGGGAGTCGGAACTATCGTTTCCTCCTGGGTAGACTTTGCTAGTTTTGCAAAAAGGTTCAATCTATAACCAGCTCTTGTTTTGACCGTGATAATCCGGTCAATAAACCCCGGCGCTTTTACAGTTATTTGATGTTCGGCAGGCGCAATTGTCGAGGTTTTATACGGCGCAAAACCTCTGGGTACCCCGTCAAGTAAAACCTGGGCGTTATCAGGTGTCGATATAATTACTAAGCCGGAAGCGGAAGTTCCCTCCTTCTCAAAAGAAACGATATCCCCTGATGAGGCGTCTTCAGTTATGCCAAATTCCCGTTCTACAACAGTTTCAATTCCGGAAACTAACGTAATTTTGGTTTCAAAAGGCAATAGGTTTTGGTCTTTTACTTGCGGGACAAGCTTGAGGCTAATTGTTCCCGAGCTCATTGAAAGTTTAAGCGGAGTTTTTCCGGAAAAATTTTCGTTAACATAAACGTCAGAAGCAGGACTCGTGTCTACAAATATTCCGCCTGGTTTTGGTTTAAGATAACCGACAAGAAAAAATGTTGTTCCCGCAAGAATGATTATTGTGGCAACAACTATGACAATAATTTTTAAGGTTTTCATTGTGTTTGGAGTGTAGCATAGCTTAGCTTGATCGTAAACCCAGCCTGGATACAACATAAGGCCTGTCGGTCATGATAAAATACGCATATCCGGCCGGATGGTGAAGTGGAAACACGGGAGTCTGCAAAACTTCTATTGCGCGGGTTCGATTCCCGCTCCGGCCTCAGAAGTCCGTATCGGTAATCAATAGTGCTAAACTAAATATATGAAAAAGATTGCCCTATTTTTAATTACTGCTCTTTTTATTCTGAGTGCAGTTCTCAAACCTGTTAAGGCTCAGGCACTTACTTTTGATCGCGCTTACCAGGATTATCAATTTAATCTCACTTTATATAATCAATCATTTACGTCCTTCCAAAATGCGAGAAACGCTTACCTCGCTAACCAAACGCTTTCCCTTAAAGATGATGCTAAAAAAGCCACCTATACAATGCTTGTAACAAGAGATCAATTGATGGTGGTTTATTTAACGGCGCTCAGGGTCAAAATTTCAGAACTAAAAGGATTAACTAACGATGATAAGAACAATATTTTTGGTAAAATCGATTCTGAGGTTAACTTCTACAAAGATCACAAAAAATCATATCATGAAGGAGACGATCTTTCCCAGTTATTTGATGGCAGCACTAAATCTGAAAATCAATACAAAAATACGACATCCCTAGTTGTAAATGAAGCTCTTTTTGACATAAGTTTAGGCGAAGTTGCAGGCATCAGGCAGTCTCAGGAACAAATATATTCTAATTTGAAGAAAGTTATTAACGATCGTGTGGCCATGGGGATATTGAAACTGGATCCATTTAATCACTGGTTTAACGATATTGAAGCAACAGACGACACACTCAAAAAAAATGAAGACACAGCAAAGAGCCAAATTCAGCTTATGTACACGCAGTCTTATTCGTTTCAGGGTGGATACACAACTAGTGTAAATACTTTGACATCTTCTCTAAAACCGCTCTCTCAACTAAATGAATTTTTGACTGAAATCGTTAATTATATTAAAAATCAACAATGAACGAAGATAATAAAATAGAAACAGGCATTAGTGAAGTAAACCCGGTAGAGGCTCAGGCTATATCGGTTAAACCTAACTTTCTATCCAAAGTTTCTGCAAAAATCCCCCAAAAAGTTAAAAATCTGTTTAACCGTTTCTATTCAAACAAGAAAGTCTTTTGGCCTATTACAATTGCGTTTGGACTCATTTTTATGATTATCATTCTAGGCTTACTTTTTGGTTCAAAGAAAGTCTCTCCAATAACGCAATCAAAAACACCACAACCAGAAGTCTTGGCAACTCCCGAAGCTTCAGAAAGCAGTGACATTCTTTCTGTTTCAGAACGAAAATTGAAAGACTTGAATAATCAAATAAATTCTCTGGATCTTGGGCAAAATAAGCTTAAACCTCCCTCAATCGATTACAACGTGAGCTTCCAGTAAAACTTGACTTTCAGGCATCGCACAGGTTACAATTCCAGCTCATCCCGCAAGAGCGGGATTTTTTATTACCCTTCGTAGCCTCAAGAGGCGTAGGAGGGCTTTGCCTCGCTGAGCGGGGCATATATGCGTAAATTTAGCCTTGAACTGCCTAAGTACCGCCTTGCGATGCATTTTCGCTTGATTAGAAGGCGTAAACCTCTTGTGGCTGAGCCTATTATTCCTTCTATCGGCCTCGTTAACAAAAAATACAGAAAAGGAACACTTATTGGTAAAGCCGTTAGGCATATTAGTGAGCATAAAAGCATTAGAAAAGTGCTGGCGGCTAATTTTGCCGTTTTTGTTATCGCCTCCTCATTCTTACCCGGTGTCAAAGCCGCAAGTACCACAATACCCTTACCCGACGAAACTGTAATTCAAACAGCAAATGCTTTAGAAACTCAAAAAAGCATTCAATTTCCTTTAATTCAAATCAAAATAAATCAGGCTTTTAGCTTCTATCACCCCGGAGTCGATCTTGGAGCACAAATTGGAGATCCGATTAAAGCTATTAAGGCAGGCGTCGTTATTGAGGCTGGCTTTACCAGAGACGGCTATGGCAATACAGTTCTAATTGATCACGGTAAAGGGCTTACTTCACGCTACGCTCATTTAAGTAAAATTGAAGTTAAAGTTGGTCAAGAAGTTACTACTAATACCGAGGTTGGTAAAGTTGGTGTTACAGGGCACTCAACCGGGCCTCATTTGCATTTGGAGATTAGACAAAATGGATTTGCCTTAAATCCCCTTTCTGTACTCCCCAGGTAAGCAAGCTTTTCCTAACGGATAATTACCGGTTTTCTAAGGATCTCCACAAATACCAGCTAGCGACCGTGCGGTAAGGTTTCCAGTTCTTTTCGGCAAATTTTGGAGAGTTTATCTTGTCCCACTTTTTACCTGTTACTTTCTCAAATCCTTTTTTTATTCCTAGATCGTTAACCGGGAAAATGTCAGGCCTGGCCAAAGAAAACATTAAAAACATCTCTGCGGTCCACTGGCCTATTCCTTTGACAGCAACCATTTCTTTTATCGCCTCGGCGTCAGATAGATCTGCTAGTTTTTTAGTTTGAAGTTCTCCTGACTTGGTTTTTGCCGCCAAATCTTTAACATATGACACCTTTCCCCAGCTCATTCCACAATCGCGTAATTTTTGGCCATCAACTTTCAGGATGGAATCGGGTGTTACTTTTCCACCTACGGCTTTAATAAACCTTCCCTCAATAACGTCGGCAACCTTACCTGAGAGCTGTTGACCAATAATATTCCCGGCAATGTGTCCGAAATAGTCTTTGTGAGGTCGAAATTTTATCGTGCAATGTCCCCAAGTTTTAATTAAAGGGCCTATATATTTATCTTTTAAAAGAAACTTTTCGGCTTCATCCCACATGAGAAGATTATATCAAGAAGTTTAATAATCCATTCCACCCATACTACCCGGTGGCATTGGCGGCATTGCAGGTTTTGGTTCAGGAATATCTGTTACCAAACCTTCTGTGGTTAAAACCATCATGGCCACACTTGCAGCGTTTTGAAGTGCGCTTCTGGTAACTTTAACTGGGTCAATTATTCCCATTTTGGTCATTGAGCCAAATTCGGAAGTAAGAGCGTTATAGCCAAAATCATTATCTTTTGAGGCCATTACTTTTTTAAGAACAGCCTTTTCATCATCCCCCGCATTTTTAGCTAACCACTGAATTGGTTCACTAAGTGCATCATAAACTATATCAAGGCCGATTTTTTCATCACCCTTTTCAATCTTAACCTTTTTAAGTACCTCGCGAGCCCTAAGAAGTGCTGTTTCCCCACCCGGGACTATTCCTTCTT
>WNFL01305846.1_pt2 | contig 13584 bp, 12 predicted proteins | sample 5400361 | NCBI WGS metagenome assembly WNFL01 (sample SAMN13153351, study PRJNA577476) | soil metagenome | isolation source: 40 cm soil on Douglas fir-dominated hillslope | place: USA:California | collected 2013-09-17
CATCGCGGCGAATAGCACCAGCATGGTGATCAGCAGGAGCTGGGACATATATGTGCGGCTGAGGAGCTTGCGCTCGCGGCTCAGGTCAACATACCTCTGCTCGCTCTCGTCGAGCTGGCGGACCGCGTTGGAGAACTCCTGCGGCAGAGGCATTCCCACCAGGACGAGCCCATGATCGCCAACCGGCGCGGCCGCCAGGATGTATTCCGTCTTCCCCCACACGAAATGGGCCGGACCCGGCACGGAATCCTCCGGCGACGGAACTTTCAGGTTCTGCAGCGGCCAGTTGCCGGGAATATCCTGGCTGGCCTTGAGATCTCCGTCGATCAGAGCCACGGCGAAACCTCCCTGCAGGGTGGCTTCGTGGCGGCGGAATTCGCTCGCTATACCGGAAAAATCGCCAGAAGCGAAAGCGCGGTGTACCTCGGGCGCCGACGCAATCGAGGCGGCCTCGGACTGAGCATTCTGGCCGGCGTAGCCGACCATGAGGGATGCAATCGTCTGCGTGTTCTTCCGGACCTCCTCGACCGGGCGCGAGAACCACTTGTCGATGGACCGATTCAGCAAGAGACGGGCAAAGCTGAACTGCGCGATCACCGGCAACAGGGAGAGGAGGAGGACCATCAGCACCATCCTCGCCCGGAACTTGGAGCCCGGAACCCCTAGTCGCCGGTCGCCATAGAGCTTGAGCAGATTGCGCAGCAAGACAAACGTCATCGCCAGCAGCAAAAGGAAGATCAAGCCGGAAAGCGCTGCGTACCCGAGTGTGTTGCTGTCTGGTTGGATGAACTTCAGGTTGAATGCCGTTTGTGAAATGGCGACGGCAAAAAGAAGAAACGTCCCGATGGCGAGCCAAAGCACGGCTCCCCTCCGGCGCGAAGGTTCGGGGCGATTTGGAGTTCGGGCAATCAAAACGCTGCGTTCGGGATCGAACCCCGGGATGAAACTAAGAACGCCCCAAGATTATAGCTGGATCTGCACAACTATTCGGTCTTCCAGCGGTCGAGCTCGGCCAAGTCGGGCCGCAATGGCTGTTGACTGCCATGGACAGCGCAACATGAAGTTCCCGGAGATTCATGCGCGGTTACTAAGGTTGTTGCACGGCGGGCATGCGCCGCTCAACTAAAACCTGCAAAAACCTCGAAAAACCCCAAACTCAACAACTTGCGGCGCCACACCATGCTCTGCCCGACCAGGTACAAGTACCAAAGTTACAGGCGCGGTAATCCATCTTCGGTGACAATTTGTGTCAACGGAACCCAGAGCGCCTCTGCATCCTCCTCCGCAGAGCCGCTGTTTCGTCGCTGTCCATTTGCTTTCCGACACTGCCGGTCAGAGGAGTCTGCGATATGTCTCAAAGGCTGGGCGATCTTCTCGTTAAAGAGAAGATTATTACCCAGGAGCAGTTGCAACAGGCGACGAAAAGTCAAAAAGAGAACAACTCTCGCCTGGGCGCTGCCCTCGTCAAACTCGGATTCCTGACAGAGGAAGACTTTACCAATTTCCTATCGCGGCAATACGGCGTTCCCGCGATTAATCTTGCCTACTTTGAAATCGACGCTTCTGTTGTAAAGCTCATCCCTTTTGAAACCGCTAAGCGTTACCAGATTCTTCCGCTGAGCCGCGTCGGTGCCTCGCTCACCATCGCCATGGTGGATCCCACCAACGTCTTTGCCATGGACGATATCAAGTTCATGACGGGCTTCAACATTGAGCCGGTGGTGGCGTCGGAAAGCTCGATTCTGGAAGGAATCGAAAAAGCCTACGGAACCAAACAAGGCGACGACCTCGAATCGGTCATGCAAACCATGAATGACCTCGGCGAGACCGACGTCGAGCTGCAATCCGAAGAAGCGGAAGCCGCGCTTGCCGACCTGGAGCGCGCCGCCGATGAAGCGCCCATTGTCAAGCTGGTCAATCTCATCCTCACCGATGCCGTCAAGCGTGGCGCCAGCGATATTCACATGGAACCCTACGAAAAAGAGTTCCGCGTCCGCTTCCGCATCGACGGCGTTCTGCAGGCCATCATGTCGCCGCCGTTGAAGTTGAAAGACGCTATCACTTCCCGTTTGAAGATCATGTCCAAGCTGGATATCAGCGAAAAGCGGCTGCCCCAGGACGGGCGCATCATGCTGAAGATGAACCTGGGTGGCAAGAAAAAACAGCTCGATTTCCGCGTCAGTACCTTGCCCACTTTGTGGGGCGAAAAAATCGTCATGCGTCTCCTCGACAAGGAGAATCTCCGCCTCGACATGACGAAACTCGGCTTCGAGCAGGAATCGCTCACGAAATTTGAAAAAGCCATTCTCAAGCCCTATGGCATGGTGTTGGTCACCGGTCCAACCGGTTCCGGCAAAACCAACACTCTCTACTCCTCCATCGCCCGACTCAACACGCCCGACACCAACATCATGACCGCGGAAGACCCGGTCGAGTTTCAACTCGGCGGCGTCAATCAGGTGCAAATGAAGGAGCAAATCGGCCTGAACTTCGCCGCTGCGCTCCGCGCCTTCCTGCGGCAAGATCCCAACATCATCCTCGTCGGCGAAATCCGCGATTTTGAAACAGCCGAAATCGCCATCAAGGCCGCGCTCACCGGTCACCTCGTGCTATCCACGCTGCACACCAACGGAGCACCCGAGACGATCACGCGCCTCATGAACATGGGCATCGAGCCCTTTCTCGTGGCAACCTCCGTGCATCTGATCTGTGCTCAGCGTCTCATTCGGCGCGTTTGCAAGGAGTGCGCCGAGCCGTTTGAAGTCCCCGTGCAGACTCTGATCGACGAAGGGTTCGGGCCGGAAGAGGCTAAAACCGTGAAGTTGATGAAGGGCCGCGGCTGCGGCGTCTGTAACAACACCGGATACAAAGGCCGCACTGGTCTCTACGAAGTCATGGAAGTGGACGACGAAATTCGCGAACTTGTGCTCGTGGGCGCGTCCGCGCTCGAATTGAAGAAGAAAGCCATCGAACAGGGCATGATCACGCTGCGTCGCAGCGGTTTGACCAAGGTGGCGATGGGATGGACCACGCTTGAGGAAGTGGCCCGCGAAACGATCCACTAGAGGTTTGCAATAGTACACGGAGGAATGGAACAGTCATGGCATTAACTCTTAGCGATCTGCTCCGCAGGATGTTGGAGATGGCGGGTAGCGATCTTCACATCACTACCAACTCTCCGCCACAAATCCGCGTCAGCGGCCACCTGGTGCCCCTCGACTTGCCGCAGATGACCCCCGCAGAAACCAAGCAGCTCGCCTATAGCGTCATGACCGATTCTCAGAAGCATCGTTTCGAAGAAGCCCTGGAACTCGACTTCTCTTTCGGCCTCAAGGGCCTGGCCCGTTTCCGCGGCAACGTCTTCAACCAGCGTGGAGCTACCGCCGCAGTTTTTCGTTTAATTCCGTTCGAGATCAAAGCGTTCTCTCAACTCAACCTCCCGCCCATTGTCGCCAAAATGTGCGACAAGCCGCGCGGCCTGGTGTTGGTCACTGGTCCCACAGGTTCCGGCAAATCGACCACATTGGCCGCCATGATCGACAAGATCAATACCGAGCGGCACGATCACATTTTGACCATCGAAGACCCCATCGAATTCGTCCACATGAACAAGAACTGCCTGGTCAACCAGCGCGAACTTCATGCGGACACGAAGACTTTCACCGATGCTCTCCGCGCCGCCCTCCGTGAAGATCCGGACGTGGTGTTGATCGGCGAAATGCGCGACCTCGAGACCATCGAAGCCGCGCTGCGTATCGCGGAAACCGGTCACTTAACCTTTGGCACTCTGCACACGAACTCCGCCACGTCCACCATCAACCGCATCATCGACGCCTTTCCGGCGCACCAGCAGCCCCAAATTCGCGCCCAGCTTTCCCTCGTCCTCGAAGGCATCATGTGTCAATCCCTCGTGCCCAAAGCGGACGGCAAGGGCCGCGCCATGATTCTGGAAGTGCTGGTCCCCAACGCCGCGGTACGCAACCTGATTCGCGAAGACAAAATTCACCAGATCTACTCAGCCATGCAATCCGGTCAGGACAAATACGGAATGCAAACTTTCAATCAGGCGCTGGCCACAGCCTATTTCCAAAAGCAGATCACGGTGGAAACAGCCTTGATTCGCTCCAGCAATCCAGACGAATTGCAGGAAATGATCAACCGCGGCGCTGGTCTGGGAAACCGCACCGCCAGCCAAGCGTTAGAACGAGCGCAAAGTTCAGGTAAGGCCGGGCAAGGTTCTTAGGGGTACGGCCCGGATCGCGATTCATTTAGGAGAAAAAGGGTCATGCCAGTATTCACGTACTCGGGAAAAAACGCTTCTGGGGAAAAGATCAAAGGCAGCCGCGAAGCGGCGAGCAAGGAAAGCCTCGCGTCCGCACTCAGGAAAGATCGCATTGTGCCCTCCAACATCCGGGAAAAAGGCAAGGAATTCTCCCTGCCCACCTTTGGCGGAGGTACTGTCACAGCCAAGGAAGCCGCCGTTTTCTTCCGGCAGTTCTCGGTCATGATCGATGCTGGTCTTCCACTTGTCCAGTGCCTTGAGATTCTAGGAGCGAATCAGGAGAATGCGTACTTTCAGAAAACGCTGACCAGCATCCGCACCACGGTCGAAGGCGGTTCCACGCTGGCCAACGCCATGCGCCTCCATCCCAAGGTTTTCGACGAACTGGCCACCAACATGATCGAGGCCGGCGAAACCGGCGGTATTCTCGACATCATTCTCCAGCGCATCGCCGCTTACGTCGAGAAGGCCGTGAAGCTGAGGGCCGCAGTCAAGTCCGCCTTGATCTACCCGGTCGCGGTGGTGGGCATCGCCGTTCTTGTCGTGGGCGCGCTGCTGAAATTTGTGGTACCCATTTTCGCCAACCTTTTCACTGGTTTGGGCGTGGCGCTGCCTCTTCCCACGCGGATCACCGTCGGTCTCAGCAATTTCGTTGGCCAGTTTTGGTGGTTTTTTATCTTGGGGGGCGTGGGCGCGGTGATGGCTGTCAAGCAAGCCCGCAAAAATCCCAAAGGCAAGTATTTCTTCGATAAATTGCTGCTGGGCATGCCCATCATCGGCATCTTGCTTCGGAAGATTGCCGTGGCCAGGTTTACGCGAACGCTGGGAACGCTGATTACCTCAGGCGTGCCCATTCTGGAAGGCCTATCCATCACAGCGCGCACTTCAGGGAATGCTGTCCTGGAGGAGGCGCTGATGAAGGTTCGCAAGGCCATCGAAGAAGGCCGCACCATTGTCGACCCGCTCCGCGAAAGTGGCGTGTTTCCGAACATGGTGACGCAGATGATCGGTGTCGGCGAAGCCACGGGCGCGATGGACTCCATGCTGCAAAAAATCGCGGACTTCTACGAAGACGAAGTCGATGTCGCCACCAAAGACATGCTGGCACTGCTGGAGCCCGCCATCATTGCCTTCCTTGGCGTCTTCGTCGGCGGCATCGTCATTTCGCTCTACATGCCTTTGTTTGCCATGATCGGCAAACTGGCTGGCTAAGACGGCTTCGGCATTCGGACGGAGTTTGTCTCCGCCCGCTGCCAATTCCGCAGTTCATCTCCCGATTCTCGGCGGTAGCTCCGCTCGGAACCGATCCAACACGAACGGACGGCGAAGTCATGGAATTGTTTGTCGAGCAGCGGCGCTGGCTGGCTTGGTTGTCCAACGTCCGCATTATCGTATTGACGTTTCTGCTGGGGATTCAGCTGGCCATCGTCCGGCTCACGCCCACCACCTTGCCGCTCCGTCCTTTCATTGCCGCAATTCTGCTGTGGTACACGCTGTCGGTATTTTTCCTCGTACTCGCGTCCGCGTGGCATGAGGAGGTCGTCCAAGCGAAACTCCAGGTCTTCACCGACCTGGGCATGGCAACACTCCTCATCTATGTAACCGGCGGCGCCGAGAGCACCTACAACTTTCTTTATCCACTCGTCATCGTTGTTGCCTGTATCTTGCTGCCGCGCACCTGGGCGTACCTGGTTGCGGCCATGGCCTTCATCTTCTACGGCACCGTGCTCGAACTCTGCTATTTTGACGTCTTACCTGCCTACTCCTCGGCTCATCCCAGCGCCCGCGTTCTGCTCGCCATCATCCTCATCAATCTGTTTGCCGACTTAACCATCGGATATCTGGCTTCGACCCTGGCCCATCGATTGCGTCAGTCTGACGCCCGCCTGCGCCATACCAGCGGCGAACTCGAGAACCTGCAGGCCCTGCACGAAAACATTATCCAGTCCATCACCGGAGGCATCATCACCGCCGGGCTCGACGGGCGAGTGCAAGTGGCCAATGCTGCGGCCTGCCGCTTGCTCGAGCGAGACCAGGCCAGCGTGATCCGCCAGCCCGTGCAGTCCCTCTTCCTGGAGCCGCTGCCCTATGCTCTCGGCGGTTCGGCCCACGGGGAGGTGCGGGCCAGAACCCCCTTAGGCAGGGAACTCACGCTGGCTCTGCGTGCTTCTTCTCTCACGGCTCCTGGACAAGGTATTTTTGGCTACATCTATGCCTTCGACGACTTAACCGAAGTTCGCCGCCTGGAACGTGAAATTCGTGTCCGCGAACAGCAGGCCGCCATCGGACGCCTCGCCGGCGCTATCGCGCACGAAATCCGCAACCCGCTGGCCTCCATTGGCGGCTCCGTGAACGTGCTCCACGGCATTGCCGCCCTGACCGACGAGCAACGTTTGCTCGTCGAGATCGTAACCCGCGAATCCGAGCGCCTCAATGCCATCATTACGGACTTCCTTGCCTATTCGCGGGGCCGCCAGTTCGAGTTTGCCAAGGTCGACGTAGTGCCCCTTCTCGAACAGGTTCTCGATGATGTCGAGACCAGGATGGTCCGGGAACACTCTCCGGTGCGGATGCTGCGGTCGCTGCGCGCGCACAAGGCCTGGACTATAGGGGATGGCGCGCGTCTGCGGCAGGCATTTCACAATCTGTGCGACAACGCCCTCGCCGTCATGCCCGAAGGCGGTACTCTGACCGTTTCTCTCTGTGCGCTCGGTCAAGGATTAAATGAAACGCTAGACGAAGCACCGGTCCAGGCGGAAGACGGGTGGGAAATCACCGTTTCCGATACCGGGCCGGGCCTTACTCAACAACAAGCCTTGCGCATCTTCGAGCCATTCCAAAGTCAAAATGGAGCTGGCACGGGTCTTGCCTTGGCCATCGTCTATCAAATTGTTGCGGCCCATGACGGTAGAATCACGGCGGGTTCTGGCGAGGGTGGCAGTGGAACCCGTTTCCGGTTGCGTCTTCCGCGTGAGGAAGCCGGCGTTGTAGCGCCTTCCGCGGATTCTCCATCTGAAACCCGGGAAACCGTAGTGCTCAATGTGGTGTCACGCGCGGCCTCCGCCGGTTCCGGGGCTAGTTCTGAGGCTCCTACCACGGCTAGTTCCGCAGAAGGAGGCGCCCGTGGGTAACATCCTGGTTGCGGACGATGAGCGCTCCATCTGCGAACTTCTCGACATTACGCTGCGCCGTGAAGGTCATCGCGTGGAGACAGTCAATTCCGGCGACGCGGCCAAGGCCAAGATCGAATCCGCCCTCTACGACGTGGTCGTGACCGATATTCGCATGCCCAAAGCGAACGGCATCGAAGTCTTGAAGCACGCCCACCAAATCTCTCCGGATACAGCGGTCATCTTGATCACAGCCGTCGATGACTATGAGGCTGCGGTCGAAGCCGTCAAAGCGGGCGGCGCCACCGACTACATTCGCAAGGGTCCCGGCCTCGTCGACGATGTGCGCCTGTCCGTCGCTCGGGCCATGCAGCGGCAGAGCTTGAGCCGGCAGAATTTTGCCCTCAAGCGCGACGCGGCGGCGCACAATTCTCTCGACAACATTATCGGCGCCAGTTCTGCCATGGAGAAACTCAAGCAGACCATCCGCACCGTTTCCTCCACCAGCAGCACCATCCTGATCCAGGGCGAAAGCGGCACCGGCAAGGAGTTAGCGGCGCGTGCGGTCCATACATGCTCACCACGCGCAGGCGAAGCCTTCGTCTCCATCAACTGTGGGGCTTTTCCCGAGACGTTGCTCGAGAGCGAGCTCTTCGGCTACGTCAAGGGCGCTTTCACGGGCGCGAACCAAAACAAGCGGGGCCTGTTCGAAGTGGCGGACGGCGGCACCATCTTTCTCGACGAAATCAGCGAGACTAGCTTGCCCATGCAGGTCAAGCTCCTGCGCGTCTTGCAGGAGCGCCTCGTACGGCCCATCGGCGGAACCAGCGAGATCGCCGTCGATGTCCGCGTCATCGCCGCCACCAACCGCAACCTCGACCAGATGGTCGACGAAAATCTATTCCGCGAGGATCTGTACTATCGCCTCAACGTGATTCCTATCCGCGTACCCTCGTTGCGCGAGCGCCCGCAAGATATCTCCCTGCTGGTCAACCATTTCTTGAAGAAGTATGCCCCGGCGGCAGGCAAGCAAATTCGCCAGATCTACGCTCCCTGTCTGCTGGAACTCTGCAGCTACGAATGGCCCGGGAATGTTCGCCAGTTAGAGAATACGGTGGAGCGGGCGGTGGCTCTGGAAACCTCCAATGAACTCCACACGGAATTACCAGTGGAACGGCCTAAAACCCGGGCCGCAGCCGCCGGCGTTGGAATGCCGACTTTGCTGCCGGCGGGCACGTTCCCTCCCGAAGGCTTGGATATGGAAAACCATGTGGCCCAAATTGAGAAGGCGCTGTTGCTCTCCGCTTTGCAGCAATCCGGCGGCGTGCAGACCAAAGCCTCCGATCTGCTGAAAATCTCCTACCGTTCCTTCCGCCATCTCGCCAAGAAATACGACCTGTAATCCTGTTTCAGATTTACAAGTTGTCATTCTGAGCGGAGCGAAGAACCCCAACACTCTCGACTTAGCGGCAATCCTCTCAGGCTTTCTCCTGTGCTCTCCAACATCAGGCTTAAATGAGCTGCTACGTCTTCCCCCGCTGCAGCTCCTGCTTCCATCCCAGCACGCGTGCCTTCGCGCCTTCGGCTTCCGCTTCGGCGATCATCCCCTTGCACTGGTAGAGCACCGACAAGCTGGTGTGTGCCAGCACATCGTCCGGATCGAGCTCGGTAATGCGCAAGGCGACGGCAATCGCTTCGTCAAAGCGATTCAAGTTTTGCAAGGCCCGTGCCAGACCATGCATGGCCTCGGTAAAGGTCGGGTCGGCGGCTACCGAGGCCTCATACTCCTTCAGGGCCTGTTCCTGCAGGCCATCCGCCATGGCGTCGAGAGCGGCAAAGTAATGGTCTTCGGCAACTTGGCGGGCGGGAACATTCATAGGGGAGAATCTCCTGCGATTCTAGCCTACCCAAGGCTATACTCGGTGAATCCATGCTCTCCGGTTTGCGCTTTCTGTGGAATTCGACGAGAGGCCATCGATTCGCCCCATGGCGCAGCCCCTATCTTCTGTGGCGCGTGGAAACCTACTGTGGCGTCAAGATGCAGAACATCGGATTTCTGGAGTTCTGGGGTTTCCTCTGGCGCGAACGCGCCAACCTGAAGCGTTTTCTGGCTTGGACCCGCGAGATGCAGCGCTACACACGCGAAGAACGTCCGGGCCGCTCGGAACCCGCCAGTTGAGGACCTAATCTGAGCCAGGGGTTCGTATCAGGGCACGCCTAACGGCGTGCCGATCAACCGCCTCGCGAGCCCGCACTTTAGGCGCAGCGCACTCCCAAGAGCCCGTCAAACTCTTCCCAGCAAATAACTTGACTTAATATCGTGCCACTCTTGAATCCGCTCTACGAGCCAGCCGCGGCCGCTCCGCCCATCTTAATCGCCACTTCCGCACCTTTTGCGATGCCCAGCTGTTTTGCAGCCGTTCCGCGATTGACGGAAATTTCCAGGAAGCCCATGCTGCCAAGAATGGCGAAAATCTCTCCCGGGGCACCCTGGGCGTAGTGGTTGTAGATTTCCGTGATCTCGTTCTTGCCAATCACAATGCGGAACGGCGGCGGATCGCTGCCCAAAAGTTGTGGAGCGTCCGACGCGCGAATGTTGGTGATCAGGTTGCCGTAGCGGTCAATCTTCAGAACGATGCCGCGCAGCGAGCCGTCTGGCGCCGTCTTCGGCTTGGGCGCGGCGAAGCGCACGTAGTCCGTAATTTCGTCGCCAAATTTTGCCGGATCCACGCCTTTAGCCAGGTTCGCCGCCACCGGCGCGAACACGTCGCGTCCATGAAATGTCGAACTCACGGGCTGTCGGAAGTAGTGGCTGGAAGTGATTTCGCGCACCAGCACGCTCTCCGCCTGCGCGTAAACGAGAGAAAGCACGCCATTATCTGGAGCCACGAAATAATGCTCGCCGACCGCCGCCAGAATCGGCCGCCGCTGGCTGCCCACGCCCGGATCAACCACCACCAAATGAACGGATCCGCCCGGGAAATACTTGTACGACTCGGAAATGGCAAGCGCTCCGTCGAGCACGTCGTACGCCTGAATGGCGTGCGTAATGTCCACGATGCGAAGTTCCGGGAACACGTCCAGCATGACGCCCTTCATGGCGCCAGCAAAGTGGTCTACGAGGCCGAAATCAGTCGTCAAAGTTACGATGTGCGGACGCGCCAACGGAGGTTCCTTCAGGTTCGGATTTTCTTCGCCAAATTTCCAAGCTATCGCTGGGCAGCGTTCGCGTCAAGGCACGGGGGTAATAGACCGGCGTCGGTTTCCGGATCCTCACCCTACACGCCCGCCGCCAAGACCGTCCCGGGTGCCGTTCCCGGGCTAGATAGTTCCATCCGATCGCGGTAGTGCAAATGTCGCCTGCGCGTGACCTCCACCAGTGGCCGCCAGGAGGAATCATGTCTGTACTCTATAACACAAAGTACTCTGCAAGCAAATTATGCGCCACTCTACAAGAGGCTGGGATTTCGAAAAAGTACAGCCTACGATGCAGTGTCGATCAGGATTCAGCGGGGCGGCTTACGGGTGTAATTTTTCTTGAAATGCTGCGACCCAGTGCAGGGGCAGTTACTCGTAACGCAATGCTTCCACCGGATCCATGCGCGAAGCCTTCAGGGCAGGAAAGAATCCCGACACAATTCCGACGAGCGACAGGATCGTGAACGAAAGGATCATGACGCTGCTCGAGGCTCGCAGGAAGATGTCGCCTTCGTGGTTGACGGTTTTGTAGAGTTCGCCATAAAGCGGCATCGGCGGAATGATCCACGTCAGCACGATCGCCACGGCCATGCCGACAATGCCGCCCATGAAGGTCAACACCAAAGCTTCCAGCAAGAACTGAATTAGGATGTGCCGCCGCCGCGCTCCCAGTGCCTTGCGCAATCCAATTTCGCGCGTGCGCTCCGTGACCGAGACCAGCATGATGTTCATCACACCCACGCCGCCCACCCCGAGCGTGACCATTCCGATCAGTCCAAGGACAGCTTGCAAGCCGTAAGAGAACGCGTTCATCATCTCCGCGCCTTCGACAGTATTCCATTCGGGCGTCGCTTTTTCATCTTTCGGATCGAAATGGTGGCGCCGGGCAACCACTTCGCGGACCGCGGCCAGCGCTTTCTTGTCCAGGTTGGCCGAAGTCGGCTGGAACACGATCTCGTCGGGGTCTTTCAAATCCTTCAAATCCCGCATGAGATGAAACGGAACGAACGCCTGCTCGTTGTCCGGACCGTTGTACATGGAATCTTGAATCTTGTTGCGCAGGGTGCCGATCACTTCAAAGTTGAGGCCGCCGATGCTGACGCTTTGTCCGACCGAGGGCGCGCCTTGAAACACCCGCTTGGCCGCGTGGTTGCCCAGAATGACGACGCGCCGATGTTCGCCGAAGTCGCTTTCGGTGAAGTAGCGGCCATCCTCCAAATCCAGGCGTCGCATTTGTCCGTATGGCATCTCCACGCCGCGCGTGGAAAGTGAGACCACGCGCGAACCCACTTTGTAGGCGAAGTCGCGATCGATTTCCGCGCTCACCGCTCTGACGATGGGCACTTCATCGCGGATGGCCTGCACGTCTTCGTACTCGTATTGAATGTTCTTGCCGGCGCGCTGCCCGCCCGCCTGCAGGCTCGTCTGTCCCGGCCATAGCACAATGACTTCGTGGCCCACATTGTTGAAGGCCATGGAAACGCTGCCGCCGAGGCCTTGCCCGAAGGCCAGCAGCAGCACGACCGAAGCCAGCCCCCAAACAATGCCGAGCATGGTGAGCAGCGAGCGCAGCCGATTGCGCATCAGTGATTGCCAGCCCTGCGTAATTAATTCCTTAAGAAACATAGCTAATCTATTGAGGTTAAAAGCTTATTACTCTACGTGCACGTCTCCTGACCCTGTGCGGACGGAGAGCAACGGGCCGCCGCCGCGCACTTTGCCGGTCACGGTCTTGCGGCCTTTCTGCACCCTGCCCTGAATGGTGGTAGTGACCGGGTGCTCGATCGTCGCGTTGCCGGAATTCGTGGAGAGGTCAACATCAAATGCGGCCTCCGAGGGCAGCCGCAAGCGCACATTTCCGGAGCCGGTGTGAACTCGCCACGACTCCTTGGGATCGCCTGCAATGGTGATGTCGCCGCTGCCCGCGCTCGCCCGCAAACCGCCCGCAAGGCCCTTGAGGTGGATGTTGCCGGAACCGGTTTCGATGTCAGCGTCGCCCGAGCCCGTCTCTTCGAATTCGAGATCGCCGCTGCCGGCGCGGCCGTAAATGGGGCCGGAGAGCTGCTCCGCCCGTATGTTGCCGGAGCCGGTGCGGAAACGCATTGTGCCGGTGAGATGGGAGAGGCGAAGGTCGCCCGAACCGCTCTCCAACTCGATCTGTCCCTTGAGGCCGTTGACGGTTTGGTTGCCTGAGCCGGTATGACTGCGCAGTGTAGTGTCAGCGGGAACGGTGATTTCGTAATCCACCGAGAGGTCGTGAACGTCGGCGTATTCGACGCGGATGTTGTTGCCGCTTTGGTGGATGGGTGGATTCTGTTCCAGCTCGTGAACCTCGCGGTCGTGGGAGCCGGTCAGCCACCTGCTGCCGACGTGAATGGTGGCATGGATTACGACTGCTCCCGCGGGTCCGCTGCGGACGGTGATGTCGCCGGAGTGCGTGAGTACTTCGAGGTCGACGGGGCCGGTAACCGTCAGCGTGCGGTCAAAGGTTCCCACCGCCGAGGCGTTGGAACTGCCGGTCAGCAGAAGCGTGAGCAATCCTAGCTGCAAAACAGCGATCCATCGAGAGTTCATTCTCCTTCTCCTATTCATAACGAAGTGATTCGACCGGTTCCATTTCCGCAGCGCGGCGGGCTGGGTACATGCCTGCCGTAAAGGTAATCAGAGACAGCGTCAGGACTGAAGCGATGACCGCGACCGTGGAAACAGCCGGCTTGGGAACGAAGTCGGGGAGGGGCACCAGAGCCATGAGCACGCACAGCCCCACGCCGAAGCCGAGACCGATGCCGCCACTTACCACCGTCAGCATGGCGGACTCGGCGAAGAACTGTTTCAAAATGTCGGCCTTGGTAGCTCCCATCGCCTTGCGGACGCCAATTTCACGGGTGCGTTCGGTGACCGAAACAAGCATGATGTTCATCACGCCGATGCCGCCGAGGCACAGCGTCATTATGGCTACGCAGCCGAAGAATAGCGTGATCATGTCGAAGATGC
>WNFL01182912.1_pt2 | contig 13582 bp, 15 predicted proteins | sample 5400361 | NCBI WGS metagenome assembly WNFL01 (sample SAMN13153351, study PRJNA577476) | soil metagenome | isolation source: 40 cm soil on Douglas fir-dominated hillslope | place: USA:California | collected 2013-09-17
GTAGATGTCGATCGTGCCGGCGATCGCGAGCGACTCCCTCACGATCTCCTCGGCCGAGAGCGTGCTGTGCCGGAGCAGCGCGCGCGCCGCGGCCGCGGCGTAGGGCCCGCCGGAGCCGACGGCGAGGACGCCCTCGTCCGGCGCGATCACGTCGCCCGTGCCCGAGAGGAGGAGCGAGACCTTGCTGTCCGCCACCACGAGGAGCGCCTCGAGCTGGCGAAGCATCTTCTCCGTCCGCCAGTCCTTCGCGAGCTCCACGGCCGCGCGCTCGAGCTGCCCGCGGTACTCCTCCAGCTTCGCCTCGAATCGCGTCAGGAGCGTGACGGCGTCGGCGGTCGAGCCCGCGAAGCCGGCCAGGATCGAGCCGTCGAGGAGGCGGCGCACCTTCACCGCGCCGTGCTTCATCACCGTCGTCCCCATCGTCACCTGTCCGTCGCCCCCGAGCGCGACGGCGCCGTCCTTCCTCACGCAGAGGATCGTGGTGTGGTGGAAGACGGGGCGCCGCGGCATGGGGCGAGTTTAGTGCCCCTCGCTCCGCGGATGGCTCTTCCGGTAGACCTCGATCAAGCGGTCGGCGTCGAGGTGCGTGTAGCGCTGTGTCGTCGAGAGCGACGAGTGCCCGAGGAGCTCCTGGATCGCGCGCAGGTCGGCTCCGGCGGCGAGCAGGTGCGTGGCGAAGGAGTGCCGCAGCGCGTGCGGCGAGGCCGCGCGGCCGCCCGTGATCGCGAGCGCGCGGAGGAGGACGCGGCGCACGGAGCGGTCGGTGAGGCGCGCGCCGCGCGCGTTCACGAAGACCGGCTCGCCGCGCGCGGTCTTCGCGAGGAGGACCTTCCTCTCCGGCAGCCAGGCGCGGAGCGCCTCGGCGGCCTTCTCGCCGAACGGCACGATCCGCTCCTTCCGCCCCTTCCCGAGCGTGCGGAGCTGGCGCGAGCGGAGGTCGACGTCCGAAAGGTCGAGCGCGACGAGCTCCGAGACGCGGAGCCCGGTCGCGTAGAGGAGCTCGAGGAGCGCGCGGTCGCGCCGCGAGAGCGCGTCCTCGCCGTCCCGCGCCTCGACGACCGCCTCGGCCTCGCCGACGGAGAGCGCGCGCGGGAGCGGGCGCTCCTTCTTCGGCGTGGCGATCGCGCGGGCCGGGTTCGTCTCGAGCGCGCCCTCGCGCACGAGGAACGAGAGGAACGTCCTCAGCGCCGAGAGGTGACGCCCGATGGACGACTTACCGAGCCCGGACTTCCGGAGCGCCGCGAGGTGCGAGCGGACGGCGAGGGAGTCGACGTCGGACGCGGAGAGGTCCTCCTCCGCCTTCGCGAGGAACTCCGAGAGGAAGCGCGAGAAGCTCTCGAGATCCTGGCGGTAGGCGCGCGCGGTCGCCGGCGAGACGCCGCGCTCGTCCGTCAGGTGACGGAGGAACGCGGCGGCCTGGTCGGCGAAACGGCGGCTACTGGGCGAAGGAGCGGACCTCCTTCACGAGCGCCTTGATCTCGTCGGCGGAGAGCTTCGACTTGAAGGCGGGCATCTTGTCGTGCCCCTTCGTTATCGAGGTCTCGAGCCGGTCATCCGCGACCTTTTCCTGCCATTTCTTGTTCGTGAAGTCGCGGGCGCGCTTCTCTTTTCCCTTCTCGGTCTGCGCCTTGCCGTCATCCCCGTGACAGACGGCGCAGTACGTCGTGTAGTTCTCGGAATGGCCGGTCTGGGCGCGCGCGGGCGCGGCGAGGGCGAGGACCAGCGCGGCGGGAACGGCGAGGAGAAGAGAGCGACGCATGCGGCTTCCTCCTTAACGAAAGTCTACGCGAGGATCGCGGAACGTTCCGCCCGCTCGTGGAAGACGTGATCCTTCCACGCCGCGACGGACTCGAGGGCCCTCTTGCAGATCTCCTGCCTCCGCGAGGCGCGGTCTTTCGAGGACGGGACCTCCGAGTCGTCGATGATCCCGAAGCTCACGTTCGCGGGGTCGAAGCGCTTCTCGTTCCGCTCCGTCGAGACGTGGCGCGCGAGGGAGCCGAGCGCCGTCGAGAACGGGAGCGGGGCCGGCTCTCTCCCCTCGAGGAGCTGCGCGAGCGCGGCCCCGACCATCAGGCCCGTCGCGGCCGACTCGAGGTAGCCCTCGACTCCGGTGATCTGCCCCGCGAAGAAGACGCGCGGGTCCTTCTTCCACCGGAAGAGGCGGTCGAGGTGCGCCGGCCCGTTCAGGTACGTGTTCCGGTGGAGCATCCCGAAGCGGACGAACTCGGCGTTCTCGAGCCCCGGCAACCTGCGGAAGACGCGCTTCTGCTCCCCGACCTTGAGCTTCGTCTGGAAGCCGACGAGGTTGTAGTGCTCCTTCGCGAGGTCGTCCTGCCTGAGCTGAACGACGGCGTACGGCTCCTTCCCCGTCCTCGGGTCGGGGAGGCCGAAAGGCTTCATCGGCCCGTGCCTGAGCGTCTCGATTCCCCGCTCCGCCATCGCCTCGATCGGGAGGCACCCCTCGAAGTAGACGGCCTTCTCGAAGTCGTGGAACGGCACCTTCTCGCCCGCGAGGAGCTCCGCCACGAACGCCTCGTACTCGGCGCGCGAGAGGGGCACGTTCAGGTAGTCGTCGCCGCCCCCCTTCCCGTAGCGCGAAAGCGCGTAGAGGCGGCTCGTGTCGAGCGATTGCGCCTCCACGATCGGGGCGACCGAGTCGTAGAAGTAGAGGTAGCTCTCCCCGAGGGCGAGGAGGAGCGCACGCTCGAGCGACGGCGACGTGAGGGGGCCGGTCGCCACGACGACCCAGCCGTCGCCCGGCTCGGGGAGCTCCGGGACCTCCTCCCGCACGAGGTCGACGAGCTCGGTCGCGGCGATGCGGCGCGTGATGCCCTCCGCGAAGACGGCGCGGTCGACGGCGAGCGCGTCGCCGGCGGGCACGGCCGCGCGCCGGGCCTCCTCCATCACGACGGAGCCGACGAGCTCCATCTCCCGCTTCAGGAGACCGACCGCGTTCTGCGGGTTGTCGGAGCGGAAGGAGTTCGAGCAGACCATCTCCGCGAGGCGGTCGGAGGTGTGCGCGTCCGTCGTCCGCGCCGGGCGCATCTCGAAGAGGCGCACCGCGTGCCCGCGCCGCGCGAGCTGCCACGAGGCCTCGACGCCCGCGAAGCCGCCGCCGATCACCGTCACCCGCGGTCTCTCCCTCACGGCCGAAGCCTACACTCCGGGCGTCTGGGGCCGCCGAAGACGGTCCCGGCGGCTTTGCGAAAATGCAGCCGTGACGTACGAGCGGCAGCTCTACGACGAGGCGTACTTCGCGGAGCTCCACCCGCGCCACTGGTTCAAGAGCCCGGCGCGGAAGTTCGCGGAGCGGAACCGCGACGTCCTCCGTCTGATCGAGCCGAAGGCCACGGACAGAATCCTCGAGCTCGGCTGCGCGCGCGGCGACGTCACGTTCCTCCTCGCGGAGAAGGCCGGCGAGGTGATCGGAGTCGACGCCTCGGAGGAAGCGCTCGCGATGGCCGAGACGGAGCGGAAGCGCCGCGGCCTTCCGAACGTGCGCCTCCTCGCGGCCGACGTGGCGGACCTCCGCGGCGTCGCCGACTCCTCCGTCGACGCCGTCGCCGCGATCGACCTCGTCGAGCACATCGACGACCCGACGCTCCTCGCGATGCTGAGAGAGGTCCGCCGCGTCCTCGTCCCCGGCGGCCGCCTCGGCATCTACACGCCCGAGCGCGCGCACTACGTCGAGCGCCTGAAGGCGCACGACCTCCTGATCAGGCAGTTCCCGCAGCACATCGCGGTGCGCCGCGCGAAGGAGTACGAGAGGCTGCTGGCGTCGGCCGGGCTCGCGATCGAGCTCTCGACGTGGTCCGTCTCCCCGTTCCCGCTCGTACGCCTCGCCGAGAGGGCGCTCGCGCCCCTCCCGCTCGTCGGACAGATGTTCCGGTACCGGGTGCTGATCCGCGCGCGGAACCCATAGAATTCCGCCCCGCGGACGCCGGAAACGCGCGGGAGGGGACCCTGATGAGCTGGTGGTACGTCGAGAACGGCGAGCGCGTCGGACCGCTCGAGGAGGTCGAGCTCTCGGCGCGCGCGCGGGCAGGAAGCCTGCGCGCGGAGACGCTGGTCTGGACGGACGGCATGGCGAGCTGGCAGCCGTACGGGACGGTCGCGCCGGACCCTGCCGCGCTCGAGCCGAGCGCGGCGTGCACGGAATGCGGGCGGCGGCTCGGCGTCTCCGAGCTGATCCGCTACGGCTCGTCGCGCGTCTGCGCCGCCTGCAAGCCGCTCTTCCTCCAGAAGCTGCGGGAGGGCGTCGCGCCGCCCGCCGCCGGGCTCCGCTACGCGGACTTCGGCGTCCGCTTCGGGGCGAAGCTCCTGGACGGCGTCCTGATGTGGATCGTCAACATGGCGATCTCCTTCGCGTTCTTCGGGGTGCTGATGCGCCGCGCCACGCTCGGCCAGGGCTTCCTCGCGATGCAGCTCGCATTGATGGCGGTCGAGCTCGTCGTCAACGCCGCGTACGTCGTCTTCTTCCTCGGCCGCTTCGGCGCGACGCTCGGGAAGATGGCGCTGCGCCTCCGCGTCGTGAACCCGGACGGGAGCCCGATCTCGTACGGAAAGGCCGTCGGCCGGTACTTCGCCGAGATGCTGAGCGGGCTGACGCTCGGGATCGGCTACCTGATGGCCGGCTTCGACTCCGAGAGGCGCGCGCTCCACGACCGGGTCGCCTCGACGCGCGTCATCAGGGTCTGAAGAAGGGTGTCGGCGGCGGCTCTCCCCGGATGTCTCGCGTGCGGCGCCACGCTTCCGCCCGCGGCCGTCTCGGCCGTGGCTCTCGCGCCGTGCCTCGCGTGCGGCGTCTCGCAGCGCTGGGAGCTCTTCCCCGCGTTCCGCGCGCCGGCCGAGGCCCCGGCTCCGGCGGAGGCGATCGCCGCGCCTGGGGAGGAAGCGGCCTGCGCGTTCCACCCCGGCAAGCGCGCCGTCGCCTCGTGCGGCCGGTGCGGGCTCTTCGTCTGCGCCCTCTGCGAGCTGCCGCTCGGCGAGGAGCGGATCTGCCCGACCTGCCTCGAGTCGGGCCGGGCTTCGGGGAAGCTGAAGGACCTCGAGAGCCACCGCTTCCTCTACGACCGGCTCGCGCTGATGCTCGTGACGTATCCGCTCCTCTTCTTCTACGCGTCGATCCTCACCGCCCCGATCGCGCTCTTCGTCTCGATCCGATACTGGCCGGGCAAGACGCGGATGGCGATCGCGCTCGGGGTCGCGCTCCTCGAGATCGCCGGCTGGGCGGTCCTGATCCTCGTCGTCGTCGCGTCGCTCTCGCGGAGGAACAAGTGAAGTCGCCCTACCGGCGTCTCCGCGGGCGCGGGCGGCGCGGCGGGCGCTTCTTCGCGATCGCGGCGCCTCTGTCGACGGCGTGGATCGGGCCCGACCACCTCCTCGCCGTCGACATGTTCGGAGCGTCCGAGGATTACCGCCGCTTCTACTTCAGGGAGATCCAGGCGCTGGCGGTGAAGAGGACGATCCGCTACGAGGTCTGGACCGGCATCCTGGCGCCGCTCTTCCTCGTGACGCTCTGGGCGACCCTCGCGACGACGGACGCCGCGCGCATCTCGTTCGGGATCCTGGCCGCGCTCTTCGGGATCCTGCTCCTCGTCCACCTCCTGCGCGGGCCGACGTGCCGCTTCTACGTCGTGACGCGAGTCGGGCGCGAGGAGCTCGGCGCGTTCGCGCGATTCCGCGCCGCGAAAAGGGCGCTCGACACGCTGCGGCCCATCGTCGTCGCGGCGCAGCGCGAGGTGGCGCTCGCAGCGCGGAGGGCGAGGGCCGCGAGCCCCGCCGCGGAGGCGCCCGCTCCGGCGGGCGAGTCCGCGCCCGAGGCCGTGCCCGAGGTCCCGTGAGCGCGGTCCTCCGCCAGCGCTGCTTCCACCATCCCGAGCGCGTCGCCGCCGCGCGCTGTCTCGGCTGCTCGCGCACGTTCTGCCGCGAGTGCGTCACGGAGCACGAGGGGAGGGTGCTCTGCGCGCCGTGCCTCGCGGGCGCCGCGCGCGCCGGAGCCGGCCCGCGTCGATTCGAGCGCGGGCGCCTCACCGCGGCCGCGGCCCTCGGGGTCGCCGCGGGATGGATCTTCTTCTACCTGCTGGGGCGCGGGCTCCTCCTCGCGCGGACGACTTTCCACGAGGGGACGCTCTGGAGCGACGCTGCCGAGGGGCGCGAATGAGCCCGACGGGAGACGCAACGCGTCGACCGCTGGCTCATCGGCGCGAGCTGTGCTCGCGCCGCAGGATGCCGAAGGCATGAGCCGGCCCGCGGGAGAGGAGCCGGGCGGCCTCGCGCTCCTCGAGGAGGCGGCCGACCTCCTCCGCGAAGCGCCCGCGCGTTCTCTCCTCGTCTACCTTCTCGGCACGGCGCCGTTTCTCCTCGCGCTCCTCGAGTTCCTCGGCGAGATGAGCCGGAGCGGCCTCGCACGCAGGTCCCTGCCCCTCCGCGCGCTCCTCCTGGCGCTCCTTTTCATCGCGATGAAGACGGCGCACGCGTTCTTCTGCCGCTCGCTCCTCGCGGCGCGGCACGGGGCGGGGGCGGACGCGCGCGCGCCCGTCCTCGACGTCGCGCTCGAGCAGGCGGCGCTCCAGACGTCCTCGCTCTTCCTCCTCCCGATCGCGGCGCTCGTCACGGTGCCGTACGGATATCTGGCCGCCTTCTACCAGGGGGCGACGGCTCTCGGCGCGCTCCCGCGGGATCGGGAGCGTTCGCTCGCCTCAGCGGCAAGCAGGGGGGCCGTCCTCTGGCCGAAGCAGGGCCATGTTCTCGTCGGCGTGCTCCTCCTCCTCCGGACGCTGGCGTTCCTCAACGCGCTCGCGCTCCTCCTCGTGACGCCCGCTCTCCTGAAGGTTCTCCTCGGCGTGGAGACGGTCTTCAGCCGGAGCGGCGCCTCGGCCCTCAACACGACGACGCTCGCGGTCGCTCTCGCCCTCGCGCACCTGATGGTCGACCCGCTCGCGAAGGCGGCGTACACGCTCCGCGCGTTCTACGGGCTCTCGGTCGCGTCGGGCGAGGACCTGAAGGCGGCGCTCGCGCGGATCGCGAAGGCGGCGGCCGTGGCGCTCGTTCTCCTGCCGGCGCTCGCGAGCGAGCCCCCGGCCGCGGCGTCGGCGCCGGCGCGCCCCTCGTCCTCGCGCGCCCCGAGTACCGCTGGCGCGCGCCGTCCGACGAGCCGGAGGAGGGCGGCTTCCTCCTCGACCTGGCGCGCGCGGTCGACGGCGCGGCGCGACGGGCGCTGGCGGCGAGCGTGCGCGCCGCCCAGGAGATCTCGGACTGGATCGGGAAGCTCCTCCGCCCCCGCGGGTCCGGGGGCTCGCGCGAGGAGACGCACCTCCCGGCCCCGCCGAAGAGCCTCCTGTTCGCGCTCCTCCTCCTCGCCGCGCTCGCGGCTCTCCTCCTGCTGCGGCGGCGCCGCGCGCGTCCCGTTCCGACCCTCGCGCTCCCGAGCCCGCTTCCGGCCGTCGACGTCCTCGACGAGAGCGTCACGGCCGACTCGCGCCCCGCGGATTCCTGGCTCGGCCTGGCGAAGGAGCTCCTCGAGAAGGGCGACTCGCGCCGCGCTCTCCGCGCGCTCACGCTCTCGGCTCTGGCGCAGCTCTCGGCGAAAGGATTCCTCGTCCTCGCCGCGCACAAGTCGAACGGCGAGTACGTGCGCGAGCTCGCCCGCCGCTCCGCGCCGCGCCTTCTCGCGCCGTTCGGCGAGGTGATCGCGGCGTTCGACGCCTGCTGGTACGGGAGCCGCGAGGCGACGCGGGACCTCCTCGCCAGGACGCTCGCGAACGTGGAGGCGATCCGTGCCGCGTGAGCGCCTCGCGGCCGCCGCGCTCGCGGCCTCGGCCGTGCTCTTCGCCGCGGCCCTCGCGAGACTCCTCGCGCTCCGGCTCGCGGGCGGCGATGTCTATCCGGCGTCCTCGTCGCTGAACGCCGACCCGCTCGGCACGCGCGCGCTCCACGACGCGCTCGCGCGCCTGCCGGGCCTCTCCGTCTCGCGCAACCACGCGCCCCTCACGCGCCTCGGCGACGGCGCGGGGACGACGCTCTTCGTCCTCGGGGCCGCGGGGATCGAGGGCGAGGACGAGTCGGGACCGGAGGGCGCCGCGCTCCGCCGCTTCGTCGGGAGCGGCGGACGGCTCGTCCTCGGGTTCCTCGGCGCGGAGACGCGGAGCGTCCTGGCGGCGCCGAAGAAGAGCGAGCGGCCCCCGCGCGACGACCGCGCGCCGGACGAGACGCCGCGCCCGTCGCCCGCGCCGCTCTTCGCCTCGAAGGGGCGCGGGCTCCTCGAGTCCTGGGGCGTCCGGCTCGCGCGCCATCCTCTCGCGAAGGGCGTCAAGCCGGCGCTCGCGCGCGCGACGTCGTCGGCCGAGGCGCTCGCCCTGCCCGCGGAGCTGACGTGGCACGGGAGGACGTCGTTCGAGACGAGGGCCGGCTGGAGCGTCCTCTACACGTCCTCCGGCTATCCCGTCCTCGTCGAAAGGCGGATCGGCGCCGGGAGCATCGTCCTCCTCTCCGACTCGTACCCGGCCTCGAACGAGGCGGTGGTGAAGGAGCGGCGATCGGCCCTCCTCTCGTATCTGACGGGGAGCTCGCGCCGCGTCGTCTTCGACGAGACGCACCTCGGCGTCCTCGAGTCCGAGGGGGTCGCGTCCCTCGGGCGGCGCTACCGGCTGACGCCGTTCCTCGCGAGCCTCCTCGTCCTCGCGGGCCTCTTCGTCTGGAAGAACGCGACGAGCCTCCTGCCGCGGGGCGACGCGCGCGCGGCACGCGGGGACGCCGTCTCGGGGCGGGATTCCTTCTCCGGCCTCGTCGGCCTCCTGACGCGCGGCCTCGCGCCGAAGGAGCTGCCGGGCGCGCTCGTCGACGAGTGGGCGCGGACGGCGGCGGGCGGGCGCTCTCTCGAGCCGCGCATGAGGGAGGCGGCGGCCTCGGCGCCCGACGCGGTGACGGCCTACGGAAAGCTCCGGCGCATCACGAGATCGAAGGGAGGCGCATGAACCGAAACGGGGAGACTCTCGGCGCGACGCTCGCGGCGGCGCGCGCGGAGGTCGCGAAGGTGGTGATCGGGCAGGACGCCGCCGTCGACCTGGCGCTCGTGGCGATCCTCTCGGGACAGCACGCGCTCGTGGAGGGCGTGCCCGGCATCGCGAAGACGCTCCTCGTCCGGACTCTCGCGAGGGTTCTCGGGTGCGAGTTCGCACGCATCCAGTTCACGCCCGACCTGATGCCGGCCGACATCACGGGCACGAACGTGTGGAACGCCGGCACCGGGGAGTTCGCGCTGATGCCCGGCCCGATCTTCACGACGTTCCTCCTCGCCGACGAGATCAACCGCGCGCCCGCGAAGACGCAGTCGGCGCTGCTCCAGGCGATGCAGGAGCGGCAGGTGACGATCGACCGCACGACGCACACGCTCTCGCCGTCGTTCACGGTCTTCGCGACGCAGAACCCGATCGAGTACGAGGGGACGTATCCGCTGCCGGAGGCGCAGAAGGATCGCTTCATGGTGAAGATCCCGATGGGGCCCCTCGCGCGAAGGACGCTGGGCGAGGACGCGCCCGAGGCGGCTCTCGCGCGGGGCGCGGTCGCCGCGGTGCTCGCGCCCGGAGCCCTCGACGCGGTCAAGCCGCTCCTCCTCTCGGTCCTCGTGCGCGACGAGCTCCTCGCGTACGCGACGGATCTCGTGAGGGCGACGCGGAAGCACCCGAGCGTCCTCGTCGGCGCCGGGCCCCGCGCGACGCAGGCGCTCCTCCTCGCCGCGCGCGCGTTCGCGAGCCTCCACGCGCGCGACTTCGTCACGCCCGACGACGTGAAGCGGATGACGGGGCCCGTCCTCGCGCACCGCCTCGTGCTGCGGCCCGAATACGAGATCGAGGGGCTCGGCGTCGGCGAGGTGCTGGACGGCGTCCTGAAGGCGACGGCCGTCCCGCGCTGATGCTCGTTCCCCGAACGCGCGCCCTCGCCCTGGCCGCGGCGGTCCTCCTGCCCGCCTCGCTCGCGTACGCGGCCGCCCCCGCCGCCGCGGCGCCGCTCGGCGCGGCCGCCTTCGTCTTCGTGCTCCTCGCCGCGTGCGACGCCGCGCTCGCGCCGCGCGCGCTCCGCGGGCTGACGGTCGCCCTGCCGCCCGTCGTGCGGCTCACCCGGAACGTGCCCGGCACGCTCGACGTCTCTCTCGCGGACGCCCGCGGGCGGCCCCTCCTGCTCCGGCTCGGGCTCGCGCTCCCGCCGCCGTTCACGCTGGAGGAGGAGCGGGACGTCCTCCTCCCTGCGGGTGAGGAGCGCTCGCACCTGGCGTGGGAGGTGACGGCGAGGCGGCGCGGGCGCTTCCGCGTGGAGACGTGCGCCGTGGAGGCCGCCTCGCCCGCCGGGCTCTTCTCGCTCCGCGCGCGCCTCCCGGTCTCGTGCGAGGTGCGCGTCTACCCGAACCTGCAGGCCGAGCGGCGCGCGCTCGCGTCCGTCTTCCTCTCGCGCGGGAGCGCGGGCGCCCATGCGCAGCGGCTCGTCGGGCGCGGGCGCGAGTTCGAGAAGCTCCGGGAGTACGTGCCGGGCGACGGCTTCGACGAGATCCACTGGAAGGCGACGGCGCGCCGCGGCCGGCCGATCACGAAGGTCTACCAGGTGGAGAGAACCCAGGAGGTCTACGTCGTCCTCGACGCGTCGCGCCTCTCGATGCGGGAGGTCGGCGGGCGCGACGCCCCCCAGCCGACGATCGAGCGCTTCGTCTCGGCCGCGCTCGTCCTGGCGCTCGCGGCCGAGAAGCAGGGCGACCTCTTCGGCCTCGTCACGTTCGACTCGCAGGTGCGGACGTTCCTGAGGGCGCGGAGCGGAACGGCGCACGCGCGCGCCTGCCGCGAGGCGCTCGCGACGGTGGAGGCCGTGCCGGCGGCGCCCGACTTCGACGAGCTCGCGACGTTCCTGAGGCTCAAGCTGCGGCGCCGCGCGCTCCTCCTCTTCCTGACGGAGCTCGACGACCCGGCGCTCGCCGAAGGGTTCGCGAAGGCGGCCGGGCTCCTCTCGCGCCAGCACCTCGTCGTCGCGCACGGCGTCCGGCCCCCCGTCGCGCGTCCGCTCTTCACCGAGGACGCGGCCGGGCTGGACGACGTCTACGAAAGGCTGGGCGGGCACCTCGTGTGGCACGCGCTGAGGGAGCTGACCGGCAGCCTCGGGCGGCGCGGCGTCAAGCTCTCGCTGCTCTCGGCGGACTCGCTCGCGACGGAGCTCGTGGCGAGCTACGCGACGATCAAGAGGCGGCAGCTCCTGTGATTCTCGACCTCCCGCGCTTCGTCGCGAACGAGCGCCCGCTCTGGGAGGAGCTGACGCGGATGCTCGACACGCTCGAGGAGGACCCGGACATGCGTCTCCCTGTCGCGCGCGTGCGCCGCCTCCACGAGCTCTACCGGCGCGCGGCCGCGGACCTCGCGAGGGTCTCGACGTTCGCGGCGGAGCGCGACGTGCGCGCGTACCTCGAGGCGCTCGTCGCGCGCGCGTACGGCGAGGTGCACGAGACGCGCTCGCGCGCGCGCCTCCGCCCGCGCCTCTCGCTCCTGATCGCCGACTTCCCGCGCGCCGTGCGGGCGCACGCCCGCGCCCTCCTCCTTTCGGTCGCGTTCACGGCGCTCGGGGCCGCCTTCGGGGCCGGGGCGCTGGCGCTCGACCCGGCCTCAAAGGACGCCCTCCTCCCGTTCTCGCACCTCCTGGGCGATCCGAGGGAGCGCGTCCTTCGCGAGGAGAAGGGCGCCTCCGACAGGCTCGCGGGGCAGGAGGCGACGTTCTCCTCGTACCTCGTCACGCACAACGTGCGCGTCTCGCTCACGAGCTTCGCGCTCGGCGCGACGTGGGGGATCGGGACCGCGGTCGTCCTCCTCTACAACGGCGTCGTCCTCGGCGCCGTCCTCCTCGACTACGTGAGGGCGGGGCAGACGCGCTTCGTCCTCGGCTGGCTCCTCCCGCACGGCGCCGTGGAGATCCCGGCGTTCGTCCTCGCGGGGCAGGCGGGGTTGGTCCTCGCGTCGGCGCTCATCGGGTGGGGTGACCGGCGCTCCCTCGCCTCGCGCCTCTCGCGCGTCGGGCGCGACCTCGTCTGCCTCCTCCTCGGCGTCGCGGCGCTCCTCGTGTGGGCCGGGATCGTCGAGGCGTTCCTCTCGCAGGTCCACGAGCCGCGCCTCCCCTACACGCTGAAGATCGCGCTCGGCGCCGCGGAGCTCGCCGCGCTCGGCGTCTTTCTTGCGCGGGCCGGACGCGGACCGGAGCGCCTCCGTGGTCGACATGGCTGAGCGCGTCCTCCGAGTGAGGACGCCGGAGGGGATCGTCTTCGCGCTTCCGCTCGCCGCGCTCCCGGCGCGGGCGCTGGCGTTCGGCGTGGATCTCGCGGCGGTGGCGGCGCTCGCAACGCTCGCGCGGGCGGCGATCGCGCCAGTCGCGTTCCTCTCGATCGACGCCGCGCAGGCGCTCCTCCTCGCGCTCTACTTCGGGATCTCGGTCGGCTACGGCATCGCGTGCGAGTGGTTCCTGCGCGGACAGACGATCGGCAAGCGCCTCCTGAAGCTGCGCGTCGTCGACGCGACGGGCCTGAGGCTGACGCTCCCGCAGGTCGTGGTGCGGAACCTGCTCCGTCCGATCGACGCGCTCCCGATCGCGTACCTCGTCGGCGGAATCGCGTCCTTCCTCTCGAGGAAGGGGCAGCGCCTCGGGGACCTCGCGGCCGGGACGGCGGTGGTCGTCGCCGCGAGGCGAGGGGAGCCGGACCTGACGCAGGCTCTCTTCGGCGAGCACAACTCGCTCGAGGGCTCGCCGCACGTCGTCGCGCGCCTGAAGCAACGCGTCTCGCCGGAGCTCGCGGCCGTCGCGCTCTCCGCTCTCCTGAGACGCGACGTTCTCCTGCCGGCCGCGCGCGTCGAGCTCTTCGGACGGATCGCCGCGGCGTTCTCCGCGCTCGTGCCGTTTCCGGAGGAGCTCGTCGAGGGCCTCTCCGACGAGCAGGTCGTGCGGAACGTCGTGGACGTCCTGTTCCGCGCGGCCCGCGCGTAAGCTCGAGCCGTGGAAGGCGAGGCGCGACCGAGGGGGGCGCGGGGGGAACACGGAACCGCGGTCCCCCCGATCGTTGCAGCGTTCGCCCCGAACGCGGACGTCTACCGCGCGGACTATTACGACGCGATGTACCGCCCGCACTGGTTCCTGCGGAACCGGCGGAAGTACGAGGAGCGCGACCGCGCGCTCCTGCGCCTCGTGAAGCCGGACCCGGCGATGCGCCTCCTCGAGCTCGGCTCGGCGCGCGGCGACACGGCGTTCTTCTTCGCGCCGAGGGTCGCGCGAGTCATCGGCGTCGACGCCGCGCCGGCGGCGATCCGGGCTGCGGAGGACGAAAGGGTGCGGCGGGGAGCGGAGAACGTCTCCTTCCGCCTCGCCGACGCGCGCGCCCTGACGAATCTGAAGGACGTCTCGTTCCGGTGCGTTCTGATGGCCGACTTCGTCGAGCACGTCCTCGACGACGTCCTCGTCCCCGCGCTCGCGGAGGCGCGCCGCGTCCTCGTGCCGGGCGGCGCGCTCGCGATCTACACGCCGAACCGGACGCACTGGGCCGAGAGGGTCAAGGCGAGGGTCCCGC
>WNFL01361554.1_pt2 | contig 13582 bp, 14 predicted proteins | sample 5400361 | NCBI WGS metagenome assembly WNFL01 (sample SAMN13153351, study PRJNA577476) | soil metagenome | isolation source: 40 cm soil on Douglas fir-dominated hillslope | place: USA:California | collected 2013-09-17
TACCTCGACCTGGTCGGCAACCGCCTCATCGACGGCTTCGACATCGCCGAGCCCTCGGTGCTCGAGATGCCGGACGCGCTCCTCAGGGCCATGCGCATCGCAGTCTCCGGGGAAGCCGGAGGAGCCCAAGTTGCGTCCGACGTCGACGCCCGCATCGCAGAGGTCCGCGCCCAGGTCCCGCCGGCGCATCAGGCCGAGTTCGACGAGCTGCTCGGCGAGGCTCGCCTCATGTACCGCCTCCGCGACGAGCGGGGTGTCTACAGCGACGTCTGGGCCTCGGGCCTCATGCGGCGCGCCGCGCTCGCGGCCGGCCGGCGGGTCGCGAGTCGCGGCCGCATCGCTTCCCCCAAGCACATGCTGGACGCCAGCCTCGACGAGATGTGCGCGCTGGTCGCCGACACCGGCGGTCCGTCCGCGGACGAGCTCGCAAAGCGCGCTGAATACCGCGCGACGTACACGGCCAAGGACGCGCCGCCCGCCCTCGGCCCGCCCAAGCCGCCGCCGCCCGACCTCGCGGGCTTGCCTCCATCGGTCGGCCGCGTCATGCGCGCCATCGGCATCTCCCTGGGCCACCTCTTCGGGAGCTCCCAGGCACAGCACGAAGAGAAGGTCCTCTACGGGCTCGCGGCGAGCAAGGGCATCTATGAAGGACCTGCGCGCCGCGTCTCCGGCCCCTCCGAGTTCGGACGGATCGCGAGAGGCGACGTGCTCGTCACCGAGTCGACGACCGAGGCCTTCAACATCCTCCTCCCGCTCCTCGGCGGGATCGTCACCGACAACGGGGGCCTCCTCTCGCATGCGGCGATCGTCTCGCGCGAATACGGAATCCCCGGCGTCGTCGGCACGCGCGAGGCAACGGAACGCATCGCCGACGGCATGCGCGTGCGCGTCGACGGGGATGCCGGGGAAGTGACGGTGCTCGGGTGAAGAGGGTCGCGCCTTTCATGAAGGCGCGCGACGTCTCGCTGTTCGGCTCGAAGGCGGTGGGGCTCGGCGACGCCGCGCGCCAGGGTCTCCCGGTGCCGCCGGGGGTGGCGCTCTCGGGCGACCTGGTCGAGGCGGTCGCATCGGGGGACGAGAAGGCCATCGAGAAGGTGGCGACGGCCATCGCCGCGCTGTCGCCCCCGTTCGCCGTCCGGTCGTCCGCCGTCGACGAGGACGGCACAGCGGCGAGCTTCGCGGGCCAGCACCTCACCGTGCTCAACGTCCACTCCGCGGCCGATGTCCCCGGCGCCGTCCGCGAAGTCTGGTGGTCTGCGAACTCGGACTCGGCCATCAGCTATCGGCAGCGCGTCGGACGGTTCACCCGGCCGAGCGTCGGCGTCGTCGTCCAGACGCTCCTCGACCCCACAGTCGCCGGAGTCATGTTCACCGAGAACCCCGTGACCGGCGCCGACGAGCGCCTGATCGAGGCGAGCTGGGGCCTCGGAGAGGCGGTCGTCGCCGGCCTCGTCGTTCCCGACCTCTTCCGCGTCGACCGCACCGGCCGGGTGCTGGAGAAGAAGGCCGGGCGCAAGCGCATCGCGGTCCGCTCGCTCCCGAACGGCGGCACTTTCGAGCAGCCGGTGTCGCCCGCGCAGGTACACCAGCTCTGCCTCGACGACGCCCAGCTCGCGGCCCTGGGCGACCTCGCCCTCCGGTGCGAGAAGGCCTACGGGCCGCGGCGCGACATCGAGTGGGCTTTCCGGGATGGGACGCTCTACCTTCTCCAGTGCCGAGCCGTGACGACGAGCAAGGCGCGCGGCGACGCCCCCCCCGGCCCGCCCCCGCGCGATCCCGTGGCCGCCCTCCGGCGCGTCGAGCTCTTCGCCGACATGGACCGGAGGCAGGCCGAGCAGATCGCGCGCCTGCTCAAGGAGCGCCCCTTCAAGAAGGGCGAGACCGTCATCATGGAGGGCTCGGGGGGCGCCGCGTTCTTCCTCATCGACTCCGGGCAGGCCACGGTCTCGAGGAAGGGCGTCGAGATCGGCACGCTCGGCCCGGGCGATCACTTCGGCGAGATCGCGCTGATCGACGGCGGCCCGCGCTCGGCCACCGTGACCGCCGCGACCGACTTGGTTTGCTACGGCCTCACGTTCTGGGAGTTCCGCCCGCTGGTCGAACGGAACGGCACCATCGGCTGGAAGATCCTGCAGGCGCTGGCGAAGCGGCTGCGCGCTGCAGAGCACGCCTAAGCAACGCCGCGTGGCGCGTTCGGCGACTCCTTTGGCGCGTCTTGCTAATGACCCGCGCTCCCCCGCGCACTAATTTGGGCGACGTCGGGAGGACCACGAAATGAGCGAGACGACTCAGACCAGTCTGGCAGAGACCGCCGCAGCGGCGGCGAAGACGTACGAAGCGAGAGCCTATTCGGCCTCGAGCGCGAGCTCGCGGCTCGCGCCGGCGAGGATCTCGCGCCGCGCCCCGGGCCCGCAGGACGTGCAGATCGAAGTGCTCTTCTGCGGCGTCTGCCATTCGGACCTGCACCAGGTGCGGAACGAGTGGCGAGAGGTCATGCCGACCGTCTACCCCTGCGTCCCGGGTCACGAGATCGTCGGCCGGGTGACGAAGGTCGGCGGCGCCGTCCGGAAGTTCAAGGAAGGCGACCTGGCGGCCGTGGGCTGCATGGTCGACTCGGATCGCACCTGCCCCGCCTGCCTCGACGGGGAGGAGCAGTTCTGTGTGGGGCCGGCGACCTTCACCTACAACGCCCCCGACAAGCATCTCGGCGGCGTCACGTACGGCGGCTACTCCGAGAGCATCGTGGTCGACGAGCACTTCACGCTGCGCGTCCCGGACGGGCTGGACCCGGCCGGGGCGGCCCCGCTCCTGTGCGCCGGCATCACCACCTATTCGCCGCTGAAGCGCTGGAACGTCCGCGAAGGGCAGAAGGTCGGCGTCGTGGGCCTCGGCGGGCTTGGACACATGGCCGTCAAGCTCGCGCACGCGTTCGGGGCGCGGGTCGTCGTGTTCACGACGTCCCCCGGCAAGGTGGACGACGCCCTCCGGCTGGGCGCTCACGAGGTGGTGATCTCCAGAGACGCCGCGGAGATGCAGAAGCACCTCGGCAGCTTCGATTTCATCCTGGACGCGGTCTCGGCCGCGCACGACGTGAATCTCTATCTCGACCTCCTGAAGCGCGACGGCACCTTGACCCTTGTGGGAGCGCCGGAGAAGCCGATGGCGGTGAGCGTGTTCGGCCTGATCCTCGGACGCCGGCGGCTCGCGGGATCGCCCATCGGCGGTATTCGAGAGACGCAGGAGATGCTGGACTTCTGCGCGGAGCACGGGATCACATCCGACGTGGAGGTGATTCCGATCCAGAAGATCAACGAAGCCTACGACCGGCTGTTGAAGAGCGACGTCAAGTACCGCTTCGTCATCGACATGTCCTCGCTGAAGTAGGGAGCCGTGGCGAGCCGATTCCGCGTCTCCACCAGCCTCCCGCGAAAGCTCGAGGAGCTCGGCGTCGCGCCGGCTTCCGTGTTGCGCCACGCGAGCCTGCCGGTGGGACTGTTCGACCAGGAGAGGATCCTGGTGAGCACCGAGGAGCTGTTCGCGCTCTATCGGGGGATCGGGGAGGCCAGCCCAGATCCGGCGATCGGGCTCAAGCTCGCGACGGAGGATCGCATCGAGCGCTACGACCCGATCGCCCTCGCCGCCGTGTCGGCGCGCTCGCTCCGGGACGCTCTCCAGCGGATCGCGCGCTACAAGCAGCTCACCTGCCCTGAAGCGCTGGACGTGGAAGAGCGCGGGGCCGAGTGCCGCGTGCAGTTCCGATGGCTGCTCGCGCAGGAGATGGAGCCGCCGCTGCTGGTGGACGTCTGCTTCGCATGGGTGGCGGGCATCGCCCGCCGAGGGACCGGCGGGCTCGTCCACCCGAAGCGAATCGAGCTTCGCGGAGCCACGAGGGACCGCGCGACGTACGAGGCGCATTTCGGCTGCCCGGTGAAGCTCGACGGCCGCCACGACACGATCGTGTTCGGAAAGGCCGACCTCGATCGCCCTTTCGTGACTTACAACGCCGAGCTCTTCGCGGCGGTCGCACCGCAGCTCGACGCCGAGCTCGAGCAAGCACGCGCTTCCAAAGAGATCGGCGAGCAGGTGAAGGGCGTCCTGAAGCGGCTGCTGGCCGGGCGCCGGCCGGGCATCGAGGACGTCGCCAAGGAGCTCCGCCTCAGCTCGCGGACGCTGCAACGAAGGCTGGCCGAGGACGGCGCGACGTTCCAGCAGCTGATCCAGCAGTCGCGCCAGGAGCTGGCCCGCCACTACCTGCTGCATTCCTCGCTCGAGCTCAACGAGACCGCATACCTCCTGGGATACGAGGACGCTCATTCTTTCTTCCGCGCCTTCCACGGCTGGGAAGGCAGCTCCCCCGGCGAGTGGCGCGCGCGCCACGCCGCGCCGTCCGCCGTGCCCGCGGTATGAACATTGACAGAGGAGACGGTCATGCAGAACACGATCCAGACCACGATTCACAAGCGCACGCTCGGACGCGACCTCGAAGCTTCGGCGCTCGGGCTCGGCTGTATGGGCATGAGCTACGGCTACGGTCCGGCTGGCGACAAGCGGGAGATGATCTCGCTCCTGCGGACGGCCGTGGAGCGCGGAGTGACGTTCTTCGACACCGCCGAGGCCTACGGTCCGTTCACGAACGAGGAGCTCGTGGGCGAGGCTCTGGCTCCGTTCCGCGACCAGGTAATGATCGCCACCAAGTTCGGGTTCAAGTTCGAGCAAGGCGCACAGCGCGGCGTCGACAGCCGGCCCGAGCACATCAAAGAGGTCGCCGACGCCTCGCTGAAGAGACTGAGGGTCGACGCGATCGACCTCTTCTATCAGCACCGCGTGGACCCGAACGTGCCGATCGAGGACGTGGCCGGAGCGGTGAAGGAGCTCGTCCAGGAAGGCAAGGTCCGTCACTTCGGCCTCTCCGAGGCGGGGGTCGACACCATCCGGCGCGCGCACGCCGTCCAGCCGATCGCCGCGGTCCAGAGTGAATACTCGCTTTGGTGGAGACGCCCTGAAGTCGAGCTGCTGCCGGCGCTCGAGAAGCTCGGGATCGGCTTCGTGCCGTTCAGTCCTCTCGGCAGGGGCTTCCTCACCGGGAAGATCACGGAGAGCACCACGTTCGACAGCACCGACTTCCGCAACATCGTCCCCCGCTTCACGCCGGAGGCCCGGAAGGCGAATCAGGTCTTCGTCGACTTCCTGGCCGGTGTCGCGGCGCGGAAGGGGGCCACGAGCGCGCAGATCGCGCTCGCCTGGCTGCTCGCGCAGAAGCCGTGGATCGTGCCGATCCCCGGCACGCGGAAGCTCTCGCGTCTGGACGAGAACCTCGGAGCGCTGCAGGTCGAGCTCACACGCGAGGATCTTCGCGAGATCGACACCGCCGCAAAGAGCATAGACATCCAAGGCGCTCGCTATCCCGAGCACCTCGAGCGCATGACCAATCTCTGAGGGCTTTCAGATGAGAGTCGGCATCCTCGGCTCGGGGCTGATGGGTGGAAAGCTCGGAACGACCTTCGCGCGAGCCGGCCACGAGGTCATCTTCAGCTATTCGCACAGCAAGGAGAAGCTGAAGAGGCTCGCTCTGGACGCCGGTGAGAATGCGCTGGCAGGGATGCCGGCCGACGCCGCGCGGGACGCGGACGCCCTCCTGGTCGCCGTGCACTGGTCCCGCATCGACGACGTGCTCGATCAGGCTGGCGACCTCTCGGGCAAGGTCATTCTCACGTGCTCGCTGCCGATGAATGCCGGCGACACCGGGCTCGTCGTCGCGCACAAGTCGTCGGGCGCCGAGGCGCTCGCGAAAAAGGTCCCTGGCGCCCAGGTCGTCTCCGCGTTCAACACAGTGCCGAGCGAGGTGCTCTTCGGAGTCTTCGAGGCCCGGAAGAGACGCGGCCGGCCGAGCCTGGTCTATTGCGGTGACAAGAAGAAAAGCAAGCAGGTGGCCGCCGCGTTGATCCGCGACGCCGGCTTCGATCCGGTGGATGCAGGCCCTCTGAGAGTCGCCCGATACACGGAGCCGTTCGCGCTCCTCGTCGCGCAGCTGGCGTACGAGGGGAAGGGCGGACCAGAGCTCGCGTATCGGTTCGAGCGGTTCGGAAAATAGCGCGCGAAGGAGCTTCGAGGAATGGACGTCAAGCGAAGCGGCTCACAGGCTTCCCGCAAGGGACCGAGCGAGCATTTCACCGGCACGGTCCGCATCGATCCTCTGTTCGAGGGTCCTGCTCCGGCGCGCGCTCTCGCCGTCAGCGTGACGTTCGAGCCGGGCGCGCGGACGGCATGGCACACGCATCCGCTGGGTCAGTGCCTCATCGTGACCGCCGGCTGCGGCCTCGTTCAGAGCTGGGGAGGTCTCGCCGTGAGGATCCGTCCGGGTGACGTGGTCTGGTGCCCGCCCGCCGAGAAGCATTGGCACGGAGGCACGGCGACGACGGCGATGACGCACATCGCCGTCGTGGAACAGCTCGACGGCAAGGCCGCGGACTGGATGGAGAAGGTGAGCGACGAGGAGTACGAGGCCGCTTCGAGAGCCGCATGACCCGGCTCGCCTTGGTCACGGGATCGAGGCGCGCGCACGTAGCTCGCCGGATAATGCCGGCATGAGCCTCGTGATCGTCCACGTCGACATCCACGTCCTCCCCGATGCCGTGGAGAGCTTCCTCCAAGCCACTCTCGCGAACGCTCGGGCCAGTGTGCGGGAGCCGGGCGTCGCCCGCTTCGACGTCGTGCAGGATGCCGCGGACCCGACGCGCTTCGTGTTCGTGGAGGTCTACCGGAACCCGGAGGCGCCGGCCGCACACAAGGCGACGTCGCACTACCTCGCGTGGCGCGAGGCGGTGACGCCCTTGATGGCCGAGCCGCGCACGGGCCGGACCTTCACCAACGTGCACCCCGAAGACGACGGCTGGTGAGCGCGAGCTTCGAGCTCGCCACCGCCGGGCGCATCGTCTTCGGTGCCGGCCGCGTGAGGGAGCTCGGCGGGATGGTCCGCGAGCTCGGGGCCGAGCGCGTCCTCCTGGTCACGGGCCGCGCGCCCGGCCGCGCGGCGGCGGCGCTCGACTCGCTCTCCGCGTCGGGCGTCGACACGGCACCGTTTCACGTGCCCGGCGAGCCGAGCGTCGAGCTCGTCCGCGAGGGCGCGGCTGCGGCGCGGCAGGCTCGCGCCGAGGCGGTCGTCGCATGCGGCGGAGGGAGCGCCCTCGATGCCGGCAAGGCGATCGCCGCGCTCGCGACGAACCCCGGCGACTTCTACGACTACCTCGAGGTCGTGGGCCGCGGGCAGCCTCTCGTCCATCCGCCGCTGCCGCTCGTGGCGGTGCCGACGACGGCGGGGACCGGCTCGGAGGTCACCAAGAACGCGGTTCTCTATTCGCGCGAGCACGAGGTGAAGACGAGCCTTCGTAGCCCGCTGATGCTCCCGCGAATCGCGCTCGTCGACCCGGACCTCCTCGAGGGCGCGCCGGTCGCGGTCATGGCGTCGAGCGGGATGGACGCACTTTCGCAGCTCGTGGAACCGTACCTCTCGGTCCGCGCGAACCCTCTGACCGATGCGCTGGCGCGCGACGGCATCGCCCGCTCCGCCCGGTCGCTGCGCCGCGCCTGCCTGGAAGGCGCCGACGCGTCCGCGCGAGAGGACCTCGCTCTGGCGAGCCTCTTCGGCGGGATCTGCCTCGCGAACGCGGGCCTCGGCGCCGTGCACGGAATCGCGGCGCCCGCGGGCGGGATGCTCGGGGCGCCCCACGGCGCTCTCTGCGCGGCGCTCCTCCCCGCGGCGTTCGCGATGAACCTCTCGGCGATGCGCCGCCGCGCCCCCGCGGCGGCAGACCGCTTCCGCGAAGTGGCGGTGCTCGTCACCGGACGCGCCGGCGCGCAGGCCGATGACGGCATCGAGTTCTTCGAGGCTTTGCGGCGCGATCTCGCGATACCCACTCTCGCGCGCTACGGCCTCGACGCCGAGCGAGTCCCCGCGCTCGTCGCGCGCTCACGGAAGGCGAGCAGCATGCGCGGGAATCCGGTCGACCTCACGGATTCCGAGCTGACCGAGATCGTCCTTCGCTCGATGTAGAGACATCTCGCGACTCGAAGCGCGACGTGCGTTAGGAGGCAATGAAGCAGATGACGCCCAAGACGAACGCCAGACTGGCCGGTTTCACGTTCCTTTTCTACATCGCGGTCGCCATGACGAGCATGGTCCTGTTCAGCCGGGCGACCGGCGGAGGGGGAACGGCCGCGCAGCTCGCGAGCATCGCCGAGCACGCGTCCGCCGTGCGGCTCACGATCGTGCTCGACCTTCTCTCGAACCTTTCGGCCCTCGTCCTGGCACGATCCCACTCTCGCGATGCTTGCCATGGCCTGTCGCCTCGCCGAAGGGATCGGCGGGATCGGCACGGACCGGACGCTGGGCTTGCTCTGGCTCGCCACGCCCACCGGCGCGGTTCCGCCGGACACCGCGACGTCGCAGGCGCTCGGCGCGTTCCTCCTCCGGCCTGGAGGGTTTGGCCCGAGCGCTTTCTTCTTCGCCGTGGGAAGCACGATCTTCGCGTGGCTCCTCCTCCGCGGCCGGATGATCCCTGCCCCACTTGCACGGCTCGGCGTCGTCGCATCGGTCCTCGTTCTCGTGGTCTTTCCCGTGCAGCTCGCCGGCTTCCTCGGACACGTCGCCTGGTTCCGCACGGTGACCCAGCTGATGTGGCTCCCGATGCTGGTGTTCGAGGTGGGCCTGGCGCTCTGGCTACTCGTCAGAGGCGTCGCCGCGCCGGCCCGGTAGGCGATGTCCTCCGGCGGCCCCGGGCGAAGCGGGCCGCCGAGAAGGCCGGCCTGCGATCAGAGTAGCCACTCGATCGGGAGCGCCGACAACAGCGCAACGCATACCCGCAGCCAGAAGCTCGTCCCGAAGCTTGAACATCTCGTACCTCCTTTGAATTCAGTAGCGACGGGTGCATCTGGCCCTGGCCCTCCGTCCTTTCTGTCTCAGCTGAACGTGAAGGCGAGCACTTGCACGTCCGCTTCGAGAAACTCGATCTGGAACTCGCGGTCCTCGACGCCCTTCGGTTGCCGGACCAGCTGATACAGGCGCTGATCCGAGACGGTGCCGTTTCCCTCCGCGTCCACGTCGGTCCCGTGCGCCGGGCCGGGCGGCTGTCCGTCGATGAGGATCCGAAACCGGGACGACTTTCCCCGCGCCACTGGCCCCATCACGAGATGGAGATCACGGGCGTGAAAGAGATAGGTGGCCCGCCCGTTGGGCCGGTTCAGCACGGCGGCCTGGGGACCCACAGTCCAGTTGCCGGAGAGCGCCCACTGGTTGAGCCTCAGTCGGGATGGGTTGGAGTAGACGCGGGCCTTGTCCCGAGCCGCGCCGCCGGGGGAGGCGAAGTTCTCGGTGCGCGCGTAGCCGATGTAGTTCTCGCCGGACTTGAGGCTGCTCCAGTCGGCCGCCACCTCCGGACCGCGCGCTTCGACCTTCGCGTACTCGCGGCTGACGCCGATCGCACCGGCCTCGATCAGCAACTGCTGGATGAACTTCTCCGTTCGCTCGTACTCGCCCTCGCCGAACTGGTGATATCGAATGTGTCCCTTCGCGTCGACTAGGTAGAGGGCCGGCCAGTATTCGTTGCTGAACTTCACGGCGCGGCGGACGTTCTCGAGGTCCTTCTCGACCTCGAACTCGGGCGAGTGCACGCCGATCACGACGAGCCCATGGTCCTTGTATTTCGCGGCCCAGGCCCGAACGTACGGGAGCGTGCGCAGCCAGTTGATGCAGGTGTAGGTCCAGACGTCGACGAGGACGACCTTCCCGCGGAGACCTTCGGGCGTCAGCGGCGGTGAGTTGAGCCATGTCGTCGCGCCGCTCAAGGATGGCAATGTGCCTTCGACGGGTAGCCGCGCGGTTGGGGGCGTCATCGGCAAAACCGCCCTGGGGACGGGGGCCGGGACCCCAGCCGGCAGGGTCCTGGCGGTCGGACCCTGGACGTCGGTTGCGGTCTGTGCCGAGGCAGAGACCGCTTGCAGCGCGATTCCACCGCCGATCACTACCGCCGCCGCAGTGAGGGGATTCGTTCTCATTCCAGCAGCGACGTCCGCGGGTCGACCGAGAGCTCGTGATCCGTGTCGTTCACGCGAAGGAAGGTCTTCACGACGAGCCCGCCCCGCTACTTCGCCGCGCCGGCCGCGGCCTTCTCGATCAATCGCGCGACCACGTCGGGGTGGGAGAGGAACGCCACGTGGCTCGCCTTGACCTCGCTCGTCTTGGCGCCCATCCGCTTTGCGTAGAACCGCTCGAGCTCGGGGTTGATCGCCCGGTCGTCCTGGGAAACCAGGTACCACGAGGGGACGGTCTTCCAGGCCGCCTCCGGAACCGACGCGCCGAAGACGCTGTTGTGGACCGGCTTCTGCGCCGCGGCGGCCACGCGCGCCTCGGTCGCGGGGAGGTCGGCGCAGAAGAGCTCCCGGAACCGCGCTCGATCGACGTACAGGAAGCCGGCCGAGTCGGGCTTCAGCGCCGAGCCCAGGTCCGACGGATACTTCTCGCCGAACGCCCCGATCGGCTCGCCGGCCTCAGGCGCGAAGGCTGCTAGGTAGACGAGCGCCTTCACGTTCGCGTTCCCTGCCGCGGCGCCCGTGATGACCGCGCCGCCGTAGGAGTGGCCCACGAGGACGACGGGCCCCTTCTGCGCCTCGATCACTCGCTTCGTGGTGTCCACGTCGCCGGCGAGCGATGCGAGCGGATTCTGGACGGCGATCACGTCGTAGCCGTCGCGCTGGAGCAGGCGGATCACGTCGTGCCAGCCCGTGCCGTCGGCGAACGCCCCGTGGACGAGGACGACGGTCGGCTTCGGGCTCGCCGGCTGGGCGCCCAGGGCGCCGCTGGCGAGCATGGCGCATACGATGGTGGAGATGAAGCGGTTGCCTCTCATGATGGAGCTCCTTTCTCAGCGCAAAGACTTGAACGCCGCCCGGAGATCGGAGACGAGGAGCGCCGGCTGCTCCCACGCGGCGAAGTGGCCGCCCTTGTCGTGCCGGGCGTAGAAGATGAGCTTGGGGTACGCCTTCTCGGTCCAGCTCTTCGGCGCCTGATAGAGCTCTTCCGCGAAGGCGCTCACAGCCGCCGGAATGGGGACGCTCTTCGGCGCGAAGAACGCGAGATGGCTCTCCCAATAGAGACGAGCCGACGAGATCGTCGTGTTCGTCAGCCAGTAGAGCGTGGCGTTGTCGAGGATGTCGTCTCGTGTCAGCCCCTCGGGTTGGCCGTCGAAGACGCGGGTGATGAGCGCCATGCTCCGCGCGTCATGGTCGATCATCCACGCGGCCATCCCGACCGGCGAATCCCCGATCCCGTAAATCGTCTGCGGGCGGTTCGCCATCTCCTGCGCATAGCCCAGGCCGTGCTGGTAGAAGAAGGCAAGCTGATCGAACGCGTGCTTCTCGTCGGCCGAGAGACCTGACGGCGCCACGCCGGCAAGAGCCGCCTTGTCGATGTCGGGCGGCACGGTGGCGGGCATGTTGGTGTGAATGCCGATCAGCTCCGGAGCGCCCAGGAGAGACATCTGCTCTGTGACCGCGTTGCCCCAGTCGCCGCCCTGCGCCACGAATTTCTTGTATCCGAGTCGCTTCATGAGCACGACCCACGCACGCGCGATGCGGATGGGATCCCAGCCGGTCACCTTGGGGTTGCCAGAGAAACCGTAGCCCGGCAGCGATGGAATCACGACGTCGAAGGCGTCGGCCGCGGTACCGCCGTGCGCGGTCGGGTTCGTCAACGGATCGATGATCTTGAGCTGCTCGATGATCGAGCCCGGCCATCCGTGAGTGACGATCATCGGCAACGCGTTGGGATGCTTCGCCTTGACCTGGATGAAGTGGATGTCGACCCCGTCGATCGTCGTGACGAAGTTCGGCAGGGCATTGAGCTTCCCCTCGCACTTCTTCCAGTCGTAATCCGAGCCCCAATAGCGCGCGAGCTTTTGAACGGTCGCGAGCTGGACGCCCTGGGACTGATCCGTGACGATCTCCTTGTCCGGCCACCGCGTCGCCGCGATGCGGCGTTTCAGGTCGGCGAGCTCATCGTCCGAGTAGTGGACGCGGAAGGGGCGGATGCCGTCTGCGCCGCCCTCGGTCTTGGCTTGTGCTCCAGCTTGTGCTTCTGCGTGCGTCATGGCGATCGTACCTCCCATGAGTAGTGCGACCCGTGCCCAAAAGCGCTTCATCGCGTCTCTCCTCTCCTTTCGAGCGAGATCAGGGTTCTCGCCCGGGAACGGCAACGGCAGGTCATCGCAGCGACTTGAACGCGGCGCGCAGCTCGGCCGCGAAGAGCTCCGGCTGCTCCCAAGCCGCGAAGTGGCCGCCCTTGTCGACCTCGTGGAAGTAGGTCACGTTGCGATAGGCGCGCCGGGTCCAGGTTTCCGGCGGACGGTAGCCGTCCTCCCCAAATACCGTGACGGCCACCGGCAGCGAGATCTCGGACGTCTTCTGGGCCGCCGCGATCGTGGGGCTTCGTCCGGCGTTCTCCCAATACAGCCGCGCCGACGAGGCCGCGCTGTTCGTCAGCCAGTACAGCGTGATGTCGTCCAGCACGTCGTCCTTCGACGGGGACTTCTTGGGATCGTCGCCGTACGTCCACTGCGCGAAGCCGGGATGAACGAGGATCCAAGCCGCGAGGCCGGCCGGAGAATCCGTCAGGCCATATCCGACGGCCTGCGGCCGCGCGGTCATCATCGTGAAGTAGGCCGCGTTCCCCTTCTTCGCATACGTCATGGACGATTCGAAGACCGCGCGTTCCTGCTCGGAGAGTCCCGCCGGCGCGGCCGCGCCGCTGGCGAGCGCCGCGGCCACCTCGAGCGGTATGGTCGCTGCCAGGTTGTTGAGGTGGATGCCGAGCAGTCCCGCAGGCGCCTGGCGCGCCATCGCGCTGGAAATGACGGCTCCCCAATCGCCGCCTTGGGCGACGTAGCGGGTGTACCCCAGGCGCTTCATCAGCTCCGCCCATGTGCGTGCGATGCGGTCGGGATCCCAGCCCGTGCCGTTCGGCTTGGCGGAAAAGCCGTAGCCCGGGATAGAGGGGATCACCACGTCGAACGCGTCCTCGGCATTGCCTCCGTGCGCGGTGGGATCCGTGAGAGGACCGATGACCTTGAGGAGCTCGATCACGGAGCCCGGCCATCCGTGCGTGATGATCACCGGCAGCGCATTCTTGTGGCGGGAACGGGCGCGGATGAAGTGAATGTCCAGTCCGTCGATGCTCGTCGTGAACTGCGGCAGGGCGTTGAGCTTCGATTCGAGCTTCCGCCAGTCATAGCCCGTTCCCCAGTAGCGAACGAGCTCCTGCATCCTCGCCAAAGGAGCCCCCTGTGAGGCACCCGCGACCGTCTCCTTGTCCGGCCAGCGGGTCTCCTGAATCCGGCGCTTGAGGTCGGTGACGGCCTTCTCGTCGACGTGAACGCGGAACGGACGGACGGAGGTGTCCTGGCCGAGGCTGGTCGCGGCCACCACCAGGAGCGTGGTCGCGACCACCAAGGCAGACTCTCTTCTCGAGCGGCGGCGATGACGGTCTATGTGCTCGGACATGGTGCGCCTCCCTCCACAACCCAGGTCCAGTCGG
>WNFL01445491.1_pt1 | contig 13582 bp, 10 predicted proteins | sample 5400361 | NCBI WGS metagenome assembly WNFL01 (sample SAMN13153351, study PRJNA577476) | soil metagenome | isolation source: 40 cm soil on Douglas fir-dominated hillslope | place: USA:California | collected 2013-09-17
GGGCTCGTGGAGTTCATCGACAATCCCGCCCATCGGCGATCGAAGCTGCTCCGCTTCACTCGCAAGGGTGAAGCGCGCTACCGCGAATTGAGCACACGCTTCCTCGCCATCGCCTCGACCATGGGCGCCGGGCTGACCGAGGTCGACATCCGCAACAGCACCGAGGTCGTGCGTCGACTCAGCGAAGAGGCGAAGGGATTCTAGGTTCGCGCGGGGATCATTTCTTGCTGCAACTTGGCGAAAGGAGAAAGCCCATGGACATTCGAGGCTTCCACGGCGTTCGCTATCAGACCCGGAACGTCGAGCGCTCGCTGACGTTCTACACGCAGCAGCTGGGCTTCAAGCTCGATCATCAGGCGGGCCCCGCATTCGCCCAGGTATCGATGGGACCGCTGAAGCTCCTTCTGAGCGGTCCGAAGGCGTCGGGTTCGCGCCCCATGCCGAACAACGTCAACCAGGAGCCCGGCGGCTGGAACCGCGTGGTTCTCGATGTGGATGATCTGCGGGGACACGTCGAGTCGATGAAGAGCGCGGGATTCCGCTTTCGCAACGAAATCGAGGAAGGTCCGGCCGGCAAGCAGATCCAGCTCGAGGATCCCGACGGGAATCCGGTCGAGCTGTTCGAGGCGGCATAGAACGCGGAGGCCGCTGAGCCGAACGGGCTGCCCCGGCGCTCTCCTAGTTCCAGCAGCGCATCCCCGGTCCGAAGTGCTTACGCGCGCGGCTGCTAACTTGCCGCGGATCCATGGCCCCGAGGTCCATCGTCTTTGCTGCCGGCTTCGCGTGCGGCGCGCTGCTGTTCATCGCCCTGCAGAGCTTCGGCCAGAGCGACGAGCCGGATTGTCGCGATGCGGCGTGCGCCATGCCAGGCCAGAGCGACGTGCTGCAATGTCGCGATCCGGCCTGCGCGGCGCCCGAGCTGCCGGCGCTGGGCGCGGCGCCGAAGGACCGCAAGCCGCAGAAGGAAAAGAACCTGCTCATCCCGGTCGGCGTGACGATCGGCATGATCGGCGTGCTCAGCCTCTGGGGCAAGGACACCAGTCTTCCCTGCGCGCAATATCCCTGCGCGCACTACGCGCACGTCGGCACCGGCGCCGCGATCGGCTATCTGTTCACGAGCTATTACACGCCCGCCTCGGCGTTCGGCGCGGGGCTCGCGGTGTCGCTCGGCAAGGAATACATGGACAAGGTGAACGGCAAGAGCTTCAGCCGCACCGACGTCGCCACCCGGATGCTCGGCACCGGGATCGGCGTGTACGTCGCCAAGAGCTTCTGAGCGGCGCCAGCCGCCAAAAAGTACCTCGATAAGTCGCGCCCGGGATGCCTGCGGCAAATTTTGCTGCTAGCATCAAATCGCTTTTTTTCGGGACGAAACCCTCGGGGGAGGAATGGAAAGAGCAAGCCTATACGCCGGCCCGAGCCGGCTCGCCGTGGTGGGCTTCGCCTTCCGCTTTCCCGGTCCGCCCGGCGAAGGCTTCTGGACGGCGCTCCGCGAAGGGCGCGACCTGCTCGGCAGCGTGCCCGAGTCGCGCTGGCCGGCCGACAGCTTCTACCACCCGCGCCGCTCCGAGCCGGGCGCCACGTATACGCGCGCCAGCGGCTCGATCGGCGACATCGACGGATTCGACGCCGCCTTCTTCGGCATGTCGCCGCGCGAGGCGGCGCAGCTCGACCCGCAGCAGCGGCTGCTGCTCGAGCTGACCTGGGAGGCGTTCGAGGCGGGCGGCATCCGCCCCTCGTCGCTGCGCGGCCGGCGCGCGAGCGTCCACATCGGCTTTTCCGGCTCCGACCTCGCGCACCGCATGTCCGGCGAGCTCGGCGCGGTCGACGGCTTCTCGATGACCGGCGTCGCCGGCAGCATCGCCGCCAACCGGCTCTCGTATTTCTTCGACCTCCGCGGGCCGAGCATGGCGATCGACACCGCGTGCTCTTCGTCGCTGGTGGCGTTCCACCTGGCCTGCGAGTCGATCCTGCGCGGCGAGTCGGAGCTTGCCGTGACCGGCGCGGTCAGCCTGCAGCTCCATCCCTTCCCGTACATCGGCTTCGCCAAGGCCGGCATGCTTTCCCGGCGCGGCCGGTGCTCGCCGTTCGATGCGCAGGCCGACGGCTACGTGCGCTCCGAGGGGGCGGCGGTGATGCTCCTCAAGCGCCTCGACGAGGCGCGCGCGGCGGGCGACCGCATCTTCGCCGTGGTCGCGGGCTCGGCAGTGAACAGCGACGGCAAGACGAGCGCGCTCACCGTGCCGAGCTGCGAGGCGCAGACCGCGCTGCTGCGGGAAGTCTATGCGCGGGCGTGCATCGATCCGTCGGAGATCGACTACCTCGAGGCGCATGGCACCGGCACCGCGGTGGGCGATCCGATCGAGGCGCGTGCGCTCGGCCTGGCGCTCGGCAGTCTGCGCGACGCCCGCTCGCCGCTGCGCATCGGCTCGGTGAAGAGCAATCTCGGCCACCTCGAAACCGCCTCCGGCATGGCCGGGCTGGTGAAGGCGGTGTTCTGCCTGCGCGAGCGCGTGCTGCCGCCCTCGATCAACTTCAAGCGTGGAACCTCAGCGTCGTCACCGAGAACACGCCGCTCGAGCCGGGGCGACGCGGGGTCATCGGCGTCAACGCCTTCGGCTTCGGCGGCGCCAACGCGCACGTGATTCTCGAGAGCGGCGAGGCGCCGCGGCCGGCGTCGGCGCCCGACGGCGGGCCGGTTCCGCTCGTCGTCTCGGCGCGCTCCGAGGACGCCCTGCGCGCTGCGGCATCGAGCCATGCGCAGTGGCTGCGCGAGCGGCCCGAGCTCCCCTTGCGCGACATTGCCTGGAGCGCGGCCTTCCACCGCGACCTGCTCGAATACCGGGCGGTGCTGTTCGGCGCCGATCGCGACCGGCTCGCGCGCGAGCTGACGAGCTTCGCCAGGTCGGCGCCCGGCGCGTCGCAGCCGGGGATCGTCACCGGGCGCGCGCTGGCGAAGCCCGCGGGCCCGGTATTCGTCTACTGCGGTAACGGCTCGCAATGGGCGGGCATGGGAAGGCGCCTGCTCGCCGAGGTGCCCGAGTTTCGCCGCGCGGTCGATGCGATCGACGCGTGCCTCGCGCGGCGTTCCGGGTTCTCGGTCCGCGCGGGGCTCGAGGCTGCGGACTGCGCCGCGCTGCTCGAGGCCGCCGAGTTCGCGCAGCCGTTGCTGTTCGCGATCCAGGTCGGCGTCACGGAAACGATGCACGCCTGGGGCGTCGTGCCGAGCGCCGTGGTCGGCCACAGCGTCGGCGAGATCGCGGCGGCGTGGGCCTGCGGCGCTCTGTCGCTCGATCAGGCCGTGCAGGTGGTGTGCGAGCGCAGCACCGCCCAGGCGAAGACGCGCGGCGGCGGCATGACCGCGCTCGTCCTCGGCGAAGACGCCGCGCGCGCGCTGCTGCAGCGCTCGCCGGCGGCACGCCGGCTGGTGATCGCGGCGGTCAACAGCCCGACCAGCGTGACGCTCGCCGGCGAGCGCGGCGACCTCGAGGCTTTCGAGGGCGAGCTCTCGGCGCGCTCGCTCAGCTTCCGGCGTCTCGCGATCGACTACGCTTTCCACAGCCCGGCGATGGACCCGCTCGAGCAGGCCCTGAAGCGCTCGCTCCTGTCGCTGCGCCCGGGCGCGGCGCGGCTGCCTTTCTACTCGACGGTCAGCGGCGAGCGCATGGTGGGCGAAGCGCTCGACGCAGGCTACTGGTGGCGAAACGTGCGCGAGCCGGTGCAATTCGCCCGCGCGGTCGGCGCGCTCGCGGCGGGCGGTGCGTCGCTGTTCGTCGAGATCGGGCCGCACCCGGTCCTGCGCGCGCCGCTCGGCGAGTGCCTGCGGCGCGCCGGCGGCGAGGGGCGCGCGCTCGCGAGCATGACGCGCTCGGGCGACGGCGCCGACGCGCTGCGAGAAAGAGCGTTCGAGATCCTGGTCGCGGGCTGCAAGGTCGACCTGGCGCGGTTCTTTACCGCGCCCGGCAGCTTCGTCGACCTGCCGCGCTATCCCTGGCAGCGCCAGCGCCTCGAGCGCCCGCGCAGCGCCGAGGGCTGGGATCCCGTCGATCGGCGCATCGTGCATCCGCTTCTCGGCTGGCGGCTGCCGGGGAGCGACCCGGAATGGGAGAGCGCGCTCGACACCAGCCTCGCGCCCGAGCTCGGCGACCACCGCGTCGGCGGCGAGGCGCTCCTGAGCGCCGCGGCGTTCGCCGAGATGGCGCTCGCCGCCGCGGAGCAGGCGGGCGAGAGGCAGGCGACCGAGAGCCTCGAATTGCGCGAGCTCGAGATCCGCGCGCCGCTCGTCCTCGAAGCCCAGCGCTCGAAGACGGTCCGCCTGCGCCTCGATCCCGCCGACGGCCGGTTCGCCGTGCGCAGCCGCGCGCGGCCGAGCTCCGATCCCTGGCGCGTGCACGCGAGCGGCCGCCTTGTTGCCGGCACGGTTGACGCTGCGCGCTCGACGCCGCCCGCGCCGCAAGGCGGCGACGTTGTCTCCGGCGAGGCGCATTACCGCATCGCCGCGCTGCTCGGCCTCGATTACGGCCCGGCGTTCCAGCAGGTCGAGGAGCTCTGGCGCGAGGGGCGCGCAGTGGCGGCAAGGCTGAAGACGCCTGCGCCGCATGGCGCACCCGCGCTGCTCGATCCGGCGTCGCTCGACGCCTGCTTCCAGCTCTTGCTCCACGCCGAGGGCGCGGAGCCGGCCGGCGCATTCGTCCCGGTGTCGATCGCCCGGCTGTCTCTCTACCGGCCGCGTGCCCAGGTGCACTTCGCGCGCATCGAGCCGAAACGGCGCGGACGGCGCAACGTGCTCGCCGACTGCCGGCTGTACGACGCCGCAGGTGAGGTCATCGCCGCCCTGGAGGGCGTGCGCTTCCAGGCCGCGCCGCTCAGGCGACCCGCGGCAAGCGTCTCTTTCATCGCCGAGCGCCGCGTGCTCAAGCCGGTCGGCGCGCCGGCGCCGCTGCCGCCGATCGAGCAGCTCGCCGCCGCCGGCCGCGCCCGGCTACACGCGCCGGCGCGCCTGCAGGCGCGCGAGCGCTATTTCAGCGAAGTCGAGCCGCTCCTCGAGGCGATGCTCGGCGCGTTCGCCGCGCCGGCGCTCGCGGACGCCGGCGAATTCCCCGACGGGCGCGAGATCTGGCGCCAGCTGCTGCGCGATCACCCCGATCACGCCGAGGAGATCATCTGGCTCGGCGGCATCGGCTTGCGCCTGCCCGAGGTGCTGCGGGGTGCGCCATGGAGCGCACGTGCACGCCGAAGCACTGCGCGCGCTGCCCGCGGGGCGGCGGTTACGCGTGCTCGTCCTCGACGTGGGCGCGTGGCCTGCGAAGTCGGCAGAGCCGTTCGATCTGGTGATCGCGGAGCAGGGTGTCGGCTGGGCGCAGGATCCAAAGCTCGTGCTCGCGCAGCTGCGCGAGCTCACTGCCGCCCAGGGAGTGCTGGCGCTCGGCGTGGCGCGCGCCTCGCGCGCCAGCGCCTTCGCGTGCGAGCTGCTGCGCGCCGCCGGTATCGAGGCACCGCCGCTCGACAGCGAGGGCCGCGACTGGCCGGAGCTGCTGCGCCAGTGCGGCTTTGTCGATTGCCTCGCGCTGTCCGACATGCCGGAGTTCGATTCCGGATCGTCGCTGCTGCTCGCGCGCGCCGCTCCGCGCGGCGCCGCCGCGGTGTCGCCGGGCGCCTGGCTGCTGCTCGCCGACAGCGAAGGCGCGGCGGCGGCGTTTGCGCTGCGCCTGCGCGACGAGCTCGAGGCCCGCGGGCTGCGCGCGCAGCTACGCACTGGCGCGAGCGACGACCTGACTGGCTTCGACGGTGTCGTGCACCTCGCGGGCCTCGGCGCGCCGCTCGAGCGCCAGGCTGCGCGCTGCGAATCGCTCGCCAGGCTGCTCGATGCATGCGCCTCGTTGCCGCGCTCGCCGGTCGTCTGGGCGGTGACGGCACGCAGCCACGCCGACCCCGCCGAGGCGCCGCTGTGGGGCTTCGCGCGCTCGGCAATGAACGAATACCCGCAGCTTTCGCTGCGGCTCGCCGACCTGGCGGCGCCCGATGACGCCGAAGCGATGGCGCGCGGCCTCGCCGACGCGCTGCTCGCCGGCGACGCCGAGAACGAGATCGTCGTCGCTGCGCAGGGCCGCGAGGTGGTGCGCGCCGAGCTGTGCGAGCTCGCCGCTGCCACGCCGCACGCGCCCGGATCGGTCGCGCGGCTCGACCAGTGCACTCCCGGGCAGATCAAGGGCCTGTGCTGGACGCGCCAGGCGTTGCCGGCGCCGGGCGAGGACCAGGTCGAGATCGAGGTGCGCGCTGCCGGGCTCAATTTCCGCGACGTGATGTACGCCTCCGGCCAGCTCGCCGAGCATGCGCTCGAGGACGGCTTCGCCGGCGCCACGCTCGGCATGGAGTGCTCGGGCGTAGTGGTTGCGGCCGGGCCGCGCGCCACCGGACTGCAGCCCGGCGACGCGGTGATCGCCTTCGCGCCGGCGAGCTTCGCCACGCGCGTTCTCACCCGCGCCGCCGCGGTGGTGAAGAAGCCCGCCGACTGGTCCTTCGAGGCCGCGGCGACGGTGCCCGCCGCCTTCCTCACCGCGTACTACGCGCTGCACCACCTGGCGCGCCTCGAGGAGGGGCAGCGCGTGCTGATCCACGGCGCCGCAGGCGGCGTCGGCATCGCCGCCATCCAGGTCGCGCAGATGGCGGGCGCGGAGATCTTCTGCACCGCGGGCTCCGAGGCGAAGCGCGACTTCCTGCGCCTGCTCGGCGTCGAGCGGGTGTTCGACTCGCGCTCGCTCGCCTTCGCCGACCAGGTCATGGCGGCGAGCGCGGGCGAGGGCGTCGACGTGGTGCTGAACTCGCTCGCCGGCGAGGCGATGCGCCGCAGCCTGCGCCTGCTCAAGCCCTTCGGCCGCTTCCTCGAGCTCGGCAAGCGCGACTTCTACGAGGACACGCGCATCGGCCTGCGGCCGCTCGCCAGCAACATCGCCTATTTCGGCGTCGACGCCGACCAGCTGATGCTCGAGCGGCCGGAGCTGACGCGGCGCCTGATGCAGGAGCTGATGGCGCTCTTTCGCCAGGGCCAGCTGACGCCGCTGCCCTATCGCCTGTTCGCCGCGGCCGACGCCATCGAAGCCTTCCGCTTCATGCAGCAGTCGAAGCACATCGGCAAGGTGGTCCTCGGTTTCGACCCGCCGCCGGTAGCAGAGCCGGTTGTCCCATCGCAAAAAGACCTTTCGCTGAAGGCTGACGCGAGTTATCTGGTGACCGGCGGGCTGCGCGGCTTCGGCCTGCGCACCGCGCAGTGGCTGGCGGCGAAAGGCGCCCGGCACCTGGTGCTCGCCAGCGCGAGCGGCACGCCGGACGAGGAAGGCGCTGCCGCCATCACCGCGCTCGAAGCCGCGGGCGTGCAGATCAAGGTGGCCAAGTGCGACGTCGCCGACCGAGCCCAGGTGAAAACACTCCTGGAAGAAATGAAACCCCGGCTCGCTGGCGTGGTGCACGCCGCCGCGATCATCCGCGACGGCCTGGCGCGCAACCTCGACGCAGCAAAGATCGACGCCGTCCTGGCGCCGAAGGCGCGCGGCGCGGCGCTGCTCGACGAGCTGACCCGCGGCCTGCCGCTCGATTTCTTCGTTCTCTATTCGTCGGCGACCACGCTGTTCGGCAACCCCGGGCAGGCGGCTTATGTCGCGGCGAATCGCTATCTCGAGACGCTCGCCGTCGCGCGGCGCGCTGCCGGAAGGCCGGCGCTGTGCGTGAGCTGGGGGCCGATCGCCGACGCCGGCTACCTGGCGCGCCACCCGCAGGTGAAAGAAGCGCTCGAGGCGCGCATGGGCGGCTCGGCGCTCGAGGCGGAACGCGCGCTCGCGGTGCTCGAGCAGATGATGCTGGCGGGCTCGGGCGGCGCCGCGGTGGTGTGCTTCGACCGCGGCGGTCCGCGCCTGCTCTCCGCCGCCCCGCCGAGGCTGCGGGCGCTCGCGGCGCGCTTCCCCGGCGGCGACGGCGGCAGCGCCGAGAGCGTGCGCCGCTGGCTCGAGGAGTTCGACGATGCGCGCCTCGCGGAGCTTTTCACCGGGATCGTGAAGAAGGAGGTGGGCGAGATCCTGAGGATCGCGCCCGACAAGCTCGACGCGCGCCAGCCGCTCGCCGACATCGGCCTCGATTCGCTGATGGGTGTGGAGCTGATGACCGCGGTCGAGGCGCGCTTCGGCGTCAACATCCCGGTCATGGCGCTGGCGGAGTCGGGCAGCATCGAGCGCCTGGTCGCGCGCATCGTACGCGAGCTGCGCAGCGGACGCGCAGCGCCCGAGGCCGGCGAAGGCGCCACGGAGGAAGTCCGCCAGGTCGCCGCCCAGCACGCCCGCGACATGGATCCGCAGCAGATGGCCGCCCTGGCCGCGGCGATCGAGGCAAAGCAGCTGTGAGCGCGCCGCGCAAAGGTCCGGGCCTGACGGCCGAGCTCAAGGAGCAGCTCATCCGCCAGGTGATGGAGCGGCGCCTGCAGCGCGCCGCGCCAGTGGCCGAGGCCGCGGTGCCCGAGGCGTACTGGCGCTTCAGCCTGCATCCGGGCTTCCGCAGGCTGAGCGTGCTGCGCGAGGGCGGCGACCTGCTCGGCATCGCCAATCCCTACTTCCGCTCGCACGAAGGCGTGGCCGGCGCGCTGACGCGCATCGACGGCCGCGACTACGTCAACTTCTCCAGCTACAACTACCTCGGCCTGTGCGGCGACCCGGCCGTGAACGCGGCGGCGAAGGCGGCGATCGACCGCTTCGGCACCTCGGTGTCGGCGAGCCGGCTCGCCGCCGGCGAGCGGCCGCTGCACGGCGAGCTCGAGCGCGCGCTCGCCGAGGCGTACGGTGTCGAGGATTGCGTCGCGTTCGTCAGCGGCCACGCGACCAACGTCTCGACCATCGGCTGCCTCTTCGGGCCGAAGGACCTGGTGCTGCACGACGCGCTCGCGCACAACAGCGTGCTGCAGGGCGCCGAGCTGTCCGGCGCGCAGCGGCGCGCCTTCCCGCACAACGACTGGGGCGTGCTCGACGAGATCCTCGAGCGCGAGCGGCGCAATTTCGAGCGCGTGCTGATCGTGCTCGAGGGCCTCTACAGCATGGACGGGGATTTCCCCGACCTGCCGCGCTTCGTCGAGCTCAAGCGCCGCCACCGCGCCTTCCTGATGGTCGACGAGGCGCACTCCTTCGGCACCATGGGAAGAAGCGGATTGGGGATCCGCGAGCACTTCGGCCTCGAGGGCGCCGACGTCGACATCTGGATGGGCACGCTCAGCAAGTCGCTCGCCGGCTGCGGCGGCTTCATCGCCGGCGAGCGCGCGCTCACCGACAACCTCAGGTTCGCCGCGCCCGGCTTCGTCTACAGCGTCGGCATGGCGCCGCCGCTCGCCGCGGCCTCGCTCGCGGCCTTCGAGCGCATGCGCGCCGAGCCCGGGCGCGTGCTCGCGCTGCAGGCGCGAGCGGCGCAGTTCCTGCACCTCGCGCGCGAGGCGGGCGTCGACGTCGGACCCTCCAGCGGCATCGCCATCGTGCCGGCGATCACCGGCAGCTCGATCGGCGCGGCGCGCCTCTCGCAGGCCCTGTTCCGGCGCGGCATCAACGTGCAGCCGATCCTGTATCCGGCGGTGCCGGAGAACGGCGCGCGCCTGCGCTTCTTCCTCAGCTCGCTGCACAGCGAGGAGCAGGTGCGCAACGCCGTAGCAGTGCTCGCCGAGGAGATCGAGGCGCTCTGAGGCTGCGCGCCGTCCTGTGCACGAGCGGCGGCCCGGGCGCGCTGGTGCTCGCGGCGCTGCGCGCCTCGCCCGCGATCGAGATCGTCGGGGTGATTCGTTCCACGCGCATCGACGCCGCCCGGCGCGTGCGCGCGAGCGGCCTTCGCTACGCGCTCTACCTCGGCTGCCTGATGGCGCGGCGCCTTCACACCGATGGAATACCCATTCTCTCCACCTCCGACGTGAACGGCTCGCCACCACGCGCCTTTGTCGAGGGGCTGGCGCCGGACTTGCTGGTGTCCGCGTTCTTCAACCAGAAAATCGACACCGTTCTGCCGGCGCTGAACATCCATCCGTCGCTGCTTCCCGCCTTCAAGGGCGTCGACCCGGTGTTCCACGCCCGCCTCGCCGGCGCCCCGACGCTCGGCGTGACGGTTCATCGCCTTTCCGAGAAATTCGATTCAGGAGACGTGATTTCCCAGGAGAGCATGTCTTTCGCACCAGACGAAAGCGTTCTTCGCCTCACCGAACGGCTGTACGCGCACGGCGCGCACCTGCTGCTGAAGTCGTTGTCGAAAATCGGCGAAGCAAAACCCCAGGCTGGCCCGGGCAACTACGACTCCTGGCCGAGCCGCGCGCAGGTGGCGGCGCTGCGCGCCAAAGGGGTCAGGCTCGTGCGCCTGCGCGAGCTGCTCGCTCGATCAGCCTGACGCCGAGCTCGTGCGCCTCGCAGTCGGCGCCCCGCGGCGTCCCGCCGGCGCCCGACCAGAGCAGGTAATCGGTGCGCGGGTCGTCGTAGCCGCGCGCGGCGAAGACGCGCGGCAGTCCCGGCGCGTGGTCGCCGTACAGGCAGAACACGCCGTCTTTCATCGCGCCGCAGATCTCGCCGATCATCCGGTCGGCGTTGCGCAGGTGGCGCAGGTAGACCTCGAGCTCGTCGCCGCCCTCGAGGTGGAATGGGCCGTGGCTCTCCATGGTGATGGCGAAGATGAAAGTGCGCGGGCCGAGCGCCTTCAGGATCGCCTTGGTCACTTCGGCATCGGCGATGAACGGGCCCTCCCTCGTTGCGTGTTCGAAATGCTTCACGTCCAGGAACTCGTCGAAGCCGAGCCCGGGAAAGATGCGGTCGCGGTCGAAAAAGCCCGCCGGGTAGGGATGGATGCACAGCGTGCGGTAGCCGCGCGCCCGGAGCGCGCCGGCGAGCGTCGCCGCGCCGCCGCGCGCGAAGCGCCGGTAGGGGTTGAAGCGATGCACGCCGAGCGCGCGCGGCTCGATGCCGGAAAGAAAGGCGAACTCGGTGCGCATCGTGTACGCGCCTCGCACCGGCACGCCGAGCCGGCCGGATTCGCCTTCCGCCGCGCGCGCGTCGTAGCTGGGCAGGATGTCCTGAGGGACGCCACCCAGGCGCCGTGCATCGAAGAACGATTCGCTCTGAACGACGACGATCGGCCCGTCGTCTGTGAAGTCGGTTTTTAGAAAAGGTCCCTCTATCCGGGGGAGGGGCTTGTTCTCCTCGAGCCAGTAGAGCCAGAGCGACGGCAGGAGCCCGAACGCCGCCACGTCCTCGCCCGGCTCGAGCGTCAGGGCGCCGCGCGCGAGCGCCGTGCCGCAAACGACGAGGGTGATCGCAGCGAGGAAGAGCCCGCCCCAGGCGGCGAAGCTCATGTCGAGCGGCTGATCGAGCCTCAGCCCGAGCGCGATGAGCGCCGTCCCGCCGCCCGCGGCGAGGAGAAATCGCCCGAGGCCGAAGTACGGCAGATACAGGCGCGGATGGCGCAGCGCCTGGGTATACAGGCCGAGGTCGGAGAAAACGAGCGGTTCACGCAGCGCCCGCGCCTTCGCCTTGCTGACGAGGAGCAAAACCAGGTGAACCGAGAGGATGACACCCGCAGCGAACACCGGCCCGCGCAGCAGTGCGAACAGTACGAGAAATGCCAAGAGCCAGAGGCCGGCATGGAGCGCCATGCGCGCTAGAAGGGCGGACAAAGAGGCGCTCAACTGTAAATTTCGTCCCTTCGTCCAAGCGCCAGGACGAGGATCAGGAGCTCGTGTCGGCGAATATCGACGATCACCCGCCACTTACTGACGCGGTAACGGTACAGCATCTTCAATTTACCGCGCAGCGGATCGCCCTCGGCTGCCTGCCGCAGCCGCGCGCGGATTAGCGCATTGACCTGCCGATCGAGCCGGTCAAGCTGCCTTTCGGCGGCGGGTGTGAGCTTGACGAGATAGGCCACGCTTGCCTTCGTATTGTTCGAGCGTGACGAGGCGTTTGCCGCGTGCAGCCGCGAGCGCCCGCATTCCCGCCTGGTAGTCGGCGCGATCTTCCAGATACTCGGCAAGCGCGCGCTTCAGGATCGTCACGGGCTTCACGCCCGCCTGTTTGGCAAGTCGTTCGAGCGCCCGAATTTCCTTCGGCGAGAGATCCGAAATTGTGCCCACGGAGGCATTTTACCCGCCATCGGTGATCAGGACAGTGCGGGGCTCTTGCACGCCGCGGCGTTCGCCGCGCCGGGGAACCGCTCGAGCAGGTCCTCGAGGCGCGAGCGCGGCTTGAGCAGGCGCTCGCAGCCCGGCAGCAGGCTGGCGATGCCCTGCGCGCTGTAGAAGCCGCCGTTCACCTGCGTCGCGTGCACCAGCACGTTGCGGAAGGCGCGCACCACCTCGATGTCGGGCGCAGCGCTCCACGCCGAGGACCAGAATTCGTCCAGCGCGCCCTGGAAGGTGAGGCGCGGCAGATCGTAGACCGCGGCTCCGAGCGCCTTGGTCGGCCGCCGGTGCTGCAGCGCCGAGAGGCCGGCCGTGCTGTTCACCGTCACCACGCCCTGCGCGTGGTCGAAGAGCGTCGCCAGGTCGCCGGTCTCCAGGTAGTCGAGGCGCGCCTCGATGTCGAAGGCGTGTGCGAGCTCGCGGAAATGCCGCCGGTAGCCGGCGAGGCCGGTGTCGAGCGGGTGGTTCTTGAGCACGAGGCGCGTTTGCGCCGGCGCGTGGCGCGCGAACGAGGCGAGCACGTGCTCGATCGCGTTGCGCATCGTGCCGAACGGCGAATTGCGCTCGAGCTGCGCGTCGGAGTTGAGCTGCAGCGGAAAAAAGAAGTACTTCGCGCCCGAGGCCGCGAGCTCGCCGATGCGCGCCGCGTCGCGCGGCAGCCACCAGGCGAAGCGCCCGTAGCGCTGCGCCCAGGCGGCGTACTCGCTGGCGGCGCCGAACGGCCGGTGCGTGCGGTAGCCCGGATAGAGGAAGAGATTGGCGAGGTTGGCGGCGTGGTAGGCCATGTCGTGCGCGGCGCGCGCCGTGGTCGCCGGCGGCACGCGCACGCCCTCGCCGGGGTCGGGCAGCCGGCGGTTGGTCTCCAGGTACCACTCCGGGTCGCGCGGCAGCGCGTGCGCCGGATGCACCGGGCCGCGCTGCAGCGTCACCCAGTTGGGCCGGACGAAGCCTTCGTCGAAGACGTGCAGGCGCAGGCCCTCGCGCTCGGCAAAGGCGATCGCCGCGCGGTGCACCGGGAACTTCTCGCAGAAGAGGACGACGTCGGTGAGGCGATGCACCTGCGCGCGCTCGGCGAGGTACTCCGGCAGGTCCTGCAGCGCGCCGCGAAAGTGCCAGGTCGGCGCGGCGCTCGGGTAGAGGTCATCGCCGGCGCAGAAGTTGAGGCGGAAGACCCGCTCGCCGCGCGCGGCGAGCCAGTCGGCCAGTCGGGCGAAGAGCGGGCTCGCCGGCCCCTGCAGGAGGAGGAAGCCGCGCGGCATGGCGCGGCTAGCCGCCGAACGCCCGCTGGTGCGCCGCGGCGGCGATGCGCTGGCGCAGGCCGGCGTCGCCGGCGAGGCGCTCGATCGCCTGCGCCCAGGCCTCGGGCTCGTTGTCGACCAGCAACCCGTCTTCCTCGTGCTTCACGAA
>WNFL01272036.1_pt1 | contig 13581 bp, 12 predicted proteins | sample 5400361 | NCBI WGS metagenome assembly WNFL01 (sample SAMN13153351, study PRJNA577476) | soil metagenome | isolation source: 40 cm soil on Douglas fir-dominated hillslope | place: USA:California | collected 2013-09-17
ATGCAATCGAATGCCGCATCAACGCGGAGGACCCGGTCACGTTTGTTCCCTCCGCGGGACGCATTACAACGTTTCAGGCGCCGGGTGGCACCGGAGTGCGCGTGGATTCAGCGGCGTATGCTGACGCCGTGATTCCACCGTATTACGATTCGATGATCGCGAAGCTGATTGTGAAGGGACGCGACCGCACGGAAGCCATTGGCCGCATGAAGCGCGCGCTGGAGATGTTCGTCATCGAAGGAATCAAGACCTCCATTCCGCTGCACCGGCGCATTTTGGCCGACCCGGACTTTGCCGCCGGCAAGATTGATACGCATTTCATCGAACGACTGCTGGGAACAAACGGAAAATAATCGCCTATGAGCCTTGTGCTGCCGCCGCTTTACGTGATATTAGACGCAGCATTGCTCACCACCTCCGAACTGGATGTAGCCAAACAATTGACTGACGCGGGCGCGCGGCTGTTTCAATACCGCAACAAGCGTGGATCGTCGCGCGAACTGCTGCAAGCGTCGTCTGCATTGGCCGCGGAGCTTGTGCCTGCGGGCGCAAGCTTCTTTGTAAACGATCGCCCGGATGTCGCGTACCTCTCCGGTGCCAGCGGCGTTCACGTGGGGCAACACGATTTGCCAGTGGCGGAATCGCGCGCCGTGCTGGGTTCCGGCGAGTTTCTGGGCGTATCCACACACAATCTCGAGCAATTCCGCTCGGCAGTTGCGACGGACGCAAACTACATCGCGCTAGGTCCCGTTTTCGCAACAGACTCAAAGGCAAATTCCGATCCCGTGGTCGGCACGGCTATGATTCGAGAAGCGCGGAAATTAACGCAAAAGCCGATTGTGGCGATAGGCGGAATTACGTTGGAACGCGCACGAGAAGTTATCGAAGCCGGAGCAGACTCGGTTGCCGTCATCAGCGATATCCTTCGTGCGCCAAATCCGGGAAAGCGAGCGCGGCAATTCCTGGATTTAGTGCAACCGCTCATACGGTCGGCAAAGAATTGAGGCGAATCGTCCATGGCTGAACTCGAATCGCGGTCGGTGCAGGCGTCTGGAAGGGAAGAGCCGGGCTTCGTTCGCGCGATTGGCTTGTTCGACGGAACGATGATGGTCGTCGGCTCGATGATCGGCTCGGGCGTTTTCATCGTCGCGGCGGACATCTCGCGCCAAACGGGATCGGCAGCCGGCTCGGCAGCCGGCGTAATTTTTGCCTGGATCATCACTGGTTTTCTGACAATTGCCGCCGCATTGTCCTTCGGCGAGCTTGCGGCGCTTTTTCCACGCGCTGGCGGGCAGTATGTTTACCTGCGCGAAGCCTATTCTCCACTTTGTGGCTTTTTGTATGGCTGGACGCTGTTTCTGGTCATTCAAACGGGAACTATCGCGGCCGTCGCGATCGGTTTTGCGCGCTACCTCGGCGTTTTGTTTCCAGCGATTTCTCCGCAAGCGTGGATCATTCATCCGATTAATCTCGGGTCGAAGTACGCAGTCAGTCTGAGCGTGCAGCAGTTCGTCGGCATTCTGATGATTGTATTGATCACATTCTTGAATTCCCTCGGCGTGCAGCTCGGCAAATGGATTCAGAATATTTTTACCTCCGCGAAAACGCTTTCGCTGATCGGGTTAATCTTTCTCGGCGTCTTCGTTGGACGGAATCACGCCGCTATCGCCGACAACTTTTCGCACTTCTGGGCCGTGCGGAACGCGCAGCCGATTGAACCGGGCGCGAATTTTCTGAAGAGCTTTATTCCTACGGTGACGGCGGCTGGTGGATTTTTCGGCTTGTTTGTTGCGTTCGGCGTGGCTCAGGTCGGTTCGCTGTTTTCTTCGGACGCATGGAATAACATCGGCTTTACCGCTGCCGAAGTGAAGAATCCCTGTATTGCCTCGCGAATCTTGCATATCTGTTTGCGTTACCGCTTTCGCAAATTCAGAATGCTCCGGACGACCGCGTCGCGACAGCCGCTCTCAGTGCGATTCTTGGCTCCAAAGGCGCCGTCGTGATGGCTGTCGCCATTATCATTTCCACGTTCGGATGCAACAACGGACTGATTCTCGCTGGCTCGCGGGTCGCTTACGCCATGGCCAAAGATGGGCTCTTCTTCCGTGCGACGGGAAAACTCAATTCGCGTGCAGTCCCAGGCACCGCGCTCGTCTTCCAAAGCGTCTGGATTACGGTGTTGCTGCTGCTTCGCACGCGCAAACCGGACGGCACGTACGGCAACCTTTACAGCGATCTACTAAATTACGTGGTCTTCGCGGTTTTGATCTTCTATGTGCTGACCATCGCCGGCATCTTCGTCTTGCGGAAGAACCGGCCTAACGCAGAGCGTCCGTACCGCGCGTTCGGCTATCCGGTACTTCCGATTCTGTACATCGTCTCGGCGCTCGCGATTATGTTTGTTTTAATTCTGTACCAGACGCAGACCGCGTGGCCCGGCCTGCTCATCGTGTTGGTCGGCGTTCCGGTCTACCTGCTTTGGTCGCGCGCGCGTTCCAAGAATTAAGAAGTTTTCTGTAGGGCGAAAAGGCCTCCGCCACTACAATGGCGGCATCCAATTTGGCTGATCTCGGATAGACACACCAAGTTACTTTCTGAAGGAGGAGTTGCATGGGCAACCCCTTGTTTGCGACGAAGTCGCTAGACGTACTGATGAGAGAGGCGGGCGACACAAGCGAGCACAGCCTCAAACGCGCGCTCGGCCCGATCAATCTTGTCACGCTGGGCATCGGAGCAGTCATCGGCGCGGGTATTTTCGTGCTGACAGGTTCCGCGGCCGCCCTATACGCCGGACCGGCCATTGTCTTGTCGTATGTACTGGCCGGAACGGCATGCGTCTTCGCCGGCCTGTGTTACGCGGAATTCGCTTCGATGATTCCGATTGCGGGCTCGGCTTACACCTACGGCTATTCGACGCTCGGCGAGATCGTTGCCTGGATCATCGGCTGGGATTTGATTCTCGAATACGCATTCGGCGCAGCGACCGTCGCCAGTGGTTGGAGCAGTACGCTCGTGGCGTTTTTGCAAGATTACGGAATCAGTCTGCCCCCGCAAATCTGCGACGTGCCGGGAGCGGATTGGGCGCTGGTCGACGGCAGATGGGGACCAGCCGGTTCCTTTGGTTTATCGGCGGCTCAGTTAGCTCTTGTTCCGCACGCGACGGCGAAATTCAATCTCATCGCATTTCTCGCCATTATGGCGGTCACGACCATTCTGATCATCGGTATCAAAGAATCCGCGAATTTCAATACCGGCGTTGTCTTCGTAAAGTTGGCGGCCGTACTGACGTTCATCGCCGTCGCGCTGCCGTTCGTGCTCAAGCATCCGGCGCTTGCTCATGACAACTGGAAAGTATTTCTGCCGCCCAACGAGGGATCGTTTGGCGCATTTGGCTGGTCGGGCGTGGCGCGAGGGGCCAGCGTCGTATTTTTCGCCTACATAGGATTCGACGCTGTCTCCACCGCAGCGCAGGAAGCGAAGAATCCGCAGAAGGACATGCCCATCGGCATCCTTGGCTCGCTCGTCATCTGCACGATCCTCTACATCATCGTTTCCGGACTCCTGACGGCGACGGTCCACTACTCCCGTCTCAACATCGGAGCTCCAGTCTCGCTGGCGATTCGTGAAACCGGCGTGAGATGGGGAAGTTACGTGGTGAACGCAGGCGCGCTGGCGGGATTAAGTACCGTAATGCTCGTGATGTTGCTCGGGCAATCGCGTGTCTTCTACTCAATGGCGCACGACGGGTTGCTTTGGAAGTGGGCGGGGGACGTTCACCCGAAATTCCGCACGCCGTGGAAGTCGACCGCCGTCACTGGCTTTGGTGCAGCCGTGTTTGGCTCACTCGTTCCGATCGGCAGTCTCGGCCAGATGGTGAGCATCGGCACGCTACTGGCATTCGTCATCGTTTGCGGTGCGGTCATAATTCTGCGCAAGCGTCGCCCGGATTTGCCGCGGCCGTTCAAGACCCCAATGGTTCCGCTGGTTCCGATACTCGGCATTGTGGTGTCCCTCGGGCTAATGGCCAGCTTGAATCGCGTCACGTGGTATCGCTTGGTTATATGGCTCGTCATCGGGATGGTCATTTATTTCAGCTATGGCGTGAAGTACAGCAAGGTGGCCTGTTGGCCCGCCCTCTTTTTTAGGCGTTTATCGCCCACTCGTCACAACCCCTCTCTTCGGGTAAAGTATTCTTTCTATCTCGCTCATGATGTCCCTTCAGAACCAACTCAAAGAGTTTTGGCGGCGGCTCTCTCTCCCTGACCTGTTCGCGGCGGGGATGGTGGCTGCAGGTACCCTGTTGTTGGTGATCGGAAAATCCGGCACCGTATTTAGTTTTGTAAAGTATATTGCTCTGCTCTGCGCGGGCTATCTCCTGGTTCGCTTCATCGGCTGGTGGCGCTCAAGACTCCTCTGGAGCCTTCGCAATCGCCTGATCGTGGCGTATCTCTTCATTGCTTTGGTCCCGGTGCTGCTCACGGTTGTGCTCACGTTCCTGTCTGCCAAGCTTCTCTATACGCAGCTTGGGGGCTATGTCCTTTACCAGGACATTCAGCGCCGCATTGGCATGGTTGATGCTGGGACGGAGCAGATTGCTGTCGCGCTGGAGAGCGTTCCACCTGGCATGTCCGAGGAGACCGCCGAGAAAATCATCTCCGCGCAGGAACACGCCGTCTTTGATAAAGACCTCCCAGGTTTGACCATTGAATTTCAGGATCACCCCCCACTACTCGGCAAAGTCGCGAATGGGTCGAAGCACGAGTTTGCGGGCTTAGTGCAGACCCAAACGCAGCTCTTCGTCGTCGGTCTCCGCGCGGCTAGAACCCCGCACGGAGAGCGCTACGTTCATGTGCGCGTTCCGGTGACTTCAGGTTTCGTTTCAACACTCGCACCGGATCTTGGCCCGGTTGGTTTCACGCTTCTGGAGCCGCTCGCTGAAAATGAGGCAAGTCTGATCACCTATCAGGCCGGTACCACCAAATACAAAATCGCGATAAATATCTTTGATCGGCGTAGGACCCTGAAGCCGGCTGAGGGGTTTTGGGACAGTGATGTGCTCGGTGTGACTCGCTTCGAGGCGGTCGCGGAAGGCAGGGACGGCAGGGTCGAGCGCTCGTACCCAGTTCTTGCAAACTTCCACGCGCGCCCGTCCCAATTGAACGCGCGGATGTTTTCCTCCGTCGGAGATCTTGGACAGTCTTACGTCTACGGACTAGGTGTTGTTGCAATCGTTTTTCTATTACTTGAAGTCGCCGCTCTGATCACCGGTGTGGTAATGACCCGCCGCATCACTTCCGCCGTCGACGGCCTTTATAAGGCGACACAGTTCGTGCAAGCCCAAGATTTTTCCCACCGCGTAAAGGTCGAAAGCCGCGACCAGCTCGGCGTGCTGGGCGAATCGTTCAACTTGATGACCGACTCCATCAACAAGTTCATTGAAGACCAGAAGCAACACCAGCGGCTGGAGAACGAAATCTCGATCGCGCGAGAAGTACAGAATCAATTGTTCCCGCAAAGGCTTCCGCTGCTTCCCGGTGTGCAGTTGGAGGCGATTTGCAAAGCGGCGCGCATGGTCAGCGGCGATTACTACGACTTCATTCAGCTGAACCCGACGACGATCGCTATCGCCGTCGCGGATATTTCCGGCAAAGGAATTTCCGCCGCACTGCTGATGGCTAGTTTGCAGGCCGCGCTGCGCAGCCAGTTGCTCGCGCCCGGCAACGGCATCCTGAGCACCGCCGAGCTTGTGTCCCGCTTGAACAACCACCTCGTGCGCAACACCGGCGACGACCGTTTCGCGACATTTTTCATCGCCATTTACGACAGTTCTTCCCGCATCTTGCGTTACACCAACGCGGGCCACCTGCCTGCTTTTTGCATCTGCGAAGGCGCTGCCGTGGCGCTCGAAGAAGGCGGCATGGTGCTCGGCGTCGTGGAAGATTATCAATACGAGGAAGGGAAGTATCTTGTTCCGAAGCACGCCACACTCGTTGGCTACAGTGACGGTTTGATCGAACCCGAAAATGTTTACGGCGAGGAATTCGGCATTCATCGTTTGCGCGACGCCGCCATTCGGCTGCATGCCGCCTCGCCGCGCGCGGTTGCCCTTGGACTGATGCAAGCGGCCGACGAATGGGCCGGCACGCCGGAACAAGCCGACGACATGACGGTAATCGTTGCACGGATGGAATAGTTCCCGAGAAATGCCTGCGCTATACTGTCTGTTCTGCACCAAATCAACTAGAGGCGGCGGATGAGTTTGCGCAATCGAGTCGCACTGATTACTGGAGGAACGCGCGGCATCGGCCGCGGCATCGCTTTAAAGCTCGCTCGGGATGGTGCGCGAGTCGCGATTGGCTATCGAGCGAATAAATCCGCAGCGCAAGCGGCGTTGCGGCAGTTACAAGCGGCGGGCGCGGATTGCGTGGCGGTCGAAGCCGACATTACGAGTGCCGTCGGGGCGGAACAATTTCTGAAAACCGTCACGGATCGTTTCGGTCGGCTCGACGTGCTCGTCAACAACGTCGGCGATTTTCGCTGGGGCACGCTCGCCGAAGGTTCGCTCGACGACTGGCAAAACATTTTTTCCTCCAACTTGATGAGCGTCGTTTTTATGAGTCGCGCCGCGCTAGCCCACATGCGCCGCGGCCGCTGGGGCCGCATCATCAATTTGGGTGCGGTCGGCGCGGAACGGGCGTTCGGCCAGGCCAAAATTTCCGCTTACGCTTCAGCCAAAGCCGCGGTCGTCGCGCTTTCTCGCTCGCTCGCCTTGGAAGAAGCGAAGAACGGTATCACAGTAAACGTCGTCAACCCTTCGAGTATCGACGAAAAGGATTTGAGCCTCGATGAAGCGCGCCGCATGAAAGACGCGCGGTTTCCCATCGGCCGTCCGCCAACCGTCGAAGACGTCGCGGCAGCGGTTTCCTTTTTCGCATCCGAAGAAGCGGAGTACGTCACCGGCCAAGTCGTAAATGTCAGCGGCGGCTGGATGTTGTAACCTCGTTTCGTCACGCCCATGAAAGCACTCACCGCAGCCGAAATGCGCGAAGTCGACCGCCTCACCATTGAGCAACACGGCATCTCCGGCCTGCAACTCATGGAAAGTGCCGGAGGCCAAGTAGCCGACCGCATAGAAACCTTCTTTGTACATTGGCCCGAAGAACGCCCTCGTCGCGTCGTCATTCTCTGTGGCAAGGGGAACAATGGGGGAGACGGATTCGTCGTCGCGCGGAGTGTGACAAAGGACGTGCACAACAGCGAGGTCCGGGTTTTTCTCTTCGGAAAATTGAACGAACTTCGTGGTGATGCGCTCAAGAACGCACAACGCTGGAAGAAATCCAGTGGCGTCCTCTCCACAGTTTCAACGAAAGCTGAATGGGATAAAGTTCGGCCCCAAATGGCCTCGGCCGACGTAGTTATCGACGCCTTGTTCGGAACCGGCCTGCGCGGACCTGTCACCGGTCTGCCTGCGCAAGCAATTGAGGATCTCAATCGACTCTCCGGCAACGCGACGTCACCATCCCCTGCATTAATTCTTGCCGTCGACACTCACTGCCGTCGGACGGCGAACCCGCTTCGGGCCCCATCGTTCGCGCTCATGAAACGGTGACGTTTACCGCGCCCAAGATCGGCCAGCTTGTTTCACACGACGCGGCCCGCTGCGGCCAGCTTCACGTAAAATGGATCGGTTCTCCTGCGAGCCTCGTCGAAGAAACGGGCAAGGGAACGCTCCGCTGGGCTGGCCCGGATGAGTTCGCATCACTCCCTCTCGTTCGCCCCGCCGATTCGCACAAAGGCAACTTCGGCCACGTCCTCATCTTCGGTGGTTCAACCGGTAAATCCGGCGCCGCCATTCTCGCGGGTTACGCATCGCTCTGCAGCGGCGCCGGCCTCACCACCGTCGCTTCGCCCGACGTCGTCCAATCCGTCATCGCCGCCGCTCATCCCGAATACATGACTGAGCCGCTCGCTTCGACCAGTCACGGTTCGATTGCTCGTTTTAATCTCGCCTCAGGTCGCCTGGAAAAGATTCTTCCGGGAAAGACTGTCTTCGCGATTGGCCCGGGCCTCGGGACCGAGTCCGAAACGCAGGACGTCATTCGCCACCTTGTCAAGAACGTCCCGCATCCGATCATCCTCGACGCCGACGGCCTCAATGCGTTCGCTGGCGGTCTCAACGCGCTACGCGAGCGCAAGTCTGAATTTCTGTGCATCACGCCGCATCCTGGAGAAATGGCTCGCCTCTTCGGCATTTCTAACGCCGAAGTCCAAGCCGACCGAGTCAAGGCCGCCACAGAATCCGCAAAACGTGCCAACGCACACGTGATTCTTAAGGGGTTTCACTCAGTACTTGCCGCGCCGGACGGTCGCGTCTGGGTGAACACAACCGGCGGCCCAGCCCTCGCGAAGGGTGGTTCAGGAGACGTCCTCACCGGCGTCCTCGCCGCGCTCACTGGACAATTCGGCACAAGCGATTGGCTTCGTGTCTTGGCGCTTGGCGCTTATCTTCACGGCGAAGCCTCGCAACACGCGTCCGCGTGGGCCGATGCTTCAGGACAATTGTCGAGCAGCGTCGCTTTTGCCATTCCCATGGTGCGACGCAGACTTCTTCAGGAGATTCGCCTCGGTGTCTGAAGAAATCGTCACGCACTCCGCCGAAGAAACCATCGCCTGGGGCAGGGAATTCGCTTTGCGCGTAAAGGCGCCTCTGATGATTCTCCTCTCGGGCGATCTTGGCAGCGGCAAAACCACGTTGACCAAAGGCATCGTCAGCGGACTCGGTGCCACCGCCGAAGAAGACGTCACGAGTCCGACGTTCACTCTCCTCCACGTCTACGGCCCCGAAAACGCTGAGCGAAAAGTCTTTCACGGCGATCTTTACCGCATCGAAAAATTCCACGATTTCGAAACGCTTGGTATGGAAGACATTTTTGCCAAGCCCGCTATCTTTATCTTGGAATGGTCCGAACGCTTCCCGCTTCCTTCGCCCTGGCCGCAAATCCGCATCCGCCTCGAACACGCCGGTGGCGACGCCCGCCGGATCGCCGTAACCCCTTGATTCGTCAGCCGCTTAGCCGGGCTTACTCTCTGGCCACTCTCAAACTGCGGTTCTGTTGCCGCACCACTTCCCGGCTGCTAGCTTGAACAATACGCCCATTCGGCGCTCTCATGCCCACCGAAACTCTCTTCTCAGCCGCGACGGACGCGCCAAGCGCAAGCCTGGGCAGCTATAGCCTCACCTTGCCGATGACCTCCCTCGCCATCGGTGTCGACAATATTCATCACGATGTTTTTCTTAGCCCCCGCTTTTTGCAACAAAGCCGCGACTATCTCTTCGACGTGATCCGCCAAAACGCTAGCCGCAAATACCTCCCGGGCATCGAATTGCGCACCGCCAAGGCCCCCGATGGCACTGCATTCCGCAAACTGCTCGCCGACGTTCTCCACAGTTCGCTCACCAACGCGAAATATCACAAGAATATTGAAATGGATTTGCTTTTCCGCGTGGCGATTCTGAAATTTCTAACCACCGAGCTCGGCAGCCAATTCGCAAACCTGATTCACGAAGGCAAGGAATGGATTCGCCAGCGCGGCGAACATTTCGAGCGCAGCCAGCAGGCGCACGTCATCAAGGCGCGTCTTTCCGAATTGCAATCCGCCCGGCGCAGCGTCATTCGCGCCGTCGGCCAGCAGGTCGCGCAAAGCTGGATTGATGTCGAGGAAAACATCATCGCCAAAGCCCGCAAAGCTCTCTTCGGCGAAGAATTCACGCCCCTTTATGATCTGCTCAAGAACCGCCTGATTTTTCTCGAGGGCGGAAAAGACGATACCTATTTCCTCGAACATTACGTTTTGCTCGGCAATTACGCGCGCGATTCCGACCGCTTCGAAGCGATGGATGCGCTCTTCCAGGAATTTCTTACTCACGCCGGCATCGTCGTTCAACAGGATCCTGCCTATCAGGAAGCCGACAAAGCCTGCGGCGAAGCTATGCACGAAGCGCAGGTCATGCGGGACGAAATCGCCAACCTCGAAGAGCAAAAGGAATTGCTGCGTAAGCGCCTCGACCGCAGCGATAGTTTCCTCAATCGTTTCCGTGCGCCGGCCGACCCCGCCGACCTGAAGGCGTCGCTCAACGACATCGAGCTTCGCCTCAAGCACCAGCAATACAAACTCGAGGAATTCGGCGCTGTTCTCGAAGCGGCCCGCCAAAAACTCGATTACTACGAGAAAGATCAAAAAGGCAGGTTCGGCGATTATTTAAACGATCCGGAAAATGCGCGCCGCCTCTTCGACCCGTCCGCTGAGCCGGAATCCACTCGCGTTCAGCGGGCAAAGCTCCTAGCGCAGTTGCTCGAACGTCTCGAACAGCAAGACGTTCTTTATCACGTGCTTGCCAGCTACGAAATTCGCGCTGTCGCGGCAACCTATCACCCGCCGGTTCACTTGCAGCAGTTGCGCAAAGCTCTCGTTTCGAAAGATGAATTTCAGCGCGTCGAACAGGTTTTGAAGCAGGTACCCGCAAAACGGCTTTCCGCCAAGCCCATCGAAGAGCTCTCGCGTAAGATTCGCCGCTACTCCCGCGATGAATTGCAGACTCAGGTCTTGCGTTTTGCTGCGGATTTCTTCCGCCTGCACCGCGATTTGCGCGATGCCGAGCACTTGGCGAGTTGCATGGACCGCGTCAGCCTCGTCGAAACCGAGCAAACGAGTGCGTTCTGCCCGATGAAGCAAAAACGAAACAGGACCCCGTCGTCAGCCACGTCATCATCAAAGCCGACGTCCGCGGCTCCACAAAGATGACACAGGATTTGCTCTCTCGAGGGCTCAGCCCGGCATCCCACTTCAGCTTGAATCTGCACGAGCCCGTCAAGAAATTGCTGGATCGTTACGCCGCCAAAAAAGTTTTCATCGAAGGCGACGCCATCATCCTTGCCATCTTCGAAACCGAATCCAGCCGTACCTACGCGCGTTCCGTCGCGAAAGCCTGTGTCCTTGCGCGCCAGATTTTGAACGTGTGCAATTCCTACAACGACGGCGCCGCAAACTCCGATCTTCCTGCGCTTGAGCTTGGCCTCGGTGTCGCCCATCAGGGCGACTCGCCCACTTATTGGACCGACGGTGAGTCTCGCGTCATGATTTCGAAGGCTCTCAATCTCTCCGACCGTTTGTCTGGCTGCGCCAAACTCGCCCGCCGCATGCTCGACCGCCAGAAATCGCACTTCGGCTTGTTCCAGTTTTTGCAGACGATGCAGGGCGCGTCCGCCGAAGAACTCGACGAATTCCTTGTTCGCTACAATCGCAACGGGATCGAGCTGAATGAAGAAGGTTTCCTTAAGCTCTACGACGAAATCTCTCTCGAATGTATTGAAACCAAACTCGACTTGCCGTGGGGAAAAGAAACTGTGACGCTGTATTACGGTGAAGTTCCGATGGGCGAATCGGTCGAACTCCTCGTTCTCCGCAAGGGCTTTGCCCGCGAACTCTCGTCCGACGGAAAAATCGGCCCACCCTCCACCCACATCTACTATGAAGTCTGCACCGCCCCCAAGCTATACGACTTGGTCGCCGCTCTTCTCCGCACCAAACACGCCGCCGCCGAATCCGTCCGCTCCTAAACTCCTGTTTCAAATGTGGTACTTGTAGGGCTGGCTTTCTGAAGCCGGCCGCTTTCGCACAAATTCAACATTCTCTTTCGGCTGCCCGTCAGCCCAGTCACGCATGTCTACCCTGAACTTCGATGCGTCTGCGCTCTTACGATCCCGCTCGCTCGCAATGCATCGATCAACCTCGACGCTCATTTTCAATACACGCGCTTGTAGCGTAGCCACCCCTGGCGGCGCTCTTCGATCCAAACCACCCCTCGGCCCCGTAGCACAGGCGCTCTTGCCTCTACTCTTCGACCACAACCGACCTCACGCCCCGCCCAGTTTTTCCATTCCGCCCACACCCGCTATACTGCTTCCGGAGGCGAATTTGGTCCGGTGACCTTCCCGGCCTTCAAAGCCGGCGTTTCGGCCCTTCGCGGGTCGAATGGTGGGTTCGACTCCCACACGCTTCCGCCATATCTCATTGGCATGAAGGTAGTTGCAAAAAAAAACGAGACGGCAAAAAGCGGCATTAACGGTAAAGGGACCGGTTTTGTGGTTTTAATTTGAGCGGCGCGGGTGACAACGGGATCCCTCATCCGAGAAGAGAAGAGCAGGTTTCAGTCGTTACGCACACTTAACGCGCCGAAAATAATTCGCTAGCGGATGTCCCATAAACGCTGCCAGCTCAGACCGTCGACGCAACACTGGCCTGAAGTTTACTCGCAGGAGTCTGGAATCCTAAAGTCTTTCTAGGACGTTGATTCAAGCGCAGCGAGACCTGGTCGAGCTGCGCTTGAGAGATGGGAGACAGGTCGGTTCCTCGCGGGAAGTATTGCCGCAGCAGCAAATTTGTATTTTCGTTTGTGCCACGCTGCCAGGGACTTTGCGGATCGCAAAAGTAGACCTGCACATCCGTAGCTACCGTAAAGTCCTTGTGTTTCGCCATCTCCAGTCCGCGGTCCCACGTCAGCGAGCGTTTCAGCGTAGCCGGGAGCTTACGAACATGCTGACTCAAGGTAGTAACCACCACTTTCGTTTCTTTGCTCGGCACTTTGATCAGCATGAGAAAACGTGAATGCCGCTCCACCAGCGTGGCAATGTAACTGTTCTTTCCCCCGCTCAGCAGATCGCCTTCCCAATGGCCAGGAATTGCCCGGTCTTCCGCTTCCGCAGGTCGTTCGCGGATGGAAATGGCATCGACGATCTTCCCGCGGGACTGTCCGTGCTCGCTGGAATGGCGCGAGCGGCGCATGCGCCGCTTCGACCGCAGGTGGTCCATGAGCTCTTTTTTCAGCGCTCCACGCGCTTGAATGAACAGGCTGCGGTAAATAGTCTCGTGGGACACACGCATGCTCTCGTTGTTGGGATAGTGGATCTTCAACCACCCGGAAATCTGCTCGGGCGACCAGTCCAGAATCAGTTTACTCGCAACGATGTCCCGCAACTTGTGGTTCACCGCTAGCAGACATCTCTTCGGGCGCAAGGCCGAAACCCAAGCTTGTCGATCTGCATCATAAGCACGATAGGCAGGACGGCCACCATGGCGAGCGACTTCCCGGCTCACTGTGGAGGCAGCACGACCCAGACGTCGAGCGATCTCACGAATCGACGAGCCGGAAGCGATCCCTCGCGAGATGTCTTCTCGCTCAGCCAGAGCGAGTGCTAGCCGCGAGCGGCGACGAACAATAGGAGAGACACCGCCGCGGGGCAGTAACACAGCGCGGATCGAAGTATGCGGCTTATCGTAATCACGGCCAATCTCATGCAGCGTCTGTCCGGCCTTCCAGCGACTCCAGACATCACGCTTCTCGACCTCAGAAAGCCCAAACCGCATCCCAGGTCTCATACCAACACCACCTTTCGCGAGCCGACTTACATCAGATGGTGTTGCATCGACCTGTCGAATGCACCCGCCTTACCGTACATGTGGATTTGCTGATCGGCACTTGTCCGAGTACCGCGTTTATCAGGAGCGAGTGAGCATTCCAGG
>WNFL01358702.1_pt4 | contig 13581 bp, 9 predicted proteins | sample 5400361 | NCBI WGS metagenome assembly WNFL01 (sample SAMN13153351, study PRJNA577476) | soil metagenome | isolation source: 40 cm soil on Douglas fir-dominated hillslope | place: USA:California | collected 2013-09-17
GTTCGCGGCCGCATCGTCGATGGCGTGTACTGCTTCAAGAACATTCCCTACGGCGCGAATACCACCGGCGCGAATCGCTTTCTGCCGCCCCAAACCGCCGCGCCCTGGACCGGCGTGAAGGATTGCTTCGAGTGGGGACTTTACGCTCCGCAATCGAACCGGGCGCGCGGGGCGAAACAGCTCGAGTTCTTCGGATTGCTGCGCGCCGAATCGCGCCTGGGTCCGAGCGAGGATTGCCTCAACCTCAACGTGTGGACCAAAGGACCGAGCGACAGCGCCAAGCGGCCCGTCATGGTCTGGTTTCACGGCGGCGGCTACGATCAGGGCAGTGCCGTTTCGCAAGGCTACGACGGATGGGGACTCGCGAAACATCAAGACGTCGTGATGGTCAGCGTGAATCATCGCCTGAATATCCTCGGCTATCTCTTCCTCGGCGACCTTGGCGGCGACGACTTCAAGGGCGCGGCCAACGTAGGCCAACTCGATCTGGTCGCCTCACTCCGATGGGTACGCGATAACATCGCGGCCTTCGGCGGCGATCCGAATCGCGTGATGATCTTCGGTCAGTCCGGCGGCGGCGGAAAAGTTTCGAACCTACTGGGCATGCCGCCCGCGAAAGGCCTGTTCCAGCGCGCGGCGATTGAAAGCGGCGCCAGTCTGCGCGCCGGCACGCGCGATGCTGCCAATAAATCCGCCGAAGGGCTGTTTAAGTCGCTCGGCCTCAAGCCGGGCCAGGGCAGGGAACTGCAACAAATCCCGCTCGACAAATTGATGGCCGCCGGCAACGCCGCGCGCGTTTCTCCCGTGGTCGACGGCAAAGTGATTCCCGAGAATCCGTTCGACCCGGTGGCGACGCCGCTCACGGCGGATGTGCCGGTAATCGTCGGCTACACGCGCACCGAGCGCACCGTCTATGAAGTCGACAACGTCGACTACGGCCAGCTCGACGACGCGGGGTTACTTGAACGCGTGAAGCGAGCGGTGGGCGACGAAGCGCCGCACGTAATCGAAATCTATCGCAAGAAGTGGCCAAAGGCCGCTCCGTACGAACTCGCGACCAACATTACCACCGACGCAACCGCCATGAGCTCGATCCGACTTGCCGAACGGCGTGCGGCTCTGGGAAAGGCTCCGACGTATCTTTACGTCTTCGCCTGGGAAACGCCGGTGATGCACCTTCGCGCGCCTCACACGGTCGAAATTCCGTTCGTGTTTAACCATATCGACGTGAGCGAAAGCATGGTAGGTCCGGTCAGACCCGGTATGCGGGAACTGGAGGCGCAAACGGCAGGCGCATGGGCCGCGCTCGCGCGCGCCGGGAACCCGAATCACAAGGGACTACCGAACTGGACGCCGTATTCCGCTTCGAATCGCTCGGTGATGATCTTCGATTCGCCGTCAAAAGTAGAGATCGATCCCACCGGCGACGTAAGGAAGATTCTGAAAGCCAGGCCAGCATAAGGCGGCGAATTGACACAAATACGCCTGCGTACGCGGACATAAACGAGAATCAATTGTTGTTATCTGTGCGCATTCGTGTGTATTCGTGGCGAATTAATTCATTCCATGTTCATCTTGCCGAGTAACGCCAGATACCGCGGGTCTTCCTGGAAGTGCGCCCGGAACGGCGTATGCCGGAACCACTGCGCCGTGAAATCGCGATTCTCGATCGAGGCTTCGAGCTCCTGCAGCGCTATATCGATCTGCCCCAGCCCGAGGTGCGCGAGGCACATCGCCGACGGACTGACATAGCGCGTCTGCGCCGCCGCCGCGAGCTGTTCGAGAATCTGGCGCGGCTTCTCCTTATCGCCCGCGCGGCCGAATAGGTAGGCCAGTGTGCCGAACCCCACCGGATTGTTTCCCGAAAACTCTACCGCTTTTTGGATCGACGCCAGAGCCTCGGCGCGTTGACCCAGCTCGAACTGCGCCATACCCAGCGTCCAGTGCGCCCAGTAATAGCCCGGGTCGGTCTGCAAGGTGAGCTGCGCTTCTTCGAGCGCTCGCTGGGTCATGCCTCCGAACAAAAAATAACAGCCTGTGACCGCGCGATAGGCCGGCGAAACCGGGTCCAGTTCCAGGACCCGCTGCATCTGGGCCGCCGCTTCCTGGTGACGGCCGTATCCGTTGGCCAATAAATGCGCGAGATGCGCGCGGGGAATCACGGCGCTAGGATTCAACTCCAGCCCGATCTCGAATTCATGCTTCGCCGCCGCCCATTCATAGTCCTGATTCATCAGCAGCGCCCCGGCGATGGCATGGCTCTCCGGCAGCCGGTCGTCGAGCTGCAACGCTTTGTCGGCGGAAATACGGGCCGTCGCGAAGGCCTGGCGCGGCGGAATGGCCCCAATCGCGCCCAGGGTGAACCAATATGCGCCCAGACTCGAGTGGGCCACCGCGCTTTCCGCATCCAGGCTGATCGCCTGTTCGAAACACGCCTTGGCGCGCGCCAGGCCCTCCGGCGTCATTTTCTGCAGGTGATAGCGGCCCTGCAGCGCCAGGGCGTAGGCTTCTAAGTTGCCCGGTGGATGTGCCTGCTGCGACCCGCTCTTCGGCTCCGCCGCCGCCAGACTCAGCTTGAGTCCCTCCACGATTGCACGCGATATCTCATCCTGAATCTCGAAAATGTCCGCCAGCTCGCGATCGTAGCGCTGCGACCACAAATGCGATTCGTCGGTGATGCTGATCAGTTGCGCCGTGACGCGGATGCGTTTGCCCGCCGTTCGCACGCTGCCTTCCAGCACATGCCGCACGCTGAGCTTTTCGCCGACGTTTTTCAGATCCTGATCCCCGCGGAAGCGAAACGACGAAGTGCGCGCGATCACCCGCAGCCCCTCCACGCGGGTCAGCGCATTAATAATCTCCTCCGCCAGCCCGTCGCCGAAATATTCGTTGTCTTTATCGCCGCTCAGATTGGCGAACGGCAGCACCGCGATCGAGGGCGCCTCCGGCACCACCGCCGCCATGCCGCCCATCGAAGAAAGCTCCGCGCGCACGTCTTCAAGGGCCGCCTTGACCTCCGCCATGCTCTGAAAGCGCCGCGCCGGATCCTTGCGCAGGCAGCGCCCGATCACCTGATCGAGCGCCACGGAAATCCCTCCCCGCAAGGTCGCGACCGACGGCGCGTTTCCGCGCAGCACGGCCACCAGTGTCGAAATGCTCGACTCACGCTCGTGCAGCACTGCGCCCAGCGAGAATACGTCGGAACGTCCGTCCACCGGCTTGCCCTCGGCCTGTTCCGGCGACATGTATGCCATGGTGCCGATCAGCATTCCGGCCTGGGTTTGCAGCGTGAGGGTCGTGTCGGTCGAATCCTGCGACATCTTGGTTTCGTCCAGTTTAGCCAGTCCGAAATCCATCACCTTGGCCAGGCCGTCCGGAGTGATCATGATGTTGGACGGCTTCAGGTCGCGATGCACGATCCCGGCCTGGTGCGCCTTGGCCAATGCGTCGGCGATCTGGATGCCCCACTGCACCGCGTCCGAAACCGGCATGCTGGCTTGGCGGATCCGCGTCGTGAGCGTCTCGCCGCGCACATACTCCATCACCAGAAAATCGGTGCCATCCACGGTCGCGACGTCGTGAATCGTAACGATGTTGGGATGATTCAGCGCCGACGCCGCGCGCGCCTCGATCATGAATCGCCGCTTGCGTTCCGGGTCGCCGGCCGAATCGGGAGGCAGCAATTTGATCGCGACCTCACGGTCCAGGCGCGTATCGATGGCTCGATACACAACTCCCATGCCGCCCTCGCCGAGTTTTTCGAGGACGCGATAATGCAGCAGGCTGGTTACAGAACTGGCCATCCCCGATTGGACGCCGATGCGTCCGTGGGCCTAGTATAACCGGGGTCGAACGGGCGCGCTCAGTTCGGCCTCAGTCAATTTTCAGTCCGGCTTGACGATGCGCGCCGCCGCAGCAATCTGCAGGCTGGTGCCGCGCACCACCAGCGCCCGCCGATCGTTATAAGTGAAGGTGCGCATGATCCCGGCCGAGACGCGGACCTGCTGGGCGATCTTCTGGAATGCCGGAATGTCCGCGGTGCCGGTCAGGAAAAACACGCGCACCACGTCGTCCGCCCCGCCGGTCGTATGATACTCGTGAGGATTCTCGCTGTTCAGGAGTGCGATCGACGGACCCAGGTTCGGCTGGTCCAATTCGTTAAAAAGCCACTCCGCCATGGCGACCTGGTCGTCGGTTCCGCGAACGATAATCGCTCTGTGGGAGTTGTTGGTGAAAGTCCGGCGCACTTCTACCGTGGTGCGAATCGCTTGCGCAATTTCCTGAAATGCCGGAACGCTCGCTGCGTTCCCGATGTAGAAAATTCGCGTCACGCCCTCTTTATCGCCCGCCAGCAGGAACTCGGGAGTCGCGGCGTGCTGGATCGGAAGACTGACGGGCTTGTCTAGCTCGTTAAAAATCGATTCAGCGAGCCGGATTTGTGCGGGGGTTCCGCGTATGATGATCGCGTCGAGGGCGTTATAGGAGAAGGTCCGGCGGATTTCGGGGACGGTACGCAGGATCTGGGCGATTTCCTGAAAGGCTTGAAGATTGGCTGCGTACCCCGCATAGAAAACCCGGACGACTCCCTCCTTTTGACCCGGCATCACGAACTCGCGGTTGGTCGAATGCTGTCGGGGCGTGCCCGTTGAGCGGTCCAGTTCGCTGAACAGCCACTCCGCGGCGGCGATTTCGTCTTTCGTGCCACGTAGCTTTAGCGACCGTTGCGATTCGGTAAGTGTCGCCTGAGGTAGTTCGACTTCGGACAACATCACGTGCGCGATTTCCTGCATGTTGCGCGGATCATCCGTATGCGCGAAGTACAGGATCTTCTCGACGCTCGTGGTGGGTGCCTTCTGCGCAGATGCGCAAGCGGCGATCAGAGCGGTCGTAAGGAATCCGGCGGCGATACGGCGCATGTCTCCCCTCCGATGTGGGGCGATTCCATTATGACGCCGGTCGCCTAGAGTGCAATGCGAGCTGATTAACTAGCGCCAGCGTCGCGGCTTCCATCTCGATTTCGAACTTCTTCAGCCGCGCGACCAGATAGCGATAGCAGCACCACGCCGGGATCGCCACCGCGAGCCCCAGAGCGGAGAATACCAGTGCGCGGGACAGCTCATCAGCAAAACCGACCATAATACTGATCTGATCGCCACTAAGGCCGCGAAACGAGTTCGCAATCCCCAACGCGGTCCCGAAAATCCCCACGAGGGGCGCAGTCCCGGCGATCGTTGCGAGACTCCTCACCCCTCGCCGCATCCGTGCCAGAAACACCGCCGCCGCTCGCCCGCAAGCCAACTCGACCGAGTACATTACCATCTCATTTTTCAGACACCTCGCCCGCGACTTTGTTCCCGCCCGACCCGCTAACGATTCACCAACCCGCGCGTCAGACCCCTAACTATGAGACTGCTCGCTTTTCTCGTTTTACCGTTATCCGTTTTCGGGAATGACGCGACCATGTTCCGTGGCGACACGGCGCACTCCGGCGTCTACAGCTCACCATCGACAGCCGGCCTCTCCACCGTCAAATGGAAATTCAAGACAAGCGCGAAAATTCTCTCGTCGCCCGCCGTCTCAGGCGGCGTGGTCTACATTGGCAGTGGCGATCACAATCTCTACGCCGTAAACGCGGCTGACGGGACCCAGCGCTGGAAGTTCGCGACCGACGGTCCCGTCAATTCTTCCCCCGCCATCGCCGGTGGGCTGGTCTACATCAACAGCCTGGACGGCAACTTCTACGCGGTCGAGGCCGAGACCGGCAAGAAAAAGTGGAGTTTCAAGACCGAAGGTGAGCGACGTTTCACCGCGCCCGGCATTCACGGAACGATCCCACGCACCGAAATGATGGCCGATCCCTTTGACGTTTTCCTCTCGTCGCCAGCCGTTTCCGCAGGCATCGTCTATTTCGGCAGCGGCGATAATCACGTCTACGCGCTCGACGCGCAGACCGGCGACTTCAAGTGGAAATTTAAGACCGGCGACGTCGTGCATGCCTCGCCCGCGATTTCTGGCGGCGTGGTCTACATCGGGAGCTGGGATCGCCACCTCTACGCGCTCGACGCCAAATCAGGCGCGCTTCTTTGGAAATTCCAGACCGGTGACGATAAGACCACCTATAACCAGATCGGCATCGCGAGTTCCGCTGCCGTGACGGATGGCGTGGTTTATTTCGGCTGCCGTGACGGACACTTCTATGCGGTCGACGCGAAAACCGGCAAGGAAAGATGGAATCACGATAATCACATGGGCTGGGTGATCGCCTCGCCCGCGGTGCGCGACGGCGTGGTGTATTTCCCGACCTCCGACGGCACTCGCTTCAAGGCACTCAAAGCTGCGACCGGCGAATTGATCTTCAACATCGCGAATAAAGCCGTGTCCTTCTCCTCGCCCGCCCTCGCCGGCGACGTCGTCTATTTCGGCTCGTCCGACGGCTGGCTGCACGCGCTCGATATCAAGACCGGCGCCGTCAAGGCCGAGTTTCAGACCGACGGCAACAAGCAGAACTCGTCGAAATATATCGACGCCCAGGGGAAAATGATCAACCTCTATACCGACGCCACTCTGGAAGCGATGTACGTCGGCATGGACCGCATGTTCACTCTCGGGTCGGTGCTGTCGTCGCCCGTGGTGGTCGATGGAGTGGTGTATTTTGCCAGTACCGACGGCCAACTTTACGCGATCCTGTAGAAGTTGTAGAACCGAATAGGCTCTGTAAACCAAAAGCAGCCGCACTCGCCCTACCTAATATAGGGAGCGTGCGTCTGGGCAGTAACCGGCTGGCCTGCTCGTGCATCCCACAGGAAGGCGATGAAAATCCTAGCGATAGCGCTGTGCGCGGCAGCATCCTTCGCACAAGAGCAGAAACCGGACGCGGTTTACTCAACCGACGTCAAGGTGGTGAACGTATTCGCCACTGTTCACGATAAGAACGGCAAGATCGTTCAAAACCTCACCAAAGAGGACTTCTCGCTGGATGACGATGGCCGTCCACAAACCATCAAATACTTCGCGCGCCAGACGGATCTGCCGCTGACACTCGGCCTGCTGGTCGATACCAGCCTCAGCATGGCGGGCGTGCTCGAAGAGGAACGCACGGCCAGCTATAGGTTTTTCGAAAAGGTCATGCGCGAGGACAAGGACCAGGCCTTCGTGATCCATTTCGATCACGAGGTGGAGCTGTTGCGCGACCTCACCTCCTCCCGCAAGGAACTGGAAAGGTCGCTGCGCGAATTACAGACACCCGAGCTGCGCCGGCGTGACCCTAGCGATCCGGGTGGCCGCCGTCCGCGCGGCGGTGGCACTGCGCTCTACGATGCCATTCTCCTCGCCTCCGACGAAATCATGAAGAAGCAGACCGGGCGCAAGGCGATCATCCTGCTCTCGGACGGTGACGACAACGGCAGCCGCGTTTCGCTCGCTTCGGCGATTGAATCGGCGCAGCGTGCGGACACGCTGGTCTACGCGATTCGCATGGTCGACGAGAAGTTCAGTGGTCGCCAGGGCGGAGGCGGCGGCCTCGGAATCCCCGGCATGGGCGGAGGGCGACGCGGCGGTATGGGCGGTGGACGCGGCGGCGGTGGCGGTCAGCGCGGCCCCGGCGGTCCGCAGCGTGGTGACGGAAAGAAGGTGATGGAGCGCATCGCGCGCGAAACCGGCGGCGCATTTTTCGACGTTACGAAAAAGGACGACCTGGGTAAGATCTACGCGCGGATCGAAGAGGAACTGCGCAATCAGTACAGCCTGGGCTTCACGCCCGACAAGCCAGGCGCGGCCGACGAATACCACAAGATCCAGCTCACCGTGCCCAAGCAGAAAGCACTGGTGGTCCAGACTCGTGACGGTTATTACTATTCAGCGACCGCGCGGAAGTGAACCTCAGCTATTCGCCAGCTACGCGAAGTGTGATCCACGCGTAGGCGGCGCAAAAACCGGAACGGCAGGTTCTACTCGGCCGCCACGCGAAAAGTGATCCACGCGTAGGCGGCGCAAAAACCGGAACGGCAGGTTCTACTCGGCCGCCACGCGAAAAGTGATCTTCGACCCGTCTGAGCCGCCCGTGTAAACGCGCTGCGTCGCCTTCACGAAATCCCCCGCTAGCGCCTTGGGAATCTCCATGAACTTCTGCGGATTCCGATCCGTCAGCGGAAACCACGAGCTCTGGATCTGCACCATAATCCGATGCCCCGCGCGGAACGTGTGCGCCACATCCGGCAGGTTAAAGATGATTCGATCCGGCCGGCGCGGCTCAAACGGCACCGGTTTCTCGAAACTCTTGCGGAATTTTCCTCGAAATGGCTCGCCGCGAATCAACTCCTGATATCCGCCCATCTGGATGGTGTTGGCGGGCACGTTACGCGGTGTAGCCGGTGCCGCGCCCGGAGCTGGCGTCGCCGCCGCGGGTGCCGGATTGTTGAAGTCCGGATAGTTGCCCGGAAACACATCGATCACCTTCACCACGAAATCTGAATCCGTTCCCGTGGTCGACACCTTCAGATCCACTCCAATCGGTCCGAACACGCTCACGTCGCGATCCAGCACTTCGGTTTTGTAAACCAGCACGTCCGGGCGTGCCGCGGCGAAGCGCTGGTCTTCGACCATGTAGGTGTTATGAACGCCCATGGTCACATGACCGATGTACGGCACCGGCTTGTTCGGATCCGAAAGATATTCGTCGAACGCAGATTCCTGCGGCTGCGCCCACGCCAGCTTGCCTTTCCCTTCCAGATAAATCGTGCGCGCCGGCGCGCCCTGGGGAGGCCAGGTATCGAATCGCCGCCACTGGTTCACGCCCGTCTCGAACAGGTACGCCTTGGGGAATTTCCCGTCGCCGCGGCCCTTCAGGTGATATAGAAAAAATGGAAACTCGATCTTCTCGCGATAATACACGCCGGTCTTCGACCCGAAATTAATATTTCCCAGACGATCGCCATCGCCGCGCGCAAACCCGCCGTGATTCCATGGACCCATTACCAGCATGTTGACCGGCGGCGGCGAATTCTTTTCCATGAACGCGTGCTGCAGCAATAGACCCTGCGGATCTTCCGTGTCATACCAGCCGCCCACCAGCATCACTGCCGGCTTGATGCCCTTCAGATGTTTCCAGATCGCCTTGCCCTGCCACATTTCGTCATACGTGGTGTGCTCGACGTTCATCTTCCACAGCGGCTGCGATCCTTTGAAGTACTTCTCATCCGCGTTCGCAAGCGATCCCATGTTGAGGAAAAACTCGTAACCGTCGGGCGTTCCGTAATCGAACGGCAGCGTCGTCGGTGGCGGCGCGGGATCGCCATCGCGCAGCCGGAACCCCATGTAGAAACGAAAACGATGCGCCAGCATGAACGCGCCGTTGTGATACACGTCGTCGCCCATGTAGTAATCCGTTACGGGAGCCTGGGGCGCGACCGCGACCAGCGCCGGATGCGCGTCGATCATCCCCGCCGTGACGAAAAACCCAGGCTGAGAGATTCCGTACATCCCCACTTTGCCGATGTTGCCCGGAACGTGTTTCACCAACCAGTCGATCGCGTCGTAGGTATCAGTACTCTCGTCGATGTCCTGGGGGCCGCGCTTCGCGGGATTGTGCGGGCGCACGGGAATGTAGCTGCCCTCGCTCATGAATCGCCCGCGCGCGTCCTGATACACGAAAATGAACTTCTCGCGTGCAAATAGTTCCGAGGGACCCAGCGTCGCCCGATACTGATCCGCGCCATACGGACCCACATTGTACGGCGTGCGCACCATCATTATCGGGTAGGTGCGCCCGTCGCTGAATACGTCCTTGGGGATGTATACCGACGTGAACAGCTTCACGCCGTCGCGCATCGGGATCTTATATTCGTACTTGGTGTAGTTCTCGCGAACGTACGCGGCGCCGGGTTGTTGGCCGCCCGCGTTGCCGGTAGCAGCGGCGGCTGCCGGAGTCTCGCTCGAGGCTGCGCCGGGGCGTTGGGCGGGATTTTGCCCACGGCCGCCGGTCTGCGAAAACGCGAGGCACGTGAGCGTGAAGAGGGCGACAAAAATTCGCATCGTTGGATTATTCTACAATCGACGCCATGAGGCGCGCCGAAGGTTTCAATGTGAGGCGTGCCGAAATCTCAGATCGTTTTTCCCGGCGCGCCGCTCTGCTGGCCCTCGGCGCTCCTGCGTTGCACTCCCTTCTGCGCGCTCAAGACTCGCAGCTCCTATCCATTTACGACTACGAAGCGCTGGCCGAAAAACGCGTCGCCCATGGCGCCTGGGAACGCATCCAGGGCGGCGCTGCCGACGAACTTACGCTGCGCTGGAATAAGGAAGCCTACCAGCGCATTCGCCTCCGCCCGCGCGTGCTGATCGACGTCTCGAAGCTCGACACCCGCGTGCGCCTTTTCGGCCAGGATCTAGCCTACCCGATCATCCTCGCCCCGACCGGTGGCCAGAAGTTGATTCATCCCGAGGGCGAGCTGGCCGTGACGCGCGGTGCGGCCGATGCCGGCGTCACCTCGGTAATCTCCAGCAGCGCCTCCCTCCGCGTCGAGGACATCGCGAAGCAAGCCCGTGGACCGGTGTGGTTCCAGCTCTACGTCCAGCGCGACCGCGGATTCACGAAGGACCTGGTCCAGCGCGCCGAAGCATCCGGTTGCCGCGTGCTCGAGCTAACCGTGGACTCGCCCACTTTCGGCGCCCGCAATCGCGAGGATCGCGCCCGCTCATCCATGCCGGAGCGCGAACTGCCCAATCTTCCCGGCAAGAATTATCTGGACCCCACCCTCACCTGGAAAGACATTGAGTGGCTGCGCGGTTTCGCTCGCACGCCGCTTCTTTTGAAAGGAATCTTGAACCCCGACGATGCCGATATCGCCGCGCGATCGGGGGTCGCGGGAATCGTCGTGTCCAATCACGGCGCGCGCAATCTCGACACTGCGCCCGCGACCATCGACGCATTACCCGTCGTGGTCGAACGTGTTGCCGGCCGCGTTCCCGTGTTGGTCGACGGAGGAATCCGCCGCGGAACTGATGTCCTTAAGGCGCTCGCTTTGGGCGCCGCCGCCGTGCAGATCGGACGACCATATCTCTACGGCCTCGGCGTTGCCGGCGCGGAAGGCGTCCGCCGCGTCGTAGAAATTCTGCGCCATGAATTTGAATTGGCGATGATGCTCACCGGCCGCCCGACCCTCAAGAGCATCGACAAAGGAGTCCTATGGTAAAAGCATTCTTTTGCGCCGTCGCCCTGGCCGCCGCCATTCATGCGCAGGTTCCCGCTCAGGTGACGGCGATTCGTGCGGGCCGCCTGATCGATCCCGAGACCGGCACCGCGCAAGCCAACCAAATCATTTTGGTCGAGAACGGCCGCGTCCGCGAGATCGGCGCGAACCTCGCGATTCCCGGCGGCGCGAAAATCATCGATCTCTCGAAACTCACCGTGCTGCCCGGCCTGGTCGACGCGCACAATCATCTCGCGCTCACCTACAAGCGTGATCCTGAGAACAACACTTACTACCTGACCAGCGTGCTTGATTCGCAAACGGCATTACGATGATGTCCTCGGGCTTCACCGTCGTGCGCGATCTGGGCAATGCCGCGAACTATGCCGACACCGCGCTGCGCGTCGCCATCGACCAGGGCTGGATTCCCGGGCCGACCGTAATCAACTCCGGCATCATCATCGGCGGCATGGGCGGCCAGTTTTTCCCCGTTCCGGAGCGCGCGAATCTGGTTTATCCCGAATACCTCGACGCCGACACACCCGACGAAATCGTCAAGGCCGTCCGAAAAAACGTGCTCTTCGGCGCGAAAGTCATCAAGATCATGGTGGACGCGAAACCTTACGGTTACACGGTTGATGAGATGAAGCTATTTATCTCTGAAGCTGCCAAGAGCGGGATGAAGGTCGCGGGCCATGTACAAACCCCGGCCGGCGCGCGCCGCGCGATCGAAGCTGGCATCTGGTCCATCGAACACTCTGGCGCGCTGGACGACGAAACCCACAAGGCGATGGCCAAGAAGGGTATCTGGCGCGTCGGCACCGAAACTCCGTTCACCGAATACAACGGCTCGCAGCGCGCGTTCGATCGCACAGTTGCGGGAATGAAGAATGCTTATCAGAACGGCGTCAAGATGGCGTTCTCCACCGACGCCGATTACTACATTCCCGGCAAAACGCGCGGCGAAGTGGTGATCGATTTTCTGAAAAGCTGGAAGGCCGCCGGCATCCCCACGCCCGAGATCCTGAAGATCATGACCACCAACGGATACAAGGTCTGCGACATTTATGATCGCCGCGGACCCATCAAAGCCGGACTGCCTGCCGACCTGATCGCCGTCAGTGGAAATCCGCTGGAAGACATCGACACGCTGCGCAAGGTGGACTTCGTGATGAAAGACGGAATGGTTTTCAAACGCGATGGCGTGATGACTCCCGAAGAGTTCTTTCACAGCGGTCCGGTGAACGGCTGGCGTGTTCGCTGACGTGCTCGACTTCCGACGTGCCAAACTCATAGTCTGACCATGAAAAAGACCTCGCTCGACAAGAGCAAGATCAAAATCGTTCTGCTCGAAGGCGTCCATCCAAGCGCCGCCGAGACGTTTCGCGCCGACGGATACGAATGCATCGAAGTGCATCCCAAGTCGATGCCCGAAGCGCAACTGATCAAGGTGATTCGCGACGCGCGCGTGATCGGTATCCGCTCAGCGACCCAGCTCACCGAGCCAGTGCTCCGAAGCGCGCCCAAGCTCTTCGGTGTCGGCTGTTTCTGCATCGGCACCAACCAGGTGGATCTGGATACGGCGCAGGCGCTCGGCGTGCCGGTCTTCAACGCGCCCTTTTCGAACACGCGCAGCGTGGCCGAGTTGGTGATCGCCGAAATCATATTGCTGGCCCGCGGAATTCCGCAACGCAACGCTCTGGCGCATCGCGGCGGTTGGGACAAGACCGCGGCCGGTTCGTCGGCTACGGCCACATCGGCACGCAGGTGGGCGTGCTCGCGGAGTCGCTCGGCTTGCAAGTCGTCTATTACGACATCGAGACGAAATTGGCGCTGGGAAATGCCCACCCCATGGCCTCTCTCGACTCTTTGCTCGAAGCCGCCGACTTCGTCACACTGCACGTTCCCGAAACGCCGGAGACCATGGGCATGCTCGGCGCGGAACAACTCGCGCGCATGAAACTTGGCGCGAAATTGATAAACGCCGCGCGCGGAACGCTGGTGGATATCGACGCGCTGGTAGGCGCACTTGATTCGGGCCACGTCGGCGGCGCCGCGATCGATGTCTTTCCCGTCGAACCCAAAGGCGCGGACGACGAATTTGTTTCTCCCCTTCGCGGCCGCGATAACGTGCTGCTCACCCCCCACATCGGCGGCAGTACCGAGGAAGCGCAAGAGAACATCGGCGTCGAAGTCGCCGCCAAGCTGATCAAGTACAGCGACAACGGCTCCACGTTGTTCGCCGTGAATTTCCCCGAAGTCTCGCTGCCCGAGCATCCCGGCAAACACCGCCTGCTGCATATTCATCGCAATCAGCCCGGCGTGTTGTCGAGCGTGAACGCGGTATTTTCCGGAGCGAAGGTCAACATCGTAGGCCAATATCTACAAACCAAGGAAT
>WNFL01047127.1_pt1 | contig 13579 bp, 12 predicted proteins | sample 5400361 | NCBI WGS metagenome assembly WNFL01 (sample SAMN13153351, study PRJNA577476) | soil metagenome | isolation source: 40 cm soil on Douglas fir-dominated hillslope | place: USA:California | collected 2013-09-17
CCAAACCTTTGGCCTGATCCGTCGTAATCATGGTCATGCTCATGGCCGCATTGGTCGCGGGAGCCATGTTCGTCGCCGACATTACCATATTGGTCATGTCCGTCATGTTGGTCGCGTCCATCAAATCCTCCGTTTGCAAATTTTGTTTCTTTTAGAGCAACAAATGTTTCTCACTAAATCAACGAATAGCAAAAGCTGCGCCAGTTTCTAACATAAAATGGCGATTGGCTATTTCCCCACAAGAAACAATGGTTTTTTCAAAAGAAATGTTATTCACATCCCGAAGCAAAATAAAGCGGCTGTCAGGATTTATGCAGCCGGATTAAAAGTGGCCAACTTGAATCCGCCGAAAACGCCATCACGAACTGGACTCCAATGGCTGCAATCGGTATGAGTTGAACAACGAACAATTCAGTTTTATGAAAAAAAATGAAACGGCGACAGTTGAACTTCAAATCGTGAACTTCAAATCGGTCAAAAAATCCGCGCCCTGCGCGCGGAACGCAACGTGACGTTGGACCAACTGGCGAGTGAAGTGAAATTGACCAAGGGACAGGTCTCCAAGATTGAAAACGGAAAAGTTTCGTCGCCGGTTTCCACCCTGACGCGCATCGCCGTCGCGCTGGCGGTCGAGCCGGGATATTTTTTCCAGAACAGCATCGGCAGCACGCCGCGCGCAATCATGGTCCGCAAATCCGAACGAAAAGTCATCGTCGGGCGCGGCACCAAGCTCGGACACAGTTACGAATCGCTCGCCTACGGCCTGCCGTTTGAAAAGGATTTTGAACCTTACCTGATGCGAATCGAGGAGCGGAACATCAGGCCGGAGAAAAATGTTTTCCGCCATCCCGGACACGAACTGCTTTTCATGCTCAAAGGCAAAATGGATTATCGCCACGCCGGACAGGTTTATCATCTTGAGCCGGGCGACAGCTTGTTTTTCGACGGCAATATCGAACACGGCCCGACGCGCGTCTATCAGCCGCCGGTGGAATTTTTGAGCATCATCAGCAATACCAAAGTCTGAAAGTTTTTACAGGCCGCCGTTCACGCCGGGAATCCAGTCCGTGCCCGCGAGCGGAATTTTTGCCATCGCCGCCGATTCAATCGTCAACGCGACGAGGTCTTCCGGTTCAAGATTCAAAACGTGCGATTTGCCGCAGGCGCGCGCGATGGTTTGCGTTTCCATCGTCAGCACGCGCAGATAATTCGCGAGTTTTTTGCCGCCTTCAATCGGATCAAGCCGTTTGGACAATTCCTCATCCTGCGTCGTGATTCCCGCCGGATCGTTGCCTTCCTGATAATCGTCGTAAAAACCGGCCGCCGTGCCGAGCTTTTCATATTCCTTCTGCCATTTCGGCGAATTGCAGCCGAGCGCGATCAACGCCGCCGTGCCGATGGAAACCGCGTCCGCGCCCATCGCCAGCGCCTTCGCCACATCCGCGCCGGAACGGATGCCGCCGGAAATGATGAGCTGCACTTTGCGGTGCATTCCCAATTCCTTCAACGCCTCGACCGCCTGACGCAGCGCGGGCAACGTCGGAATGCCAACGTGTTCGATGAAAACGTCCTGTGTCGCGCCAGTGCCGCCTTGCATTCCGTCCACGACAATCACGTCCGCGCCGGATTTCACCGCAAGCGCCGTGTCGTAATAAGTCCGCGACGCGCCGACTTTCACATAAATCGGTTTTTGCCAGTCTGTGATTTCGCGCAATTCTTCAATTTTAATCGTCAAATCGTCCGGGCCAGTCCAGTCGGGATGACGGCACGCGCTGCGCTGGTCAATTCCCTTTGGCAACGTGCGCATGGCGGCGACGCGGTCGCTGATTTTTCGGCCAAGCAACATTCCGCCGCCGCCCGGTTTCGCGCCCTGACCAAGAACAATTTCAATCGCGTCGGCCTTGCGCAAATCGTCGGGATTCATTCCGTAGCGCGACGGCAGATATTGATAGACGAGAATTTTTGAATGTTGCCGTTCCTCCGGCGTCATGCCGCCGTCGCCGGTCGTCGTCGAAGTGCCAACTTCCGTCGCGCCGCGTCCCAATGCTTCCTTGGCTTGCGCGGATAACGCGCCAAAACTCATGCCCGCAATCGTGACTGGAATTTTCAGACGGATCGGTTTTTTGGCGAAGCGCGTGCCGAGTTGCACATCCGTCGCGCAACGCTCACGATAGCCTTCAAGCGGATAACGCGACATGCTTGCGCCGAGAAAAACAAGGTCGTCGAAGTGCGGCAGATGACGTTTCGCGCCCCAGCCGCGAATATCATAAATGCCCGTCTCGGCGGCGCGCTGGATTTCGTGGATGACGTTGCGGTCAAAAATCGCCGACTCGCGCATTCCGGGTTTGATTTCGGTATGCATGTCAATACTTGCCGACGTGCTCGACGTGAAAATTGTAAAGCTGCCGCGCCGAACCGTAGCGGCGAAATTCCTCCGGCTTGAATTTTACTTTTGCACGCACAAATAATTTTTTCAAGAATTCCAGATCCTCGGCGCGCATTTCTTTTTCAATGCAATCCGAACCCAAATCTTTCACCTTGCCGCGAACGAAAATTCGCGCCTCATAAATCGAATCGCCCAGCGCCTCGCCCGCGTTGCCGCAGACGATTAAATTTCCCGCCTGCGCCATGAACGCGCTCATGTGGCCGACCGAGCCTTTGACCAAAATGTCCACGCCCTTCATTGAAATGCCGCAGCGCGCCGAAGCGTCGCCGTCAATGACGAGCAGGCCGCCGTGAGCCGTCGCACCGGCGGATTGACTCGCGTTGCCTTTGACATGAACGAAGCCGGACATCATGTTTTCCGCCACGCCGACGCCGGTGTTGCCGTGTATGATCACCGTCGCCAGTTGATTCATGCCCGCGCAATAGTATCCGGCGTGTCCGGCAATCTCCACCGTGACCGGCACATTCAGTCCACAGGCGATGGCGTGCGCGCCGCGCGGATTGAGAATTTTCCAGCGCTTCGATTTTGTCTGCGCCGGAAGTTCGTGCAGCGTTTGATTCAATTTCCGCACGCCAGACTTGGCCAGATCAATTTTTTTGAAATCATTCGCCGCCATTTGCGCTCCAGCTATAAACGGTCGCCGGTTCCGGCTCCCATAATTTTGCTTTTTCGATTCCCGGCAGCGATGTGAGCGAACGATACTCCGAAGCCATCGCAACGTAGTCCGGTGTCTCGGCCATGACCGCCGGTTTGCAGGCAATCGGGTCGCGCAACACGGCGAAACCGTCGCGCGTGCCGACGGCAAAGGTGTAAAAGCCGTCCAAATCCTTGAGCGCGTGCTTCAACGCCTGCGAAAGCGAATCACCCTTTTTCAAACGCCATGTCAAATAACCGGCGGCAACTTCCGAATCGTTGTCAGTCTGAAATTCGATTCCCTCGCGCCGCAAATTTTCGCGCAGCCGGTTGTGATTGCTCAACGAGCCGTTGTGCACAAGACACAAATCCTGTCCGGTGGAAAACGGATGTGAACCGGCAGTCGTCACCGCGCTCTCGGTCGCCATGCGCGTATGGCCGATGGCGTGACTGCCTTGCATTTGCCTGACATGAAAACGCTCGATGACGGAACACGGCGCGCCGACTTCTTTCATGATTTCAATTCGCCGGCCAATGCTCATGATTTTCACTTCAGGAAATTTCTCATGCAAAAATTTACGAATGGCTGCTTCCTTTGCCGCAACGATAAAAACGGCGTGGGTCGAATTGACGGTGAACGGAATTTTAGCTTTCAACTTGCGCTCGAAATCTTTCGCCAATTGCTCCCACGAAAAATTTTCGTTCGCGTGCTGCAAAGTCAATTTGAGACTTCCGGCGGGAACGGAGTTTCTGTAAATGGCAAAGCCCGCGCTGTCCGGGCCGCGGCTGCTCATGCAGTCGAGCATTCCGCCGAACCATTCGCCGAGGCGCGGTTGCAGAGATTTTTTCTTAAAAAAGAGGCCGACGATGCCGCACATAAACTCCTTCGGTAAACTGACTTTTCTGCTTCACAAAAACTTTCGTTGCGCTATAGTTTAATCCGTGTTGCATTTAATGCAACACGAATTGCATAAAATAATTGATCCGGCAAGGAGGAAATTATGACCAATCGCGAACAGCTCCGGCAAAAGTTTGAGCAGGACAAAATCCATTTCATCCTCACGCAATTCGTGGACATCCACGGCGCGGCGAAAGTCAAGATGTCGCCGGCGGAATCGCTCGACATGCTCGTTGACGAGGGCGCGGGTTTCGCCGGGGCGGCCGTCTGGGGCATGGGGCAAGGCCCGCATTCGCACGACATGATGGGACGCATTGATCTGGACACTTACACGCCCGTCGCCTGGCAGCCCGGCACCGCGCGGTTCGCGAGCGATCTTTACGTTGACGAAAAGCCGTATCCGTTTTGTCCACGCGTGAATTTGAAGCGCGTTTTGAAAACCGTCCGCGAAAAAGGTTTCGTTCTCAATCTCGGCATCGAGCCGGAGCATTTTCTCGTCGTGAAAAATCCCGACGGCAGCATTTCGCCGTGGGACCCGGCGCACGTGGATAATCTTTCCAAGCCGTGCTACGACTACAAGGGCATTTCACCCGCGCTCGCGTATCTTCAGGACATCACGACGTTTTGCAACCAGCTCGGCTGGGGCGTTTACCAGACCGACCACGAGGACGCCAACGGCCAATACGAGGTGAATTTCAAATACAGCGACGCGCTCACGACCGCCGACCGCTTCACTTTTTTCAAGATGATGACGAGCCAGGTCGCCGCGAAATACGGCGCGACGGCCACGCACATGCCCAAGCCGTTCAGCAACCGCACCGGCAGCGGCGCACACATTCATTATCATCTTGCGGACGCGGCGACGGGTGAAAATAAATTCACTGACACGCAGGACAAGCGCGGCTTCGGACTTTCAAAAATGGCGTATCATTTTCTCGGCGGCATTTTGAAACACGCACCGGCGCTGTGCGCGATCAATTCCCCCACCGCCAATTGCTACAAGCGATTGCTCGTCGGCCCCGGCCTTTACAGTTCGCGCTCCGGTTTCACCTGGACACCCGCATTCATCAGCTACGGCGACAACAACCGCACGCAAATGCTCCGCGTATGCGGCCCCGGCCACATTGAGGATCGCTCGGTTTCATCAGGCTGCAATCCGTATCTCGTTTTTGCCGCTTACGTCACCGCCGGTCTGGACGGGATTGAAAATCAAATCGAACCCGGCGAACCGAATCTGGGAAACCTTTACAGCTTGAGCCGCGAAGAAATTTACAAAAAAGGGCTGACCACGCTGCCGCAATCGCTCAAGGAGGCGCTCACGGCTTTGGAAGCGGACAAAGTAGTTTTGGGCGCGTTGGGTTCGATTCAAAATGAATTTCTCAAACTCAAATGGCAGGAATGGAATGAATATCACCGCCAGATTTCGCGCTGGGAAACGGAATATTATTTGACGTTGTTTTAGCGCGAGAAATTTTTCCCAATGGAAACCTACGATCTCGCCGTCATCGGCGTCGGCGGCATGGGCAGCGCGATTGTCGCGCACGCCGCCGCGCGAAAGCTCAAAGTGCTCGGCCTCGAACAATTTTCGATCCCGAACACGCGCGGCAGTTCGCACGGCGCGACGCGCATTTTGCGGATCGGCCTGCACGAAGGCCCGACGTATGTGCCGCTCGTGCTGCGCGCGGTGGAATTGTGGCACGACCTCGAAGATAAAATCGGCTCGCCGATTTTTTATAATTGCGCCGCCGGATTCCAAAATTTTCAAAGGCTCGAAGGCCGCGTGCGAAAAATTCGGCATCAAGCACGAAATTCTCGACGCCAAGGAAACTCACCGCCGTTTTCCCGCCATCAAGCCCGCGAGGGACATGATGGCCGTCTATCAACCCGGCTCTGGCTTCGTGCTGCCCGAACTCGCCATCACCGCCCATGTGAACGTCGCGCTGGAATCGGGCGCGGAAGTTCATGGCCACGAGAAATTGATAAGCTGGGAATCGCGCGGCGAAAAATATTTTCTCCGCACCGACCGCTCGGCTTACGAGGCGAAGCAGATCATTTTTTCCGCCGGCGCGTGGATCGGCAAACTGCTCGCGCAAAAAAAAATCCCCGTCGTGCCCGAACGCACCGTGCTTGGCTGGTTTTCGCCGAAGGCAAACCACCAAAATTTTCAGCACAACCGGCTGCCCATCTGGATCGTTGATTCGCCGGAAGTCGGACATTTCTACGGCTTCCCCATTTTCGGAATTCCCGGTTTCAAACTCGGACGCCTGCGCGAAATCCCGTCGCCCACGATTGATCCCGACTTGCCGCGACGCGAGCCGGATTTTGAGGACGAGACCGACATGCGCAGTTTCGTCAGAAAATTTTTCCCCGATGCGAACGGCCCGGTTCTCTCGATGGAAACCTGTTTCTTCGAGAATTCCCCCGACCGCGCGCCGATCATTGACAAACTGCCCGGCGAACAAGGCGTCTGGATTTGCGGCGGCTTCAGCGGCCACGGCTTCAAATTTTGCAGCGCCGTCGGCGAACTGATGACCGATCTGGTCATGACCGGCTCATCCAAATTCGATTTGAGTCCGTTTCAACTTTCGCGGTTCGCGGCAACCGCTTAAAATTTTTCGTGCAAACCATTTCCATTCAGCTTGCGGAAACCGACAAAGATATTCTCCGTTGTTTCCCCGTGATGCGTGAACTGCGTCCGCATCTCCAGCCGGAAACTTTTCTGCCAACCATCCGGCGATTTCAAAGCGGAGGCTATTTTCTCGTCATGCTCGAAGCCGATGGCGAAGTCGCCGCCGTCGCCGGTTATCGCTTCGGCGAACATCTGGCGCGTGGAAAATTTCTTTACGTTGACGATCTGGTGACGCTCGCCGCCGCCCGACGGAAAGGCCACGGCCAAAAACTTTTGGACTGGCTCGTCAAGCTGGCCGAAACTTCCAGTTGCCAGGAATTGCACCTGGACTCCGGCGTGCAGCGGACTGGCGCACATTCATTTTACGAAAAGCAAAAAATGATTTTCGCCAGCCGCCATTATTCGTTGAAACTCAAACCCGTATGTTAGCCCAATCGCAACTCGACGATTTTTTTTCGTATCTGCGATTCCCCAGCATTTCCGCCGACCCGGCACGAAAACCCGCGATGAAAGATTGCGCGGAATGGCTGGCGCAAAAATTTTCCAGTTTTGGTTTTGCCGCGAAAACCCATCAAGCCGAAGGCGCGCCGGTGGTCTTGGCCAGATCAAATTTTTCTTCAGGGAAAAAAACAATTTTGATTTACGGACATTACGATGTTCAACCCGTTGACCCGGTTTCGCTTTGGAAACAAAATCCGTTCGAGCCGTTTGTCGAAAACGGTTTTGTGATTGCGCGCGGGGCGACTGACAATAAAGGCCAGACCATCTGCCACATTCTCGGCGCGGAAGCGATTTTGAAAACGCGCGGCGAATTGCCGGTCAATTTGATTTTTCTGATTGAAGGCGAGGAAGAAATCGGCAGTCCGCATTTCGGAAATTTTTTGGAAAGTCATTGTGAAGAATTGCGGTGCGACGCGATTATGATTTCGGACACGAGCATGGTTGCGCCGGATTTTCCGGCTATTACTTGCGGACTGCGCGGCATCGCGTGTCTCGAAGTAAAAATCACCGGGCCGAAAACTGATTTACATTCCGGGATGTTCGGCGGCGCGATCGCCAATCCGGCGACGGAACTGGTTCACCTGCTTGCGAAATTGCACCAAGCGGACGGGGCAATTGCTGTTCCCGGATTTTACGACGACGTGATTCCCGCGAGCGAAGCCGAGCGCGCAAGCTGGCGGCAAATTCCGTTCGACGACAGAGCCATCCTTGAAGCCACCGGCGTTTCAAAATTAGGCGGCGAAGAAAATTTCTCTGCATTGGAACGCCTCTGGATTCGTCCCACGGCGGAAATCAACGGCCTGACTTCCGGTTATCAAGGTGCCGGCAGCAAAACCATAATCCCGCGCGAAGCCAGTGCGAAATTAAGCTTCCGCCTCGTTCCCAAACAAAACCCGGACGTGATTGCCGCGCGCGTCCGCGACTATTTGCAATCACTTTGTCCCGACACCGTTCGTTTGGAAATCATCTACGATCACGGCGGCGAACCGTTTTATGCCGACGCCAATTCCGCGTTCAGCCGCGCCGCTCAATCGGCGCTGAAGGAAATTTTCGGGCGCGAGCCGGCGCTGGTGCGCGAAGGCTTGAGCATTCCGATTGTCAGTTTGTTCCGGCGTATTTTGAAACGCGACCCGCTGCTCATCGGCCTCGGCCTGCCGGATTGCAACGCCCACGCGCCGAATGAAACTTTTCCGCTCGCGCAACTGGAAAAGGGCATCCGCCTTCACCAAGTTTTGCTGGAGCGTATTCCGCCGGTGTAATTTTTGCGCGGATTTATTTTTTGAAGAACAGCAGCCAGACAATGACCAGCATCGGCAACAGAAATGGCAGCGTGAATTTGAAAATGAGGCCGAGGAACGCCGGCGTGCGGATTTTTTTGTGGTCGGCGATGGCTTTGACCATGAAGTTCGGCCCGTTGCCGATGTAGGTCGCCGCCCCAAAGAAAACCGCGCCAAAGCTGATGGCCAGAAGGTGCGGGGAATTTTGCGCGAGCAGTTCGCGGATGTTTTCCGTGCCGATCACGCCGAAGAGCGCGCTCAAAAAACCAAGATACGTCGGCGCGTTGTCGAGCACGCTAGACAAACCGCCCGCGCTCCAGAAGAAAATTCTCGGCGCGGGATTTGCGCCGAGCAGTTCGCGCGCGTTGGCATTGAGCCAGTCGAGCGCGGGCATCATCGTCGCAAAAATTCCCGCGAACAAAATCGCAACTTCCCGGATGGGGGATTTTTTGGTTGTGAAATAAGAGCCGATGGCGGCGGCGAGCATGATTGTTTCGCGCAGAAAAATCGGTTTACCCAAGAACGCCGCGCCGAGAATAGCGGCCAGAAAAAACAAATTGGGCAGGCCGTCGAACTTCCACGTTTCATGCGCGGTTTCCTTTTCGCGCACGGCGCGCGGGGCGCGTCGGAAATTGACCGAGTCGAGAACGTAGAAAATCGCCACTCTTGCTAAAAATAACTACTATGCACCACTGACTATTCGAAATATCAGGTCAGCCTGCTAAAACCGTTTCATCGTCTTGAGCATTGACCGCCTTCGATTTTTCCCGCACAGCGTTTGCTTGGTGTAACAGGGGATAAACCGGTTCGGAAGTTTTTGTTACTTATAGTCTGAAACACTTTAAGCCTTCAGATAAAAGAATTTCTAGCAGGTTTAGCACTAAGCACTTGCCTTTGAAAAACCGCGGGGTAAGGTGCCTTCATAAGCCTTGTCAGCGATGGTCAATTGTTTTCAAAGACAATCAGATGAAATCTTCGGTCGAAAATAAAATTTTGCTGGGGTTTGCGATTTCGCTGCTCACGCTTGTCGGCATAGGCTGGTTGTCCCATCGCACGACAACGAACATGGTTGCCACGGAGGCTTGGGTTTCCCACACGCATGAAGTAATTGCGACGCTGGAATCGGGACTCGCCATTCTTACTGATGCTGAAAGCTCACAACGCGCCTACCTGCTCACCAACGACGAGCGATTCCTAAATGATTCTCAAAAGGCGCAAGCGCAAGTGGCCGGCTGGATCACGAAAATCCAACGACTGATCGCCGATAATCCACGACAACAGGAACGGCTGGCCAAGCTGGAGCCTTTGATTTCACACCGGCTGGCCGTGCTGAACAACCGAATCGCCCTGCGCCAGCAACAGGGCCTGCAAGCCGCCGCGAACGCCGTGGCGCTGCGGCAGGGCACGGATCTGATGGACCAGGTCTGGCAGGGCTTTGCACAGATGCGCGACGCGGAAAACGAACTGCTCTTGCAACGCCAGCAAGCTGCGCAGGCCAACGCGAAAATCAGCGCGGCCATCATATTGAGCGGCACGGTGCTGGCCTGCGGAGTCGGCCTGGTGGCACTGTGGCTGATCCGGCGTGATTTACAGTTGCGCCAGCGGATGGAAGCCGAGATATTCCAAAGCTCACAGCAGGTGCAGGCCATCAACCAGCAGCTCCGGCTCGCCAACCAGGAACTCGAATCTTTCTCCTATTCTGTCTCGCACGACCTGCGCGCCCCGTTGCGGCACATTGACGGGTTTGTCGGCCTGCTGACCAAGGAGCTGGGCGAAAAGGCGGGGGAACGCGAACGGAGATATTTGGGGATCATCACCAATTCCGCACGGCAGATGAGCGCGTTGATTGATGACCTGCTGGTGTTTTCGCGCATGGGGCGCACGGAATTGCGGCAGTCCCGGGTGGCATCCAAATCGCTGGTTCATGAGGCTGTGGATTCACTTCAGTCTGAAACCAAAGGACGCCATATCACGTGGAAGATCGGCGAGCTGCCCGAAGTTCGGGCCGACTCGGCCATGCTGCGTCAGGTGTGGATCAATCTGATCGCCAACGCGGTCAAATACACCCGGCCGCGCGATTTGGCGGAAATTGAGATCGGCTGCGCGGATTCCAGCAACGGCGAGCAGTTTTTTTTTATCCGCGACAACGGCGAATTGTTCGGGGTTTTCCAGCGGTTGCATCACTCCGACCAGTTTGAAGGCACCGGCATCGGGCTGGCCAATGTGAGCCGCATCATCCAGCGCCACGGTGGCCGCGCCTGGGCGGAAGGAAAAGTGGATGGCGGCGCGACGTTTTTTTTCTCCTTGCCTAAAACCACAACCCCAACGAAAGGATAAGACATGTCTCCATTAAAACGCATCTTGCTCGCGGAAGACAACCAGCACGATATCGAACTGACACTGGCCGCGCTGGACGAATACAACCTTGCCAACGAAGTCGTCGTCGTGCGCGACGGTGCGGCGGCGTTGGATTATCTGCATCAACGCGGGGAATATGCCAACCATGCCAACGGCCAGCCCGTGGTCGTGTTGCTGGATCTGAAAATGCCCAAGGTGGACGGGCTCGAGGTTTTGCGGAATATGCGCGTCAGCCCGGCCTTGAAACATGTGCCGGTGGTGATGATCACCTCGTCGCGTGAAGAGCAGGATCTGGTGACCAGCTACCAGTTGGGCGTCAACGCCTATGTGGTCAAGCCGGTGGACTTCCAGAAATTTGTGGAGTCCATCAAGCAGATCGGCTTCTTCTGGGCCATCATCAATGAACCGCCGCCCGGTGTCATGAAACGGAGCGATTAAAATCATGGATACGGAACTCTTCAAGCGCCAGATGCGCCTGTTGCATCTGGAAGACGACGAAAACGATCAGGTTCTTGTCCGGGAGATGCTGCGCACTGACGGGCTGGCCTGCGAGCTGATGGCGGTCAAAACCCGGACTGAGTTTGAAACCGCCCTGTTGCGCAATCATTTCGACCTGATCATTTCTGATTTTTCAATCCCCTCCTTCGACGGCTTGAACGCGCTCACCATCGCGCATGAACTATCCCCTGCAACCCCTTTTATCTTTTTTTCGGGAACCATCGGCGAGGAGGTCGCTGTGGAAAGCCTCAAGAACGGCGCGACGGATTACATCCTGAAACAACGCCCGCACCGGCTCGCACCCGCAGTCCGCAACGCGTTGCGCAACGTCGAGGAGCGTTCCCGGCGGCGGCGGGCGGAGATCGAGCTGCAAAAGGTCGAGGAGCGTTTCCGGATAGTTTGCCGCGCCACCAACGATGTCATCTGGGAATGGGATATCAAGGCCGACAAAGTCTGGTTCAGTGATAATTTCAAAGTCGTCTTCGGCCATTCCGTGGAAGAAATCGGCGCCTCCTTGGAAAGCTGGATGGAGTTGATTCATCCTGATGAAAAAAGCCGGGTCGTTTCCGGCGTGACCGGCATGATCGCGGGCGGCGGGCGGGTCTGGTGGAGTGAACACCGGCTCCGCCGGGCCAACGGGTCTTACGCCCACGTTTTTGAGCGCGCCTCGGTCGTTTACGATCCCGCCGGCAAACCCACGCGCATGGTGGGTTTGACGATTGACATGACCGAGCGCAAACATGCCGAGGAAAAAATCATTGAACAGGCCGCCCTGCTGGACGAGGCGCAAGACGCCATCATTGTCGGCAGCTTGAAGGGACAGATACTTTTTTGGAGCAAGGGCGCGGAACGGGTTTATGGCTGGACGACGGCCGAAGCGGCCGGGCAATCCATGGATGGTCTTTTGCAACCCGAAGCACTGCTGGCAAAGGCGGCGCTGGAGGAAACCTTGAAGACCGGACGCTGGATTGGCGAGCTGCGTGAAAAAAATAAATCGGGCCATGAAGTCGTTACCCAAAGCCGCTGGACCTTGCTGCAAGATGCCCGGGGGAATCCCAAATCCATCATGGTCATCAACACGGACATCACCGAGCGCAAACAATTGGAGGAACAGTTCCTTCGCGCCCAGCGGCTCGAAAGCCTCGGCGTGCTCGTCAGCGGCATCGCCCACGATTTGAACAACGCCCTGGTGCCCATCCTCATCGGCGTCCAGATCCTGCGCGAAGAGCCTGCATCCCCGGAGATTGAAAGCCTGCTTTTGACCATGGAAACCAGCGCCAGGCGCAGCGCGGAAATGTTGAAACAAATGCTGACTTTTGCCCGGGGCGGTGAAACAAAAAAAACGCTTGTCCACACCGCCTTTTTGGTGAAGGAAATGGGCAAAATCATCACCGATACTTTCCCCAAATCCATCCAATGCCGCATCCAGGCCGGCCAGAACCTGCCGCCCATCTCCGGCCTGCCAACCCAGTTGCATCAGGTGTTGATGAATCTTTGCGTCAACGCCCGCGATGCCATGCCCAAAGGCGGCCTGATCACCCTGGCCATCGAAAGGGCTGCAGTCTCGCCGGCTGAAGCAGCCCTTCACGCAGGCGCAAAACCGGGGGATCACATTTGCTTCAGTGTTAAGGATACGGGCGATGGCATCGCTCCCGAACAGTTGGAGAAAATTTTCCAGCCCTTCTTCACCACCAAGGCTCCCGGCAAAGGCACCGGACTGGGACTGTCCACATCGCTCAACATCGTCAAAAACCACGGCGGTTTTATGACCCTTCAAAGCGAAGTCGGACGCGGCACGGAATTTAAAGTATATCTGCCGGTTGCCGGCGAACTCGCCACCGAGGCCGCGCCTAAAAAAGTGTCGCTCCCCATCGGCGCCGGCGAATGGGTCTTGGTCGTGGACGACGAGGAAGCCATCCTCGCCATCATGCGGGCCACGCTGGAAAATTATGGTTACAAGGTGTCAACTGCCACCAGCGGCCCGGAAGCCATTACCCGCTTCGCCCAAAACACCACTGATTTCAGCCTCGTCATCACCGATCTGGACATGCCCTTCATGGATGGCCACGCCACGATTGAAACATTGAGGAAAATTTCACCCGGCCTCAAATTCATCATCACCAGCGGCGCAGAAAAAGAAACCGAAGAAGTCAGACCTCAAGCCAGGGCCGACGAGTTCATCGCCAAACCCTTCACCAGCGAAACCCTGATCAAAGCCGTGCATAAAATCCTGGCCCAGTAATTTCAAATAGCGAGCAGACAATTCGTAGTTTCAGGGGCGCAGCGAGCACGAAAATAAAAATGGCGGGAGTGGCGGGGCTCGAACCCGTAACCTCTGC
>WNFL01449132.1_pt1 | contig 13577 bp, 10 predicted proteins | sample 5400361 | NCBI WGS metagenome assembly WNFL01 (sample SAMN13153351, study PRJNA577476) | soil metagenome | isolation source: 40 cm soil on Douglas fir-dominated hillslope | place: USA:California | collected 2013-09-17
CGGATCGGGCGAGTGATGTTTCGGGCGATCAGGACGGATCCGACGATCGTCGCAGCCACGCAGAAAAGTGCCAGCAGCCCGAAGCTTGCACGCAGTTGCCGGAAAGGTTCGACCGCTTCGTCCAGGGACTTCTGCAGGACCACATCGATCGTTCCGCTTCCCGCGGGCTGCAGCGACCGCACGCGGGTTGCTAGCTGACGGTGGGCCAGCGTCACCGCCTGGTGCGCCCACGCCGACGCGCCGGCAGGCGCGATCAGCGCCAGCTCGGAGCGGGCCTCGGGCGTGAGCGTCGACGCCGCGACCGCGCGCCCACGTTTGGCTGCCGATGTGACAAAGGACACCTCCAGCCCGGTCAGATCGCCGAACTCCCTGGCGGAGGCGTCATCGACGCGGAATCCGATCGCGACATACGCGATCGGCTCCGGGGCGAGCACCGGGACCATGACAAGCTGGTACAGCGGACCATCGATGGCGACGGTGGCCGCCGCGTGGCCGCTGTCCTGCGCGCGGGCGAGCAGACTGGAGAACTCGAAGTTCTGAGGTCCGCGCGTCGGATGCAGCGAGTCCACCAGCACGCGGCCGTCCAGTGACACCACGATCATCGCCGCCGCGCCGACGCGCGTCGCATGGTTGGCCAGCACCGACAGGATCGTGGCGCGGTCGTTGCTCGCGAGCGCCTCGCGCAGCCCGAAGTCCGCCGCCAGCACGCTGGCTTGCTGCTCGAGCTGGGTGTTGTTCTGCCTCCACAGCCGTTCGAACACGCGCTCGCCCAGCTCGAGCTGATGATCAACCGTGGTCTGCGCAATCTGGTCGGCGCGCAGGTCGATCGTGACGAATACCGCCAGCTGGACCAGCACCAGCAACGAGACGAAGAACAGGATCATCCGCCCCGCGATTCCATTCAGGCGCAGGCTCTTCATTTCGAGTAGTGAAGCGGGTCGAGCGGTGGCTTGTAATGGGGTTTGCGCGGCGCCACCTCGATCACGAAGCGCAGCGGCTCGCGCATGGCGCGATTGACGCTCACGTGCTGCGGCGCAACCTCGTGGCGCTGGCGCGGATGCCAGATGTGGCTTTCGTACTCGCCGTCCTCGACTGCGCTGATCTGGACCCGACCGTCGGCGCCGGTCTTGCCAAACCAGGCCGTATCGACGACGAGCACGTACCCGAGCATCCAGTCGTGCACGTTGCAGCCCATCGTCACGACGCCCGGCGTGTCGAAGATGATCGGATCGGGGGCGTCGCCGGCGTACAGCTTGATCTCGAACTTCTTCGGCTTGGAAAACGAGTAGACGTGATGCCGGATCGGGTCCTGGTTCGGAAAGCTGACCGCGGCGCCGGTCTGCACCACGGTCAGGTACGGAACGAATTCACGATCGTGCTGTGCGACCGCGGCCGATAGCGGCGCGTGGCGCGCCGGCTTAGGCGCGCTGACGGGGACCAAAAACACGGCGGCGTCCTCGATCGCTTCCCCCGCGGGCCCGACGACCTCGGCGTTCAGCGTTGACGCGGCGAAACCCGGCCACGCCAAGCCCGAGGCCGCCAGCGCGAACACGAAACGCGAGAGGAATTGATGCAGGCGCACGGCGAGTCGCACGGGGACGGAATGCCGGGTTGACCGGACGCATTTCGGGGCACCACGCGAACGTTATCGAGTTTGAAATGCGGTAATCGAGGAAACTGACCGTTCCAATGGCCGCACTNNNNGGACTGTCGTGGCGGCTGCTCGGCTCGATCGTCCTGGCCGCCTCCGCGCTGCTCGGGGCGGACGTCGCGGCACAGCAGGTGCAGGCCGATTCGCTGGCCGATGCGATCACCGCGGGACGCCTGGTACTCGAGTTGCGCCCGCGCTACGCGGACATCTGGGACGCCGGACTGAACGAGCGCGGCCACGCATGGACGATCCGCTCGATCGCCGGCTGGCAGACCGCGACATTCGAGGATTTTCGGGCGGTCGTGGAAGGCATCCACACCGACGTCGTCGATGCGCACCACATCAGCGTCGCCTCGTCGCAGTATTACGTCGACTTGTCGTATCCGCTGCTGCCCGATCCGCGCGAAACCGACACCAACCGGGCGTACTTCGAATACGTCGGTTTGCCCGACACGCGCGTGCGGCTGGGCAAGCAGCCGATCCGGCTCGATAACGAGCGCTTTTTCAGCGACGTCGATTTCCGGCAGACGCCGATGCTGTTCAACGGGCTGACCCTGGTGAACAACAGCCTGCCCGATATGGAGGGGTATGCGGCACTGCTGAACCGGATCCGCACCGTGTTTGCAACGCAGACCCGGACCCGGGTATGGCTGCTACGGGTCGCGTACAGCCCGGCGCAGGATCAGTCGATCGCGGCGTACGGGTTCGGCCTGAACCAGCCGCAGACTGGCTCGGACACGGACCTGGCCGACAACTCGCACCAGGTATTCGGGTTGCGCGCCGAGGGCGCGGTGCCGATCGGCCGCGGGTTCGCCGCGCTGTATACGGCCGAGGCCGCGCACCAGCGGCATTACGCGGGGGGCGATCCGCTGATCGAGGCCAACTACTGGCGGCTGGGCGGCGGGGCCGTGCTGCCTCGCTTGGCCGGGCTCGGGGTTCGCATCGATCGCGAGGTCAAGGCCAGCAACGCAGGACAGTACGCGTTCCAGACGCCGTTCGAGGACAGCTACGCCTTCAACGGTTGGGCGCTGCAATTCACCAGCACGCCGCAGACCGGCCTGCGCGACACCTGGCTGTCGGTACGCGCGCAGCCGGGGCGGTTTACGCTGGTGGCCGAGGCCCATCGCTTCGGCGCCACCTTCGGGGGCCTCGATTACGGCAACGAGCGCGACCTGCGCGTTACCTATGCCGTGACGAGCAGCCTGACGCTGAAGCTGCAGCACGCGCGCTTTCGCGCTGGCGATCCGGCGGCCGACTTCCACGACGTCACGAAGACCTGGCTGTCACTGACGTACGACTACTAGGGCCGGCTGGCCCATCGGCGGCGGGGCCATCCGGGCGCGCGCGATTGCCCCATCTCACCGGAAGTCGTGGCTGTCGACCACCAGCCCGCCCAGCAGCGCGGAGTGGTCGACCAGGCGATCCGCGATCAGGTGGATCACCGCGCAGTCGGGCGCATCGACGCGCTCGACATGGCCGTAGACGGTCAGCAGCGTCGAGGCCAGCAGCTCGCGGCGGAACCGCTCGGCCGTGGCGCGCCACACCACCACGTTGATCCACCCCGTTTCGTCTTCCAGCGTCACGAAGGTGACGCCGCTGGCGGTGCCTGGCCGCTGGCGGCAGGTGACGATGCCGGTGGCTCGCACCCTTTGCTGGTGGCGTGCGTCAGCGATGCGCCGGGCGGTCCACAGCTGCATCCGGTCGAGCCGCTCGCGCAGTGGCGCCAGCGGGTGGCGGCGCAAGGTCAGGCCGGTTGCGTCGTAGTCGGCGACGATGTCCTGACCTTCGGTCGGGGGCAGCAATTCGACCTGGCGCTCCGTGACCGGCAGCCCGCTCGTCAGCGGTGCCCGGCGCGCGGCGCCGCTGTCCAGCCCCAGCACGCCCCACAGCGCGCGGCGCCGGTGCCCGGTGAGCGCGGACAGCGCATCGGCCGCGGCCAGGCGCGCCATGTCGCCGCGGTCGAGCTGCGCCCGGTGCGCCAGGTCGTGCACGTCGGAAAAGGGCGCGCATCGCCTTGCCTCGACGATCCGCTGGCCGGCCGCCTCGGCAAGGCCGCTCACCTGCATCAGCCCGAGCCGCACGGCCGGCTGTCCCGCAGGGCCGTTCACCTGCTGCTCCAGCGTGCAGGTCCAGTCACTTGTCATTACGCACACCGGCCGCACCGTCACGCCGTGGTTCATCGCATCGCGCACGATCTGCGCAGGCGCGTAAAAGCCGAGCGGCTGCGAATCGAGCAGGGCCGCGCAGAACGCGGCCGGCTCGTGGCATTTGAGCCATGACGAGTCGTACACCAGCAGCGCGAAGCTGGCCGCGTGGCTTTCCGGGAAACCGTACTCGCCGAAGCCCTGGATCTGCCGGAAGATCTGTTCGGCGTACTCGCTGCCGTAGCCGCGCGCGAGCATGCCGGCGATCAGCCGGTCGCGGAACGGTCCCAGCCCGCCCTTGCGTTTCCAGGCTGCCATCGCACGCCGCAGCCGGTCGGCTTCGCCCGGCGTGAAGCCGGCCGCAACCACCGCCAGCTGCATCACCTGCTCCTGGAAGATCGAAACGCCCAGCGTGCGCTCGAGCACGGATCGGACCGCTTCGGACGGATAGGTGACCGGCTCCACGCCCTGGCGCCGCCGCAGATACGGGTGCACCATGCCACCCTGGATCGGGCCCGGCCGCACGATCGCGGTCTCGATCACCAGGTCGTAGAAGCACTCCGGGCGCAGCCGCGGCAGCATGTTCATCTGCGCGCGCGACTCGACCTGGAACACCCCCAGTGAATCGCCGCGGCCCAGCATCCGGTAGACGGCCGGATCCTCGGCCGGAATGTCCTGCAGCCGCAGGCTTGACCCCCTGAAGGCGTTCAGGTGGTCCAGGGCCCGCCGTATGCAGCTGAGCATGCCGAGCGCCAGCACGTCGATCTTCAGCAGCCCCAGCGCATCCAGGTCGTCCTTGTCCCACTGGATCACGGTGCGGTCGGCCATCGCGGCGTTTTCGATCGGAACCAGCCGCGAGAGCGCATCGCGCGCGATCACGAAGCCGCCGCTGTGTTGCGACAGATGGCGCGGAAATCCGATCAGCTGATGAGCGAGCTCGACGACCTGCGCAATCACCGGGTTGTCCGCGTCAAAGCCGGCCTGCGCGAGCAACTCCGGGCGGATGCGGCTGCCGTCCCACCACGACATGCTCTTGGCCAGCCGGTCGACCTGGTCGAGCGAAAGGCCCAGCGCCTTGCCCAGGTCGCGCAGGGCGCCGCGTGGCCGATAGGTGTGCAGCGCGGCAGTCAGCGCCGCGCGGTGCCGGCCGTATTTCGCGTAGACATACTGCATCACCTCTTCGCGCCGCTGATGTTCGAAATCGACGTCGATGTCCGGCGGCTCGTTGCGCTCGCTGCTGACAAAGCGTTCAAATAACACGCTGATCCGGTCCGGGTCGACTTCGGTGATGCCCAGGCAGTAGCACACCGCTGAATTGGCCGCCGAGCCGCGGCCCTGGCACAGGATGCGCCGCTCGCGCGCGAAGCGCACGACGTCGTACACGGTCAGGAAGTAGGGCTCGTAATGCAGCTCGCCGATCAGCGCCAGCTCGTGTTCGATCAGCGCGCGCACTTTCTCCGGCACGCCCTGCGGGTAGCGCACGGCCGCGCCCTGCCAGGTCGCGCTGCGCAGGAAAGAGGCGGGGGTCTGGCCGTCCGGAACAATCTCGTCCGGATACTCGTATCGCAACTCGTCGAGCGAGAAACTGCAGCGCTCGGCGATCGCCAGCGTCTGCGCCAGCAGCTCGGCCGGATAGATGCGGCCGAGCCGGTACAGCGGGCGCAGGTACTGTTCGGCGTTCGGTGCCAGCTTGCGGCCGCACTGCGCGAGCGGCGTGCGCAGCCGCACCGCTGTCAGCGCATCCTGCAGTTTCTTGCGGCTGCGCACATGCATGTGCGCGGCGCCGGCCGCAACCAGCGGTACCCCGGCGCGTAGCCCGGCTTGCTGCAATGTGGTCAGCCAGGCCGCATCGTCCGGGCCGCGGATCAGCTCGCAGGCGATCCAGTTGCGCCCGGGCAGCAGTTGTTGCAACCACCGCGCATCCCGCTCGATTTTCGAGAGGGCGGTTTCGGATTGCCGCTGCCCGTGCGGCGCCTGCTCGGGCTTGCCCTCCGAAGCCCCGGCAGGGGCGAAGGAGGGCACCAGCAGCGCCAGCGTATCCGCCAGCAGATGGGCCTGCGCGGCCAGATCGGCCGCTGTAAGCCGATATTCGCCCTTGGGCGCAGCGCGTCGCGCCCGCGTGATCAGCTCCGACAGATTGCCGTACCCGGTGCGCGTCTGCGCCAGCAGCACCAGGTGCGGGCCGTCGGCCATCCGGATCTCGGTGCCGTGGATCAGGCGGAATTCGCTCGCCGCGGCCAGTTCGCAGCGTGCTTCGCGCAGCGCCAGGTGCGCGCGCACCGCTCCGGCGAAGGAGCACTCGTCGGTGATCGCCAGTCCGGTGTAACCGAGCGCAAGCGCGCGTTCGACCAGCTCTTCCGGATGCGAGGCGCCGCGCAGGAAGCTGAAGTTGGAAATGCAATGCAGTTCGGCGTAGGACGGCTGCATCGTGGCCAGGGCCGGGCTCAGAGAGTACTGAATAAATATACAGTATCCGGGCAACCCGACCGGACGGAACGCGGTACGCTGAGGTCGGAGGTGAGGGGTCCTCGTGGCCTCCCCTCTCCTCTTGGAAGAGGGACCGGGGGGAGGGTCCTGCGTTATTTTTTCTACCTAACTTATGAAGGCCGACGTTTTTCCCAGGACCCTGGGCCAATTGATGATCGTCGCCGCCATGCTGCTTGCCTCGGGTCGGTCCGAATGCCAGCAGTCTGAGCGCGAAGAGCCTGCCGCAGCCGAACCCCTGCAGGACGAATGCGCGTCCGTGGTGCTGGTGCAATGCGCGTCGGCTCAGCCCGAAACGGCCTCTACAGCGCCGGCCGACGCCCGTGCGGCCACGAAGCAGAAACTGGATACGCGCAGACTGCGACAGATGCAGACGCAGGCCGGGTTGAACGCGGTCGAGGTCACGGGCGAACGGCCGTCAGGGGTCGAGTCCGACTCGTGGGAGAGCTTTCGCCAATCCGTATCGAGCGCGGCCACGCCCGACTGCCTTGACCCGAACGCTTTCCCCGCCGTGCAAGGCCTGCTCAGGCTGCCGTTCCTGCTGCACGCGGCGGCGGTCGGAAAGTGCCGCTGAGCCGATGCGGTCGGCAGTTCACGCCGCGCTTCGCCTGACGGCTGTCGTGGGCTTGTTGGCCACGCTGGCGCCGGCCCGTGCGGATCAGTGGAGCGTCGAGAAGGCCGGGTTCAACCTGTACCGGATCGCCGGTCAGAGCGTCTACATACGCACCGATGGCTGTGACGATGCTCCCGCCAAGGGCGTCGTAAATGTTCAGAAGGAGGACGGCGCGCGCCGGTTGACATTCAACGATTCAGCGGCCCGCTGCACGGTCAGGGATTTTCTGGTGCCCGTCGAAGTGGAATGGAGCGAGTACAGCGTGCTGCTGACGCGGGATCAGGCCAACAACTGGTATCGGGTCACCGATAGCGACATGTACCTGAAGACGGTCGGGTGCATCAGCCGCGCGATCACGGAGCCGGCCGCGCTCGAGCTGAAGCGGGACGGGACGGGCTGGGTCCGTTTCGCCGACGGCAGAAGGTGCGGCGTCGAGCATGCCTTCCGACGCATGACGCTCTAATGGCCGGCCGGTCGCTCGCGCGGAGCGACGTTGCTAGCTTCGGGCCGCAGCTTGCTTGGACATTCGCGAGCTCTTGGTGTGGCCAGTGCTGCTTGTGCTGAATAGGCTCCGGAACTCACGATCGCCTTTCGGCGAGAACCGAATGACGCGCGAGTTCTTCTCGCGCACGACCCAGCCCAGGTCGCAGAAGCGGGACAAAAGGGCTGCGCCGAGCGATCCCGCCAGATGGTGTCTGCGCTCGCTCCAATCCATGCAAGGTCGGCAAAACGTGCGGCGTTGCCGAGCCGCGGCGTGCGTATCGATGCCCACGCGCTCAAACCACTCGACACCGCGTTGCGTAAGTCGCAGGCCTTCGGGGGACATCGCCAGCACTCGATGACGCAAGAGCGCCTCGTAAGCCGACACGGCGAGCTCACCGGCGAGATGGTCGTAGCAGATTCGGGCCCTTCGTAGGGCCGGTTCCCGCGGGCTTGACACGAGCCGGACCGCGCCGGTACGAAACGCCACCCCCATGAGGGATTCGAGCAGACCCGCCACATCTTCATCGGCAAGCCGAAAGTATCGATGCCTGCCTTGTTGATCCACTGCCACGAGGCCGGCGTCGAGCATCTTCGACAAGTGGGCGCTCATGGTTTGCTTTGTGACGCCGCCGATGGCCGCCAGTTCGGTGGCCGTGAGTGCCCTGTCGGTCATCAGCGCGGTGAGGGCGTCCGCCCTTGCGGCGTCGCCGAGCAGCGAGGCGATCCGGGCGATGTTGGGGCCGTCTTTCATGGTTCGACGCTAATCGAACCGTCAGCTGAATGCAAGCGCCTATCACCGCCCCCGTGGATTCCTTGATTTCCCGCGGAGCGCGGCATAAGGGAAGACGGTCCGGCAGCCCGTCGTGCGGCCCCATCGGCCGCGCCGGCAGATCGTTCCAGTGGTGCGCGCCGATCTGCGCATTGCGCGCCGGATGCACCGGATAGTGGATCCGGTTGTCCTCGCGCTTGCGGTCGCCGACCACCAGCAGCCGCACGTCCGAGTCCGTGTTGTTGATGAAGGTGTGCGACAGGCCGGTGCCGGCTGGAAAGCCGACGCCGTCGCCCGGGGCCAGACGGACCAGATCGCCGTCCAGCCAGACATCGGGCGTGCCTTCGATCACGTAGATGAATTCGTCCTCGCTTTCCTCGCAATGAGGCCACGAGGTGCGCCGGCCCGGCGGCAGCAGTTCATGGTGGATGCCGAGACGGGCGAAGCCGAAATGGCGCCCGAACGGCGAGCCGATCGACAGCAGCTCCTGGCTGCCGGGATAGGTTCCGTTGTCGGGCTCCTGGATTTCCTTCCAATGCTTGATGCAGTCGGGTCGGGTCATGGTTTCCGTTCCTGGGTCAGGGAGCCACCTTCTTGGGCGAGTAAATCATGACTGCGCCGAACACCTTTCCGTATCCCGCACCGAAGGGTGTATCAGCAGAAAAATCCGTGCAGAAACCACCCGCGCGGCTGCTTCAACTCGCGGTATATCCACAGCGTCTGCCCGCGCTGGTTGCGGGCCACGAAATAGTCGCGATGCACCGTCGGGCGGTGCGGGTCGCCGAAATCCCACCAGCCGACTTCGATCCGCTCCGGCCCGGCAATCAGTGCCAGCTCGCCTCTGTAATCTGGAAGCTCGTGCTGCTGCGCCAGCGGCTGCGGAGCGGCCAGGATCAGCAGCGGGCGCTGCAGCGCAGGTGCCAGCCGGATCGGGGCGCGCGGGCCGCTGCGCTCGGCGGCAAGCGGCGCGATCCGGATCGCATGCTCGGGCCGGTGGTCGTCGACTGCCTGCAACTGGAATACGCGCTCGGAGCCGAGCCGCGCGTGCAGGGTTTCGGCCAGTTGCAGCCAGTCCAGCCCGTCGCGAACGCTGTCCTGCGACGGTGGCAGCAGGCTGGCGTTCAATGCCTGAAACGGCGCCAGGCGCTCCACCGTGAGCGACAGCTCGACGGCAGGCTCGGGCAGGCTGACCCGCGTCAGCCGCTCGGCCAGCAGCTTCGCCAGCCGCCCGGCATCGCGCTCCGGGGCGGCCAGTGCCAGCGCGATCCGTGTCGCGGTGATCGTTCGTACGCCACGCGGGTTATGGTGCGCGGTGAAAATCAGCTCGGCTGCGCCCGCATCGTGGCCGCGCAGAAAACCTTCGAGCGAACGCAGCAGCCGGTGCGCGGGAAACATCAGTTGCGCGGATTGCGTCACGTCGGCCGGCAATTCGATGCGGGCGGCGAATCGCGCCGGAGGCGAAAACGCCGGCTGAGGATCAGGCTGCAGACCCAGCGCACGATCCAGCTGATCGAGTCGGTGCGCGCCGAAGCGCCGCGCGAATGCATCGCGCGGCAGACCGAGCACCTGTCCGATCGTATTCAGTCCGAGCGCGTGCAGCGTCCGGGTCGTATCCACGTCCCATTCGAGCATCGTCAGCGGCAAGGGCGCCAGGGCGGACTGCAGTTGCCCGCCGGCCTGTGCATCGCGCGCGGGCAGGCCGCTTGCGCGCGCGGTGCCGATCAGCCAGGCAGCGCCCGGGGTCGCGGCGTAGCCGAACGCGGCGCGGTATCCGAGGCTTCCGAGCCCGCGCCGAATGCGCCGGTGCAGTTCGGAACGGCCTCCGAACAGGCGCTCGCTGCCGCCGGTTTCCAGTACCAGGCCGCTGCTGGACGGGCTGGCTTGCCCGCCGTAGCTGCGCAGCAGCGTAGGCGGGCGGATCGTCACCTGGGCACTGAACTGGTAAGCCCAGCAGGCCAGCTCATGCAGTGCGTCGCGTTCATGATCGGGAGTGCGCGGCACGACCGCCAGCGTGCGAGCAAGTGCCTGGGCGGCGGCGAGCTTCATCGCCGGCGCGATCCCGGCGGCGCGGGCCGGGTCGTTGCAAAACGCGATCAACGGTCGCTCGCGCGGCCCTTCGGTGATGGCCAGCGGCCCGGCGCACTGGATCGCTCGCGCGGCCAGCTGCAGCGGCAGCGCAGGCAGGCACACAGCAAGCCACAGAGCCATACGTCGAATAGCTCTTTCAACAGCCTGCTCCAGCGCCTGCCAGGGCAGCCGCAAGCTGCCACGGTTTTACCGCTGGGGAAGTGGGTGCGGCAAGCGAAGCCGCGTTCCGATCCCATGACCCCGAGTGCACCTGCAGGGCGACCGGTTCAATCAGGGGCCGGCCGCGCCGCTTCAGGATTTTGACGGCCAGTTTCTGGGACTGCGGCCCGCGGTCGCAGGTCAGCTGCAGGCGCAGCGCGGCCGGCGAGGGCGCGTCGGTGCAGCGCGACGGGCGTATCACGAACACCAGCGCACGATGCCGCTGGGCCAGCAGGTGCAAGCGGCGCAGCGCGCGAAAGTCGGCAGGGGCGCTGGAGGTCGGCAGCCAGCCGATCAGGGCACCCAGGTGTGCAGCACGCAGGGACTGCTCGACCGCCCACCAGGCTTCACGCGCAACAGCCGGCCTGACGAAGATGCTGCAGGACGGATCGATGCCTGCCTCGGTCAACGCCGGCGGATAGGGCAAGGCCTGCTGCAGCAGGTCGTCTGCCTGTAGTCCGCGTTCACACGACCCGTATTCGCACGGCAGGATCCAGACACAGGCGCGGCCGGCGCGGGTCTGCGCTGCCAGCGCGGGAGCGAGCAGGCTCAACTCACCGATGCCGGGATCGTCGTGCAGCAGCTCGATCAGTTGACCCTGCGGCCAGCCGCCGCCGGGCAGCTCGGCATCCAGGATCTCGAAGCCGGTGGGCGCACATTCGGCGGCCGTGGCCGCGAGTGCCGGATCATCGGCGTGCCAGACGCCCGACACGGCGGCCGGGTCGGCCGCGCGCAGCAACGGGATCGGATGGGTCGCGGCCCGCATTCGATCGAGCGGCGGATCGGATGTCTACAGTGACGGGCGGATCACGCCGACCGCCAGCCACGGTGCGTAGTCGGGGTTCTCGGCGATCAGCTCGGCCCGCGAGCCCTTGAGCCGGAAGCGCTTGACGGTGACCTCGTCGCCCAGTCGGGCGACGACGATCTGTCCGTTCAATGCCTGCTCCTGCCGATGCACCGCCAGCCAATCGCCGTCCAGGATGCCGGCGTCGCGCATGCTCATGCCGCGCACTTCGAGCAGGTAGTCGGCGCGCGGCTTGAACAGGGCCGCGTCGACGACCGGGTGCTTGAGCACGTTTTCCTGCGCCAGGATCGGGCTGCCGGCTGCCACCTTGCCAATCAGGGGTAGGCCGAATTCCCGAGCCGCCGCCCCGATCGAATCCTGCGTGCCACCCTTGAGGCGGATGCCGCGCGAAGTGCCCGCCAGCAGCTCGATCAGCCCTTTTCTCTGCAGCGCCTGCAAATGCTGTTCGGAGGCGTTCAGCGATCGGAAACCGAAGGCGCGCGCAATCTCTTCCCGGGTCGGAGGCACTCCGCGGGTGCTTAGCGCATGGCGGATGAACTCGAGGATTTCGTTTTGACGGGTGGTCAGGGCCAGTGTGGTGTCGGTGCTCATGGACGGTTGCCTGTTGCCGTTTCAAAAAATACTGAGTTACCTACATTGGCTGAGGGAGCGCGAGATACTGTAAATATATACAGTGCCGGGCAGAGGCGCAAGTCCATCCGGCCCATGGCTGCTTGCATCGCGCCGGTTGTTCTCCGGCACCCATTTCGGTGGCTTGTGTGCGCAAGGTCGCGTGATACACTGCTTTTTCAGGCGGAAGCCACTGCTGAGCTGCTGATGCAGCCATTTACGGAGCGCGCCGATATTGGGGTGAAGCGCGCGGACTCCCGGATGCTTCCGGATCGTCCCGTTTTCTGATCGTACGTCTCGGCCCGGCGCGGGCAACCAGCCAATGATCGCCCCCGCGCGGCGGGTGGCATTGATCACCGGATCCGGGATTTGGTTCGGCGAATCTGCATCGCAAACGCGATCCGGGCGCAACGGCCGGCCCGACCGAGTTGAGCTGAGAAGATGAACGCGCACGAGGCGAGGATCGTCCTGGAGGCAGCGCTTCTGACAGCACAGCAACCGCTGTCACTGGCCGACATGGACAAGCTGTTCGGCGGGGAATTCGACAGAGGAGTGCTGCAGGCGCTGCTGGACGAGTTGAGCCGCAACTGGGAAGGTCGAGGAGTTGAACTGGTCTGCCTGGCTTCGGGCTGGCGTTTTCAGAGCACGCCGGCGATGCGCACCTACCTGGAACGGCTGAATCCGGACAAACCGGCGCGCTATTCGCGAGCGGTGCTCGAGACCCTGGCGATCATCGCGTACCGGCAGCCGGTAACGCGGGGCGACATCGAGGAAATCCGGGGCGTGACCGTCTCGACCCAGGTCATCAGGACGCTCGAGGAGCGTGGCTGGATCGAAACCGTGGGCCATCGCGAGGTGCCCGGGCGGCCGGCACTGCTGGCGACCACGCGCACCTTCCTGGACGACCTGGGATTGCGGTCGCTGCAGGAGCTGCCGCCCCTCGCGAATGGCAATGCGGCACCACTGCCACTGGAGCTGGAGTTGCCGATGACACACGCTGCGCTGATTCCTGGGGCCGATGCGGGCGCTGTGGCGCCGGCGACGAAGCCTATTGAATCCTCTTCCTCATGGATGTCGCCCGTATCATGAGTCAACCGTTGGCAATCGAGGTTGCATCGACCGAATCGCCGCAGGACGCCGGGGCCTCACCCGAGGCATCAGCCGAGCCTGCGCCGCAGGCACCTGATCAGGCTGAGTCCCCGACGGGCACAGCTTCCGCGTCGCAGCCGCAGCCGGGCGCGCCGCCTGCGGCCGCCGACCAGGACGCTGACGCTGATGAACCGGGCCGTTCCGGGTCTGTTCCCGGCGGTGGTGACGGAGAACGCCGGCTGCGCGGTCCGCTCGGACGGCGCCGCCGCGGGCGTGGCGAGCGGCCCCCCCGTGAGCCGGCAGCGGCCGAGACGCGCGAGCCAGAATCCGCATTGCCCTTGGCCGATGGCGAGAATCTGAGCGTGACGGCGATGCCGGAGCAGCCGCTGCCGCGCGAGCTGCTCGAGCGAGGACGACGCGCCGCGCAGTCGGCCTTGAACGCGCAGTCCGACAAGCTCCACAAAGTGTTGGCCGACGCCGGAGTCGGCTCGCGTCGGGAAATGGAGGAGCTGATCGTGGCCGGGCGGGTGTCGGTGAACGGCCAGCCCGCGCATGTCGGGCAGCGGGTACTGCCGACCGACCAGGTCCGGATCAATGGCAGGCCCTTGCAGCGCCGCCAGTCTGGCCCTGGCAAGCCGCCCCGG
>WNFL01019163.1_pt4 | contig 13576 bp, 10 predicted proteins | sample 5400361 | NCBI WGS metagenome assembly WNFL01 (sample SAMN13153351, study PRJNA577476) | soil metagenome | isolation source: 40 cm soil on Douglas fir-dominated hillslope | place: USA:California | collected 2013-09-17
CCTGGAACAATCGCGAACTGCGGCCAGCGCCCAGGAGCGTGGCAAGGACGTCGAGCAGCGGCACATCGACGTGGCGGAGGTCGGGAATATGCCAGCTAAAATGAAAGTGGCTCAGTTCAATGGCGGCCTCTTCAATGATAACGCGAGCCGCGACCTGTTTCGGTTCGAGCGGCAGGACCGAGGGAGGCATTGGCTTCGTCTTGCTGTTGGCGAAGGCGGCGCGGATTTGGGCTTCGACCTCGGTGGCCTTGATGTCGCCCACGACGACAAGGAAGATGTTGTTGGGCGCGTATTTCTCACGATAGTAAGAGTAGATATCCTCGCGCCGAACCTCGTTAAAGATGTCCGGGTAGCCGATAATTGTGAAGCGGTACGGGCTGCGTGTGTAAGCCGTTTCGAAAAGACGACGGGCGGAGCGCTGGCCAGGGTCGTCCTGGTTCATGTCCATTTCGCGGAGGATGACCTGTTTTTCCTTTTCCAACTCCTCGGAGGGAATGCTGGCGTGCTGCATGATGTCGCAAAGGATATCGACGGCCACTTTCCAGCCAGTGTTAGGAACGTTGATCCAGTAGACCGTGCGATCGAACGAAGTATAGGCGTTCATGTAACCACCGGCGTCCTGCACCTCCTGATCAATCCGTCCCGCTGGACGCGTGGTGGTGCCCTTGAAAAGCATATGTTCAAGCACGTGCGATAACCCGGCGCCCAGCCACCGGCCTTCATCGACGCTGCCGGCCTTGCACCAGGCCTGGGCAGAAACAACGGGCGCGCTATGATCTTCACGAATAATCAGCGTCAGGCCGTTTTCCAGCGTGAGCAGGCGGACGCCGGGCGGAATGGCGGGGATGCCAGTGCTGGTGTCGGTGGCTGTGGCGGCAGTCAGGCTCTGCGACATACGGGAGGAAGATACATCAAATATGGGGGTGCCAAGAGTAAATTTGGGCGGCGGAAGCCGAGAATCATTGAAGCATCCAATTTTTATTTGGACGAGTTCGTGCGAGTGAAGCGCACGGTCGACCGAACGTAGAAACTCGGGTGTCATCCCGTTCGCGTCAATTTAAGAATTGGTTCGAGGCGTTGCGCCGCAGTTTTGAGGTTTCCAAGTTCGCGATTGCTGAGGAGGTCGTTTCATCCACGGACCGATTTGTGAAGTCGCCGACAGCAGATTGGCGGCAGGATGAGACGATAGAACGTCACCTGACTAAATAGAGGAGTGAGACGGGAAGAGCAACTGTGAAGAATGTGAATAATTCGATGTTGACGAAACCCGCATGAATACTGAAAAAAAATGATGTTTTTCGGAAATTTGTCCTTGCGTGAATTTGTCCGGGGGCTTTAATACGCGCAGGTCGCAAGACTCCGTCAACACAAACCAAGTTAAAAAACGATTAAAAAATTATTATGGCAAAAGCACTCTCCAAATCGCAGATCGCCGCGGCGATCGCGGACAAGGCTGGAATCACCAAGAAGCAGGCTGTTGAAATCCTGGAAGTGATCGCCGAGCTGGCATACAAGAATGCCAAGAACAGCTTCACTCTGCCGGGCTTGGGCAAGCTGGTCCTCGTCAATCGCAAAGCTCGCCAGGGCCGCAATCCGATGACTGGTGAGACCATCCAAATTCCTGCCAAGAAGGTCGTCAAGTTCCGCGTGGCCAAGGCTGCAAAGGACGCGATCCTCGGCGCGAAGTAGTCTGTTTTTCAAGGCTTTACGGGCACTTTGGCTGCGAGTCAAAGTGCCTTTTTTGTTCAGCGGTGGTCCCGGTGTTCCGTGGGCCTTTCTTAATCTTAATCTCCCTGTGAACGGTTCAGCAGAAGAGAGATCAAGGTCAAGGGTTTGGAATGAAAGTCGCGGTCGTCGGTTGTGGCGCGCTCGGCAGTTTCTACGGAGCAAAGCTTTGCCGGGCAGGGGAGGACGTTCATTTTTTGCTACGCTCCGACTACGAGGTGGTGCGGCGCTACGGTGTGGCAGTCCGCAGTCCTCAGGGCGATTTCCACTGTCAACCCAAATGTGCGTGCCTCGCAAAGGAGGTGGGGATGGCGGACCTGGTTCTGATCGGGCTAAAAAGCACGGTCAATCATCGCTTGCCCGAGCTTATTCCTCAATTAGTTGGTCCAGGGACAGCGGTCCTGACTCTGCAAAACGGCCTCGGCAACGAAGAGGAGTTGGCTAAAATCGTCAGGCCTCAACAGATCCTCGGAGGTCTCTGTTTTGTCTGTTTGAATCGTGTCGAGCCAGGAGTCATTCATCACATTGATCATGGGGCAGTGGTCCTGGGAGAATTTGGACGCTGGCCGGAACCTCGCACTCATGACATCGCATTGATGTTCCGAAATGCTGGTGTGCCGTGCAAGGTCACGGGCAATCTCGCACAGGCGCATTGGGAGAAGCTGGCCTGGAACATTCCATTCAATGGATTGGGGGTAGCCAGCGCTGCGGGCAAAGAATCTATTCTGCAAGGCAGAGTGCTCGTCACCGGTTCGCTCCGTCCGTGCCTCACGACGGACAAATTGCTCTCCGATCCCGACTGGGAAAGGCTGGTTCGAGAGCTCATTCGCGAAGTGATCGCTGCTGCCCGGGCTCTCGGGTTCAAACTGGAGGACGGCCTGGAAGAAGCCCAAATCGCCCGAACGCGCACGATGGGCGCATACAGGCCGTCCACCTTGATCGATTTCGAGCGCGGACAGCCGCTGGAGCTGCAGAGTCTTTTCCTGGAGCCGTTGTGTCAGGCGCGGAGAGCCGGCGTCGAGGCGCCCCGACTTGCAGTTTTGTGTAATGTGCTCCGGCAACTTGATCAGCATGCCTCAACGTGCGGGTTGGAGGGCCGCTCGGCAGACCCGCGCTCCGAATTAAGCTGACTCAGCCCTTTATCCACGCTAAGAACACACGCCTGTGGCAGCCAATACGTTAACGGAAATCCGCAAGGGCCGGGTCGCAAAGGCCGAGTCTTTGCGCTCTCTTGGACTCAATCCTTACCCGTCCCAGAGCAAACGAACTCATTACGCCAAATCGATCCTGAACGCGTTCGAGAAGCACGATGGTCAAACGGTGACGGTCGCCGGCCGGCTCATGTCGTGGCGCAAGCAAGGCGCCCTGGCTTTCGCTCATGTTCAGGACCAAACCGGGCGTCTCCAGTTATTTTTCCGGCGCAACCTGGTCCAGCCCACCGATCCCAAAACCGGCAACCTGGGATATGCGGAGACCAACCTCCTGGACCTCGGCGATCTCGTGGAAGCCACCGGCAAGGTGATGAAGACCGAGCGCGGCGAGATTTCGGTGCTCGTGGAGAGCCTGCGCCTGCTCACCAAAGCCATTCGACCGTTGCCGGATCAGTGGTCGGGTTTGAAGGATCGCGAGCAGGTGCTTCGCAAGCGCTACCTCGATAGCATTCTCGAACCTGGCTCCTTTGAACGCTTCGCCACGATCTGCAAAATGATCGCCGCTGTGCGCACTTTTCTCCACGAGCTCGGTTTTTTGGAATTCCAGACGCCGGTCATCCAGCCGCAATACGGCGGAGGCACCGCCAAACCGTTTAAGACGCATGTCAATGCTCTCGGTTGTGACATGTATCTGGCGATTTCCCACGAGCTTTATTTAAAACGGCTGATTGTTGCCGGGTACGACAAGGTGTTCACCATCGGACGCTACTTCCGTAACGAAGGGATCGATCGCAGTCATCATCCCGAGTTCTCGATGATCGAGACGATGACCGCCTACGAGAACTACGAGTACAACATGAATCTCATCGAGGAGATGTTCCGCTACGTGGCGGTCCATGCGTTCGGCCGGACTGAATTTAGCGTCCGCGGTCACTCGATTGATTTTGGCCGCCCGTGGCGCCGCGTGAGCATGGCCGACGCGGTCCGGGAGAAAACCGGAATGGATTTCGGCGCCTGCCCATCGGTGGAAGAGGCCAACGCGCGACTGGCGTCACTCGGCGGCCAGGAAAAGCTGCCGAGCATTGGCGAGGCGCTGGTAGCGGCGTTCGAGTTGACCGTGGAAAAAGAATTGATTCAACCAACGCTGGTCTTCGGTCACCCCATTGAAATCTCGCCGCTGGCCAAGCCGCTGGCGGCCGATCCGCGGTATGTAGAGAGGTTTGAGATTTTCATCGCCGGGATGGAATGCGGCGACAACTGGTCGGAACAAAACGATCCAATCCATCTTCTGGAAACCTGGAGAAAAGCCTACCGCCCGGACGAACGCGATGCCGGCAAGTTTCACACCTTGGATTTCGATTTTATCGAAGCGCTCGAATACGGCATGCCCCCGACAACCGGCATCGGTCCGGGCATCGAGCGGATGGCCATGATTTTCACAGGCCAGGAGAATATCGACGACGTGATTTTTTTCCCGATGATGCGAGCCGGCATTTCGCCCTTGAACGCGTCGATTTATGGGGTGGACGAACCGGCCCTCGCTCCGGTGGAGGATCTCGCGCTCTCGTTCGACGAATTCCAATCCCTTTGCCAGGAGGGAACGCTTAAGCCGCACAGCCGCCACCTGCGTGTCAAGCCGCACCTTCGCATCTGGAGCGCTTGGATCCAACCCGAAAGCGCAGGAAGGGTTGTCCGAAGAACAACAAAAGAAGAACGCGCTTCAATTCCTCGATCTCTCTCAGTTCCTGCAGAAGACCTTTCCAAATTGCGAAGTGACGCTGTCGCCAGCGACTGTGTTGCATAATCCATAAGAAAAATTGTCCGTATTTGAGGGGCGGCTGCGTCGTTTCTTTAAAGAGCTCATCGAAATAGTGGCTTTGCGCCCCTGCGCCTTTGCGTTAAAACGGATAAACTTATGCGCCCGAACTGGCTTCTCACCCTTGCTTTGACTCTACTCACTCTCACGGCGTTTTCGCAGACGCCACCACCCGATCCCGATTCTTCCCGCCCGCCCGATGCAGCAATCACGAATCGGGCCGCAGCGCTTCGGCGCAGCCGGCGGAACGCCAATGATCCCATCGCGCGCATCCGCGATGAGGGACTCAATCATTCGCAAGTGATGCAAACGCTCAGCTATCTGAGTGACGTGATTGGTCCGCGGCTCACTGGGTCTCCGAATCTCAAGCGGGCCAATCAATGGACGCGCGAGAAGCTGACCTCCTGGGGACTCACCAACGCGAATTTGGAGGAGTGGGGACCGTTCGGCCGCGGTTGGTCTCTGAAGCGATTTTCTGCGCAGATTGTCGAGCCGCAGGCCATCCCGCTGATCGGGTATCCGAATGCATGGACTCCGGGGTTCTCCAAACCGATGGTCGCGGACGTCGTCTACTTCGACATCAAAACCAACGCTGATTTGGAAAAATACAAAGGGAAACTGAAGGGAGCTGTCGTGCTGGCCAGTCCCGTGCGCGAAGTCAAAGCCCGGTTTGAGCCGCTGGCCAATCGTTTTGCGGAATCCAATCTTCTAAGGCTGGCTAATGCGGGACCGCCTCGGACTTTTGGAAGTGATTCCAATTCCATATCGGGCCGCACGCGGAGTGGCGGGGGAAACGGCCCGCGCGTCGGGTCGAGTTCCGATGCACCGGATGATCCAGCTTCGGTGACGAATTCGGCGCGCAATGGCTCCGCAGGCGCTGATCGGCGCGGACCGGGAGGGCGGCCGCGAACTTCGGGACGGTATCTCTCCTTCCTCGCCAAAGAAGGGGCAGCGCTCATCGTGACGCCAAGTTCCCAGGGCGACGGCGGGACATTGTTTGTCAGTGCTGCGTCGGTGCCTGGCGCTGATACGCGAGGCACTAACTCGGCGACGAATGGGCCGCGCGTCTGGGCCACCAATGCTCCGGCGATTCCCGCGCAGGTGACGCTGGCCGCGGAAGACTACAATCGGCTGGTGCGAATGATGCAGCAGGGCGAGAAGCTCAAAATGGCGGTCGACTTGCAGGTGCAGTTTCACGACGACGACTTGATGGCCTATAACACCGTCGCGGAAATCCCGGGATCGGATCTCAAAAGCGAAATCGTGATGCTCGGCGCGCACATGGACTCATGGCACTCCGGCACCGGAGCCACTGATAACGGCGCGGGTGTGGCGGCGACGATGGAAGCGGTGCGCATTCTGCAAGCGTGCAAGTTGCAGCCTCGCCGCACGGTGCGGATCGGTTTGTGGACCGGCGAAGAGCAGGGGCTCTTCGGTTCCAAAGCGTATGTGGCCAGGCATTTCGGCTATTACACGAACATGACCAATGCGGTTTCCGTTCGTTCGCCCAAAGATCAACGCGACGACAGTCCGGGAGTGAGAAGCATCTTCGGCCGCTCGCGTTCTGCCCGTAAGCTGATCCGCGAGGCGGAATACGAAAAGCTTTCGGCCTATTTCAACCTCGACAATGGCACGGGAAAAATCCGCGGCGTCTACATGCAGGGAAATGAAGCCGTCCGCCCTTTGTTTCGGCGCTGGCTGGAGCCATTTTACGATCTGGGCGCGGAAACGCTCACGCTCTCCAACACGGGTGGCACCGATCACCAGTCTTTCGATGCCATCGGTCTGCCTGGCTTCCAATTCATCCAGGACCCGATCGACTACTTCAGCCGCACGCACCACTCGAATGCCGATGTATTTGACCGCATTCAGCCCGATGATTTGAAGCAGGCTGCGACTATTCTGGCGGCGTTTGTTTACCAGACTGCCACGATGGATGAAAAACTGCCGAGGAAGCCTGCGGATTGATTAAGTGACTCGGGTTACTTCACGGTATTCTTCAAGATCAACTGGGCGGCGCGACGGATACTCGCCGCCAGTTCCGGCGGTTGGAGAACAATGGCGTGCCCTCCCCAGCCCAGCACCCATCGTTCTACTTCACCGAGGCTTGAGAGCCTCAGATGGAGCTCCAGTCCCCCCGCTCTCAGCTCCTTTAGCTGCTGCGACGGATGCCACCGCTTCTCGCGGATGTAATCAGCCGCAAACTCGTCAAACCGAATGACGACATTGAATTCGCCCTGCCCGGAGTGGACTCCGAAACTGTCTCGCAGGCGCTTTTCGAGGGAGAACTTCTGAGGCGGCGGAAAGGTTTCGCCGGTCAGTTTCACGGAATGCACTCGCGCGGGGACGAATGTCCGCACATCGTTGCGCAGGTGGTCGAAGGCGAAGAGGAACCACTCTCCGTTGATATTCGCCAGGTGATAAGGGTCGACGATGCGATCTTCAGTCTTCTGCTGGCCCGGTTTGCGATAGGCGAGCTCGAGTTGCTGGCGTTGCGCAGTGGCTTTCGCGAGCAGGTCGAAGACTTCCAAATCAAGCAACGGCTCGACGCTGGTTCGAAAGGAAATGGTTTGTTCCCAATCGGGAACATGAATTGAAACAGCGTCGGGCAGGGAGGCTGCGATCTTTTTGAAAGCGCTCAACAGCGGTCGCTCAAAATTCGTGCCGCGATATTGCTGCAGGGCCTTTTCGGCGACGAGCATGGCAAAGAGTTCGCCCTCGGTAATCTGAACGGTGGGGAAAGCGCCGACCTTTTCCGTGTAATAATATCCATAGCGCCGCGTGTCGTAGCCGATAGGCAGGCCAAAACGATCGCGCATGAATTCGATGTCTCGATGGATGGATTTAGTGCTAACCTCAAACTCGCCCGCCAGTTGGTTGGCATTTGGAAATTTTCCGGACTGAAGTTCCTGGTGAATCCGCACCATCCGTTCCAACGGGGGACGCGTGAGCACTACTCGCGGTTTGTTCACAGAGTTCCTGCCCTGGGAGAAAGGTTGTTCACAGCGGCTGGAAATAAAGCCAGAACCCCCACTGAATGCAATGACTGAACAGGGATCTGAACAGGATCGCCGGTCTCCGAACCGCCAAGTTGAACCATTAACCTAAGGACAGATTGCAGCCACGTAGTGGAGAATAGCGCTGGATCGGCCTTTTAATTCGCCGGTTCGCAGACCGGCGCTCTGGATCAGGAGGATAGCTTCGCGAGCAGCTCGTCGTTCGTCTTGTGTTTCTTCAGCGCGGCGATGAGTGTTTCCATGGCTTCGACCGGGTTAAGGTCGACCATCATCCGGCGAAGCTTGCGCACAGCTTCAATTTGGGTCTTGGGAAACAGCTTTTCCTCTTTTCGCGTGCCGCTCTTGGGAATGTCGATGGCCGGGAAAAGGCGGCGATCGGAGAGTTTGCGGTCGAGGATCAATTCCATGTTACCTGTTCCTTTAAATTCCTGAAAGATCAGTTCGTCCATGCGGGATCCGGTATCCACCAGGGCGGTGGCGAGGATGGTAAGCGAACCGCCTTCCTCAATTTTGCGGGCCGAGGCGAACATCTTGCGGGGAATCTCCAGGGCGCGGGCGTCGACGCCGCCCGTCATAGTGCGCCCGCTGCCGCCATGCACGCTGTTATAGGCGCGGGCGACGCGAGTGATGGAATCGAGCAATACAAAGACGTCCTTGCCGGCTTCGACCATTCGGCGGCACCGTTCGATCATGAAACGGGAAAGACGGACGTGCGTTTCCAGGTCTTGATCGTTCGAGGAAGCAACCACCTCGGCCTTGACCGACCTTTGGAAATCGGTGACTTCCTCGGGACGCTCGTCGATGAGCAACACCATGACGTGCACTTCCGGGTGATTCTCGGTGATCGCGTTGGCAATTTGCTTGAGGATCGTCGTTTTACCGGTCCGCGGCGGCGCGACAATCAATCCGCGCGTTCCTTTGCCAAGAGGTGTGACAAGATCGATGATCCTGGTTTCAATCAGATCGGGCGCCGTCTCCAGGCGAAACTTGTCGAGCGGATCGATGGTCGTAAGATTCTCGAAGCGGACGGCCTTGGTGTAATCCGCAAAAAGCATGTCGTTGACCTTGTCGACAGAACGCAACTGCGAGCTGTTGCCACGGTGCGGAGGTTGCAGAGGGCCGGAGACCAGACAGCCCTCACGCAGGAAGTTGCGCTTGATGGTGTCAGGCGTCACGAAAATGTCTGTTGGTTTGGGATGGAAATGGTTATCCGGAGAACGGAGGAAACCGAATCCTTTTTCCGAGATTTCGAGGTAGCCGGAGCCGGACTCCGGCGTGGCATTCGCCGCATTTGTCATAGTTGTCTAGTGTCGTTGAAGGGTTTTTCAGGGAAACAACCCTTTTTACCCATTAATGAAATGTGAATCTTATTGGAGGACCAGAACGCCAGAAACCGAACTGTTAGCCGCAACCGCGCTGCTGGTCAGACCTTCAACGCAAATCAATAAAGTGCAAATTACAATGAAACGCAACTATTTATTTTGCGGCCGGCTGGATTTTTACGGCCGGCTTGACGGGGATCGAGATGCGTAAAAGCGACCCCACGGCGACCTTTTACAAAAGGAGGTTCCCGCTTGATAACCACCCAACCCGATGCGGATGAAAGATCTCAGCACTTTCAATAGGACCCACACCGGCAAAGGTTTTTGACCTCAAAAACAGGCCCGCTCCAGTGGTACAGACCACCAGACCATTCGCCGGTTACCGTCGAATCCAGCTAGCCACCGACTTCCGCCTTGGCCTCCGCCGCGAGGGCCGTGCTCAGGTAGCGCTCGCCCGTCGAGCAACCAATTGTCACAATCATTTTGCCTTTGTTATCCGGACGTTTGGCGACTTCAATAGCAGCCCAAACGTTGGCACCCGTCGAGATTCCGGCGAGAATCCCCTCCTCCTTGGCCAGGCGCCTGGCCATGGCGAAAGAATCGTCGTTGGATACCTGGATACATTCGACGATCTGGGGATTCCCTTTAGCATCCTTTAAATGCAGGTTCTTGGGCACGAACCCGGCGCCGGTGCCCTGGATCTTATGCGGCCCCGGCTTGAGCGGCTGCCCGGCCAGTGTTTGTGAAATGACGGGTGAGTCTTTGGGCTCGACTGCAATAGCCTGGAAGGATGCCTTGCGGGGCTTGATAACCTCGTAACAGCCGGTGATTGTGCCACCCGTGCCGACGGCGGACACCAGAATATCCACCTTGCCATCGGTGTCTCGCCAGATTTCTTCGGCCGTGGTTTTCTTATGAACCTCCGGGTTGGAGGGGTTTTCAAATTGTTGCGGAATCCAGGAATTAGGCGTTTCTTTGGCCAGTTGCTCAGCACGGGCAATAGCCCCTTTCATCCCTTCTGTGCCTGGAGTAAGGACCAGCTTGGAGCCGAGCATCGCAAGCAGAGTGCGTCGCTCCAGGGACATGGTTTCGGGCATCGTGAGAATCAGCTTGTAACCTTTGGCAGCGGCCACAAAAGCGAGCGCAATGCCGGTATTGCCACTGGTTGGTTCGATGATCACGGTGTCCTTCTTTAGCACGCCGCGACGTTCAGCGTCCTCGATCATCGACATGCCAATGCGATCTTTAACGCTGCCGAGCGGGTTGAAGAATTCGCACTTAAGGAGAATGGTTGCTGGCACACCGTCGATTACCTTGTTGAGGCGCACGAGAGGGGTGTTGCCGACAGTTTCAACAATGTTGTTATAAATCCGGCCTTGCGTCTGCATACGAGAATTCCTTTTTCAAATACTGATACTGATTCACATTTGGCACTACTTGCCGAGTGGCCGCAAGAGTTCCATCCGGCAGGGACCAAAGTGGGGATGGGAGTTCGCCACGCTCTCTTTCCCGGGCCGGCATTTGGCGCCCCAAGGGCTGCCGGCTTCCCGACGCTATTCTCCACGGCAAGCGGAGTTGCGGCCTCATAGCAGGGCCGTCCAGCGCCTTGCGGTCGCTGAATTTCGAGTGAGGCCTCTGAGCTCGCTTGGGCTGGCGTTTGCAGCGCCGGCTTACGAACCAGGTAAAGACACGTTTGTGACCTGCGTTTCCGCGTCTTTACCGTTTAGCGCCGGGTCGGCCACCGCTTTTGGCGGCGCGTTGGCCCGGCGTCACGGGTCTGACCTCTTACCTCTCAGGTTGCATTTGGCTCACAAGCCAGCGGTGTTATTGACATCGCCGGCGTTCTGGAGGCTTGCAGGGTCCTTGCCATGGCCCGATTTGCCTCCCGGGGCGCGTGCTCACTTTGTCTCGCCTTTCAGCGTATTTCATTTGGCGGGTTTGGCTCAACCGCCAGAGTCATGCGCTCCGTGCTGGCACACAGTAGCAACCGTTTACCCTCTGGGTAACTGCAATTCGCTCAGAGCCTGAAACAAGCCTGAGCTACTTAACTCGAATCGGAACGGTTTCTCATCGTTCCTCTTCGCGCAGTTCCTTTTTTCGCGTTACTGACGGCGCGCGACCGCCGCCAGAGGAACTGGTGAATTGTGCCTCCGCGTCCGGCGTTGCCGCCGTCTCATCAGAGGGGACGAGCCAACCAGCCTGGCCCGACCTTTCCCCAGTCACCTGGGATTATCCCCGAAGCATCTCACCGGTTTTTGCCGGTTGCTTCAGTTCTTTCAATGAACTGACTCCATCTTAGGAGCAGTCATCCCGAAAACAACAAAACCTTATGAACATCTTATTCACCTGCTGTACACAGATTCTCCCTTGCAAAATGCTCGCGCTCGGCTCCTCTTTGTCGTCAATTTTTGATCTGGTATATTTGAAGTGCCGATGAATTTACTGAAGTTTTCTCCGATCAACCGGCTGTTGCTTTGGGCGCTTTCGCCCTGGCCTTGTCCTTTTTGCGCTTATTGTAGCTGAGTCGGCGCCGGCGTTTCTCCACCTTGTTATACTGTTTTCCCATAAACTCTCTTTACTTTGCGAATCTCTTGAGTTGTTTTAGCGGCAATATGCGGATTCGGGAATGCGGGTTCAACTTCTATTTGCTGGCCATGCTTCTGGCCGCGGTCGCCTTGCCCGGTTGCAAATCATTCGGTGGAAAAAAAGAAGCCAGCACTTTGCGGCTTCATCTCGAAGTGACTTCAGATGGGACAGACAAAAACAGTCCGGTGCCGATTTATCGTGAAAGCCCCGTTCAGGTAAACGTGGAGAAAGAGTCATTCCTTAATGAAGGCAGCGTCTCGAAGGCGTCGGTCGTCGATGTGATGGGCGGCTTTTCAATTTTTATCCAGTTCGACCGGCGAGGCAGTTGGATCCTCGAACAATACTCGGTTGCAAACAAAGGCAGGCGAGTGGCCATCTTCAGCCAATTCGGTGGCCAGGCGCGATGGCTGGCTGCGCCGATATTGGCCAAACGGATTAGCGACGGGGCATTGGTTTTCACGCCGGATGCCACGCGTGAGGAGGCTGACCGCATCGTGCGCGGCCTGAACAATGTGGCGAAAAAGCTTCAGAGTCAGTGACGGTCGTGGCAGAAGTTTTCAAAACAGAGAGATCAAAGGGCCGCTACTATGTGGGATGCGTCCTTCTCTTCATAAGTTTTTGCGCACGGGCGGACCTGCTGCTTTTGCCGACCGGCAATCGTGCAATTTACGAGCCCGGCCACGAGGAGAAATTCTTCGTTCCAACACCCGGCAAAACATGGACCAGCGGAACTTTCGGCTGTGTCCGCACCGAAGGGTGGCAGCTCCATGAAGGCCTGGACATTCGCTGCATCCAGCGGGACAAACGCGGCGAGCCAATCGACCCTGTGATGGCCACTGCGGAGGGAACCGTTGCCTACATTAACAATCGCCCGTCACTTTCCAATTATGGAAACTATATCATTCTTCGACACCAGATTGATGAACTGGAGATTTACTCTCTTTATGCTCATCTGCATGAAGTTCGACCCGGACTGAAGGTTGGCCAGGCGGTGAAAGCCGGCGAGGCCATCGCCATCATGGGCCGCACCTCCAATACCCGTCAGCAGATCAGCGTTGAGCGCGCGCATGTCCATTTCGAATTGAATTTCCTGCTGAACGACCGCTATGCAGCCTGGCATAGGGTCGCCTTGCCCAGCGAACGGAACGATCATGGCGAGTGGAACGGTAAAAACCTCTCCGGGATTGATCCGCGCGCCGTTCTGGTGGCGCAGCATGAACAGGGTGCGAAATTCAGCTTGCGCCGGTTTGTCCACGACCAACCCGACCTTTGTCGTGTCTTTGTAAGACACACCGGTTTTTCCTGGATCAAGAGATATCCCGCTCTCATCCAGGCCAATCCTCTGGCGCAGAAGGAGGGAATTGTCGGATACGAACTGGCCCTTACGTTCAACGGCGTTCCATTTGAGGTCATCCCGCGGGCGGCTTCCGAGATCAAAACCAAATCGCGATTTGCGCTCCTGTCCGTCAACGAGGCAGAGGAGCAAAAAAACCCGTGCCGGCGGTTCGTCGTGAAGCGCGGCAAGCGGTGGGAATTGACCTCGCACGCGACAGAATTGCTGCAATTGCTTACCTATTGATGAAAACTCTGCGTTGACAGCGAGGGCGGATTTTTGTCCCGTTGAGCAAAGCCGAAACACAAACCGTTAATTTCATGAAAAAAACCATCCTCACAATTGCCGCCGCCGCACTCCTGCTCGCCAAAGCTACGGCCTCGGAATACAAGGCGGTTCCCGATTGGCTGAAGCTGCCGGAGGGACGGACAAACATTGGCAATATGCATGGCGATGTGGCCGTGAGTTCGAAGGGTGAGGTGTATGTGAGCGTGATGGATTCCAAGGCGGGCCTGCAGGTCTACGCAGATGATGGAAGGTTCCTGCGCAACGTGCCGAATGCGCCGAGTGATTTTCACGGATTTGTCATACACAAGCAGGCGGATGGGGAATTCATTTTCGGACCG